>Ga0209471_1000155_pt1 | contig 50675 bp, 43 predicted proteins | sample GraSoiAngelo_128_FD_185885 | JGI IMG/M metagenome (GOLD analysis project Ga0209471, IMG submission 185885) | Grasslands soil microbial communities from the Angelo Coastal Reserve, California, USA - 14_0927_12_20cm (SPAdes) (version 2) | ecosystem: Environmental > Terrestrial > Soil > Grasslands ... | reverse complement strand
CCCGTCGTCCTTCGCGCGTTTGATCTCGCCCACATCCTTTCCTTCCAGCACTGCGCTGCGCGGGATCGATTGGGCGTTCGGGAACGCACTGGCCTGGCGCTCCGGCGGCTCCCGCACATCCACCACCACCGCGGTGCGATCGTTGGCGAGCACGTTGCGCAGTCCTTCCGCCTCGATTTGCGTGACGCCCCCCAGCGCGCGCCACACCGGGATGCCGAGCTGGTAGCGGCGGATTTTCGTATAGCCCCCGGCCACGAGCTCCGCCGCCAGACGCTTGCTCTTGCCGCAATAAGGACCGTTACAGTAAAGCACGATGGCCGTGTCCCTCCGCTGGTGCACCAGTCGATCGATCTCGGCCACGTCCGAGACGTACATCGACATGGGCACCCCGGGCTTGGGGGCCACGTTGCGCGCGCCGGGAATGTGGCTGATTGCGTACTCGCGAAACGGTCGCGCATCGAGCACGAGGGCGCTCCTGTCCGCGAGGATGTGCCGCAGCTCCTCGGTTGAGATCTCCGCCGTCGGCTGCCCGGCTTCGCCGAGGACGGCATCGAAGATCGTCGGCACCGCCTGGGTCGCTGCGGCAGCGAGCACGAAAATCGGGACGAGACGGCCCAGCCCGAGAGCGCGCGGCATGGTCTTCACGCAGGCGTCACGGACGTGGGCGCCCGCGTACCGGCTTCGAAGTGCTCACGCACGGACCTGAGGTGCTGCCCTGGAAAGGCCCGAAGCATCCTCGTCATGTCGATCGCCGTGCCGTGGGCATAGAGCAGCATCAACGCGGCGAACGACTGCTGGAGCGGGTCCGTTGCGGAGCCGTATTGTGCCCGCAGCGCCTCCTCTGGCACATGCTGTACGTCGAACCGCTTGCGAGTGACCTGCTCCGCGAGACGGACGACGTCCAAGGGACTCAGTGCTTCGGGACCACCGAGCTCGATGACTGCGTTCTTCGCTTGAGGATTGTCCAGCGCAGCCACCGCGAACCGTGCCACGTCCTGAAAGGAGATCCAGCTGATCCGGTTCTGGCCGCCGCCGTATATCTGGGCTTTCGCGTTTGGCGCATCGAAACCCAACGCGGGGCTCAACCACACCTCGGTGAAGAAGGTGGGTTGCAGGATGGTGTAGCCCATCCCGCTCTCCCGCAGGCGCCCCTCGACCGCGCGTTTCGCGGACTGGAGTGGAAAGTCTGCCTGGACGCTCGGAAACGAAATCAGGACGACGTGCTTCACGCCGGCGGCCGCGGCGGCGTCGACGAGACTCAGCTGTCCCTGCCGATCGACGCTCTCGATGGAATCTCCCTCTTGCCTCGAACGGGTCGACGACGCCGTGGAAATGACGGCATTGGCGCCGCGACACGCCGCGTCGAGCGATCGTCGGTCCTTCAGGTCGCCCCGCACCAGGTCGGCACCAAGGCCTTTCAAGTGCGCGACACGATCGAGATCCGCCGTTCCCCTGACCAGCGCGCGAACCGGTGTCCCACCCTGGGCGAGCAGGCGACAGATCTCGCCACCCAAGAGACCGGTTGCCCCGACGACGAGAATCATGGTGACATCCCTCCCCGCTTGATACTGCGCGCCGGTGCTCGACGTCGCCAGTAGCCAAGGCGCCGGTGCAAGCTCGCCGCCACCCTGTTTATCTTGCCTACCCGTCACCCAAGGAACGCGAATGACGCGCTACGCCTGGAGACAGGTCCCCGTGCTGGTCCTCGCCCTCGTCGCCGCCTGCCGGCGGGGGGAGCGGGAGCGACCGAGCGTCGCCACCGACAGCCCGAGCTTTGCGAGCCCGGCGAGCGCCGCCATGCGGGAGCGGGCTCCCGCCACGTTCCGGGCCCGCTTCGAAACCAGCAAGGGCGACGTCGTGATCGAGGTCCACCGCGACTGGGCCCCGCTCGGCGCGGACCGGTTTTACAACCTCGTGAGGAGCGGCTATTTCGATGGCGTGCGGTTCTTCCGAGTGATCCCGGGATTCATGGCGCAGTTCGGCATCCATGGCGATCCCCACGTGGCCGCGGCCTGGCGCGACGCAATGATTCCTGACGACCCGGTGCGCCAGCACAATGCACGTGGCACCGTGAGCTTCGCGACCGCCGGCCCCGGGACGCGGACCACCCAGCTTTTCATCAACTACGGCGACAACAACCGACTCGACGGCGTGGGGTTTTCGCCGTTCGGCCGAGTGGTGGAGGGCATGGACGTGGTGGACCGCCTGTATGGGGGATACGGTGAAGGCGCGCCTCGCGGCCGCGGCCCCAACCAGAGCACCATCGAGGCCGAGGGGAACGCGTACCTCGAGCGCGGGTTCCCCGAGCTCGACTACGTCAAACGTGCCGGGATCGTCACGCAGTAGATCGCAATACGATCACCGCCATGACGACGACCCACGTCGCTCCGATCGTTCCGCTTCCGCCGCCCGTCGCCCGACCCCAGGATGCACCGCTCCGCAAGGACGTGCGTTGGCTTGCGGCGACACTGGGTCGTGTCGTCGGCCGGCTGGCGGGCGACGACACATTCCGCGCGGTCGAGGACTTGCGCCGGGCCTGCCGCGCCCGACGGCTCGGCGTCCCGGGAGCACCGGACCTGGACACGCTGCTTGCGCGAACGCGATCCCTACCACCCGAGACGGCCCGGCTCACGGCCCGAGCCTTCACGGTGTTTTTCATTCTCATCAACGCCGCGGAACAGGCTCATCGGGTCCGACGGTCGCGCCAGGACGACCTGGCCGCGGCGCAGCACGGATCGCTGCGCTGGTCGCTGCGACGCCTGCGTGAGGCCGGCCAGGGGGCCGAGCAGGTCACGCACGCTCTGCTGACGCTCGACGTCCGACCGGTCCTCACCGCGCATCCGACCGAATCCGCCCGACGTACGATCCTCGATTTGCAGGCGCGTCTGGCGGAAGGTCTCCTGGCGCGGGACGGTGCCCCGGAACCCCAACGTCGCGCCATCGACGGGCGGCTCGAGGGTGAGGTAGAGCTCCTCTGGCTCACCGAGGAGGTGCGGCGCGACCGCCCCTCGGTCATGGACGAGGTGTCGAATGCCCTCTGGTATCTGGAGGACCGACTGCTGGAGGCCGCGTCGCACGTGCGCGAGCGCCTGGTCCAGGCGTTCGAGGACGAGTTCGGCCGCGGGCTCGCCGCGGTGACTCCTCTCAGCATGGGCAGCTGGGTCGGGGGCGACCGCGACGGCAACCCGTTCGTCACGGCGGAGATCACGCTCGCCGCCGCGCGCAGCGCCCGCCGCGCGGTGCTCGGCCACTACGCGCGGGCGCTGGTCGACCTCACGGCACGGCTCTCCGTATCCGAGCGACTCGCCGCGGTCTCGCCGGAGCTACAGGCCTCGCTGGAACGGGACCGCCAGGAGCTGCCGGGTGTGTGGGAGCAGAATCGGCGTCGCAACGCCGACGAGCCCCTCCGCTTGAAAGTCAGCTACATGCGGGCCCGGGTCGAGGCCGATCCCCCGGGGTACGGCTCGCCCGCCGAGCTGGAGCGCGACCTGTGGCTGGTTGCCGACAGCCTGGATACCGTCGGGGCGGCGCACGCGAGGCGCGCCCTGGTCGAGCCGCTGCTGGCGCAGGTCCGAGCTCACGGCTTCCACGGGTACCGCCTCGATGTGCGGGAGGACGCTGCCGTGCACACCCGAGCGCTCCACGACCTCACGGCGGCGGTCGAGCTTGGCGAGCTGGACGGCGAGGCGATCCGGCGGGAGCTCGACGGCGGGCGCCCGCTGCACCCGCCGCACGTCGCGCTCGCGGGGCCGACCGGTGGAACCCTGGAGGTCTTTCGAGTGATGCGGGCGATCCAGGACGAGATCGGGGCAGCCGCCGCCTCGACTTACATTGTCTCGCGCACGCGGTCCGCCGACGACCTGCTGCGCGTGCTGCTCCTGGCGCGTGAAGCAGGGCTCGTGGATCTGTCGCGCGAGCCGGCGCTCTCACGTCTCGACATCGTACCGCTGTTCGAGACGTTGGAGGATCTCGAGCACGCACCGCTCGTCGTACGTTCGCTGCTCGGCGACCCGATCTGGCAGCGGCACCTCGCCGCTCGCGCACGGCATCAGGAGGTGATGCTGGGCTATTCCGATTCCGCCAAGGACGCGGGACTCATCCCTTCGGCGTGGGCCCTCTACCGTGTGCAGGAGGACGTGGCACGGGCCTGTGCCGACGCCGGCGTCTCATGGACGCTCTTTCACGGCCGCGGCGGTACCGTAGGGCGCGGGGGGGGCTCGCCGGTGGCGCGGGCGCTCACCGCGCTTCCCCCGGGTACCGTGCACGGGGGGATCAAGATCACCGAGCAGGGTGAGATCGTTTCCCAGAACTTCGGTCTCTTGTCCGTGGCCGAGCGCAGCCTCGAGCTGATGCTCAGCGGCGTCTTACTGCATCGGTTCGAGGACTGGCGCAACGGCATCCTGCCCGGGGAGGAGGCGCGCTTCCGCGAAGTCATGGATCACCTGGCGGCGGAGGCGCTGCCCTGCTACCGCAACCTGGTGTACGGCAGTGGGGACCTGTTCAGGCTTTTCCTCGAGACGACTCCCGTCCGGGAGCTTGCCGACGTGCGGTTCGGGTCCCGGCCGGCGTACCGCGCTCGGGGCGAAGAAACGATCGAGGGGATGCGAGCGATCCCCTGGGTGTTCGGGTGGACCCAAACGCGCCTCATGCTCCCGGGATGGCTGGGCGTGGGTACGGCGCTCGAGGCCGTCGGCACCGAGCCCGGCGGGCTCGTCGTGTTGCGGCGCATGGCCCACGCGTGGCCGTTCTTCGACGACCTGCTCGCCAAGATAGAGATGGTCTGCGCCAAGGCCGACCTCGCCATCGCTCGGATGTATGTGCGGGAGCTGGGCGGTGACCTCGTCCTCTTCGATCAGCTGGAAAACGAATTCCGCCGCACCATCGCCGCGCTGCTTCGCATCCGGGAGAGCGACTACTTGATGCGCGATAATCCGATGCTCCAGACGGCGATCGGACTCCGGAACCCGTACGTCGATCCACTGTCCCTGCTCCAGGTGACCTTGTTGCAGCGTAAGCGGCAGGCGGCCCTCGACACGTCCGGGGCCGGTGGCGACGTCGCGGCGGCACCGGTCATCGCCGGCCTGGCCTCGACGCTCAACGGCATCGCCCAGGGGCTCCGCAACACCGGCTAGGTCCGGACCGGGGCTACAGGCCGTCTTGCCACTCCCGCGATCTCGTCCCAGCTTGAGGCGTGCACCGGCGAACGTTCGTCCACGCCCTCGGCGCCTCGCTCGCGACCGGACCGTGGGCGCCTCGCGTGGTGCGCCCCGCCCGCCGCCTCAACCGTATCGGCCTCGAGCTCTATTCAGTGCGGGACGCGATGCGCCGGGATCCCGAGCGCACACTCGCGGCCGTGCGCGCCATAGGGTACACCGACGTCGAGCTGCTGTGGTCGCTTGGCAACTTCGGCCGCACCACCGAGCAGGTCCGGGGGGCGCTCGATAAGGAAGGATTGCGCGCTCCCTCGGCGCACGTCTCGCCCGCCGTCCTGCTCGTCGGGTGGGAGCGAAGCCTCGCCATCGCCCAGCGGCTGGGCCACGAATACCTCATCGTGCCGAGCTTCACCCCGGACACGGCGCGCTCGCTCGATGACTGGCGAGAGTGGGCCGATCGCTTCAACGCGGCCGGCGCCACCGCGCGGCGCGCCGGCATTTGGCTCGCCTTCCACAACGAAGCCGAGCACATGACTCCGATCGACGGCACGGTGCCGTACGACTTGTTCCTCGAGCGCACCGACCTGAGCGTGGTCCGCCACCAGCTCGACGTCGGTAACATGGCGATAGGGGGCGCCGACCCGTTCGCTTATCTCGAGCGGTACCGCGACCGCTATTGGAGCTTCCATCTCAAGGACGTCGTGAAAGACCGCTCACGAGACACCGAGCTCGGCACCGGAACGCTCGACTTCCGGCGCCTGCTGGCGGGCATTCCGGACATCGACCACAAGCCGTGTTACGTCGAGCAGGAGGGGATCGAGCATCCACTCGTCAGCGCGCGACAGAACTACGCATTTCTGAAGACACTGGAGTTCTGACGCGTGCCCCCCGGCTGACGGTTACTTGGGCAGCTGATAGGAGCCGGTGCACTCCCAGGCGCTGACACCATTGGCAATCCATGTTCCCCTGCACCCCCCGCTTCCTCTGAGGCCCTTCAGCTTCCCCGTGCCGCCAACGAACAGCCAGTTCCACGTCGCGTTCTGAGGTGCCCCGTCCTTCAACGCCGTCGTTCCCACGTAGCGGTAGTGAGCCTGGTTTCCATCGGTCATGATGTCCAGGAAATAGCCGTGGAACTGTGAGGTACTGTCGCTCACCTCGTCGGACTGCACGGCCGTGCCCCCCTTCGACCGGAGCCCCGCGATCGCAAACGGCTTGGTCCAGCGACACCTGGTTTGGCTGATCGTGAACGTATGGTTAGGGCGATCTCCAACGGCGATCGTGTGCGTGACATCAGGCTTCGCGCACGTTCCGGCACCGGACAGCCTAGTCTGCGCCCCGAGCGTCTGTGCCCCGAGGAGCGTCAGTCCGAACGCGAGGAAGCGTGTACCCATCTCGTCCTCCTTGTCGTGTGGAGACTGGAAAGAGTACTCCGTCACTTGGCATCATAGCCGGCGAATTCCCCGCGCTGGTACACGTTGCCTTTGTATTCCTGATCGAGATGAATGCCGATCTTCGAGGTATAGTACCCCCGCACGGTCCACCCCTTGAGCTCCTTGAAGAAGTGCTCCGCCGGCGTCTTGGGGTCCGACTCGCCTGCCGCCATGCGGGCGAGGACCGCGACCCTTCGGTCCGGCGTAGCCTCGAGCAACGGTTTCCCGTTGAGCTCGCGCGACAGTCCTTCCACCGCCTGGAGGCCCGACCGCCACCGCGCCTGCCAGTCGGGCTCGAGCGATTCCGCCAGACGGCCGTCGATGTAGCCAGCTACGTCGGCGGCGCGCGCCCCCGGCGAATGATCGTCGGCGGGGATGATCAGCTCGGTGAGCTCCTCCAACAGCGCGTACTCCGCCGGCGTCAGGAACTTGCCCGGGACAAGCACCGCGGGCTGTGCCGTGACGGCCCGACCTTGCAGCAGCGGAGTGACCAGGACGGCAGCGGTGGCGAGGATCATCTCGCGGCGCGAAAGCTCCGTCGTGTCCGTCATAGGTTCCCCCTCCGAAATTCGTCCGCCAGGTGATCACAGGAGCGCCACGCCAGCGCCATGATGGTCCACGTGGGATTCTGACACGACGCGCTCACGTGGCTCGAGCCGTCCACGACGAACAGGTTCGGCACGTCGTGCGACTGCTGAAACTGGTTCAGCACCGACGTCTTGGGATCGGTCCCCATGCGCGCCGTCCCCAGCTCGTGGATCGACCACCCTTCGGTGAGTACCTTGTGGTCCGTCCCTATCACCTCGATCCCCGCGGCCTCGAGCATCTCGCGCCCCGTTGCGACCATGTCCTCGGCCATTTTGCGCTCGTTGTCCGAGAACTGGTAATGGAACCGCAGCACCGGAATCCCCCACGCGTCTTTCGTTTCGGGATCGAGGTCGACGTAGCTCTCGTAGCGAGCCAGGACCTCGCCGAAGGCACCCATGCTGATGAAAGCCCCGGCGTGATCGCGCACGCTTTTCTTGAACTGGCCGCCGAACCCCGGCGTGTCCATGACGTGGGCCGGGAACATGGAATGGCCGCTGTTCCCCTCATAGCCGTAGCCTCGGATGAATCCGGGCTGGCGGTCTTTCAGGTTCCGGAAGCGAGGGATGTAGAACCCTCCCGGCCGGCCGTCGTCGAGCGTGTGCGGCTTGCCCACGAGCTCCTTGATCAGGCCGGTGACACCCGGTCCCATCACGTGCTCGCAGAAGTTGTGACCGACGTGTCCGCTCGAATTGCCGAGGCCGTTGGGATGTTGCGGGGAGCGCGACAGCAGCAGCAGGCGGGCGGATTCGAGCGTGGACGCGCCCACGATGACGACCTTCGCCTTGGCCTCGTAGCTCTTGTGTGTGGCGCTGTCGAGGAAGGCGACGCCCCGCGCCCGGCCAGTGTTCTTGTCGACCAGGATCTCATGCGCGATCGAGTTGGGCCGGACCGTCAGGTTTCCGGTGTCCATCGCCGGGTAGATGAGCCCGGTGGGCGAGTCGAACACGGCGTGGATGTCGCACCCACCCCGCCGATCGCAGGCGCCCCGCCCGTAGCACTTGCTCCGATAGCGGTTGTGCTTCAGGCCGTCGGTGGTCACGCCGGCGCGATACGGCGTCAGGACCTGTCCCGCCTTCTTCAAGCTCTCGCGTAGCTTCACCTCACCGAAATTGAGCTTCGAGGGGCGCTGGAACTGGCTGTCCGGCAGGTGCGGCAGATTCTCCTTGACACCGGAGATCCCGAGGTAGAGGTCGACCTTGTCGTAATACGGCTCCACGTCGGCGTAGGAGATGGGCCAGTCGTCGCCGTACCCGTCGTGCGACTTTGCTTTGAAGTCGTAGTCCGAGAGACGCAAGGCCAGGCGCCCCCAGATGTTGGTCTTGCCCCCCAGGCAGCGCGCTCGCACCCAGGCGTAGTTGGTCCCGGTGTAGGGGTGATCCTTCTCGTCTACGAGGATGTTCTTGACGTAGTCGGAGGCCGACCATCCCCCGACGTAGGAATACACGTGCTTGAACGCCGCACCCTGGGCGTAGGGCGGCTTGCGGATCGTGTACTCGTTGAACGAGAGGTGGTGCGATCCCGGCGGGGCCTCGCCCCGCCGCGGGTGATCGTACGGCCACTGCATCGAGCGCAGCTCCTGCTCGATGGGCAGCTTCTTCCCGGCCTCAAGCATGAGCACCTTCAGGCCGTGCGTGGTCAGGACGTGGGCCGCCATGCCGCCGGCCGCCCCGGAGCCCACGATCACCGCGTCGTAGGTCTTGGAGAGGTCGACGTCCTGCTCGAGCGGTGGGGCAATCTTCACCAGGGTCATTGGGGCCGGCCTCCCTCGCCGCGATCTGTGCGTTTCGGATCCCAGACCGCCACGCCCACCCGGGAGTCGGCGGTTCCGTAATACAAGTACCAGCGTCCATTGAACGGCACCAGCCCCTCCACGAAGGTGGTCCCCTCGACGTACTGTCCGGTTCGCTCGTACGGCTCGGTGGGCTTGATGAAGGGCACGTCCAAGCGGGCGATGAGCCGCGGCGGATTGCGCCGATCGTACAGCGCCTGTCCGCCTGTATAGATCCGCGCCGGAAAATTCGGGTCGCCGCCGGTCTCACTGTTTCCCCCGTTGTACATGACGACGATGCCGTGCTCCGTGAGTAGAGCGGGCGGCCCCGCCTCGACCAGCCAGGAATCGAAATGCCCCGGCCGAGGGGACAGGACCTTCAGGAGCCTGCCGTTCGTGTCCTCCAGCGGCGTCCAGGCAATGAGGTTGCGGGATGTCGCGATGAGAATGTCGGGGACGTTGAAGTACATCCAGTAGGTACCGCCCACCTTGGTCGCGATGACGCGATGTCCCTCGACGCGAGCGAGGATGGCGCCGGACTTCGATTCCAGGTCGAGGTACTTGCCTCCGTACGCTTTTGCGAAGGCTGGACCGTGCTTCGTCCAGTGGACCAGGTCGCGGGAGGTCGCGACGGCGAGGCGGGGGATACGGCGGTTCCACTGCGTGTACGTGAGCACAAAGGTCCTGTCCTCTGCCTCGACGATGCGGGGATCCTCGACTCCCCCGGGCCACTCGTACTGCCGCTGCGCGTCGTTCTCGGGATAGAGTACGGGCGCGCTTCGGCGTGTGAAGCGCAGGCCGTCCTCGCTCTCCCCGAGCCCGATGCGCGAGGTGTGACCACCGATCGTGCGCTGGCCGCTCGCGTCTTCGGCGCGGTACAGCAGATACACCCTCCCGTCCTTCACCACGGCCGCCGGGTTGAACGTGGCATGCTCCTCCCAACGAACGATGGTGTCGCCCATGGGAGAACGGAACTGGGACGCGGGGCTGGGGGTGATCGCCGGGTTCACCTCGCTGGGCTTTTCAAAGGGACCGAACATCCACGCACGCCCCTGCCCGCAATCCGGCTGTCCGGCAAGGGAACCGGGCGCGGGCACGAGCATGATGAGGACGGCGGCCCTTCCCACCACACCCATCACCCCCACCCCGCCCGGACCTTCAGCGCGCCGCGTTGGCCAGATCCGTCACCGCTCCGGCGAGCGTCCGCAGCTTCGCCGGATCGGCAGCTCCCTGCGCATCACCCTGCAGCTGCGTCGCCAGTTGAGTGATCGCGTCGCGGCGCGGCTGTCCCGAAAGCTGCTCGGCGCGGGCGAGGGCGCTCCGTGCGGCGGACAGCTTCTCCGGCGCCAGGCCGTTCGAGCGGGCCAGCTGATCCAGGTACGCGCGCGCTACGACGAAGCTGGCGGGCCAGACCAGCTGCTGCTGATCCTGGGCGTTCAGGTAGTCGAAATGGATCAGCTTCGCGGCGTCGATCTCATTCTGGGAAATGAACCCGCTGGGCTGGAGCTCGAAGATGTCGAGCCCGCGCGCGATTTCGGAGCTGACGATGTAGCCGTTGTACCAGTACGCGGACCACGAGCCGGCGCCCACGAGCTTGGTCGAGTCCATCGGGCCGCGGTCGAAAAAGCCGATCTCGCGCGGGTGCGCCGGATCGGTCCAGTCGAACATCGAGATGCCGCCCTGATACCACCCCTGGACCATGATGTCGCGGCCGGGGATCGGGATCAGCGTTCCGTTATGGGCGACGCAGTTTTCGTTCGGGGTTTGCGGCGCCGGCAGCTTGTAGTAGCTCTTGAACGTCATCGTGGCGCCCGCGAGGGTGAAGATCGCGTCCGCGCCCCACTCGGGTTTGTCCGTCACGCGGCAGCGTGGCTGCAGGCCGCCGCCCCACTCATCGGTGAAGAGGATCTTGGTGCCGTCGTTGTTGAACGTGGCCGAGTGCCAGAAGGAAAAGTTCGAGTCGGCCACGGCGCCGATCCGCTTCGGATTGGCGACGTCCCGAATGTCCAGCAGGAGACCGTATCCCCCGCACGCGCCGCCCGCCAGCCCGATCGCCGGATAGACCGTGATATCGTGGCACTGCGTGGGTCCGGGAGGAGGTCCGGGACGCCCCTTCGGCGGATTGACGAGCAGATCGACGATGCTCTGCGCATTGGTCCGGAGCGTGGCGGTGTCCGCCGCCGTCGGCGTACCGGTCCCCCCGCGCGCCCGGACGATGCTGTCGAGCCGAAAGCTGACGAACCTCGGCCCCAGGACGATTTCCGTGCCGCGGATGCTCGCGGTGAACCCGCCGTGCGCGCGTGCCTCGGCGGCGGCCCGCGCAGCCGCGGCAATGTCCTCCGGCGTCTCACCGTGTGCGGGGGCCTGCGTCAGGTCGTTGAAGATCCGCGGGGAAGTCACGATCCGTGCCTGCTCCGGATGCGCCAGCGGAACCTGGATCACCTCGATCCGGAACAGCGCGGAGTTCGGATTCGAGTCGGGCGGCGCGCTGGAGCAGCCGGCGAGCTCGTTGGGCGACCGGACCGGCGCCGACCCGGACACATAGATGTACACGTTCGCGGTGTCGGTCGGAGACGTCACCAAGGTATGCGTATGTGAGCCTCGGCAGGTCTGCACGTCGGTAATGTGGCGGGGGTTCGCGACGTCGGTGATGTCGAAGATTCGGATCCCGCGGAGCCGATCGTGGCTCACGGTGTCGCTGACGCCCTGCGCGCCGCAGTCGGTACGCCCGTTCAGCGCCTCTCCGGACACGAACAACAGCTTGCGATACACCGAGACGTCGCTCTGCGACCCGGGGCAGACGAAGGCCTTGTGCAACCGCGGCGCCTTGGGGTTGGTGATGTCCCATACCTGGACGCCGGAGAAGTTGCCCTGAATGACGTAGGGTCCGGTGAACGATAGATCGGAGTTGATGAACTGGAAGTCGCCCGGGGTGCTCCGGTTGATGAAGTCCGCTGACGGCGGCGTGGTCGACACCAGGCGGAGGTTCCACGCGGCCTCGGCGGCGTTCATCCAGCCGGCGCGCAGCCCGACGCGCGGATCGGGGCTCGGAGCCGTCGTCGACATGTTGAGCTTGGTCGGGGCACACGCCGCGACCGACAGCGCTACGATGGCGAACAGGGATTGGGAGTTCACTGAGCACTCCGTTTGAGGTTGTCGAGCATCCGTGTCATACGGTCGATTTCCGTGGTCTGGTCGGCGTTCACGTCGGCGGCGAACCGGAAGATCGGGCCGTCCTGCGCGGCGCCCGGGGCGGCGAGCAGCTGGGCGACCATCGTGATCGCGCCTTGGTGGTGCTGAATCATGAACGTGAGGAAGAGGCGGTCGAACTCCCGGTCGCGCGCGGCGTCCAGCTGGGCCATCTGGTCGGGAGTCAGCATCCCGGGCATGAGCATCGGGTGGTCCATCCCCGGCATGACGTGGCCGCGTGGATCGGCGGGTGGCACGACTTCGTTGTGCTCGCGCAACCAGCGCTGCGCGAACGCGATCTCGTCGTTTTGGGCGACCACGATGCGCTCGCACAGGACGCGCACCGCTGCACTTGCGCCATGCGAGGGCGCCCATCCGGCCATCTGGACGGCCTGCGCGTGGTGCCCGATCATCCCCGCCACGAAGTGCACGTCCGCCGCGGTGTACGACGGCCGACCGCTGTCAGCCTGCGCCGCGGGTGAGACGGTCCCCTGACGGACGGTGGCGGTCGCGCACGCTGCCGTGGCGATGACCACCAACAATGGTGTCTTCATACGCTCCATCCCCCATGAATCGGGCGTGGCGGACCGGGTAAGCTGCGGGGGCCGTGGCCGCGAGCGCAAGACGGCCGATGCACGATGAATCACTGGCGGCGACCAGCCGTGCCGACCTGCCGTCTGCGAAGCGCGGCTCTTGCGATGCCTGACAGTTTCCAAACATTGTGCGACGCCCGCACCCTCGAGGACCATCGGATTGTCCCAGGCGTCCAGGGGCTACTGGAAGATGAGGTGGGCCACCGCGGATTCGAGATCCCGGTAGATAATGGCGAGGGCAGCCAGGTCGAACGCCGCGTGCGCGAACATGGGAATCCAGATCCGGCCCGTGACGGCGAAGATCGCTCCGAACACGAGCCCGGTGATCGAGGCTTGCTCGACGCCGGGGCGCCCTTGTTCAGGGTAGTGGGCCAGCGCAAACAACCCGGCGGTGACCAGAACGATCCCGGTCTTGGCGCCCACACCGGATCCGAGCAGCTTGCCGAACCTTTCGAACAGGAACCCCCGGAACACGGTCTCTTCTCCGAAGCCGCCGCCAGCAATCATGAGGTACACGGCTCCTGGGAGCGCAGCGGGGTTGCCGGTCACGTAGTGGTACGCCTGATTGATCGGAGGGGCACCCAGCAATGGCATCACGATGGCTTTCATCAGGAATTTGAATGCGATTCCCAGAGCGATGCCCGCGGCCAGGTCTCGCATCCAACTCTTGGGCCGGACGTAGCCGATCTCGCGCCACGGCGTGCGCGACCACGCTACCCAGACGAGAACCAGAATGCCGCTGAAGGGCGGAACGGGATAATTGCCGACGAGCAGGATGATGAGAATCGCCAGGATCCCGAGAGGCCCGAACCCGCGCAGGCGCGCGGCGACCCGATCGCCGAATGGCGATGCGGCCGGGGCCTCGACCGGCGGTTCAGGACGCCGTTCCGACATTCACTCGCCCCCGTGCCAATTGACCAGGGCTTGGCCGAAGTCCTCTCCCACGACGTGATAGCCGAGCATCATGAGAGCGAGCCCCCGCGGCTAACGCATCGCACGAATCTCGGCTGGATCGATGACGACAGGAGTCCGATCCGGCCCGAGCGCCCATTCTGCCAGCGTCCCTGTCACGACGACGCGGCGGCCCGTTAGGCGGCGAACGTCACGCCACGTGGTCTCCGTCCGTCGCACCTGAATCGTGTCCTGGCCCTGAAACGCATCGGTGTTGGGACTGTCCTTGTAGTCGCCAATCGTGCAAATCGGATGGTCAAGAATCAGCAAGTCCGCGACCTGCGGCCGATCGCCCCGAGCGATGCTCTGGTAGTTGGGCGGGCCCGGGAGCGTGCGCTGAATCAAGCGTCCGGTGAGAGAGACGGAAGCGGGCCGATAGTGGTAACACGAATCGGCGAAATCCGGTCGGGCGGAGGGTGGCCCAACGGCCGCAATGTGGATGACGAATGACGCGAGCAGGAACATGGTCCGAAGAGTACCCTCTCAATCAAGCAGCCGCCCCGCGATCCGGTGCCCGGCATACATACCGACCCCGGTCCCGAGCATGCTGATGACGAACGCCGTCATTATGCCGACCCGGGCGCCGAGCCACCAGCCGACCGTGCCCCCGAGGGAGGCTCCAAGAAATGAGAGGAGCTTGGCCATGGTCTACCGAGGTCGTGGTGGCCCTGCCGTAGCACGTGTTTCGTACCACACGAATTCGTCGGCGAACGTCGCGGAGACCTCAGCCCGGTTTATACACCCCCCAGACCCGCCGCAGGACGTCGGAGATCTCCCCCACCGTCGCCCGCACCCGCACCGCGTCGAGCATCGGCTCCATCAGCGGCGCCGCAGGATCCCGCGCCGCGCGCTCGAGCGCGCCCAGCACCCGTTTCACGGTTCCCGTGTCCCGTTTGCGGCGTATCTCCGCGACCCGCCGTCGCTGCGCCCCGGCCAATGCCGAGTAGTCCGGCGCCGGAGGCGACAGCACTTCCTGATCGTCCGCGTAGTCGTTCACCCCGACCACCACGCGCTCTCCCGACTCGATCGCGCGCTGCTGCGCGTACGCGCTGCGCGCGATCGCCTCCTGAAACAGGCCTGTCTCGACCGCCCGCGCCGCTCCGCCCGCCCGCTCGATCTCTTCGAGCAGCTCGCGCGCTTCCTGCTCGACTCGATCCGTCAACGCCTCCACATACCAGCTCCCACCCGCTGGATCGACGGTTTCGGGGATCCCGGTCTCATGCGCCAGAATCTGCTGCGTCCGGAGCGCCAGTGTGGCGCTCTGCTCCGTCGGCAACGCCAGCGCCTCGTCATAGGCATTGGTATGCAAGGACTGCGTTCCCCCCAGCACGGCCGCCAACGCCTGGATAGCCACCCGCACCACGTTGTTCTTGGGCTGTTGCGCGGTGAGCGTCGACCCCCCCGTCTGCGTGTGGAACCGCAGCCGACAGGCAACGTCGCTCGCCTGAAAATTCTCCTTCATGAGACGAGCCCACAGCCGCCGCGCCGCGCGGAACTTGGCGACCTCCTCGAACAAATCGGAGAACGCCGCGAAGAAAAACGACAGCCGCGGCGCGAACTGATTGACGTCCAGCCCCGCCGCCACCGCGCGGCGTACGTACTCCAGCCCGTTCGCGAACGTGAACGCCAACTCCTGCGCCGCTGTCGCCCCCGCCTCCCGCATGTGATAGCCCGACACCGAGATGGGATTGAAGGCCATTCCCTCGATCGTGACGAAGCGGCACACGTCAGTCGCGAGCCGGAGCGACGGCTCGATCGGATAGATGTACGTGCCGCGCGCGATGAATTCCTTCAGGATGTCGTTCTGGACGGTGCCCTGGAGCGTCCCGCGGGACACGCCGCGCTCCTCCCCCACCACCACGTACATTGCGAGCAGCACGGGAGCGGTCGCGTTGATGGTCATGGACGTGGACACGCGATCGAGCGGAATGGCGTCGAACAGCAGCGCCAGGTCGTCCACCGCGTCGATCGCCACTCCCGCGCGGCCCACCTCACCCTCGGCCATGGGATGGTCCGAGTCGTACCCCATCTGGGTCGGCAGGTCGAACGCGACCGACAAGCCCGTCTGTCCCGCGGCGAGGAGATGCCGGAACCGCGCATTGGTCTCCTCCGCCGTCCCGAACCCGGCGTATTGCCGCATCGTCCAGAGCTTGCCGCGATACATCGTCGGATGGACGCCGCGCGTGTACGGGTACGCGCCCGGAGCGCTGAGCTCGTGCTCCGGTTCCGCCTGCCAGTCGTCGGGACCGTACACGGCCTTGCGGTCGCTCACTTGGCTCCCACGGCGGCCTCGGCCGAGAGAATCCGCGCGGCGAACCCGACGTCGTCCTTGCTGCCGATCACGAGCGGCGTCTTCTGATGTAGGCTCTCCGGTACGATGTCGAGGATGGGCCGGCAGCCGTCGGTCGCCCGTCCCCCCGCCTGCTCTACTACGAGCGCGAGCGGGGCCGCCTCGTACAGCAGTCGGAGCTTGCCCTGGGGATAGTTCGTCGCCGCCGGGTAGAGGAAGATGCCGCCGGAGATGAGATTCCGATGGAAGTCGGCCACGAGGGACCCGATGTAGCGCGCGTTTTTCGGTTGTACCGCGCCCTCGCCGTTCTTGAATGCCGCGACCACGCGTTGCACCGGCGGCGTCCAGCGGTTCCAGTTGCTCTCATTCACGCTGTAGTAGCGACCCACCGGCGGCGTCCGGATGTCGGGGTGCGACAGCAGAAACTCGCCGATCGTGGGGTCGAGCGTGAAGCCGTGTACCCCTTGCCCCGTGGTGTAGACCAGCATCGTGCTCGAGCCGTACAGGATGTAGCCCGCGGCGATCTGCTTCTTACCCACCTGCAGGCAGTCCACCAGCCCCACCGTGCCGTTTTTCTTGGTGACCCGCTTGTGAATGGAGAAGATGGTGCCGATCGAGACGTTGACGTCGATGTTCATGGAGCCGTCCAGCGGGTCGTACAGCACCACGTACTTGCCCGCCGCCTTCCCCGGCGGCACGGGCACGGGCTCCGGATCTTCTTCCGACGCGGTCACGCACACGCGCCCGGTGTGCTGCACGCTGTTCCGCACGGTCTCGTTCGCGAACAGGTCGAGCTTCTGCTGCAGGTCGCCCGAGACGTTCACCGCGCCGGCGGCGCCGAGGATGTCCGAGAGCCCGGCGCGGCGCACGTGACGCGAAATGATCTTGGCGGCGAGACACAGGTCGTAGAGCAGATTCGACAGCTCCCCCGTCGCCTCCGGGTAGAGGCGCTCCTGCTCCATGATGAACCGCTCAATCGTGATGACTTCGGATCCGTTCACCATGCCCATCCGTCGAGAACGTGATCGTGCCGCTCTGATCGGTTCTGAATACCGTGACGCCGTGTCGCGCGAGCCGGGCGAGCACCTCGGGCGCCGGATGACCGTAATTGTTGTGCCGGCCCACGCTGATCACCGCAGTGCGCGGCTCGAGCTCGTCCAGCCACTCGTCCGACGTTGCGCTCCTCGAGCCGTGATGGCCGACCTTCAAGAGGTCCACCCGACCCACCGTCCCTACCAGCCTGCCTTCGACCGGGAGCCCCGCGTCGGCCTGGAACAGGAGGCGCGCAGCGCCGTACCTCACCCGCAGCACTACGCCATGCTCATTCACATCGAGCGGCAGCCGGAGCCACAGCGAGTCGGGGCTCAGCACTTCGAGCACCACGCCGTCCACCTCGACTCGGTCCCCCGCGCGCGCCGGATGCCACCGCGCGCCCGAGGCCTCGACGCCAGCAAGAAACTCGAGATACAACGGCCGGCCCAGCGGCTCCCCCGGCTCGAGCACGAGCTCCGGGTCGAAGGCCTCGACGACGGCCGGCAGGCCCCCGAGGTGATCGGCGTCGCCGTGGGTCGCAACCAGCACCGCCACCCGCCCCACGCCCTGGCCACGCAAAAAGGGGACCACGACCCGCCGCCCCGCATCGTGCTCCGGGGTCCGGGGACCCCCATCAATCACGATCCAGCGGCCGTTGGGCGTCCGGAGGGCCGCCGCGTCGCCCTGGCCGACGTCCAGAAAATGTACCGTCAAGCAACGGCAATCGTCGAGGGAGACGACGTCACGAAACGTCGTCGCGACGAGCACCGTGGTCACGAACGCCACGCGCGCGGCGATCAGCCACGGGCGGCGCGGGGAATTCCACAGCCACCACGCGGCGACCGCCACGGTGGCCCACACCAGCGCCGCCCGCCACCCCGCGACCATCACGACGTGGCCGCCCGGTACGAGGGCGGCGCCCCGCGCCACGAGATCGAGCAGCGCCAGGCCCAGTCCCGCGCCGGCGGCGATCAGGTGCGCGAGCCCCGATCCGAGCCACGACAGCACCAGCGCGATGACGAGACCCGGTACCGCGACGCCGGCAAGGGGGATCGCGATGAGGTTCGCGAGCACGCCGATCGGCGCCACGGTGCCGAACGCGAGCGCGCTGATCGGCGCGGTAACGAGCGTGGCGGCGAGTGCGGGCGCGGCGAGCCGCGCGAGGCGCGGTGCCCGGGCGAACGCGCGGCCCGCCCAGACCACCGCGCCCACACCCGCGACCGACAGCCACGCACCCACGGACTCGAGTGCCCACGCGTCCTGGAGCAGGACACCCAGAGCCGCGAGCGCCACGACGCCGCGCGGCGCGACCACGCGCTCGCGCAGGCGCGCCACCTCCGCCAGGGCCAGCATCGCTCCCGCTCGCACTGCGGGCGCCGGGAAACCGAGCAGCCAGAGATAACCGAGCAGCAGGACGGCCGTCGCGCCGAACCGTGCACGGGCCGCGAGGGGCAGCTTGCCGAGGATGAGCGCGAGCCAGGCGGCGATAAACCCGACGTGCAGCCCGGAAATGGACAGGAGGTGCGCGAGGCCCGAGCGCACGTAGCGCTCTCGGATGTCGGAATCGAGTCTCGCGTTGGGAGCGAACACGAGCGCGTTCACGATCGGCGCACGGGCGCCGAAGAGCTCAGTGCTCCTCGCGGCGAGTGCATCGCGCAGCGCGCCCCGCCCGCGCGGCACGAGATCGAGCGCGCGCATCCGTCGCACCACCAGCAGGCCCATGCCACCGCCCCGGTCAAGGCCGCTCCACTTCCCTGCGACCACCCACGTCGTCCCGCCCCGGGCGCCGGTGCCTTCAGGCCAGCGCAATCGGACCGAGCCGTGGCATGTCCCGGAGAGCACGTCCGCGTCCACGATCCCGCCGCTCACGGGAGCCGGGTCTTCCAGGCTGACGATCGCTGCCCTACTGCTCCCTGGTCCCCGCTCCCTGCTCCATGTCCCCGCGCACGTGGCGTCCCTCTCCCGGACCGCCGCCGTGCCCCAGAGCATCCCCGCGACCCCCATGATCCCGACCGCCGCGCCGAGCGGCGCGCGCGGCGCGAGCCAGGCGGCGGCCGCCAGCAGCGGCAACGCCACCCCCCACAACGCCACGCCCGGGAACGCGAAGGGGTCGAGCCCCGCCCACAAGCCGACCCCGAATGCTGCGGTGAGGATGAGAATCGGCGGCCGCATCTTCGGGCCGCCTAGTGGATCACATCAGCTGTACCGGCCGCGCCCCACAGCGTGGCGCGAGCCCCACCTTGCGGAACCCCTCGAGCAACGCCACATCCAGCTTGGCCTTCTCCTGGTCGCTGTCGAGTCGCAGCTCGACCAGCACTTCGCCCTGGGGCGTGGAAACGTAGTTCGGCGCGAGGCGGTTGAGCGCGAACACGACTACATCTCCGCGGCACGTCTCGCAGCCGCAGAACCGGGGCAGCTGGGGACGCAGCTTCGCATACTCCCGCTGCACGACCTCGAACGCCACGTTCGTCACCCCACGACGGCGAGCTCCTCCCCCCTCCCCTGCACCCGCCCGAGCGGGACAGCCGTGAAGGTCGAGCCCGTGGTCCCTGTGAAGCGCACGTCGCGATAACCGCCGATCCAGGTGTCGGGGCCTGGGATGAGCGCCACTTTGTTGGTGCGAGTGCGGCCCTGCAGCAGGTCACCTCGCTTGGCCCGTCCCTCAACCAGCACCTCGTGCGAGCTGCCGACCAGGGCGACGTTCCTGCGACGCGCGATGCCCCGCACGGCCGCGACCAGGCGCTCCAGGCGCTCTCCCGCCACGGCGTCGGGCACGGGATCCTTGAGCCGGGTCGCGGGCGTCGCTTCGCGCGGCGAGTACTTGAAGGTGTAAGCGTCGTCGAACCCCACCAGCTCGACCAGCGATAGGGTCTCCTGAAAATCCTCTTCAGTCTCACCCGGGAATCCGACGATGATGTCGCTCGTGAGGGCAAGACCGGGGACGGCGCCTCGCAGGGCTGCGACCACCTCGAGATAACGGTCCCGATCGTAGCGTCGCAGCATCCGCTTGAGGACACGCGACGAGCCGCTCTGAACGGGGAGATGCACGTGCTCGCATACGGCGGGGGTCTGCGCCATTGCCGCCACCACGCGCTCGGTGAAGTCCGTGGGATAGGGCGACGTGAACCGCAACCGCCGCACGCCCGCGACTCCCCCCACCGCGCGCAACAGGTCGGCGAAGTCGTGCGCGCCGTCGTCATAGCTGTTGACCGTCTGGCCAAGGAGCGTCACCTCGGTGGTGCCGCGGCGCGCGAGATCGGTCACCTCGCGCACCACGTCCTCCAACTTGCGGCTTCGCTCGGGCCCCCGCGTCATCGGAACGATGCAGAACGTGCACCGATAATCGCAGCCACGCTGCACGGTCACGAACGCCGAGGACGCAGCCTCTCGCACGGGCGGGATATCCTCGTAGTGCTCCCAGCGCTTGAACGCCACTTCGGCGGTCCGCTCCCCGGCACGCGCCCGCGCGATCAACTCGGGCAGCCCCCGATAGCCGTCCGGCCCGACCACCAGGTCCACCTGCGGCACGCGCTCGAGCAGCCGGGGCCCGAGTCGCTGCGCCATGCAGCCCACCACCCCCAGCACACCACCCGGTCGCTTGAGGCGCTTCAGCTCGCCTATGCGTGACAACACCTTTTGCTCGGCATGGTCGCGTACGGCACACGTGTTGACCAGCACGACGTCCGCCTGCGCGGGATCGTCGGTACGCACGTACCCGTCGCGCCCCAACACACCGAGCATCAGCTCGGAGTCTGAGACGTTCATCTGGCAGCCGTAGGTTTCGATGTAGATGCGCGGCATGGTCAGCGAACCGTCACCTCGAAGCGGGGACGACCGTTCCACTCATGCGTGGGAAGATAGAGCGAAAGGTAGTCCTCCGTCAGCACCTCGATCTTCCCCTCGCCCCGGCCACACATCACGCCGTCGGCGCGTTGCCCGTGTCGGCGCGCGCGGTGGAGCCGGGCCTTGGCCGCCCCGCGGTCGCGCAGCTCGCGCGCGCGGTCGCGGATCGCGCTGGGGGGCACTCGCTCCCCCAATCGCCCCGCCGCCGCGCCGGGACGCTCGCTGTAGGGAAACACATGCAGATAGGTGAACGGCAACGCGTCCACCAGCGCGATCGTCTGGCGGTGATCGGCGTCGCCTTCGCCGGGGAACCCCGCGATGATGTCCGCCCCAAGTCCCAACACGGGCAGCCGCTCCGCGAGCCACTCCAGCCGGGACCGGTACGACTCGACGGTGTACCAGTGGCGGCCCATCCGCTTGAGGATGCGATTCGACCCGGACTGCAGCGGCGCGTGGAGATGGGCCGCGAGGTGCGTGGGCGCCTCGATCAACAGGCGCGCGATCGGGTCGTCGACCTCGGTGGCTTCGATCGACGACAGGCGAAAGCGGACCTGGGGAACCGCAGAGATCAATGCCTCGAGGAGCGTCCCTAGGGTCGACTGACCCCGGGCGCGAGCCCGGGGATCACCCAAGCGGGATAGGTCTGCTTCTTCCCCGGGCTTACGCCCGGGGTCAGTGGAGCGATCCTGGCCATAGGTGCCGATGTGAATCCCCGTCAGCACAATCTCGGCATGATGCTCGGCGAGTGCGGTCGCCTCAGCCACCAGCTCCGCAATCCCCCGCGACCGGTTCGCCCCACGCGCGATGGTCGTCGCACAGAAGGTGCAGTGCTCGTCGCAGCCGTCCTGGATCTTGAGAAGACCCCTGTTCCTGAACCCCTGGCTCTGTAGGGGCGCAGCATGCTGCGCTCCTACCTTGCCGGCGGGTGACGACAACCCGGCTGCCCGGAGCACCTGTGCCGGCTCCGCTCCGCCCACGACGGCGCGCACCGACGGCAGGCCCGCAATGCGACCGTTGTCGAGCGCGGCGGCGCAGCCCATCACCACGGTCTCCAGCCGGTCCCCGCACCGCGCGAGCCGGCGCACCAGGCGCCCCAGTTTCGCCTCGCTCTCGTGGGTCACCGTGCACGAATTCACGACCGCGAGGTCCGCGGCGGCCGGGTCGTCCACCACCACGACCCCCTGGTCCGCGAACGCCTGGCGCACCAGCGCCGTGTCGTATTGGTTGGCCTTGCAGCCGAAGGTGTGGAAGTAAACGTTCACGGCCGCACGGTAAGCCCTACGAGGACGGTCCAGACGCGCTCGGCGAGCCCGCCTCCGCGACGCTCCAGCCGCTCGAGGCCGAGATCGATGAGCGCCCGGCCCTGCGCGAACGCGCGGCCGGTTCCGACCGATGCCGCCGCCTCGGTCGGCGCCTTGGTCCCCGGGCCGAACGGGAACTGCCCGCCGCGCGCGCCCAGGCGGATCGGCATCCGGCGGGAGCCGAACTCCGCCCCGGCGGACCAGGTCCACGTGTCGAACGCGCCCGCGCCCGCCGTCGACCAGGATCGCCACGCTGCCGATGCCGCGAATCGGGCGCTTGGGCTGGGCGCGAACAACAGGCCACCACCCGCCATGCGCGGCAGGTCGGTCATCGCACTCGTCGTGTCGGCCACCGTGGCGCGCAGCCGGTTGTCGCTCCGCGCCCATCCCACGATGCTCAACCCCGGGGCGAGGCCGAGGAGGACGCTCCCCGACACGCCGAACCCGTCGTAGCGCACCTCGGCGGACTGCCGCACCGTGTGGAACGTCGTGTCGTCGAACCGGCGCTCGGCCGTCTCGCGGGTCGAGCCCGCGAGCACATGCAGCGCGGCACCGATCGCAAGGCGGCGCGACACCCGGCCCGCTGCCGCGAATCGCACGTCCGCCACGCTCCCGTCGCTCGTCACTTCGTCGGTGTAGCGCTGCAGCACGCCCCGCAGCAGCAGCGAGTCGCGCAACGTCACGTCCCACGACTTGTCGAGGTAGGTCGTGAACCCGGCCGCGACCGCGAGGCGTGGCCTCACCGGGCCTGCGACGACCATCACGGGGAAGCGGGTGGCGCGGAGGGCCGTGGTCGTACCGCCCACCGCGACGTCGCGATGCGACGTGCCTCCTACGGCGGTCGCCGTCAGCTGGCCGATGTCGGCGAGCGGCGCTTCGGTGAGCGGCGACAACGGGTCGAACGGAGCGAACGCGCCGCCGGTGGAGCGCGACCGCACCGACTCCCATCGGCCCGGCGTGCCGAGGCCGCGGATCCCGAACTGGGAGTCCTGCGCGGACAGGCGGACCGCCGGACCGGCGATCAGAAGCGCCAGCGCGACCAGGGCGGTCCCGACCGCCGGTCCATCCGTCCACCTGTCCGCCCGCCTCATGGCACCCCGAAGGGGAATCGCCGCACGAACGTGATCTGCAACGTCGGACGGAACGCGGCAGCGACGGACGGATAGAAGCGGATCTCGCCGAAGAACTGCGCTTCCGCCTGGGGTCGCAAGACGAATATGGTCGGGTGTGTCGAGTCCGCGGCCCACAGTTGCAGCAGATTCGTCACCTCGATCTTCACCGTATCAGTCGCGCCCACGTGGATGACGGTCGTGTCCCCGAGTCGCGTGTCGATCGGGGATTTGCCGCCGAAGTCGGCGAACACGGTGCGCGCCTCGATCACAAACGAGTCGGCGGGCGCCCCCCGGGCGGCCACGGCGGGCACGAGAAAGAGCGTGCCGCGGATGATCTGCGACGAATCCCTGATGAACTTGGGAAACGCGACCCGCAACAGGCTACGCGCCGACGGCACGCCGCCCACGGCCAGCGTGGAGTCGAGCGGGGCCGGTGTCGGAGCGAACACGAAGCTCGCGAACGCCGCGGCGAGAGCGGCCGGCGTGCGCGCGACGGGCGTGCCGAGCGAGTCGACGCGGAGGTACCACTGCAGCACCGGTCCGAAGGTGCCCTTGCCGAAGGCGATGCTTGCGAGCGTGTCGGCGGCGATGCGAATGCCGTACGCCACGGTCCCGGAATCCGTCGCGACGTAGCGCGCCGCCGCCGAGTCGAGCTTGAGCGACACCACCAGCTGGTGGCTCACCGTGTCGTCCGACACGACGCTATCGCCCATCACCGGATCTTTCCTTCCCGGTTGCGCGAGCAGGGTGTCGATGTTCACGGTCCGGACGAGCGAGTCGGTGAACGGGCCCGCCACGCTACCGAAGGTCGTGCCGGTATCGATCGTGATCGGCAGCCGGTAGAACTGCAGCCGGAGGTTGTGCGTCGCAGTGTCGCGCCGCAGAATGACGAGCTTGAGCCGAGCGGAGTCGGCGCCGAGGATCGCGCCCGTGTCGGTCGCGGAGAGCACGAAGCGACCGCCAAAGCCGTTGATCCGGAAGACCGGCCGGCCATCCAGCGTGTCCGTCGCGCCGGGGATATGCGCCGCGAGCATCAAGGCGGCCTCGTGGGCGAGCACGTAGCCGCGGTACGACGAGTCCCGGTTGATGCTGCTCGTCAACAGCGTGTCGACAATGGTGATCTGATTCGAGGGACAGAAGTCCGGACAATCGCCCGGCGCCGTGAGCCGCTCCACGCACGCCGCGACGAGCAAGGCAACGCCGACCAACGCGAGCCGGCGCTCCGTCACTTGGTGAGCGTCGCTTTCGCGAACGCGTCGGGCAGCAGGTCACGCAGTACCCAGCGCCGTTCGGTCTTCGGCCCCACGGCGATCACCTGGAGGTCGAGCCCGAACTCGGCGAGCAGCTGGCGGCACGCGCCGCATGGCGACGCCGGCGGGTCCACGTCCGTCGCCACGACGATGTGGCTGAACCCTCGCGCCCCGTCCGCGATCGCGGCGCCGATCGCCATCCGTTCGGCGCAGATGGTGAGCCCGTAGGAGGCGCTCTCGACGTTCGCGCCGACGAACACGCGGCCGTCGGCTGCCTCGAGCGCCGCGCCCACCCTGAACTTGCTGTAGGGGCAGTACGCGTTCTTCTGCACCTCGCGCGCGCGGCGCACCAGCTCGGCGCTCACGCCCAGACTCCCGAGAGGAACGACGTCCCCGCCGCGAGCGGCGGCACGACGCCGAAGTACTCGGCGACGGTCGCGCCCATGTCCGCGAACGTGCTCCGCTCCCCCAGCGCCGCCGGCCGCACCCGCGGGCCCAGCGCCAGGATCGGCACCGCTTCACGCGAGTGGTCTGTCGATGGCGTGGTCGGGTCGTTCCCGTGGTCCGCGGTGAGAAGGATCAGGTCGTCTCCCTTGGTGCGGGCCTCGAGCCGGGGAATCCAAGCGTCGAGCTGTTTCAGTCCTTCATGAAACCCCGGGACGTCGTTCCTGTGCCCCCAGGTCTGGTCGAATTCGATCACGTTCACGAAGATGAACCCCGCCATCGTGTCGTCCAGCGCCCGCTCGATCATGCGGTAGGCGTCCGCGTTGGTCGCCGTGTGCTCGCTCGCGATGTTCCGCCCCGCGAACAGATCGTCCACCTTGCCGATCCCCAGCCGCGGGACCCCCACCGCCGCGAGCCGGTCGAGCAACGTCGTCCCTACGGGCTCGATCGAAAAGTCCCTGCGGTGCGGCGTACGCCGGTACGCACCGGGCTTCCCGGTGAACGGACGCGCGATCACGCGGCTCACCGCGTGCTCCCCCACGAGCAGGTCGCGCGCGATTGCGCACGCCCGATACAGCTCCTCCAGGCCAACCGTTTCCTCGTGCGCCGCGACTTGGAAAACCGAGTCGGCCGACGTGTACACGATCCACTTCCCCGTCTGCTGGTGCTCCTCCCCCAGCTCGGCGACGATCTGTGTGCCGGAAGCCGCCTTGTTGCCCAGCCAACCACGACCGGTGCGTCGCGCGAACTCGTCCAGCAGCGACGTTGGAAATCCGGTGGGATAGGTGCGGAACGGCCGGTCCAGTATCACCCCACAGATCTCCCAGTGGCCCGTGGTCGAGTCTTTCCCCTGCGACTTGGGAAGGGCAACGCCGAACGCGGCGGTGGGCCTGACCCCGGGCGCAAGGCCGGGGATCGGCCGACAGCGGCCCAACCCCAAGCGTTCGAGGTTCGCGAGCCTGAGCCCCCCCACCGCACGCGCGACGTTCCCGAGCGTGTCCGAGCCTGCGTCCCCGTACGCAGCCTGGTCGGGGCACGAGCCGATCCCGAGCCCGTCGAGCACGATGATGGCGGCGCGCTTCAATCGTAGATGCGCGGGAGCCGGGGACCGAGCCCGGCCAGGAACTCGTGCTGCAACATCCCGCTCCAGGCCGCGAACTGGTCCAGCGTGTTGCCCAGCCCGTCCGCTTCACCGACCAAGGTCGCGACATCACCCACGGCGGCGACTCCGTCGCGCACGTCGACCATCGTCAGGTCCATCGTCACGAGCCCGACCACAGGACAGCGTGCGCCGTTCAGGAGCACCGTTGCGTCGGCTTTCAGACCGAGCGAGCGGCGCACCCCGTCGGCGTAGCCGATCGCCAGCGTGGCTACGGTGGTGTCGCGCGGTGCGGTCCAGGAGGCACCGTAGCTGACGCCCTCGCCCTGCCGCACGGTGCGAACGCTCACCACACGCGCGCGCACCGCAATCGCCGGCCTGCCGGTCGGCAACCCGGCGCCGGGAGTCGCCCCGTACAAACAGATCCCAGGGCGGATCATGTCCAGCGCGAACGCCTTGCCCCGAAGCGCCGCCGCGCTGTTCGCCACGTGCAGGAGCGCCGGCCGGCGCGCCAGACGTCCCACTGCGGCCTTGAAGCGCTCGAGCTGTGCTTCGGCCGAGCCGTCGTGCCGGTCGGCCGAGTGAAAATGGGTGTAGCAGCCTTCGAGGTACGGCGTGTCGAGCAGGTCCGCGATTGGCTCGATCTCGTCCCAGCGCACGCCCGAGCGACTCATCCCCGTGTCGATCTCCAGGTGGAACCCGCCGCCCCGCGCGCCGCGCGCGATCCAGGCGTGGATGCTCGCCCGGTCACCGAGCGCCGGCGTCAACCGGTGGGCCTCGTAGGCGTCGAACAGATCGGGCCGGGCCGGCATGAACACGAGCGCCGGCCGCTCGATCCCCGCCGCTCGCAGCTCGGCCCCCTCGTCCACCGTCGCGACCCCGTAGCCCCAAGGATCCACGGCCTCGAGGGCCTTAGACACGGCGACGGCTCCCACCCCGTAGGCGTTGGCCTTCACCACGGGGAGGAGCCGTGTGCCGGCGACCCGGGCCACCGTGCGGGCGTTCTCGACGACGGCGGCGAGGTTCACCTCGATCCACGCACGGGCCTGACGCCCGCGGATTGACCCGTTCACAGGCGCGGGTATGATAACCCGCTCCTCTGGCTAAAGGCAACACGAAAAAGGGAGTAGGATCCGATGTCCGATACGATGCCACACCACAGCCGGGGTGACGACGCTGCCTTCGCCCGCGCGCTCGCACTGGTGCGCGACCTGCGGGCGCGCTGCCCCTGGGACCACGCCCAGACGCGCGAGACGCTGCGCCCTTATCTGGTCGAAGAAGCGCTGGAGCTCGATCAGGCACTCCAGCACGGCGAGCCCGCCGAGCTGCGCGACGAGCTGGGCGATCTGCTGCTGCACCTGGCGTTCCAGATCGTGATCGGAGAGGAACGGCGCGAATTCGACGCGGAGACCGTGACGCGCGCCCTCGAAGCGAAAATGTGGCGGCGGCATCCGCATTTGTTCGACGATTCCCCGACACCGGATCACGAGGGATGGGAGCGGGTGAAAAAACGTGAGCGGGGAGCAGGGAGCGGGACCCTCAATGGCCTCCCACCCTCCTTGCCCCCACTCCTGATGGCGTTTCGGTTGCAAGAACGGGCGGCCGGTGTGGGGTTCGACTGGCCCGACGCACGCGGGCCTCTTGAGAAGGTAAGGGAAGAGCTACAGGAGCTGGAGGCGGAGCTGCCTCCGGAGGGTACCCCTCCCCGCTCCCCGCTCCCGCGCGTCGCGGAAGAGATCGGCGATCTCCTCTTCGCCGTCGTGAATCTCGCGCGCAAGCTCGCGATCGACCCGCGCGCTGCGCTCGAGCGGGCGAACGAGAAGTTCCGGCGGCGGTTCGAGCGGGTCGAGCGGCTGGCGGCGGAGCGCGGAGTGGATGTCGGGCGAGCGAGCCTCGAGAAGCTGGACGAGTTGTGGGACGAGGTGAAAGCGTCGGACGCTCACGGCCACAGCTTGTAGAGCGTCCGTGGGAAGGCGATGGCCTCGCGGATGTGCGGGATGCCGCAGATCCACGCCACGGTCCGCTCGACGCCGAGCCCGAACCCTGCGTGCACGAACGTGCCGTATTTCCGCAGGTCCAGGTACCAGCTGTACGCGTCTTCCGGCAGCCTTTCCGCGCGAATGCGCGCGAGCAGCTTGTCGTAATCGTCTTCGCGCTGGCTGCCGCCGATGATTTCCCCGTACCCCTCGGGGGCAAGCATGTCGTTGTTGAGCACGGTGCGGGCGTCGGCGGGGTTTTCCTTCATATAGAAGGCTTTCACGGCGCGGGGGTAGTTGAACACCATCACCGGCCGGTCGAACTGCTTGGCGAGCAGGGTCTCCTCGTCGCCCCCCAGGTCCTGCCCCCATGCGATGTCGCCGCCGAGCCCCTTGAGCTTGGCCACAGCATCCGTGTAGGAAATGCGCGGAAACGGCGGTCGGACCGCCTCGAGCGGCTTCACGTCGCGTTCGAGCTCGGCGAGCTCGGCTTTCCGGCGCTCGAGTGCGCGTGTCACGATGTAGGAGACGAACTCCTCCTGCAGCGTCATATTGGCCTCGGAATCATTCCACGCGACCTCGGGCTCCACCATCCAGAACTCGGTCAGGTGACGCCGGGTTTTGGATTTCTCCGCCCGAAACGTCGGGCCGAAGCAGTACACCTTGCCGAGCGCGGCGGCGGCGGCCTCCACGTAGAGCTGCCCCGTCTGCGCGAGATACGCCGTGCCCAGGTCGAAGTATTGCGTGGCGAACAGGTGGCCGGCCGCTTCGCCGATCGCCCCGGTGAGGATGGGTGTGTCCACCAGGGTGAAATGCCGCTCGTAGAAGAAGTCGCGGATCGCCTGGACCACCTCGTGGCGAACCCGCGCGATCGCCACCTGCCGCCGGCTCCGCAGCCAGAGGTGGCGGTGCTCGAACAGGAACGCGGTGCCGTGCTCTTTCGGGGTGATCGGGAAGTCGGGACTGGGCCCCAGGATCCGCAGCTCCGCCGCCGTCAGCTCAACGCCACCCGGCGCGCGCGCGTCGGCGCGCACGCTGCCGGTGACCTCCACCGACGTCTCCTGGGTGAGCCGGCCGAACGCGTCCCACGCCGCCTGCGGCACGTCTTTCTTTGACAGCACGACCTGCAGGTAGCCCGTGCCGTCGCGTAGCATCACGAACCCGATCTTACCCGACGAGCGCGTGGTCATCACCCAACCGCGCGTGATCACCGACTGGCCCGCCAGCGGCGGCAGCTCTTCGATGCGGTGGAACGCGGGCATAGGGGCGGTAGACTAGCGGCGAAACGCGGAACGCGGAAGTGGGAACGCGGAACTGAAATCCCTGTTCCGACTTCCGCGTTCCGCGTTCTCCTCACCCTACCCGGAACAACTCAAACCCGCGCTCATAGCGCTGCACGATCCGCTCCCGATACGCCGCGTGCTGCGACTGCCCCAGAGCCGGGTCCCGCGCGATGATCTCGCCCGCCGCGCGCCGGGCGGCCTCGAGCAGCGGCAGGTCGGTCGCGAAGTTCGCATACCGCAGCGGCACTCCGCCCGACTGGCGCGCCCCGGCCAGCTCGCCCATGCCCCGCTCCTGGAGATCGAGCTCGGCAATCTTGAAGCCGTCAGAGGTTTCGCTGAACGCCTGCAGGCGGGGCGCCGCCTCCGGGATGTCGGACAGCAGGATGCAGTGGCTCGCCGCCGAGCCCCGTCCCACCCGCCCGCGCAACTGGTGCAGCTGCGCCAGGCCGAACCGCTCGGCGTGCTCGATCAGCATCACGGTCGCGTTCGCCACGTCGATTCCCACCTCGATGACGCTGGTCGCGACGAGGATGTGGACCGCGTTATCGCGAAACGCCCGCATCGTCGCGTCACGCTCCTCCGCCTTCAGCCGCCCGTGCACGAGACCCACCTCGAGTTCCGGAAACACCTCGGCCAGCCGCTCCGCCATTACGGTTGCGGCCTTCAGATCGGCACGCTCCGACTCCTCGATCACGGGATAGATGACGTACGCCTGGCGGCCCGCCACGCATTCCGCCCGGATGAACTCGTAGATCTTCTGCCGCGCCGCGTCGGTGCGAAGCGCCGTCTTCACCGTCCCCCGGCCGGGAGGGCGCTCGCGGAGCTGGGTCACGTCCAGGTCGCCGTACAACGTGAGCGCGAGGGAGCGCGGGATCGGCGTCGCCGTGAGCAGCAGGACGTCGGGGGCGTCGCCCTTCTCGACCAGCGCCGCCCGCTGCTCCACGCCGAAGCGATGCTGCTCGTCGATCACCGCCAGCCCGAGCCGCTGGAACTTCACCGCCTCCTGGATCAGCGCGTGCGTTCCCACTACCACACGCGACGCCCCCGCCGCGATCCGCTCGCGCGCCGCCGCCTTCTCCACCGCCGCGAGCCGACCGATGAGCAGGTCGGGCTTGAGCGCGAGCGGCTCGAGCAGGCGCGTGAGCGTGGCGAGGTGCTGCTCCGCGAGCAGCTCCGTCGGTGCCATGATCACCGCCTGATAGTCGTTCTCCACCGCGAGCAGCATCGCGAACAGCGCGACCACTGTCTTCCCCGTCCCCACGTCGCCCATCAGCAGGCGGTGCATGCGGAGCGGCGCGAGCATGTCGTCCGTGATCTCCCGGATCGCCTGCCGCTGGTCCCCCGTCAGCTCGAACGGCAGATGCTGCTTCAGCCTCGTGGTGAGCGCTTTCTTCAGGACGAAGGTGATGCCAGCGCGCGCCCGCTTCGCGAGCGCCCGGGCGCGCGCCTGCACCAGCTGCTGATCGAACAGCTCGTCAAACGCGAGCCGCCGGCGTCCCGCCTCGGCGTCGGCCAGTGCCTCCGGCCGGTGCACCGCCGCGAGCGCGGCTCTGAGCTCCGGAAGTCCGACCGCAATGCGCAGGCTCTTGGGATGCGGGTCGACCACCAGGGCGAGCAGCGCATCCAGATGCTGATGAATCAGACCGCGGATCTGGCGATGGGTGAGACCTTCGGTGGCGGGATAGACCGGCAGCACGAGCCCGCGCTCGGGGCCCGCTTCCCCCTCGTCCGCGAGGATGACGAACTCGCGCGGCACGAGCTGGCGGCCGTGGTAGTAGCGCACCGGCCCCGTGACGAGCAGCAGCTGCCCCTTCTTGATCTGGCGCTCGAGGAACGGCTGGCCGGGCCAGGCGCACTCGAGCGGGCCACCGCCGCTTTCGTCCCGCAGCACCGCCCGGAACACCCGGAGGCCCTTGCGCGTGGGGAGCACTCCCGTGCTCACCACCCGGCCGACGCACGTCACCTCCTGGCCGACCTGCACCTTGGTCAGAGGCGTGACCGTCGTGGCGTCGAGATAGCGATGTGGCGCATGGTACAACAGGTCGCCGACGCTGCGGATGCCGAGCCGCGCGAGCGCCTCCGCGCGCTTCGGCCCCACGCCCTTCAGGTATTTCACCGATGTCCTGAGTTGCAGGGTCACCCGCTGATGAGCCTCCGCGCAAACCGCTCCGCGTCGAACACCTCGAGATCGCCGAGGCCCTCTCCCGTACCGAGGAACCGGATCGGGATCCGCACCGCGCGCTCCAGCGCGACCACGCTCCCGCCCTTCGCGGTGCTATCGAGCTTGGTCACGATCAGCCCGGTGAGCGGAACGGCTTCAGCGAACGCGCGGGCTTGGTGCACCGCGTTCTGCCCCACCGTGGCGTCGAGCACGAGCAACGACTCGTGGGGCGCTCCCGGTTGCTGCTTCGCGACGACGCGCACGACCTTCTTCAGCTCTTCGAGCAGTCGCTCCTCCGTGTGCAGCCGCCCGGCGGTGTCCACGAGCACCGTGTCGATGCCGCGGGCGCGCGCCGCCACGATCGCGTCGAACGCCACGGCCGCCGGATCCTTCATCCCGGTGATGCACCGCACGGCCAGCCGGTCGGCCCAGATCTGCAGCTGCTCGGCGGCGCCGGGGCGAAATGTGTCGGCTGCCGCCAGAAGCACCGACCGCCCGGCGCGCAACAGCCGGGCGCCGAGCTTCGCCACCGTGGTCGTCTTCCCCACGCCGTTCACTCCGAAGATCACCATCACCGTCGGCGGCGCCGGGGCCCGGGCGAGCGCGCCGGGGTCGACGCCCGACGCGGGAGAGAGCGCGGCTATCACCGCCCGCTCCAGGCCCGCCCGAAAATCCACGCCGCCGTCCCCCCCGGTGGAGACTCGATCGAGGATTTCGTCTGTCGCCTCAAACCCGAAATCCGCCTCGAGCAGGATCCGCTCGGCCTCGTTCCGCTCGCGCGCGCCGCGCCCGAACACCCGCGCCAACCGCTCCCACAGGGCCATCAGGGCAGGCCCTCGCGTCGCCGCCACGCCCACTCGGCGACGAGCGCGCCGATCACGACGACGAACAGCCACCAACGGTCCCGCAGGGCGACGCCGGAGAGCCGGTTTCCCATCGTGCCGGGTTGGGGCGTCAGCAGAGGGGCCGTCGGGCGCCATTCATCGGAATAAGTGTCCACCACCACGACGCCGCGCTCCGCATCACCACCCGCTGCGTCCCCGGCCGCGTAGCGGTACACGCCCGGCGGCAAGTGCAGCTCCGCCCGCCCGCCAGCGTCGAACCGCAGTGTGTCGACGCGCTGCCCGCTCTCCGCGGAGAGGGCCAGGATCACGTTCCTCGGCTCCCCGGCACCCGTCCACCGCCACTGGAGTGGCGTCCCGTTCGGCGTCTCGTAGGTCACCGGAAGGAACCGCTCCCTGCTCCCTGCTCCCTCCGCCAGCAGCCAGTCCACCAGGCCCGCCATCAGCGCCCGATACGCCTCACCGCTCGCACCACCGCGGAACGCCCACCGGTACAGGCCCCCGGCCGCGATCACGGCGCGGCGCGCTCCGGCACGCTCGGACAGCGTCACCACCGAGCGCGGCGGGCCGCGCCGCGCGAGGCGCGCCGCCAGCGCGACCATCGCCCCACTGTCGGGCGCAAGCTCCGCGAGGGACGCAGCGGGCGGGAGCGAGTCCCAGGCCAGGCCGGCGAGCGCGTCGGCGAGGGGCGAGGACCCGGAGGAGGGTGGCTGCACGTACCAGTCGCCCTCGAGGCGCTGAGTCCCGGGCCAGAGGAGCACGGCTCTCGGGGGGCTGAAGCGGCTGAACGAGGCGGGGTCGCCCGCCTCGATCACGAGGGCCGCGCCGGCCACCGCCCGCGCCACGTCGCGCGGCGCCCGGACCTCGAGCGTGCCCCCGTCGCGCCAGCGCTGTCCGCCGGGCTCAGCTTCGATGAATGTCCGCACGGGCACGCGGGCGACCTCCTCGAGCGTGCGCGCGAGGAATCGGGTCTCCCAGTCCGGCGGTGAGGCCAGCAGCACCACGGACGGCGGGGGGCTCACCTCGAGCACGAACAGGCGTGCGTCGTCGCGGGGCTCGGAATCGGAGACACCTTCGAGACGCACGTCGAGTGCAGTCCATCCGGGATGCGGGATGCGGGATGCGAGAAGCGTGAGGTCCGTGGACACAACGCCCGAGTCCGGCAGCGTGACCCGCCGCGATGTGAGACGTCGCCCTTCACTCGTCACCATCAGCGACGCATCCCGTATCCCGCCCCTCGCATCGCGCATCCCAGCCGTCCCGTAACTCACCCGGAGCCGAATCGTATCTCCCGCGCTCACGCGTCGCGGTCCGTCCACCGAGGCGACGAAGGCATCGAAGAACGGCGCCCGGGGAAGTAGGACGATGCGCGCCCGGCGCGCGAGATCGGGCGGGATGTCGGCGAGATCGGTGATCGCGCCGTCCGAGACCACCGTGACCGGCCCGCCGCGCCCGGCGGCCGCGTCGAGCGCCGGAACGAGGCGGCTGGCGCCGTCCGCCGGCGGTAACGTGTCGAACGCACCGACGCGCGCGCCAAACCGCCAGATAACCCCTCCCCGCCCGAGCGCCCGCGCGGTGTCGAGCGCGTCCCGCCACCGACCGCCGTGGCCCGCCATGCTGAGGGAGGCGTCGAGTAGGACGAGCACGGGTGCGCCTCCCGCCTCGACCCGCACGCTGGGGTTCCACACGAGCAGCAGGAGGGCGCCGAGGGCGGCGGCGCGCAGCGCGCCGAGCCCGAGCGTCACGCGGCTACGCACGCGAGCGCCTCCGTCAGCGTGAACCGTCCCTCGTGCAGCGCCCGGCCTACGATCGCGCCCGCGAGCCCCGCGTCGGCAGCGCCCCGCAGGTCGTCGAGCGACGCGACTCCGCCCGATACGATCACGTCGAGGCCGAGCGCCGCGATGGTGCGGGCACCGTCCAGATCGGGCCCGGCGAGCGTGCCGTCGCGTGCCGCGTCGGTGTAGATCGCGGTACGCGCTCCGAGCGACTGCACGTGGCGCGCGAGCTCGACCGGCGTTAGGTCCATTACCGTCGTCGACCCGCGGGCGGCCACACGGCCGTCCCGGGCATCGATTCCAACGGCGAGCCGATCGGCGCCGTGTCGCACGAGGAGCCGCGAGACCAATGTCGGGTCGATCGCCGCCCCGGTGCCGATCACCACTCGGCTCGCCCCCCACGCGAGCATCTCGGCGATGGCCGCCTCGGTCACGAGGGCGCCGCCGACCTGGACGAGGAGCCCCTCCCCCGCGTCCGCGAGGAAGCGCCGCGCCAGCTCGCGGTTGTCACCGGCTCCGAGGGCGCGGTCGAGATCGACAAAGTGCACCCAGCGGGCTCCGGCGCGCGCGAACTGGCGCGCCAGGGTGAGCGGGTCTCGAGCAGCGGAACGCGCGACGCGCCCGCCCTGGACGTCAACGGCGGGATAAAGCTCCACGATTGGGAAGGAAACTAATCGCGCGCGGCGGTGATCGGAGGGGCGATCGGGAGGGTGGGCTCGAGCAGGAGGCGCTGCTCGTCGCGCACCGCGGCGTAGACGGCCGCGAGTTGCTTCGGGACCGTCGTGCCCGCGCCCATCTCTCTCCGGCGCGGGTTGGTGGGGCGACCGTTCACGAGAAACTCGTAGTGCAGGTGCGGCCCCGTGGAGAGGCCCGTCGAGCCGACGTACCCGATCGTCTCCCCCTGCTCCACCCGCTCGCCCGTGTGCAGCCCGCGGGCGAACCCCGACAGGTGGCCGTAGCGGGTGCGGATGCCGTTCGCGTGTCGCACGTCGATCACGTTACCGTAGCCGCCATCCTCGCGTCCCACGCGGGTGACGATCCCGTCCGCCGTGGCGCGCACGGGCGTGCCGTACGGCGCCGCGAAGTCCACGCCTTCGTGATGCCTCCACGTATGCAGCAGCGGATGATAACGGGAACCGAACCCGCTCGAGACGCGCCGGAACTGGAGCGGCGCCCGCAAGAATGCGCGCCGCAGCGACCGCCCGCGCTCGTCGTAGAAGCCCGTCACTCCCGCGTCCGCATCTTCGAAGTAGAAGGCGTACTGGGGCGTGCGTGCCACGTCGACCCGCGCGGCCAGGATCCGGCCGAAGCGTCGTTCGCCCTCGGGCGACTCGAGGCGCTCGAGCAGGACGGTGAACCGGTCGCCCGGGCGGATGTCGCGCGAGAAGTCCACTTCCCAGTCGTACACGTCGGCGATCGCCCAGGCGAGCTGGCGGCGCTCCCCGGCCGGCAGGAACGAGTCGGGCATCGCCTTATCGAGCGCGTCGTACAGGGAGGACTCGATAGTGCCCGTTACCCGCAGCCGCGTGATGGCCCAGGGGATGGCCTCGAGCGTCTCGACCCAGCCCGCATCACCCTCTCGGCGGACGACGGTGAGCAGGCGCTCGGGCGAGAGCCGTACCATGACGCGGCTCGCCACACTCTCGGTCTTCAGGCGACGGAGCTGGAACTTGAGTCCGGGCCGGAGGCGGCGCACCGGCAGGCTCTGCGCGGCGGCGAGGAACGCCGCGTAGTCGCGCCCCGTGACGCCGCCGCGCGCCAGCACGTCGGACAGCGTCTCGCGGCGGCCCAGCGTCGCGGTGAGATCGGCGTAGGCCGCGTCCACCACGATGGGGGACGCAATGAGCGGCCGCCGCCAGGGCCACGCGTCGCGTGAGGCCCAGACCAGACCGCCGGCGACGAGGGCGCCGGCGGCGACGAAGTGGCTCGTCCGCCAGGCCATCAGTCCATCTGCCGCCGGATGAAGGTGGGGATCTCGAGCTCGTTGAGCTCGGACGGCGGCGGCGGCGGCGCGGGGCGCCGGACGGTCTGCTCCCCGGACTTCACGTAGCCCGCGGGCGGGGCGGGCGTGGGCCGCGCGCCGCGCTCGCGGAACGGCAGCACGCCGGGGGCAGCCCGGGCGCCTGCCTCCACGCCGGCGGCCGGTTTGTCGAACCCGGTCGCGATCACCGTCACGCGGATCTCGCCGTGCATCGCCGGATCGTTCACGGTCCCGAAGATGATTTCCGCCTCCTCGCCTGCCGCGTCCTTCACGACGTCCGAGATCTGGGTGACCTCGCCCAAGGTCAGGTCTTCGCCGCCGGTGATGTTGATGAGCACCCCGGTGGCGCCGGTGATGGAGATGTTGTCCAGCAGCGGCGACGAGATCGCCTGCTGGACCGCTTCCATGGCCCGGTTCTCGCCCCGCCCCATACCCGTACCCATGATCGCCGCACCACCGTTCTGCATCACCGTGCGCACGTCGGCGAAATCCACGTTCACGATGCCCGTGACGGTGATGAGGGACGAGATACCCTGGGTCGCGTGTAGCAGCACTTCATCGGCCTTCTTGAGTGCGTCCTGGAACGGGATCCCCTTACCCACGACGGCGAGGAGTCGCTCGTTCGGCACGACCACCATGGTGTCGACGTGCTTGCGCATCTCGGCGATCCCCATTTCCGCCTGCCGCATCCGCTTGCGGCCTTCAAACAGGAACGGCTTGGTGACGATGCCGATGGTGAGGGCGCCGAGGTCGCGCGCGATCTGCGAGATGATGGGCGCCGCGCCCGTCCCCGTACCGCCGCCCATGCCGCAGGTGACGAATACGAGATCCGCCCCCTGCAGACCGTGCAGCACCTCGTCGCGGTTCTCCTCGATGGCCTGGCGGCCGATCTCCGGGCGCGCGCCCGCGCCCAGGCCCCGGGTGAGCTTCTTGCCGATCTGCACCTTCACGTCGGCCTTGTTGTTGAGCAGGGCCTGCGCGTCGGTGTTCACGGAGATGAACTCGACGCCCTGGAGTCCTTCGTCGACCATGCGGTTCAGGGCGTTGCCGCCGCCGCCGCCCACGCCGACGACTTTCATCCGGGCGTTCTGCGATACCGTCTCTTCGAGCTCGAAGATCATGGCTCCCTCGGGTGACCGATCAGAAGAAGTCCTGCAACCAACGCTTCAGCGGTCCGAACCACCGCTCGACGCCCGCACTCTTGACCAGCGAGCCGCTGGGCACGCCGCCTTGCGCGAGTCGCCGCGCCGCGTACAGCACCAAGCCCACCGGCACCGCGTACCGCGGCGCCTGCACGCTGTCGACGAGCCCCGAGATCCCCTGCTCCGGCGTGCCGGCCCGTACCGGGACCGCGAACGCCTCACGCGCCAGCTCCACCATCCCGGGCAGGTGCGCCGTGCCGCCCGTCAGCACCACCCCGGCCGGCAACCGTCCCCCTCCATACCCCGCCCGCTCGAACTCGCGCTGCGCCAGCTGGAAAATCTCGTCCACCCGCTGGTGGATGATGTGGGACAGCAGCTCGCGCGACGCCTGCCGCGCCCCCTGACTCGGCGTGGACGGCAGGTTGATCATCTCCGACGCATCCACCAGCGGTTGATACGCCACGCCATGTCGCTCCTTCAGGCGCTCCGCGTCCGCCTGCGTCACCCCCAACCCCGCCACCAGGTCGCTCGTGACATGCGTGCCGGCATACTTGAGCGACGCGAGGTGCCGGATCTTCCCCTCGTGGAAGACTGCGACGCCCGTCGACCCGCCCCCCACCTCCACCAGCGCGACGCCCAGCTCCTTCTCGTCGTCCGTCAGCACCGCGTAGGACGCGGCGAGCGGCTCGAGCACCAGCTCGGCCGGCCGGTAGCGTGCCCGCTCCACGCTGCGGCGCAGGTTCTGCGCGGCTGTGGACTGCACGGTCACGAGGTACATCTCCACCTCGAGTCGCGTGCCGGTCATCCCCACGGGATCCGAGATGCCGCGCTGCTGGTCGACCACGTACTCCTGCGGGATATCGTGCAGCAGCTCGTGGTCGCGTCCCAGCGACACGGCGCGCGCCACCTCGTTCACGCGCGCCACGTCCTCCGCCGTGATCTCGTCGCCCGACACCGCCACGACTCCCGGCGACGTGCGCGCCGAAACGTGCTCTCCCGCAATGCCGCACGTCACCGCGCCAACCTTCACGCCCGCCATGCGCTCGGCGTCGCGCATCGCCGCGACGATCGAGCGGCTCGTCTCGTCGATGTCGCGGACCATGCCGCGCCGCACGCCGGCGTTCTTCGCAAGCCCGACGCCGAGCACCTTGGCGAGCGGCAGGCGCGGCAGCTCGCCCACCACCTCCGCGATCACGGCACACGTCTTCGTGCTGCCGAGATCGAGCCCGGCCACGAGCTGGCGATCCCGGCTCACGCCCCCCCCGCCCCCGCCGCTCCCGCCGCTCCGCCCTCGCCGTCTCCGCTCGCGGTCGCCCGCCGCCGCACCACCACCTGACCGGCGAAGCGCGCGTCCAGCTCCACGTACGCGCGCCCCTTCGCGGCGAGATCCTGCGCTACCAGCACCACGGCTCGAATGACCTCCGGCCCGGCGTCGCGCGCGACCAGGACGCGACGATGCCCGATTTCCAGGAGCACGCCACCGCGCGCGAACCCCCGCGCGCCGGTGATGGTCTGAAACAGCGCCGGATCCACCGACTGGATTAGCGCCAGCACTCCTACCACTCCCGAATCCGCGCTCGCCGCGATCGGCAGGTCGAGTCCCGAGCGCGCCGGGTCGAACGGGAGCAGGCGACCCGCGGCATCCACCGCCACCAGACCTCGCCCGGACCCGCGCGGTGCCGGCACGAGCGCCGCAGGCTCCACCTCCCGAAGCTCCACCGAGAGAACGGCGGGCAACCGCCGCACGACCCGCGCCTCCGCCACGCCCGCCAGTCCCCGCACGCGGTCGGCGAGTAGCCGCGTGTCGCCGAACACGCTCGCCCGGGGCCCGAGCCGCAGCGCCGCGATCACGGCGTCCGGCGCGAGATTGCGCACGCCCACGAGCTCGATCTGGCGCACGCGAAACATCGCGAGCCGCCGCAGCACGATCGGCGCGCCGAGCCAGCACGGCACGAGCAGTGCCGACCCCGTCACGCCGACGAGCGCGCGGCGCCGCCAGCGCGGCCACGCCCGCGTCACGTCTCCGTCCCCAGGCGCGTCAGTAACTCCGGCCCCACGCGCGTGATGTCCCCCGCGCCCAGCGTGAACACCACGTCGCCCGACTGGACCGTCTGCGCCACGCGCTCCGTGAGCGTCGCCCGCTCGCGCACCGCCACGGTCGTTGCGCCCGCCCGTGCGGCCCCCCGCGCCACCAGCGCCGCGCTCACCCCCGGGAGCGGCTCCTCGCGGGCTCCATAAATCGGCGCCACCACCACCACGTCCGCCGCGGCGAGCGCCCGACCGAGTGCGTCCCCGTGCAGCACCGTGCGCGAGAACAGGTGCGGCTGAAACACCGCCACGACCCGCCGCCGCGGGAATGCCTGGCGCGCCGCCGCGAGCGTCGCCTGCACCTCGGTGGGATGGTGCGCGTAGTCGTCCACCACGGTCACGCCGCACACTTCACCCACCCACTCGAACCGGCGCCCCACGCCGGTGAACTCCGCGAGCGCCGCGAGGGCGCGCTCAAGATCCGCCCCCAGCTCCTGTCCCACCGCCAGCGCCGCCGCCGCATTGCGCACATTGTGGAGCCCCGGTACGCGCAGCCGCAGTGTGAGCCCGCCAGCCTTCCCGCCCGGCAACTCGATCCGTGCCGTCGAGCCCCGCTCGTCGAGCTGGACGTCCGTAATCCGCACGTCCGCGTCCGCACCGACCCCGACGCGCCACACCGGCGCGCGCACGGCCGCCGTCACGCGCTGGGCGCCCGCATCGTCTCCGCCCGCGATCACGCGCCGCGCCCGACCCGCGAACTGCGCGAACGCCTGCTCCAACGCCGCCACGCTCCCGCCGTAGCACTCGAGGTGGTCGGCCTCGACGTTGTTCACCACCGCGACGCTCGGCGCGAGCGACAGAAACGCCTGGTCGTACTCGTCCGCCTCCACGACATACAGCTCGCGCCCACCGACCCGCGCATTCCCGCCCCACCGAGCGACGCGGCCGCCGGCGAGTCCCGTGGGATCCCGCCCGGCGGCCGCTAGCGCCTCCGTGACCATCACCGTGGTGGTCGTCTTGCCGTGCGTGCCCGCCACGGCGACCACCGTTCCTCCGGCGACGGCCTGGCTGAGGGCGTCAGCCCGCCGTACCACCGGGACCCCTAGGGCGCGTGCTCGCTTCAGCTCCGGGTGGTCTCCCGGCACCGCAGCAGTGACCACCAGCGCCCGAGCCCCAGCAACATGCTCTGGGTCGTGACCACGCCATATTTCCACCCCAAGGGCTGCCAAATCGGCGGCGCCCGTGGGGTCGTTATCACAACCGGTGATCGTTACGCCTTGCTCTTTAGCGAGGAGCGCCAAGCCGCTCATGCCGGCTCCGGCGATCCCCATGAAGTGGATCGGGCGGGGATCCACCGTGGTAAACAAGGTCATTAGTGGGGGGCTAATATAGCGAATCTACGAAACTTGCGAAAGAGACCACCAATGTTTCACGGAATGAGTGTCAAAATCTTCGACACGACTTCCCGAGCTGCATCCGGGTGTCCGCGACCTCGCGCCCGGGTGCCGAGCGCGTCGAGTCGGGATCGGTCGGCGACTAGCGCCGTCACCTCCTGGGCCAGTGTGTAGGGCGTGAGCCGCTCTTCAGGGAGGTGGATTGCGGCACCCGCCGCCGCAAGCGCGGCCGCGTTGCGCGTTTGGTGGTCGGCTGCGGCGGTGGGGAGCGGCACGAGGATGCTCGGTTTACCCCAGGCGCACAGCTCCGCGACTGTCATGGCGCCCGCCCGCGCCACCACCAGATCTGCCACGCGGTAGGCAGGGGCGATCGGATCGAAAAAGCCGCGCACGACCACCCGTCCCGGCACGGCATAGCGCGCCAGCGCGTTGGCTTGCGCTGTCCCCGTCCCCCACACCACGTTCACGCCGTCGAGTAGGCCACGCTCGAGCGCGCCCGCAACCGCGTAATTGATCGCTCGCGCGCCCTGGCTGCCGCCGAACGCGAGCAGCGTGGGCCGCTCCGCCGCGAGCCCGAGCTCGTCGAGCGCGGCGGCGCGACTCCCGGGCTCGGGCCGGCGGATCGGGTTGCCGAGCGCGAACACCGCGGTGTGCGGGCCAAACCGCAGCTCTGCGCGCGCTTCGGGGAACCCCAGATGCACCTGCCGCGCGCGCCGGGCGAGCCAACGGGTGGCGAGGCCGGGGGACGCGTTCTGCTCTTGGAGCACCGTAGGGAGCCCGCGCCGCTGCGCGCGCCACACCACGGGACCCGCCGCGTAGCCACCGGTCCCGATGACGATGACGGGCCGCTCGGTCTCGAGGACGCGCCCGACGGCGCGCCACGCCCGTCCCACGATCAGCGGCCAGCGCAGGTTCTTCCACCACGTGCGCCGGTAGATCGGCTCCATCGGCAGCAGGTGATGGCGGAAGGGATAACGGGGCAGCACTTCCGCTTCGATCCCACGCTCGGCGCCTACCAGCACGGGCTCGATGCCCCGCCCCGCGTCGTGCAGCGCCTGGGCCAGTGCCAACGCGGGCATGAGGTGGCCGCCGGTGCCGCCTCCGGCCAGGAGAACTTTCACGCCAGGCCCGGATGGAACGCGGAAGGTGGAACGCGGAACGCGGAAGGTATCGCGCGGGCGCCGAACCACGTGCCTCGGACCGATGCACGGACTCGCCGCGTCTGTTCCGCGTTCCGCCTTCCGACTTCCGCGTTCATCCCGCCGCCCGCCGCCCTCGTCCGATGCTGATCAACACTCCGGTCGCCACCAGCGCCACGAAGAGGCTGGACCGGCCGTACGAGATGAACGGCAACGTGATGCCGGTGGCCGGCAGGAGTGCGAGGGTCACGCCGATGTGCAGCACGGCGGTGATCCCGATCATCCCCGTCAGTCCCACGGCGAGCAGCCGGCCAAACGGGTCGCCCGCCGACCTCGCGATGCGGAAGCCCAGCCACGCGAACGTGCCGAACAGCACCATGATGGCGAGCACGCCGAGAAAGCCCCACTCCTCGCCGATTGTGGAGAAGATGAAGTCGGAATAGGCGTAGGGTAGATAGCCGAGCTTCTGCTGCCCCTGCCCCAACCCGACGCCGAACAGCCGCCCCGCTCCCATCCCGACCAGGGACTGGTGCACCTGCCACGTCGCCTCGGAGGGCGCGCTCCCGGGGTTCAGGAAGGTGACGACGCGCGCGAGGCGGTATTGGGCGCTCGCGACCGCGCCGAACAGGATGGGCGTCGCGACGACGGCAACCGCAAGGAAGTGGCCGATGCGCGCACCGGCGGTGAAGAGTACGACCCCTGCAAGCAGCCCGACCAGCAGGGCCATCGAGAGATTCGGCTCGAAGAAGATCAACGCGACCAGGGGCGCGAGCACGACGATGAAGGGCAGCAGGCCGTACTGGAAGGTGCGAATCCGCTCGCCCTTCTTCGCCGCCAGCATCGCCGTCCAGACCACGACCGCGAACTTGGCGAGCTCGGAGGGCTGCACCGTCACGAACCCGAGGTTGGCCCAGCGGCGGGCGCCGTTGATGCTGGGAGCTATTGCGTACGTGAATGGGAGCAGCGGGAGGACCAGCAGCACCGCGCAGACCGCGAGCACCGGCCACGCGGCCCGCTGCCACTTCCGGTAGTCCGAGCGTGCCAGCAGCGTCGCGACGATTCCGCCCACCGCCGCGCCGAGCGCCTGCTTGAGGGCGAAGCTCGAGCCCACCTGCCCGCCCGAGATCATCAGGAGACTCGAAGCCCCGTACACGGCCGTCAGCCCGAACACGACGAGGATCGCCGCGACGAGCGCCAGCAGCCGGGTCTCCCAGCGCGTGTCCCTCACATCTGCTCCACGAGCGTCCGGAAGATGGCGCCCCGTTCCTCGTAATTCTTGAACATGTCGTAGCTCGAGCACGCGGGGGACAGGAGGACCGCATCGCCCGGCCGTGCGGCCCGGCGCGCGCGCGCGACCACGTCGTCGAACGTCGTGCCGCGCTCGAGCGGCACTTGCCCGCCAAGATCGCGCTCGACCAGCTCGCCCGACTCGCCGTACGCGATCACCAGCCGGCACCGGCTCTTGAGCAGCGGCGCCAACCGAGTGTAGGGCTCCCCCTTGTGCCGGCCGCCGAGCAGCAGCACGAACGGCCGATCCATCGCTTCCACCGCGACTACGGTCGAGGCGATGTTGGTCGCCTTCGAGTCGTTGATCCAGCGGACGCCACCGACCTCGCGCACCGGCTCGAGCCGGTGGGGCAGCGCGCGAAACGAGCGCAGCCCTTCCCCGAGGACGGCCGGGGTCACCCCGGCCTCCCGCGCCGCGAGCGCGGCGGCGAGGGCATTGGCGACGTTGTGGTCGCCCAACAGTGCGAGTTCCGCACGTGCGAGCAGCGGCTCCCGCCCCAGGTGGAGGCGACGTGTCGCCGCGTCATACCACCCGTCCGCGGGGCGCCGCAGTGAGAACAGCGCGCGCCGGCCAGGTGCCCCCGCCGCCAGCTCGAGCACCGCCGGCTCGTCCCCGTTCAACACCCAGACATGCGCGGACCCCGCGTTTTGAAAGAGCAACCGCTTATCCGCGTAATACGCCTCCACGCTGGCGTAGCGATCGAGGTGGTCGGGGGCGAGGTTCGTGAGAATGCCGACCTCCGGCGCGAAGTGGGGGCTGTCGTGGAGCTGAAACGACGAGACCTCCACCGCGAGCCACTGGTAGCGGTCGTGTTGCAAGGCGATGTCCGCGAGCGGACGACCGATGTTCCCGGCCGCTTCCGCGCGGAGCCCCGCCGTGCGCAACAGGTGCGCCACCAGCGCCGTGGTGGTCGTCTTGCCGTTCGTCCCCGTGATCGCGATGCAGCGCGTGCCCGATCCCGCCAGCGCCCGGAAGCCCAGGTCGATCTCGGACAGGATCGGGACGTGAGCCTCGCGCGCCGCGGCGAGCGGGGGCGCCTCCGGCGGCACGCCGGGAGAGACGATCACCGCCGCGGCGGCACGGATCCGCGTCAGGTCGTGCCGCCCGACGTCCAGGGTCACACCGGACAGCGTCCGCAGCTCCCCGAGCGCGTCGGCCCCGTAGGGGTGGTCCGACGCGTCGCTCGCGTACACGCGCACCCCTTCCCGCGCGAGCAGCCGCGTGGCCGCGACCCCGCTCTTCCCCAGCCCGATGACCGCCACGACGCCGTCCCCGCCCCACGCTTCGGGTATCATCGCACCTTCAGCGTCGCGAGCGCGATCGCCGCGCACATCACCCCCAGGATGTAGAACCGCATCACGACCTGCGGCTCCGCCCAACCAAGCTTCTCGAAGTGATGGTGCAGCGGCGCCATGCGAAACACCCTGTGCGCGTCAGCGTACTCCTTGCCGCGCCGCTGCTTGTGCCAGCGGTATACCCACACCTGCAGCATCACTGACACCGCTTCTGCCGCGAACACGCCGCCCGCGATGAGCAGCAGGAATTCCGCCTTGAGCATGATCGCGACGGTGCCCAGCGCGCCGCCGATGGCGAGGGAGCCGGTATCGCCCATGAACACCTGTGCCGGATGCGCGTTGAACCACAGGAACCCGAGCGCCGCACCGGCGAGCGCGCCGCAGAAGATCGTCAGCTCCTGGGAGCCGGGCAGGAAATACACGCCGAGGTAGCGCGTCCAGTCGATCCGGCCGAACACGTATGCGAACGCTGCGAACGTGCCCGCCAGGATGGCCGTCAGTCCGGCCGCGAGACCGTCGAGGCCGTCGGTGAGGTTCACGGCGTTCGAGGTGCCGGTCACGACGACCGTCACGAACAGCAGGTACAGAGGCGGCGGCAAGACCAGCAGCATGTACTTGAACACCGGCAACTGCGTGGATGTGGGAGGCAGGTCCGGGGCCAGCGGCCACAGAATGAGCGCAATGCCCAACGCCACGCCGAACGTGACCTGGCCGATGAGCTTCCACCGCGCTACCAACCCCTGCGACTTGCCGCGCACGATCTTCAAGTAGTCGTCGATGAATCCGATCGTCCCCGCCCACAGCATGGCGGCGACGGCCACCACGACGTACCGACTATCGAGCCGCGCCCACAGCAGCGTCGGCACCACCGTCGCGAGGATGATGATCAGCCCACCCATGGTCGGCGTGCCGCGCTTCGTGTGGTGACTCGCGGGTCCCTCGGCGCGGATCACCTGTCCCACGTTGCGCTCGCGCAGCCGGCGGATGATGGCGGGACCGCACAGGAACGCGAGCAGCAGGGCCGTCACGACCGCGCCCGCGGCGCGAAACGTGAGGTAGTTGAACAGGTTGAACACGATGTGCTGCTTCGCGAGCGGCGCGAGCAAATGATAGAGCACGTGCGATCCTCAGTTCAGGTGCCGCAGCACCCGCTCGAGCGCCACCCCGCGGGACGCCTTGAGCAGGACGATCTCGTTGCCGGTGAGCGCCGCCTTCAGCCGCGGGCCCAGCGCGTCCGCGTCGGGCGCCGTGATCAACCGGCCTCCCAGCGCCACCCGGTGGGGCTCGAACGCCGGCCCGAATTCGCCCACCGCCGCCACGAGCGCCGGCCGCAGCGCCACGATCTCCGCGGCGGCGACCGCATGCAATCTGGCACTCTCCGGGCCGAGCTCCAACATCGAGCCCACGACCACCGCGAGCGGCCGTCGCCGCCGGTCGGCGAGCCAGCGGGCGAGCTTCAGCGCCCAGCGGAGCGAGCCGGGGTTGGCATTGTACGTGTCGTCGATCACCGTGAGACCGCCGAGCGAGAGCACGGCCCCCCGGCCGGCCGGGAGCCGCACCCCGGCGAGGGCCGCGACCGCGCGTGCCGGGTCGGCGCCCGCCTCCCGCCCTACCGCGAGTGCCAGCATCGCGTTTTCGATCTGGTGAAACCCCACCACGGGCAGTGTGACGGTCTGCCCCCGCCACGTGATGCGCGGATGCCCCTCCTCGTCGAGCTCGGTGGCATCTGGACGCACTTGCGCGCCCGCGCCGGTGCCCGCCACCACCGTCGGGGCGTGGCGCCGCGCCTCCCGCGCCAGCTCGGGGGGCTCGGTTCCGACCACCGCCAGCCGCGCTCCCTCGACCAGGGCGAGTTTCTCCTGCATGACCCCCGCGAGTGAGCCGAAGCCCTCCACGTGCGCGTAGCCGACGTTCGTGATCACGGCGATCGTGGGCTCGATCACGTCGCGCAACCGCGGGATCTCGCCCGGCACGCTCGCGCCCGCTTCCACCACCAGCGTTTCGGCGTCGTCCGGTGCGGCGAGGATCGTGAGCGGTACCCCCACGAGGTTGTTCAGGTTGCCGCTCGTCGCATGCACCCGATAGGTCGTGGCCAGCACGGCGCGGATCATTTCCTTGGTGCTGGTTTTTCCGCTCGAGCCGGTGACCGCCACGACCGGGCTCCCGGGCGCGAGCAGGCGCCGCCGCGCGCGCGCCAGGAGGCCGAGTGCGGCGAGCGTGTCGGCTACTTCGAAATACGACAAGCCGTCCACCGGGGGCGTGCCGCGGCGCACCACCGCGGCCGCCGCGCCCTTGGTTCTCGCCTGATCGAGGAACGCGTGGGCGTCGAAGCGATCGCCCTTCAGGGCGACAAACAAGGCGCCGGGCGTCAGGTCACGAGTGTCCGTGGTCACCCCTGTGAAGCGCAGTCCTCGGGGTCCCGACACGCTCAGGGCTCTCGCGACCAACGCCGAGTCCCAGGCGGTCACGAGGCCCCCAATTCCCGCACGATCGCCCGCTCGTCGAACGGCTGCTTCTCGGTCCCGATCACTTGGTAGGTCTCGTGTCCCTTGCCCGCGAGGAGAATGGTGTCCCCCTGACGCGCCAGCGCGAGGGCGCGAGCGATGGCACGGCGGCGGTCGACCTCCCGCTGATGCGGCTTGGCCCGCATTCCGACATCCACGTCGTCGAGGATCTTCTCTGGGTCCTCGGTGCGCGGATTGTCCGACGTGACGATCGCGATGTCCGCGAGGCGCACGGACACCGTGCCCATGGGGGCGCGCTTGCCGCGGTCGCGATCGCCGCCCGCCCCGAAGACGACGATCAGCCGCCCCGCGGTGAGGGGGCGCAGCGTCTCCAGGGCCCGCTCGAGCGCGTCGGGCGTGTGGGCATAATCGCGCAGCACGGTGCACGGCCGCTCGGCGATCCGCTCCATCCTGCCCGGGACCTGCGGCGCGCGCGTCAACCGCTCGGCGACGGTCTCGACGGGGACGCCCAGTCCCCAGGCGCACGCCGCCACCCCGAGGGCGTTGGCCACGTTGAAGCGGCCGAGCAACGGCAGCCGCACCTCCGAGCGGCCCATAGGGGTGACGAGCTCGAAGCGGGCGCCGGCGGCGTCGAGGGCGACATGCACTGCCGTCACGTCGCCCCCGCGCTCGCCGAATGTCACGCGGCGGTGCTCGCGCCGCAGCCTCTGCCACGCGGGATCGTCGGCGTTCACCACCTCGAGCCCGTCGGGGGCGAGGTACTGCACGAGCTTCGCTTTGGCCCGGAAATAGTCCTCGAGGGTCTTGTGGTAGTCGAGATGATCGCGCGTGAGGTTGGTGAAGAGGGCCGCGCGGAACCGGAGTCCGTCCACCCGTCCCTGATCGAGGCTGTGGGAGGAGACCTCCATCGCCGCGGCGCGCGCGCCGCGCTCCACCAGCGCGGCGAGGGTCGCCTGGAGATCGATCGGCCCGGGCGTGGTGAGGTTCCCCGCTTCGCTCGGCACGGCGTCGCCCGCCGGATCGAACGCGCCCAACGTCCCGATCGAGCCCGTCGGCTCGAGCGCCGACAGGACGTGGCGGAGCAGCGTGACCGACGTCGTCTTGCCGTTGGTCCCCGTGACGCCGACCAGATCGAGCTTCGCGGCCGGGCTATCGTACCACGCTTCCGCCGCCACGGCGGCGGCGCGCCGACCGTCGCGCACCAGGATCTGCGGCACATCCACCGGCTGCTCGCGCTCCACCAGCGCCGCGGCGGCGCCCCGGTCGCGCGCGGCCGTGACGAACTCGTGCCCGTCGCGCACCGACCCGTGCACGGCGCAATACAGCATTCCGCGCTCCACTTTTCGGCTGTCGGCCGTGAGGCCGGTGATCTCGGGCCAGGTGTGCAGGTCGGGCATTTCGACGAGCAGCTGCGCGTGCTCCAACGCGGCCGCGATTCCCTGAAGCTTGTTCATCGCCGCGTGCCGCGGCGAGGAGTCGCCGGACCGCGGCGCCGGACCCGGGCGGCCGCGTAGGGGTCGGCGAACAGCGTGACGGTCGAGCCGGCCGATGCGCTGTCGCCCGCCGCCGGCCAGGTGTGCTCCGCGACACCCCAACCCCGGAGCGACACGCGGAACCCGCGCCGGTGCAGCGTGCGCACCGCCTCCCGCATACCGACGCCGGCCACATCGGGCACGGCGCGACGCGGCCCGACGCCGGAGCTGTCGGGTTGATAAGGCCACGGGACCACGTAGGGCACCAGGCCCCCCCCGTCGTCATCGGCGGGTGCGGCCGCGGCGCGCGGTGCGGCCGTAGAGAGCCGGGCCCGGTCGAGCGCCACCGTCCGGGCCGCGAGCGCCTGCTCGAGCATCGAGCGCGTCACCGGTGCGGCGGTCTGAGCGGCGAAGTAGCTCCCCTTGTGGGGGTTGTCGATTTTCACGACCAATACCAGCTGCGGCTGGTCGGCGGGGAACAGCGCGGCAAACGAGGCCGTGTATTCACCCGGCGCATAGCGGCCGTTCACGACGCGGCGCGCGGTGCCGGTCTTCGCCGCCACGGGAAAGTTGGTGAGCGCCGCCTCAGTTCCGGTGCCGCGCTCCACGACGCCCCGCAGCTGACTCCGCAACGCCGCCGCAACCTCGCGGGAGACGACGCGTCGCACCGGCTCCGGGCGATGCCGATAGCGCGCCCCACCGCCCGCGCTCCGCACCTCGCGGATCAGGGTGGGCTGGAGCAGCAGGCCGTCGTTCGCGAGAGCCCCGTAGGCCATCGCGACCTGGATCGGCGTCACCGACAGCTCGTAGCCCATGGCGAGGCTCGCCGCGCTGGGACGGGTCCACTCGGACGGCGGCCGCAGGCGTCCCGTGGCTTCCGCCGGAAACTCGATCCCCGTGAACGCCCCGAACCCGAAGTCCCGAAGCGTCGCATACTGCTCCTCGGGACTGAGCCGCGCCGCGAACTTCGCGATGGCGATATTGCTCGAGACGCGGATCGCGTCGGCCAGCGTGAGCGAGGGCTGCGGGTCGTCGTCGGTGATGGTGCGGCCGAGGACACGCCACTTGCCCCCCTCCCCCGACACGTGGTCCGTGGACGACACACGGCGCAGCGACAGCAAAGCCGCGGCGGCGAAGATCTTCGCCAGGGAGCCGGGCTCGAACGTGTCGGTGAACGCGCTCGGGCGCGCGCTGCCGTCCCGTTGGCGCGACGCAAGCGCCAGCACCTCGCCGGTCCCGGGATCGAGCATCACGACATCCCCGGCGTCCGCATCCATGCGTCGCAGCGCGTCGTCCAGGGCGCGCTGCGCGATCTCCTGCAGCTCCGCGTCGAGCGTCAGCACGATGTCGAGCCCGGGCACAGGCGGGGCGATCACGCGCGCCGGCGACTCGTATTCGCGTCCCGCACGGTCCTTCAGCACCACCGCCGCGCCCGCCCGGCCCGCCAGCAAGCTGTCGAGGGTCCGCTCGAGCCCGGAGGCGCCCACGCCGTCGTCTCCCAGGCGGCCGATGGTCGCGCGAGCGACGGCGGGATCGGGATAGAAGCGGTTGAGCACCGGTTCGAGATGCACGCCCCGCACACTCCGGAGGGACTGCACTTCGAGCGCGCTGTAGGGCCCCGCAAAGTAGGCATATCGCCGGCGCACGGCCTGCTGCCAGGTACGTGCCGTAAGCCCGAGCCGCCGGCTGATGAGCGCGCCATCCGCGACCGGGTCGCGGAGCTCGTTGGGGGCGATGCCCACGTGGTAGGTCTCCTGCGTGACGGCGAGCGGCGTGCCGTGGCGGTCATACAGCGTGCCGCGCCGCGCCTGTAGCACGATCCGCTCGGTGCGTTGCGCCTGCGCTTCCTCCGCCCAGCGACGACCGTGGAGGATCTGCACCTGAGCCGCGCGTCCCACCAACAAGGCCAGGCTCACGAGCACTCCGAATTGCACCACCTGGATGCGGACTGCGGGCCGGGCCATGCGCTAGTGCCGTTCCAACTTGACGAGACTGAGGGTGCGCCGGGCCGCGCGTTGCCTCCTCGTACGCAAGCGCCTTCCCGGACTCGGCGGAGATAGTTGGAACGGCACTAGTGCGACCCGCTCGGAGCAGGGATCAGGACGATCTCGCTGTCGCTCGGCAGGTGCAGACCGAGGCGCGCCTGGGCGCGGGGAACGAGCACCGCGCGGCTCTCCGCGGTGCGGATGCGGCGCTCGAGATCGGCGCGGTGCCCGTCCAGGTTGGCGCGGCGGGCGCGCAGATCGGCGAGCTCGCGGGCCGCGCGGATGGCGGCGGTCTGGCGGGCATACACCACCCACGTGGTCACGAGGAAAGCCACCAGCCACAGCGCGACCCAGTGCCGGCCCTTAGCCATCGTCCCCCCCCTCCCCCCCCCCCCCCCCCTCCCCC
>Ga0209471_1000154_pt1 | contig 50778 bp, 45 predicted proteins | sample GraSoiAngelo_128_FD_185885 | JGI IMG/M metagenome (GOLD analysis project Ga0209471, IMG submission 185885) | Grasslands soil microbial communities from the Angelo Coastal Reserve, California, USA - 14_0927_12_20cm (SPAdes) (version 2) | ecosystem: Environmental > Terrestrial > Soil > Grasslands ... | reverse complement strand
CGAGCCCATGTCGAGCCACCGCACGTCGACGTCGGGGTGGAGCTGTTCGAAGCGACGCGCGAGCAGCGTGAGGAGATCGCGGCCGTGGGGGCTGTAGACGATGAGCGGCGTGCGACGGTCGCCCCCGCAGGCAAGGGAAAACACTGTGAGCAGCGCGACGCCGAGGAACGAACGCGGAACGCGGAACGCGGAAGGCGGAACAGGCTCATCAGGTTCGATCCCTGGCGCCGGCTTCAAGGCGCGACACCCGCACGGTCTGTTCCGCGTTCCGCCTTCCGCGTTCCGCATTCTTATTTCTTGCCGAGCGCCAGAAGGTTAGCAAAGAGCCGATAGGCGCCGGGGACACCAGCGGGGAGTTGTCGAAAGAAGCTCAGCCCGGTGTACACGTATGTGCCCTTGCCCACCGCGGCGACGAGCAGTCCACCTTGGAGCGGCGGCTCGCCGGGATCGTGCATCTCCACGAGCGTCGTGTAGGCGGGATCCCAATCGTGCGCGAAATACAGTCCCCGCTCCTGCACCCAGCCACGCCAGTCGTCGGGCCCGATCTCGTTGGGGACGTGGAACACGGGGCTCGCGGAGTCCAGAACCGTCACCGCCGCGGTCTCGTCGGTCACCCGGTCGTGCGGGCGCGCGATCGAGAGGCGATGCGGCGCGAAGCCACCGTTCACAAACGGGTACTGCTGGTACTGGACGATCACGAGACCGCCGGCGCGGGCGTAGTCCAGCAGCCGTCCGTTGCTCGCGACCAGCGCGGGCTCGGTCTCGTACGCCCGGCTGCCGATCACGATCGCGCCGTACCGGGAAAGATCGCCACGCGCGAGCGTGTCGGGACCGAGCAGCTCGATCGGCACGCCCACCGCCTGGAGCGCCTCGGGGACGCGATCGGACGCGCCCCGCACGTAGCCGACGTGTGCCAGCGCCGGCAGCGCGATACGCGCCGCGCGGAGCTCGGCCGTCGTGGCGTGGACGACCGCGCGCGGCCGGATATGCGGGTAGTCGATGAGTGCGAGCGCCCCATCGCTCCGGTCGCGGCCCGCGCCGAGCGCGGCGGCCTTGAGCTCGTATTCGCCGGGCCGGAGCGACGCCGGGGGCGCGAGCGTGATGGACAGGCTCTTCGATTCGTCTTCTCGCTCGAACGACAGGCTGTCCGGCCGGAGCGTCGTCCACCCCGGGGGCGTCGTCAGCGCGATCCGGGCGACGGCCGGCCCGCGCGTGCGGTTGGTCACCGTGATCGTGAAGTGCCGGAGGCCGCCGGCCGTCCCGTCCACCGGCCAGACCACGAGATCCGGGGCCACCGCGACGTCGAACGGTCGAGTCACGAACAGCGGGCGCCGCACCTCGCCGGTGCCCTGATCCCGATAGCGGTACACCACCTCGCGGGACAGCGTCAGCGGCTGGCCCGCGATCGTGAGCCGCATGGTCATTTGCACGGGTGGGGGCTCGAATGGCAAGCCCCGCCACGCGGCCGGCACGCCGCTCCAGTCGTACAGGGCGCCGACTAACGGTCGCCGCAGGAAGTACGCTTGCGACCGTGGCGCATCGGCCGCCACCGTGACCGCGAAGCGACGCGTAGCCAGAGTTCCCCTCGGCACCGGGGAGCTCATGGCGTCGAGCCGCTCGACCCTCCACCCTGCCGGCGCACTCAACTCGATCCCGTCGAGCGTCAGCCTCGCGTCCCCGGCGTTCCACACGCTCGTCTCCACCTGGACGCGCTCACCGGGAATCACGATGCCGTCGTCCGCGAACCCGTCGATCACCACGCCCGCGGCTGCGGCGAGCGCCTCCTCGAGAATCGCCTGTTGCCCGGAATCCGCGGCGCCGAGCTCACCCAGGGCGCGCGCGAGCAGCGGTGCAATCGCGTCGGGCCGCGTCGGGTTGAGCTGCGCGCGCGCCGAATCGATCAACGCGGCATAGCGCGCTTTGCCCGGGAACAGCGTATCCACCCCGGCGAAGAGACCGTCTCCATCTTTCGTCCCGCGCCCCCCCTCCCGATCCCGCCACTCGATGAACGCGAGCCGGTCGATCCTCGGCCCCGGTTCCTCGAGCTGCCCTTGGTCCTGTGAGCGGTGCTGGCTCCGGCCCGCCATGGCGATCTGGTGGTAGGATCGACCCTCCACGGGGTCGAGCAATCCCGCATCGAGCCGCAGCGTGGCGCTGGCGGTGTCGGAGTACAGGGAGCGGTACAGCTTCACCGGTCCCCAGCTCGAGTCGCGCAGCGCCTCGAACGCCTGGCGCGCGACCAGGCCAGCCACCTGATGCTGGCCATGCCCGTCGCGCGGCGTCCCGGAGAACACGGACACGATGATCTGCGGGCGGAAGCGGCGCACCACGTCGAGCACGTCCTTGAGGACCGAGTCGCGGGGCCAGAGCCGCAGCGCTTCGTCCAGCGTCTTGGAATATCCGAAGTCGTAGGCGCGGGTGAAGAATTGGCGGGCGCCGTCGATCCGACGGGCGGCGAGCAGCTCTTCCGAGCGGATGACGCCGAGCTCGGGGCCGAGCTCGGGACCGATGAGGTTCTGCCCGCCCTCGCCGCGACTGAGCGACAAGTAGGCCACCTGCGCGCCCATCCCTCGCGCGAACAGGGCGACGAGGTCCGAGTACTCGTCGTCGGGGTGGGCCCCGATCATCAGGATGCGCTTGTTCGCGCCGAGCTGCTTGAGCGCGCCCGCCAACACCGCGACGCCGCCGGTGCCGGGTGGAGTGAACTGCCCCACAACCGGGCCGACGGCGCCGAACAACAGAGCAAGGCTAGTCTCGAGCGCGCGCCGCACTATGGCAAAAGATAAGTGACCCCGCCCTTCATAACGAATCGCACGCGCGACAGTTCCGTCACATCCTTCAACGGGTCCCCCGCCACCGCGACCAGGTCCGCAGAGGCGCCAGGGGCGACGACACCCAGATCCCGTTGGCCCAGCAGCTCCGCCGCGAGCGACGTTCCCGACTTGATCGCCTGCATCGGGGTCATGCCATACTGCACATAGTACTCGAACTCTTTCGCCTGATTGAGCTCGGTCCAGGGAAATCCGCCGACATCCGTTCCTAACACGATCCGGACGCCCTTCTTGAGCGCCCGGGTGAACGCCCGGCGTTGGTGCTCCACCATCGGTCCCCACACGCCGCTGCGCGGCCCGGCGACGTAGTAGGCCACCGTCACCGTCGGCACCCAATACACGCCCTTCGCAACGAGGACGTCGAGCAGGGAATCCGTCAAGCCGTCGCCGTGCTCGATGGTGTTCACGCCCGCGCGGAGCGCCGCCGCGATCCCGTCCGATCCGATCGCGTGGGCCGCCACCTTCCGGCCCAGACGGTGCGCCTCGTCCACGATGGCGCGCGCCTCGTCGTCCGTGAAGTTGACCCAGCTGTGGAGCACCGAGTCCGGGGCGGGCCCGAAATAGTAGCGGCGATCACTGTAAAACTTGATCCAGTCGGCGCCGTGGGCCACCTGCTCGCGGACGGCCAGCCGTGCGCCCTCCACGCCGTCCACCGGCTGCACGCCGTGCGGCAGCTCCAGCTCCCAGTTGTCGGATACGATTGGGTACATGCCGGTGGGCGCCATGGCCCGAGTCGACGCAAAAATGCGCGGTCCGGGGATTTCGCCCCGATCCACCGCGCGCTTCACGTCCACGTCCGCATACATCGCACCCTCGGTCTCGAGGTCGCGGATGGTGGTGAACCCGTGCTCGAGTGCGATCCTCGCGTTACGGGCGGCGAGAATCGCGCGATATGGGGTCGACTGGTACAGCAGCTGGTCGTTGTAGGACCCCGCCGTGGGGTCGCCCTGGAGCAGCAGATGCGTATGCGTGTCGATGAGGCCTGGCAGCACCGTCATCTGGGACAGATCGATCACGCGGGCACCCTTCGCCTGCCCCTGAACCTGGGCCAGCGGGCCGACGGCCTTGATGCGGTCGCCTTCGATCAGGATGCCGACACCCGATTGCGGCGCGTCGGATCGGCCGTCGATCAGGCGCCCGGCCTTGATCAGGACCGGGGGCGCGGACGAATCGGGCCGGGGTGTCTGCGCCCACGCCGTCGTCGCGACGGCGAGGGTGGCGAACAGGGCGAAACGGGGTCGCATCGCGGTCTCCTTGTAGGGCGAGGCGAATCTCCTCGTGACCGCTTCCCTGTCAAGCCTTAGATTGGGGCACTCCCGAACGGAGGCAACCGTGGCCGTCCGCGTGACCTGCCAATGCGGGACGTCGTACGAGCTGAAGGACGAGTTCGCCGGCAGGCTGGTCAAATGTCCCCAGTGTGGGCGCGAGAACCGGGTCCCCGGCGTCGTGCCCGCCACTGCCGTGAAGCCTCAGGCGGACCCGGTGTTCGACCGCGACGTCTTTCTCCTGCGACAGCAGCTCCTGCGGATCTCCGAGAAGTACGACGTGGCGGACGAGCAGGGAAAGAAAATCGTGTTCGTCGAGCGCCCGGCGCACCTGCTGCGCAATGTCGGGGCGCTACTCGCCGGGCTCGTCGCCGCGGGGGTCGTGGGCGTGGGATTCGGGATGCTCGCCGACATGGCCAAGGGCACGGCGTTTGAGGACGTCCTGGTCGCGCTCGCCGCGATCGGCGCCATCGTTGCCTTGATCGCCGTCGGGGTCGGCTTGTCCGCCAAGCGGCACGTCACCTTCTATCGCGACCAATCGAAGCGCGACAAGCTGCTCGATGTGCTGCAGGACCGGAAGTGGCAGCCGATCACGGCCACCTACACCGTGCGCGACCGTACCGGGCGCACGTTGGCGCTCCTGTGGAAGAACTACCTGTACAACATCATCCGGAAACGCTGGTACGTGAAGGCGCCGGACGGCACGACGCTGTACGTAGCGAAAGAAGACTCCATCATCCTGTCGCTGCTGCGCCGGCTCCTCGGGCCTCTGTTCGGCCTGCTGCGAACCAACTTCATCATCGTGCGCGACGGCTCGGAAGACGTGGTAGGCGAGTTCAACCGCAAGTTCACGCTGCTCGACCGCTACGTCCTCGATCTCAAGGCGGATGGGGCCCGTGTCCTCGACCGCCGCGTGGCGCTCGCGCTCGGCGTGATGCTCGACACGGGTGAGCGGCGGTGAGCGACGAGCGGGAAAAACCGATCGTCATCACGCGCGACATGCTCGCGCCGGGGACCGACAGCCGCGTCGATTTCGAGCGCGGCATGCGGACCGCCCCGCCCCTCATCCTCCTGCTCATCGCCGCGAACGTGGCGCTGTTCGGATGGGAGCTCGCCGCCGGGGCGCTCGCGAGCCGGGAAAGCATCGTGGAGGCGGGCGCCCTGGTGCGCGACCGCGTGCTGGCGGGCGAGTGGTGGCGCCTCGAGAGCGCGACCTTCCTGCACGCCGGCTGGGATCACCTGATCGGCAACTGCCTGGTGCTGTATGTGGTGGGCATGGCCTGCGAGCACGCCTTCGGCTTCGCGCGGACGGCGGTGGTGTACTTTACCAGCGGCCTCACCGGCTCCCTCCTCTCCACCACCCTGTCGCCCGGGCCGTCGGTTGGGGCGTCGGGGGCGATTTTCGGGGTCGTGGCCGCGGTGGTCGTCGCCTTGTACCGCCACCAGAAGCGCTTCTACCTGCGCGACAAGCGGATCGGCTTCGTGCTCCTGGTTTGGGCGGCGTACCAGATTTCGACGGGCCTCCTGAGTCCGTACATCGACAACTACGGACACCTCGGGGGGTTCGCGGGCGGAGCGACGGCCGCCTGGCTGCTCAAGCCGAGCCTCTTGTCGGAGCGCTCCACAGGGTAGATTGAGATTATGGCCACCACCGCTACGGCCCCGGAGCGCAAAGTCAGCGCCGCCGAGGCGCGCGAAGTCGCCGAGGCCGCGCGCGAGCAGGAGTGGGCCGCGCCGAGCTTCGTGCGCGACCTGTTCCTCGGGAAGTTCCGCCTCGACCTGATCCACCCGTACCCCGAGCAGGATCCCGAAGAGGTGCGACGCGCGCAGCCGTTCCTCGAGAAACTCGAGCGGCTGCTCCGCGAGCAAGTCGACTCGGACCGCATCGATCGCGAGGGCGAGATCCCCGACGCCGTGATCCAGGGCCTGCGCGACCTGGGCGCGTTCGGAATCAAGATCCCGCGCGAATATGGCGGCCTGGGCCTCTCGCAGCTGTCGTACATGAAGGCCATCGAGCTCGTCTCGTCGATCGACGGCTCCATCACGGCGCTCGTGTCCGCGCATCAGTCGATCGGCGTGCCCCAGCCCTTGAAACTGTTCGGCACCGAGACCCAAAAGAAGAAATACCTCCCGCGCCTCGCGAAGGGTGCGATCTCGGCCTTCGCCTTGACGGAGCCCGGGGTCGGCTCCGACCCCGCCGCGATGGAGACGATGGCCGTCCCGACGCCGGACGGCCAGGCGTGGATCCTGAACGGCGAGAAGCTGTGGTGCACCAACGGCACGAAGGCGGAGTTGCTCGTCGTGATCGCGCGCACGCCGTCCAAGGTCGTGAACGGAAAGGAAAAACGGCAGATCACGGCGTTCATCGTCGAGACCGCGTGGCCGGGCGTGAAAGTCGAGCACCGCTGCCACTTCATGGGCCTGAAGGCGATCTACAACGGCGTGATGCGCTTCACCAACGTCCGCGTCCCCAACGAGAACGTGCTGTGGGAGGTGGGCAAGGGCTTGAAGCTGGGCCTGATCACTCTCAATACCGGGCGGCTCACGCTCCCCATCTCCTCGGTCGCCGCCGGCAAGCGCTGCCTCGAGATCTCCCGCCAGTGGGCGAGCGAGCGAGTGCAGTGGGGTCGGGCCATCGGCAAGCACGACGCGATCGCCCAAAAGATCGGTGCCATGGCGGCGAACACGTTCGCCATGGAAGCGGTGGCCGAGCTGTGCGGCGCGATGGCGGACCGCGGCGGGTACGACATCCGTCTCGAGGCCGCGATCGCCAAGCTGTACAACTCCGAGGGTGGATGGCGCATCATCGACGACACCGTGCAGATCCGGGGCGGCCGCGGCTACGAGACCGCCGACTCGCTTCGGGCGCGGGGCGAGAAGCCCGTGCCGGTCGAGCGCATCATGCGCGACTTCCGCATCAACCTGATTTTCGAAGGATCGAGCGAGATCATGCACCTGTTCATCGCCCGCGAGGCGGTGGACAAGCACCTGCAGGTGGCGGGCGACGTCGTGATGCCGGGGAAGACGCTCGGCGAGCGCCTGCGCGGGGTGGTGCGCGCGGCCCTGTTCTACGGATGGTGGTATCCGTCCCGCTGGCTCGGTTGGGGGTTCTGGCCCAAGTACACCGGCTTCGGGCCGCTCGCGAAACACCTGCGCTACGTGGAGCGGGCCGCCCGGCGCCTGGCGCGCGGGGTGTTCCACGCGATGATGCGCTTCGGGCCCAAGCTCGAGTACCGCCAGGCCGTGCTGTTCCGACTGGTGGACGTGGGCGCCGAGCTGTTCGCCATGGCCGCGACGTGCGCGCGGGCCGAGTGGCTCCGGAAGAGCGATCCCGCGGCCGGCCGGCGCGCCGTGGACCTCGCGGACTTGTTCTGCCGCCAGGCACGCGGGCGCGTCGACGCGAAGTTTCGCGAGCTCTCGCACAACGCCGACACGCAGACCTATCGGCTGGCCCAAGAAGTGCTGCAGAGCGAGCATCGGTGGCTCGAGCGTGGGATGGTCGAGCTATCGGACCCCCAAACCTGAGGTAACCATGCAACAGCCGGTGGACCGACGCACCTTCCTCGAAGGCGCGGCGGCGGGCGCCGCGGCGCTCGCCTGGCCGGGCTGGACGCCCCTGGCGTCCCGCGGCCTCGACGACATTCAAACGGAGATCGAACGGCGTCACCACGAAGCTGTCGCACGCTTACAGCAGTGGGTCCGCCAACCGTCGATTGCGGCGGAGAATAACGGGATCGCGGAGGGATGCGACCTCACGACGCAGCTGCTGCGCGACGCCGGGTTCACCCCGGTCACGAAGCTGCCCACCGACGGCGTGCCGGGGATCTTCGCGACGCTCGACGCGGGCGCCCCGCGCACGCTGGGCGTTTACTTCATGTACGACGTGAAGCAGGTGGATCCCACGGAATGGTCCTCACCGCCGTGGGCCGCGTCGCTCGTCGAGAAGCCGGGCGTGGGCACCGTGCTGGTCGGCCGGGGCGCCGTGAACCAAAAGGGGCCCGAGGCGGCGTTCCTCGCCGCCCTCCACGCCATCCGCGGCGCGGGCCGCAAGCTCCCCGTGAATCTGGTGCTCGTGGCCGAGGGCGAGGAAGAAATCGGCTCGCCCCATTTCCCCCAGATCGTGCGCCGACCCGAGGTGCTCGCCGCGCTCCGGAGCTCGATCGGCGTGTTCATGCCTTCCGCCGCGCAGGAGCTGGACGGCCAGGTGATCATGACGCTCGGGGCCAAAGGCGTGATCGAGGTGGAGCTCGTCTCGAGCGGCGAGCGCTGGGGTCGCGGGCCGCAGCGCGACATCCACTCGAGCAACAAGGCGCGCGTGGACAGCCCGGCGTGGCACCTGGTGGAAGCGCTCGCCACCCTCGTCTCCCCGGACGGCAACGACCCCGCGATCGACGGATTCGCCGCCAAGGCACGACCGCTCTCGCCCGCGGAGAAGGCCATGATCGCGGAAGCGGCCAACCGCCTCGATGAGCAGGTGACCAAGCGGCAGCTCGGCGTCGACCACTGGGTGCACGACGTGAGCTGGCGCGAGGCGCTCGAGCTCCTGATGTCGCGCCCCACCGTCAACATCGAAGGCCTCGTGGGCGGGTACACGGGGACCGGTGGCAAGACGATCCTTCCTCACCGGGCGGTCGCCAAACTCGACCTGCGACTCGTCCCCGATATGACCGCGGCCGAGGCACTCGCCGCCCTCAAGGCGCACCTGGCGAAACGCGGCTTCGAGGACATCGAAGTGAACATGACCGGTGGATACGACCCGAACAGCACGGCCGCGGACGCCGGGCTCATTCGGGCGCAAACGGCGGTCTACCGGCGCGGCGGGGTCGACCCGGTCGTATTGCCCCGAAACGCCGGGTCCTGGCCGGGCTACGTGTTCACCGGAGATCCCTTGCACCTTCCCGCGGGTCATTTCGGGCTGGGCCACGGCAGCGGGGCGCACGCGCCGAACGAGTACTACGTGGTCGACTCGAAGAACCCCAAGGTCCAGGGGATGGCGGGCGCGGTGCGCTCGTACGTGGACTACCTGTTCGAGCTCGCGCGCACCAGCTAACGGCGGCGGCCTACGCCGCCTGGTGGGCGATCATGATGCTCCGCAGCCGCTCGGGCGTCTCTCCAGCGACGTCCCCGTAGGGCGCCGGGTGCCCCTGGGCATCCATCACGACGCTCGGGCACACGAAGTCGTAGCGCCGGGCGGCGATGCGGTCGGCCGCGGCCTGGGTCGCGACCGGCGTCGCGATCACGACCTGCTTCGCGCCCAGCTGGTCCGCCACCTTCGCGGCCGCGAGCACTCGCCACGGATACGTCACCTGGCCGTCGATGATCACCGCGATCCGGCCGGCGAGCCTCTTCACCGGGCGCTCCGTGCGGTACAGGATCAGGTCCTGGCTCACGCGGGCGCGCGACTCGTCGATGGCGCTCGCCAGCTTGTCCATCAGCGCGCCGCTCGGCTGGAAGTCGGGGTCCATCTCGGATGGGGCCGACTCGGCGATGGCGCCGATCGGCGCCAGGTTGGACCCCAGCTTGATGAACGCCGCGACGAGCACGTCGAACTGGGCCCCCATCGCTTTGGCGGCGTTGGCCGCGATCTCGACACCCTCTGGCGTGATGCCGAGCAGCAAGCAGCCGAGGTAGCCGCGGCCGGCGAGCTGCTGGCCCAATAGGGCGCCAGCGGCGGAGCGCGTCGGGTACAGGCTGGCGGGTTTCGGGGCAGTTGCTTGGGCCATGTGTACGGCAAAAGATAACGTGGTCCGTCCGTTCCCGTCTGCGGTCCGTCCGTGGTTATCTTTCGCGAGCCATTTCCCAGGACGATTCGCGTGTCGAAGAGCACCCTGTCCGTCACCGACAACCGAACCGGCAACACGTACGAGCTCCCCATCCAGGACGGCACGATCCGCGCGGTCGACCTGCGCCAGATCAAGCTCACCGACGACGATGCCGGGCTCGCGACATACGACCCGGGGTTCCTGAACACCGCCGCCTGCCGCAGCGCGATCAGCTACATCGACGGCGACAAGGGGATCCTGCGGTACCGCGGCTATCCGATCGAGCAGCTGGCCGAGCGGAGCACGTTCCTGGAAACGGCGTACCTGCTGCTCCACGGCGAGCTGCCCTCCGCGGCGGAGCTCGATTCGTGGGTGTACGCCGTCACCCACCACACGATCGTCCACGAGAGCATCAAGAAGTTCATCGATGGGTTCCATCACGACGCCCATCCCATGGGGATGTTCGTGAGCACCGTCGCCGCGCTCTCGACCTTCTATCCCGAGGCGAAGCTGATCACGAACGAGACCTCGCGGTGGAACCAGATCTTCCGGCTGATCGCCAAGGCGCCCACCCTCGCCGCCTTCGCGTACCGCCATTCGGTGGGGATGCCCTACGCGTACCCCGACAACGACCTGTCCTACACGGGCAACTTTCTGAACATGATGTTCAAGGCGACCGAGGTGAAGTACACGCCGAACAAGACCCTCGAGCACGCGCTGGACGTTCTGTTCATTCTCCACGCGGACCACGAGCAGAACTGCTCGACCAGCGCCATGCGGGGCGTCGGCTCGTCGCACGCCGACCCCTACTCGGCGATGGCGGCTGCGGCCGCCGCCCTGTACGGACCGCTCCACGGCGGCGCCAACGAGGAAGTGCTGAAGCTGCTCCGGGAGATCCGCTCGAAGGACAACATCCCGGCCTACCTCGAGCGCGTGAAACGCGGCGAGTTTCGTCTGTTCGGCTTCGGCCATCGGATTTACAAGAACTACGACCCCCGCGCCAAGATCATCAAGCGCATCGCCGACGAAGTGTTCGACGTCACCGGGAAGAATCCGCTCATCGACATCGCCCTCGAGCTGGAGCGCATCGCGCTCCAGGAGGACTACTTCGTCACGCGGAAGCTGTACCCCAACGTGGATTTCTACTCGGGGATCATCTACGAAGCGATGAAGTTCCCGATGGACCTGTTTCCGGTGCTATTCGCCATCGGGCGGACGCCGGGATGGCTGGCGCAGTGGCAGGAGATGCTGCTCGACAAGGAGCAGAAGATTGCCCGCCCGCATCAGATCTACACAGGCCCGGAAAAGCGGGACTATGTGCCGATCGAAAACAGAGGCTAAAGGCGTCACGCAAAGACGTCGCGCAGAAACGTCGCGCGACGTCGTCACGCGGGACCGTTAGCGCCGGCGACGGCCCCCGCTGCGGGCGCGCACCGATCGACCTTGCTTGGGCTGCTCCGCCTGGAGCGCCCGGGGCTGCAGCGGCGGTACCGAGGGCTCGAAACCGGGGATCACTTCCCGGGGGAAGATCTGGCCCACGAGCTTCTCGATGTCCCCCATGAGCAGCCACTCGTCGGGTGACAGCAGCGTGAGGGCGAGCCCCCGCGCACCCGCCCGCGCCGTGCGGCCCACGCGGTGCACGTAGACCTCCGCTTCGTGCGGCACATCGAAGTTCACCACCATCCGGATCCCGTCCACGTCGATCCCCCGTGCCGCGATGTCGGTCGCGACCAGGACGTCCGCCTCGCCTGAGCGGAACGCGTCGAGCGTGCGGGTGCGGTGGCTCTGGGCCTTGTCACCGTGGATGGCGTGCGCCGGAATCCCCTCACGCCGCAGGAACGTCACCAGCTTGTCCGCGCCGTACTTGGTGCGGGTGAACACCAGCGTCTGGCCCGCCGGCTTGGCCTGTAGGATCCGCGCGAGCACGCCGCGCTTCTGGAGCTTGTCCGTCGCGACGATCACGTGCTCGATTCCTTCCGCGGGCTTCGCTCGCCGCCCGATCTCGACCGAGGCGTGGCTGTCCAGCGCCGTGCGGGCGAGCGCATCCACCTCGAGCGACACCGTGGCCGAGAAGAGCATCGTCTGCCGCTTTGCAGGGAGCGCCCGCAGGATGCGGCGCACGTCGGGCGCGAAGCCCATGTCGAGCATGCGGTCGGCCTCGTCGAGTACCAGCACTTCGAGTCGCGAGAAATCCACGTGGCCGCGCTCCATGTGATCGAGCAAGCGGCCCGGGGTCGCAACCACGATGTCGGTGCCGCGCGCGAGCGCGCGGGTCTGCGGCTCCATCCCGACGCCGCCGTAGATGGCGGCCGCGCTGACGTCCAGGTGGCGCCCGTACGCCCGCGCGCTCTGCAGCACCTGCTCGGCGAGCTCCCGCGTGGGGACCAGGATGAGCGCGCGCAGGACGTTCTTCACACCGTTGCGCGACAGGCGCTGCAGGATCGGCAGCATGAACGCCGCCGTCTTCCCGGTGCCGGTCTGGGCGGACCCGATGAGGTCGCGTCCGGCGAGCGCGAGCGGAATGGCTTCCTGTTGAATGGGGGTGGGCTGCTCGTAGCCTTCGTCGGCCACGGCACGCACCAGCTCGGGCGCGAGCCCGAGAGAGGTAAATGGCATTACTGATTGCTTCCTTTCGCAATACACACACACGCACGCTGCCGGTGGCTCATGCCACCGCGCTGCAGCGTCACTCTCGTTGTGAACCTGGGGAATGAGACCGGGCGTGTGTACAGCGCCGGAACCCGCTCCTGAGCGGGACCGTCCTTCGGAAGGATGCCAGCTCTTGGTTCGGACGGAAGCCTAACTACGTCACGCAGATACGTCAAGTGACGACGGAGCACAGAGCCGTAGCAACAGAGGCGCACACCTCGTCCAGCGTGCCGCCGTCGTACAGCCGGCCGTGCTTCATCACGTAGCGAACCTTCTCGCCCGCTGGGCGGCAAGGAGCGTCGCGGTGAGGCGCCTACGCATCACTGGACTCCGGGGTGGAGAACGACGGCATGCCGAGAACGGAGGCGTAAACCTGGAGGCCCTGACTACACGCGTCCAGCAAGGGTGTTGACAAATGACGCCCCCCCCGCGATCATCCACCCCGAGCGATAACGAACCAGAGACTGTTTCAATAGGACCTGGGCTACCGCCCGGGTCGTTTCGTTTCTGGGGCGCTTGAACTGGAGAGACCGCGTGGAAGTGACCGTAGGCGACGGCGACCGATTGGAATACGTGTTGAAGAAGTTCCGTCGTCAGATCACGAAAGCCGGCCTGTTTCAGGACATGAAGCGGAAGCGCTTCTACGAGAGCCCCGGCGCTCTACGGCGACGGAAGGACAAGGCAGCGGCCCGCCGCAAGGTGAAGTCCGCACGACGTCGCGAACAACATTAAGTCAGGAGTACAGCAGATGGCACGCATTACCGGTATCGTGAAGTGGTTCAACGACGCGAAGGGTTTCGGTTTCATCACACCCGAGAACGGGGAGAAGGACTGCTTCGTTCACCACACCGCGATCCAGGCACAGGGCTTCAAGTCACTGGCTGAGGGCGAGCGGGTCGAGTTCGACGTCGTACAGGGCCAAAAGGGCCCGGCGGCGCAGAACGTTGTGAAGCTCTAAGCCGTAGGGCGAAGAGCAAAACGAACGGCGCGGTCCACCAGGGCCGCGCCGCTTGTATTTCTGGACAGGTCCGATCGCTAGCGCAGCACGATCCGCATCGCGTGCGTGTCCAGGTCGATGTCCCACGTGGTGATGCGCGGCCGCAGGAACTCGTCACAGTCGCGCGGCGTGAGCGACGCGGCATCGGCATCGAGGAACTCGAGCAGACGCATGCGGGCCTCGAGGTAGGTGCACCCCTCCCGTACCGCCGCCATCCGCAACCCCACTTCGTCCTCGAGCTTGCGGTTCACGAACCCTTGAGCCACGAGGAGCAGCCGGCCGACGATCACCCGCTCGAGCTCGGCACCCTCCGGCCGGGCGACCCGCCGTTGCAACACCCGCTGACGCTCGGGCGCGCACAGCTCCAGCACTTGGCGGCACACCTCAGGGTCGGGCCGCCCGGCGGCCTCCGCGGCGGCCCGCTCGGCGCGGGCGCACGTCGGCAGGTCGTTGCGGTGCAGCCGCAGGAACTTGGTCATGGGCGCATACAGGTCACTGCGGCCAGGAGCCGGGGGACGGCGCCGGCCGGACACCAGGTCCGCCATATAGTCTTCCGTAACCTGAACCGCCTCAGCGAGCTCGCGCGGGGTGCGCTTGAGCTCCCGGAGGCGACGCCGGAGCAGTTGACCCACCTTCACAGGATCCTTGAGCGGGAGAGCTGCAGGCATCTAGAGCGAACTCCTTTCGGACGGCACAAGAAAAGGCCCACGAGTGCAGAAAGCGGCCTATCAGCACACCGCGGGCGAATGTCGCTAAATATAGCTAGGACAGGGCGTTAATGGTACCCCGTCGGTCCCCGGAAAGCTCCAATGCGGCCAGGGCAGCCCGTTTCCGGGCCAGCGCGAGCGACCCCACCCCGATTATGGCCGCGAAGCTGAACCACTGGATGGCATAGGACAGGTGGGGGCCGTCGGAGAGCTCGGGGGTCGGCCAGCGGATGAGACCGGGCGCTATAGGGCGGTAAGGGGGGGTAGAGGGCGGCAGCTGCTGGAGGACGAAGGGCAAGAGCCGGTACGGAATCGAATCCCGGAGGGCCGCCGGGTCCACGTCCCCCCGCGCCCGGGGGGCGAGCATACCGAGTCCGAGGACGACGGCGCTGTCCCCTTCCCGGTAGGCGAGCTGGTCTACGTGGAACGCATCCGGTGAGGGTGCCCAGCCCCGATCCACGAGCACCGCTGCCCCACCAGCGAGCCGGAGCGGCGTCACCAGCTCCACGCCGGGCACGCCCTCGTAGCTCCGGCCGTGCCACAGCCGCTCATGCGCGTAGTCGTAGACGCCGCGCGCGACCAGGCGACGGTCGCGAGCCGAGTCCGCGGGAAGCGACCCGTCGACCTGGAGGGGCGGACGCGCGCGGGCGGCGAGCAGGAGCGCGTTGCGCTGGCGCCGCTCGTGCAAGCGATCGAGCTGCCACACCCCGAGCCGGACGCAGATGGCCGCGACCAGGAGCGCGACCACCAGGCCGACCCGATCGCGCCCGTCTATCCTCATTGGGGCCTCATTTTGGCCTCATTATTGGTCTCATCGCCCGCTCCGCACGAGCGCGAGCTTCTCGACGCGTGACAGCCGCCGCACCGCGGCCTCGCGCCGCAGGGCCGCCGACCGATCCGGTTGGCGCTCCTGAAACACCAACCGTACGGGGCGACGCGCGCGGGTGTACGCGCTCGCGGTCCCCGCGTTGTGCCGCGTCAGGCGTCTCGTAAGGTCGTTGGTGATACCCGTGTACAGCGAGCCGTCACGGCAGCGCAGCATGTACACCGTCCACACCCGACTTATTCCAACTTTGCGTCGAGGGTGATCTGTGGGATGCCCGCGAGCGCCTTCGATACCGGGCACCCGCGCTTGGCCTCTTCGGCGGCCTTCTGGAACCCCACCTGATCGAGGCCCGGCACCCGGCCCTGCACCTTGAGCTCCATCTTGGTGATCTTGGGTGCCCCGTCCACCATTTCCAGGGTGCACGCGGCGGTGGTCTCCACCCGGGTCACGGGCTTCCCGGCTTTTTCGAGGCCGGCCGACAGGGCCATGCTGAAGCAGGCGGCGTGCGCCGCGGCAATCAGCTCTTCGGGGTTAGTGCCTTTCTTCCCCTCGAACCGAGTCGCGAACGTGTACGGACCGTTGAACGAGCTGCTGCCCGCCTTGAAGTTCCCTTTCCCGTCCTTGAGCTTGCCTTCCCAGACCGCCATCGCTTGACTCGTGGGCATCGTCCCGACTCCGCTGAGGGTGAGAGCCGGAAATCTGGCGGAACCGCCCAGGGGACGCTACGCTTGGGGCGCGCGTGGCCCGCGACAGAGAGGAAACCCGACGATGCCCGCGAAGAAAAAGAAGGCCCGGCGTCTCGCCCGGAAACGTCCCGCGACCCGTCCCCCGCGGCAGCAGCCCGAGTCACTGCGGCTCCGCTCCATGGCCGCGTCGTTTACCGTGAACGACCTGGACCGGAGCGTGGCCTGGTATCGCGATGTGCTGGGGTTCGTCGTCGGAGAGCGCTGGGAAGACGGAGGAAAAGTCCGGGGCATCCAGATGAAGGCGGGCAGCTGCGACATCATGCTGGGACAGGACGATTTCGCGAAGGGACGGGATCGCCGGAAGGGCGACGGCTTCCGGCTGTGGGTGGCGACGGTCCAGGACATCATCAGCGTGGCGGCGCGCGTCAAGGCGAAGGGCTGGACGCTCGACCGCGAGCCGTCCGAGACCCCGTGGGGCGACTGGGCGTTCGCCCTGACCGATCCGGACGGGTTCAAGATCACGGTGATTCAGGAGTAGCAATGCGAATGCGGAGTGCGGAATGCGGAATTGAAGGACACGCATGCTCTTATTCCTGACCGTCACTTCACTGGCGCTTCAAGCCTCCGTGGCCGACACCTCCCCGTTCCGCGCGCTTCCGCTCCCCGCACCCAACCGCGTGCGCGGGGCGTCGGGCGCGCCCGGCCCCGACTACTGGCAGCAGCGCGCGGACTACGTGATCCGCGCGACACTCGACACGGCGGGCTCCCTCCTCCAGGGTAGCGAGCGGATCCATTACGAAAACCATTCTCCCGACACGTTGCGCTTCCTGTGGGTGCAGATCGAGCAGAACATCTTCACGAAGAACAGCGTGACCTACGTCCTGAACCAGCCACCGTTGCACTTCGCGGGTGGCGCGGTGTTCGACTTCACCGGCAAGGGATTCATCGGCGGGATCACGATCGAGCGCTTTCGGTCCGCCGGCCGGGAGCTCCGGCGCACCGAGTACGGAACGATGATGCGCGTGGAGCTGCCGCGCCCGCTCGCCCCGAGAGGGATGATCGACTGCGACGTGGCTTGGCACTTCTCCGTGCCGCCCTACGGCGGGGGCCGCATGGGCCGGATCGGCACGCGCCTCTACGAGATCGGCCAGTGGTACCCGCGCATGGTGGTGTACGACGATGTGCACGGTTGGAATCCCCTGCCCTACATCGGCGCCGGAGAGTTTTACCTCGAGTACGGCGACTTCGACGTGACCCTCACGCTGCCCGCGGGGTTCCTCCTAGCCGCCACGGGCACGGTGGCGAACCCGCTCGTGGTCTGGACGCCGGAGCAGCGAGCACGCCTGGCGACGGCACGGCGCTCCAGCGAGCGCGTCCAGATTGTCACGAAAGCGGAAGCAACCGCGCACGGCGCCCAGCGCACTCCGGGCACCAAGACCTGGCACTTCACCGCGAGGAACGTGCGCGACTTCGCCTGGGCAGCCTCCCCTGACTTCCGGTGGGACGCCTCGGCCTGGAACGGCGTTCTGATCCAAACGTTCTACCGGCCGAGCGCGACGCCGTGGGAAGAGGCGAACCGGATGGCGTGGTTCACCATCAAGCACTTCAGCGAGACGTGGGGGACGTATCCCTGGCCGCACGCCACGACGGTCGAGGGGCTGGTCGAGGGAATGGAGTACCCGATGCTGACGTTCGTGCCGTCCATCGCGACGCGCGAGGATCAGTATTGGGTGCTGACGCACGAGTTCGGCCACGAATGGTTCCCGATGATGGTGGGTTCGGACGAGCGCCGCTATCCCTGGATGGACGAAGGGTTCAACACGTTCATCGATTACGGCTCGGCGGAGGGTTACTTCAAGGGGACGGCGTACGGCGACACCGTACGGCGGGAGCTCCTGGCCGACTATCGGATCTCGGCCGTGCCGGGGAACGAGCAGCCGTTGATCACGAAGCCGGTCGAGTCGCGCGATCTCGCCTGGACCGCCTACCAGAAGCCGGCCCTGATGCTCACGGTGCTGCGGGATGCGGTACTCGGAAAGGAGACGTTCGAGCGCGCCCTGCGAGAGTACGTGCGGCGCTGGACGTTCAAGCATCCGCAGCCCGCGGATTTCTTCCGGACCTTCGAGAACGTATCGGGACGAGACCTGGACTGGTTCTGGCGCGGTTGGGTGTACACCACGGCACGGCTCGATCAGGCGATTGATTCGGTGACGGCCACCGGCGACACGACGCTGGTATTCCTCTCGAACCGTGGGCAGATGGTGCTCCCAGTCACGCTCGAGCTGCGCTCCGCGGACGGCTCGAGCGAGACGCGCGACCTGCCGATCGAGATGTGGAACCTGGGCAGCCGGTTCACGGCGCGCGTGGCGACCGCGAAGTCGGTGGTCGGCGTCGTGGTGGACCCGAGGGAGATCTACCCGGACGTCGATCGCGCGAACAACCGGTGGCCGCGATAGGCGCAGCCACCCGCCCCCTACGGATTGCACTGCTTACGTCGAGCCGGTTCTGGCGCGGCTCGAGCAATGTCTTCGCCGTCCTCGGTCGCGGGCTCGCCAGCCGCGGCCATACCACCACCGCTGTGGTCGCCTACGATCCGCTGGTAGGCGGTTTCCAGGCCCGCAGCCTGAGCGTGCGGAAGCTGCCCGTGGGCCATACGAGTCTTAAAGGCGCCCGCGCTCTGCGGCAGGCGCTCGGACGGGGCGAGCTCGCGGCCGACGTAGTGCTCGTGGACAGGGCCCGCGACATCCGCCTGGCGGCGTTCGCCTCCGTCGGCACGCCGCTCGTCGTCGTGTACTGCATCAGCACGCCCCGCCCTCCGCGTGACCTGTTGACGCGCCTCGCGTTCCGACGGGTGGCGTTGACGGTGTTCCTCACCGAGCAGCTCGCGCAACGTGCGTTCGCCGAAGCGTCGTTCATGCGCCGGGCCGGACATCGCGTGATCCCGAACGGCGTGGACTGCGATTTGTTCCGCCCGGACGAGGAGGCGGGGCGCGCGTTCCGGCGGCGCCACGACCTGGGCGACGGCCCGGTTCTCCTCGGCGTGGGGGCGCTGGAGATCGAGAAGCGTTGGGACCTGTTGCTCGACAGCGTCGCCCGGCTGGCGCCCGCGCCGCCGCTGGTGCTGTGCGGCTCCGGCGCGCTCGAGGGATCGCTGCGAGCGCAGGCCGAGCGGCTCGGTCTGGACGTGCGGTTCGTGGGACAGCTGGACTCGGCGGAGCTCGTCGGAGCCTACAATGCGGCGACGTGCGTCGTGCACACGCGCCCCGACGAGGTGTTCGCGCTTGCGTTGATCGAAGCGCTCGCGTGCGGGCGGCCGGTGCTGGCAGCGGGCGGCGGCGGGACGCCCGAGCTCCTGGGCGCGGCCGGCGTGCTGGCACCAGCCGGGGACCCGACCGCTTTCGGCCGCCTCCTGCAGGACCTGCTGGGTGATCATGAGCGCCGGGCGGCCCTCGCGCTGGCGGCGCGACGCCGTGCGGTCGAGCGTTACTCCGTCGAGCGGATGGTTCGCGACTACGCGGAAGTCGTCGAAGCTCTCGGTGAGGGCAGGGGATAGCGCGGGTGAGTGAGCGGACCCCGGGGAAAAGTACCCAGGGTCCGCTCACCTTCATTCACCCGTCCTGGATTTCACTTGCCGTCGGTGGTCGCCGGCCGATTCTCGTCGTCAATCGGGTCGACGTCGGGCGGTGTCTGCCCACCGCCGGGGCCGAACCCGGTCCTGCCGGGGCGACTCGCGGGAAGCGTGATGGGCGCCTCGGCCACGTTGTTGTCGTAGTTGCTCTCGAAGAAGTTGTGACACATCCCCTGCGGATCCACCGGCCGGTTCTGGGCCCGGTCGAACCTGGTGCAAGGGAACGGCGGGTTCACATGGATGCGGATGATATAGTTGCCAGGCGGGACCCGCGCTTGCCCGTCGCCGCCATCCAGCACGAAATACTGCCCGCCGAGCCACTTGTAGTATTGATCCGCGCGACCGGCGCTGATTCCCTGGTTGCCCACGATCGCCGGACCGAGGGGGCCGGCGGGCCGGCCACACACGTGATACACCCAAGGACCGGGCGACTGAATCCCGCCGTTCCAGGGCACCACGTCGATCATACAAAAGCCGCGCTTCGCCGCCTGCCAGACTTTCCCTGAGACCGGGTCCACCAGCTCATAAGTGGCGTAATGCTGGAAGTGCCAGTGCTGATGACATGTGGACAGCTGGTACAGTCCATCTCCCGCTGCGACGTGCACCGCCGGGTCGCCGAGCGCGATGTCGGCGTCACCGATATTGGGTGTGTTAACGGTGAACCGGACCACCCGGTGCGGCACCGTGGGATCGAGCACGCCGCCTTCTTCCAGCGTGCACGTTCCCTCCTTGAGGATCTGATCGTACACGACCCACGACCCCTCGAGCGCTTTGCCGTCGACAATGAGATCCGGCGCACCAGCGAAGTCCCCATCGTGCGCGGCCGCGATCCGGGGCGCTGCGACGCGGCCCGAGTCGCTGGGGGTGCAGGTGGAGGCGGCGACGATCACTGCGACGGCGGCAAGCGGGGTGAAGCGCATACGGCACAGGCTCCGGTCAGGGGAGCCCGAACGTGCAACACGACACCGTGGGCGTCAAGCGCTTCTAGTGTAGACCGCCGCTGCCGAACTGCTTGACGAGGTCGTTCAGCACCGCCTTGGCGTCGCCGAACAGCATCCAGGTGTTGTCCTGCACGTACAGCTCGTTGTCGATGCCGGCAAAGCCGGGGTTTTTGCTGCGCTTGATGGCGAGCACGGTCTTGGCCTTGTCGGCGTCGATGATCGGCATGCCGTAGATGGGACTCCCCTTGGCGTAGCGCGCGGCCGGGTTCACGACGTCGTTGGCGCCGATCACCAGCGCCACGTCGCACTGCGGCATGTCGGGATTGATTTCCTCCATCTCGACGAGCGCGGTGTACGGAATGTTCGCTTCCGCGAGCAGCACGTTCATGTGGCCCGGCATCCGCCCGGCGACGGGATGGATCGCGAACTTGACCGTCACGCCCCGCTTGGTCAGCTGGTCGTACAGCTCGCGCACTTTGTGCTGGGCCTGGGCCACGGCCATCCCGTATCCCGGGATGATCACGACGAGGCTCGCCTGCTCGAGCAGCTGAGCCGCGCCCTCGACCGTCTCCTGCTTCCACGCCTTCTGCTCGCCGATCGCAGCCGTCTTTTGCACCGTGCCGAACGCGCCGAACAGCACGTTGGTGAACGATCGGTTCATGGCCCGGCACATGATGATCGAGAGGATCAGGCCGCTCGAGCCGTCGAGCGCGCCCGCGGTGACGAGCAGCTTGTTATCGAGCACGAAGCCCATGGCGACCGCCGAGAGACCGGCGTAGGAGTTCAGGATGGAAATGACGGTGGGCATGTCCGCGCCGCCGATCGGAATGATGAGCAGCACGCCGAACAGTACGGCGAGCCCGGCGATCGCGTAGAAGGCCTGGGCCGACCACGCCGCCGTCGGATGCATCACGACCACCACGCCCAGCGTCACGGCGGCCACCAGCACGCCGACGTTGCCGAAGTTCTGTCCCGGGTAGGTCACCGGCCGCTGCGGGATCCACTTGACCTCCTGCAGCTTGCCCGCGGCCATGAGGCTCCCGGTGAACGTGAGAAACCCGAGGATCACCTCGGCCACGATGGCGCTCATCCGGAAGGCGGTGAGCTGCGCCGGGTTCTCGGTCAAGCCGAGGAAGTATTCCGCCGTCCCGACCAGCCCCGCGGCGAGCCCACCGAACGCGTGCGAGAGGGCGGTTCGCTGCGGCACGGCGGTCAAGGGCACACGGGACAGGGGAACTCCCACCACGAACCCGGCCGCGATCGCCAGCACGATCCAGCCGTGGTGCACGATGGCCGGCTGGAACCAGGTCGCCAGCACGGCCACGAGCATCCCCGCGACGCCCGCGACCACGGCGTGGCGGGCGGTCTTCGGGTCGTTCATCCAGTACAGCGAGAAGATGAACAGCGCCGTCGCGAGGATGGCAGCGAGCTGGTCGACGGCGTACGTCATTGCTTCTTGAACATCTTCAGCATGCGGTCTGTGATGAGGAATCCACTGACGATGTTGGTCATGGAGGCGAACAGCGCGATGGCCCCGAGAATCCGGATGGTCTTCGGGTACTCGGCACCCGTGACCGCGATGGATCCGACGACCGCGATCGCCGAGATCGCGTTGGTGAGCGACATGAGCGGCGTGTACAGCAGGCGGGACACCCGGCGGATCACGCCGAGGCCGATGAATGTCGCCAGCACGAACACGAACAGCATCGACCAGTAGTCCCCGGCGGCTTCGGCCGGCACGGCCTGAGCCGTCATTAAACCGTCGATCATGATTTCCGCACCTCCCCGGCGTGGGTCACGCAGGTCTCGCGTATGATCTCATCATCGAAATCCAGGACGAGTGTGCCGTCTCGGGTGACGTGCAACAGGAAGCTGGAGACGTTTTTCGCATACATCTGGCTCGCGTGCACCGGCACCGTGCTCGGCAGATTGACGGGGCCCAGGATCAGCACGCCGTGCCGCCGTACGTCGGTCCCGGCCTCCGCCAGCTCGCAGTTCCCGCCGGTCTCGACCGCCAGGTCCACGATCACCGAGCCCGGTTTCATGCCTCGGACGGCGTCGGCCGTGATCAGGATCGGCGCGCGCTTCCCGGGAATGGCCGCGGTAGTGATCACGACGTCGGCGTCCTTCACTTGCTCAGCGAGGAAGGCGAGCTCGCGGCGATGGGTTTCCTCGGACAGCTGCTTCGCATAGCCACCGGCCGCCTCGGCCTGCTCGCCGATCTGCATCGCGAGGAATTTCGCGCCCAGGCTCTCCACCTGTTCCTTTACGGCGGCACGGACGTCGAACGCCGAGACCACGGCGCCCAGGCGGCGCGCGGTGGCGATGGCCTGGAGCCCCGCCACGCCGGCGCCGAGCACCAGCACGCGGGCGGGTGACAGGGTGCCGGCCGCAGTCACGAGCATCGGGAAGAAGCGCCCGGTCGCGGCCGCGGCGAGCAGGACGGCCTTGTATCCCGCCACGGTCGCCTGGGACGACAACACGTCCATCGGCTGCGCGCGGGTGATTCGGGGGAGCAACGCCAGGCTGAACGCCGTCACCCGGCGAGCGGCCAGCTGAGACACGGTCTCCCGTTCGGCCGACGGCTGGAACAGTGCGACCAGCGCAGCGCCTTCGCGGCACAGCCGCGCCTCCCCTGCCGAGGGCGGCTGCACCTTGAGCACGATGTCGCTCCGCCCGAACACCTCGGCGGCCGTCGCGACCAGAGTCGCCCCGGCGGCGCCGAACGCGTCGTCACCGAACGACGCGGCCTCCCCGGCGCCCCGCTCGACCAGGACCGAGAAGCCGGCCTTCACGAGCCGCCCGGCGACGTCCGGCGTCAAGGCTACACGGCGCTCGTTGGCCGCGGTCTCTTTCGGGACCCCGATATTCATTCCGGCTCCTAGGAAGCAGTCGGTAAGGGGCGGTGAGAAACCCGTCACAGGCCGGTGAGAGGCCCGGGAAGGGTCCCCGCACCACCCTTCCCTGGCTTTTCACCGGCCTCTCACCGGCCGTTTACGCTTTCGGTAAGCTCCCCCGCTCCCGCACCTGTGCCAGCAGGCGTTCCGAGAAGTCGAGCCGCTCCGCGAGCTCGCCGACCTGCGACTCGAGCCCGAGCATGCGATCTTCGAGGTCCGACACTCGCCGGTCCGACGCACTGGGCCCGATCCCGGCATCGGAAACTTCCCACCGTACGACCCGCCGCCCGTCGCCATCGCGGAAATCGCCCGCCGCGACGACAACCACGTCGTACAGATACCAGATCCCCATCCCGCCGAGGGTGAGGCACATCCAAATGCCGCTCTGGGTACGGCCGGTGTAAAAACGGTGCAGGCCGAACACGCCGCCTAGGATCGCCAGCCCGAGCGTCAGCGCGCGCGAGCGCTCGGACACCGAAGCCTGCGCCGCGCCCGGCTCGGGCGGCTCCATCGACTCGTAGCGCGACAGCGAGCCGGATGTCACGTGGCGGGCCCCGAGAGTCCGGCGAGGGCCTCGAGCGCCTGCCGCGGGAGCACGCCCGCTTGCCGGCCCACTTCGCGCCCCTGCCGGAAGACGATCAGCGTCGGAATAGCGCGGATGCCGAAGCGATGCGTGGTCGCGGGGTTGCGGTCGGTGTCGAGCTTCACGACCAACACTTCGCCCTGGCGCTCGCGCGCGAAGTCGTCGAGCACGGGGGCCATGATCTTGCAGGGGCCGCACCAGTCGGCGTATCCGTCCATGACAACGGGTACTTCGGTGCCCTTGAGGACGGCATCGAGCGTCGCGTCCGTGACCGCGATGGGCCGATCGAGCAGGATCGGGCGCCCGCAGCTGCCACACTTGGGACGGTCGGTGATGCGCGTGAGATCCACCCGGTTGAGCGTGCCGCACAACGGACAGACTACCGTCGCGCGTTTACCGACCTCTGTGACCGACACGGCTCACCTCCATCGTGAATCTACTTGTCTCGTTGCACGATCGCTTCCGCCTCGATTTCCACGAGCATCTCGGGCGCCACGAGCCGGCTCACGGCCACCAGCGTAGTGGCCGGTCGGATCGCCCGGAACACTTCGCCGTGCGCCCGTCCCACGCGCTCCCAATCGGCGATGTCGGTCACGTACATGCGGGTCCGGACTACGTCGGCGAGCGACGCGCCGGCCTGGGCGAGCGCGCGCTCGATGTTCTTGAGCGCCTGGACCGCCTGCAGGTAGGCGTCCCCGATTCCGACGATCGTGCCGTCGGGCCCCGTCGCCGTCGTGCCCGCCACATGCACCGTGGATCCCACGCGGACCGCGCGCGAGTAGCCGACGACCGGCTCCCACGGCGCCCCACTCGAGATGTTTTGCCGTCGCATGTCAGCGTAACGCCGGTGCTTCGTTCTGCGTTTCGTGCGCCACGGTGTTCTTGCCGGTCTGCTTGGCCTGGTACATGAGACGGTCCGCGGCCGCGAGCAGCGCATCCACCGACTCAGGCGGCACCAGGAACGTCGCGACCCCGATGCTCGCCGTGATGCGCCAGCCGTGCGCCGGCACCACCGCAGACAGCGCCTGGCGCAGCTTCTCCGCGGTCAGCCGCGCGGCCGCCGCCCCGGCCTCGGGCAACAGCACCACGAACTGGTCGCCGCCGATCCGCGCCACCACGTCACTCGCCCGCAACACCCCCGTCAGCCCGCGGGCCACCGAGCGCAACACGGCATCGCCCGCCTCGTGGCCGAGGCGGAAGTTCACGAGCTTGAACTCGTCGAGATCGATGTAGACGACCGAGAACGCGTGCGGGTAGCGTCGTGCCCGCGCGATCTCGGCTTCGGCGAACTCGTAGAAGGCGCGGAGATTGGCGACGCCCGTGCGCTGGTCGGCCCGCGCCTGGTCCCGCTCCCGCGCCGCAGCCTCGCGCAACCGGGCCACGATGTCCGCGACGAGGGCCAGCGCCCCGAGCCGCAGCACGCCGTTCCAGTAGGGAATCGACCAGTGCGCGTAGGCGCCGTGCGTGAGGGCGTCGGAGAGGAGCCAGGCGATCGCGCCGGCGCAGGCCACGCCTAACGCGGGACCGCGACCTGCGTACCACGCCACCAGCGCCACCGGGGCGAGATAGAAGAGGAGAGGAGTGAGCTCGGGACCCGTGGCGAAGTCGACGTAGCCCAGCGCCGCCACGGCGACGAGCCCGGCGACTACAACGATCCACGGCGGCCTGTGGGCGAGCCAGGCGGCCAGGCCTCCACCGATAGGACGGGTGATGCCTACCCCCACGCGCGTCGGTCGGTCGGAAGATAACCCCCGGAGCCCGGCGACGGGCGACGGGAGTGGAGCGACCGTGCTAGCACAGGGCCATCTGGTCGGGCGGGCCCGCGGGATAGCTCAGCCGCCCGCCCGGACGCACCTGGGCGTGCGCCGACAGCCGATGCGGGTCCAGCCGCGCGGCACCGAGGATGTGGCTCACGTCCTCGCCCCGAGCGACCAACGCGTCGGCGATCAGCTGGCGGTGACAGCGCCAGGGCACGGCTTCCGCACACAGGACCGCCGTGGGTCGGGCCCGCGCGAGCTCCCGCAGCCGCGTCAACGCCTCCTCGAACCCGGACGTCTCCATGTAGTCCGCGTAGCCGCGGAAGCTGGCGCTGCGCCACGCGGTGTTGGTCGAGTCCCGTCGCGCCGTCCGGCGCCCACCGAGCTCGGGTTCGTGATGGTAGGCGACGCCGACCGCTGCGAGCGCGGCGGCGAGCGCATCGCGGGCGAAGTGCGGGTGGCGACGCGACGCCGGATATCGCCGCACGTCCACCACTTGAGTGACCCGATGGACCGCGAGCAGGTCCAGAAACTCTCCGAGCTCCCGAGTCGAGTGCCCGATCGTGTAGATCACAGCGAGAAACAAAATGTAACGGTGGGGCTGGTGGCAACCCGTGGGACGAGCGAACTTGACGATGCATCAAGCAAGGAGGATTGCATGACTGAGAAGGAGCAGTTCCTGACCCAGCTGGAGAAAGAGCTCCCGACCACGATGCGGGTGCTCAAGGCGTACCCGGCTGCGAAGGCAGACCTGAAGCCGCACGCCAAGTGTAAGTCCGCGAGAGAGCTCGCGTGGATGTTCGTGACGGAGCAAAAGGCGAGTGAGCAGGCGTTGGACGGCGGGATCGAGTTCGGCAAGATGCCCAAGGCTCCGGCGACGTTGACGGAGGTGGTCGCGGTGTACGAGCAGTCTTCCAAAGCGTTCGTGGACCGTATCCGCAAGACACCCGACACGGAGCTCAATAAGACCGTGAAGTTCTTCGTGGCGCCGAAGCAGATGGGTGATGTGCGCAAGATGGACCTGTTGTGGTTCATGCTGATGGACCAGGTGCACCACCGCGGTCAGTTCACCATCTATCTCCGCATGGCCGATGGCAAGGTCCCGTCGATCTACGGGCCGTCGGCGGACGAGCCTTGGATGTAGCACGTAGCCGGCCGGGGCCCCGCTTCGCGACAAAACGACGCAGTCGCTACGCGGGGCCCCGGGCCGGCTACGACTAGAGATTCGGCAGTCAGAACCGGATAGATCGCGGCACGGCAACGCGCTAAGTTCTCCAGCGTGGGCCGTGCCGCTGTTGTTTCCGACCTGACACCCGAGCGCCGCTGGCGCATCGTCCTGGCGCGCGATCGCCGCTACGACGGCGCGTTCGTCTATGCCGTGCACTCGACAGGAATCTATTGCCGCCCGTCCTGTCCCAGCCGGCGTCCGCGACGCGCGCAGGTCGCGTTCTTCCCGGTCCCGGAAGCAGCCGAGCTGGCGGGGTTCCGGCCCTGCCGCCGCTGCCGGCCGGGCGAGGCAGCGGCGCCGGATCCCGGGGTGCCGCTGGTGCGCACCGTGTGCCGGCTGATCGACGCGCACCCGGACCGGCCCGCGAGTCTCGCCGCCCTGAGCGCCCAGGCCGGGGTGACGTCTCATCGGCTACTGCGCACCTTCCAGCGGGTGCTAGGCATCAGCCCGCGCCAGTACCGCGACGCGCGCCGGGTCGACCGCTTCAAGACGGAGCTCCGTTCACGGGGTCGCGTGAGTCCGGCGTTGTACGAAGCGGGGTACGGCTCGACCAGCCGCGTATACGAGAAGGCGCACGCGCAGCTCGGGATGACGCCCGCGACCTACAGCCGCGGCGCACCGGGCACGCGCATCGCCTTCACCATCGTCCACTGCGGCCTCGGCCGGCTGCTCGTGGCGGCGACGCCGCGCGGGATCTGCCGCGTCAGCTTGGGGAGTGGCGCGGACGACCTCGAGGCGGGGCTCGCCGCCGAGTTCCCCGCCGCCCAGCTGCGCCGCGATCGCGGCGCGCTGGCCGCGACGGTCGCTGCCCTGCTGCGCTACCTGGACGGGCGTGCGGAGCCGCTCGACCTGCCGCTGGACGTGCGCGCCACGGCGTTCCAGCGGCGCGTGTGGGAAGCGTTGCGCCGCATCCCCTACGGCACCACACGTTCCTACACCGACATCGCACGGGCCATCGGCAAGCCGTCCGCCACTCGCGCCGTGGCGCGGGCCTGCGCCACGAACCCCGCAGCGCTCGTCATCCCCTGCCACCGGGTCGTGCGAGCGGACGGCGGCCTCGGCGGCTACCGCTGGGGGGTCGCGCGCAAGCGGGCGCTGTTGGAACAGGAGCGGGTCGGCACGGTCAAGTAGCGGTCGCGGAGACTTGTTGCCCGCTTGAGGGGCGACGTCTACGTTCCCCCGATGACGCTCTCCTCCCCGGTGTTCCGGGCCGTCGCGACCTGCGTGGTGCCCGAGGCCTCCCGGTTCGACGCCGCACAGTGGGATGAGATGGCAGCCATCGTCGCCCGGGCCATCGCCGCCCGTCCGCGCGCCATGCAGCGCCAGCTCGCCCTGTTTCTCATCCTCCTCGAATGGTTTCCACTGGTTCGCTACGGCCGCCGGCTCTCCCGACTCGATCCCGCACGACGGACGAAATTCCTCGATCGACTGCAGCGCAGCCCTTTGCTGCTCTTGCGGCGCGGATTCTGGGGCGTGCGAACCCTCGTCTTGATGGGATACTACGGGCGCCCCGCCGCCGCGGCGGAGATCGGCTATCGGGCCGACGCGCGCGGCTGGGAGGCGAGGCGGTGAGCACCTCGCGGTCTTACGACATCGTCATCATCGGCTCGGGGGCGGGCGGCGGCACCGTAGCCCAGGAGCTCGCTCCCCTGGTGCGCGACGGCGTACGCATTCTCGTGCTCGAGAAGGGTCCGCGGTTCGCGGATCAGGAGTTCACCGGTCGCGAGCTCGAGATGGCGGACGCGCTGTACCAGGACGGCGGCGCGTTCCTGACGCGCGACGGCACGATGACCCTGGCGTTCGCGTCGGCGTACGGCGGCTCGACGGTCGTGTATACGGGGACCTCGCTGACGGCGCCGCAACGCGTCATCCGCGCCTGGGGCGTCCCGGGGCTCGAGCATGCCGACCTGACCCGACGCTCGGCGAAGTACGCCGAGCAGAACAACGTGCACGCACTCGATGATCCGTTGATCAATGACAACAACCGGCTGTTCGTCGAGGGAGGACGGAAAGCCGGGTACCTGGTGGAGCAGTTCCCCGTCAACGTGAAAGGCTGTCGCGGCTCGAGCCTGTGTAATCTGGGCTGCCCCAACCAGGCGAAGCAGGGGACGAACCGGGTCCAGCTGCCGCGCGCCGAACGCGCGGGCGTGGAAGTCGTCACCCGCGCCGAGGTGTTACGCATCGAACCGGATCGAACCCTCACCGTCCGGGTCAGTCAGAAGGCCGCCGGCACCAAGGGCGCGCCTTCCGAGTGGGCGCCGGGCGACTACGCCGTGCGAGCTCGGATCGTCGTAGCGGCCGCCGGAGCCATCGGTACTTCGGCCCTGTTGCTGCGCTCCCCGCTCCCTGCTCCCCGCTCCCTCGGCCACGGCTTCACCTGCCACCCGGCGCTGATCCTGGTCGCGGAGCATCCGCGCCCGATCACGAACGACGTGGGACACCCCAAGAGCTACTTCGTCGACCATGGCGCGTCGGAGCGCTTCGTGCTCGAGACCTGCATGTACTTTCCGTTCGTCACCGCGAAGAGCCTGACGGGCTTCGGGGCGACACACAGCGCCATCATGCACGCGCTCCCGCGGCTCCAGATGATCCTGATCCTGGCGTGCGACCACGTCGCCTCGGGCAATCGCATCGCGGTGAGTCGGACGGGGAGCCCGATCGTGCACTACCGCTTTACGCCCGAGACCATCGACGGCCTGGTGCGGGGGACCCGCGCAGCGGCCCGCATCTTCTTCGCCGCCGGGGCGCGACGCGTGCATGCGCCCGCCGACCCGCCGCTCCTCGAGATCGCCGACGCCGATCGTCTCGAAGAACGCGTGACCGCCAGCTCCTTCCGGCCCGGCATGTTGGCCGTCTCCGCCGCGCACCTCATGGGTGGCTGCGGAATGGGACGGACCGCAGCCGACTCCGTGACCGACGCCTGGGGACGCGTACACGGTCTCCCCTGGCTCCGGGTGGCGGACGCGAGCCTCTTTCCCGACTCGCTCGAGATCAACCCCTACCTGACGATCATGGGCCTCGCGGACCGCGTGGCCGAGGGGGTCCGGCGAGATCTGGCGGTCGTCCGTGACTGACCGAGTGGATGTCCTCGTGGTGGGCGGCGGGCCGGCGGGGCTCGCAACCTCGCAGCAGTTGTCACAGCACCGGGTGCCTCACCGCGTCCTCGAGCGCGGCGACGACGTCGGATACACATGGGCCAACCTGTACGACAGCCTCACGCTCCACACCGGGAAGCACATGTCGGGCCTCCCCGGCATGCCGCTCCCCCGCTCCGCCCCACTGTTCGTGCCACGAGAGGAGTTCTTGCACTATCTGCGGCGCTACGCTCGGGCCTTCGACTTACCGGTCGACACGGGGCGCCACGTCGAGCGGATGACGCGGACGGACGGCACCTGGACGGTCAGTACGAGCCGCGGCGTGCTCGCGGCGCGGGTCGTGGTGGTCGCCACGGGGATCGTGGCCAACCCCAAGACGCCGCATTTCCCTGGGCAGGACCGCTTCGCGGGTCGGATCGCGCACAGCGTGGCGTACCGGCGCCCCGACGGATACGCCGGTCGCCGAGTACTCGTGGTCGGGGTCGGAAACTCGGGGGCGGAAATCGCGAGCGAGCTCGCGCGCGCCGGCGGCAAGGTGACAGTCGCGGTGCGGTCGGGCGCGAACGTCGTGCCGCTGACGCTCCTGGGACTGCCGATCCAGTACGTGGCCCATTGGGTGCGGAAGCTGCCGCGGCGGGTGCAGGAACGGGCGATCGCGCTGGTGCAGCTCTTGACCCGGCTTCGGCGTGGGAAGCCGGTGCTCCCTCGCCCGGCGCACAGCCCCCTGGACGAGATCCCCATCATCGGCTTCCACCTCGTGGACGCGATTGCGCAACGCTTGATCGACATGCGCGTGGGCGTCGCCGAGCTGACGGTCGAGGGCGCGCGCTTCACGGACGGCACGGCGGGGCGGTTCGACGAGATCATCCTCGCCACTGGGTTCGGAGCAGCGCTCGGGTCCCTGGGTGGCCTGGTCCAAGTCGACGCCAAGGGCTTCGCGCGGCGCCGCGACCGGGTGGTGAGCGTGGATCAGCCGGGTCTGTACGTCGTAGGACACAACTACGACGCCACAGGTGGTCTATACAACATCAGCCGGGACGCGCGCCTCGCGGCCCGGCTGATCGCGGGAGAGCTGAAGCCCCGCTAAGGCGTTTCGAACTCCACCATCATGACGGGTGGCGGCAGCTCCTCGCCCTCGACCTCGAACTCGATACGGATGGCGTCGAGCGTCAGCGGGTTGGTGCTGTCGACCAGGCCTCGGCCTTCCGCCTTGACGGTCTTGCCGGCGGTGAGCGCGTCCTGGACCGCGGGGAGCCCGGTGACGTGATCGTCCCGGTCGCCTTCGCGCCCATCGAACTCCGTCCCGGCGACGATGCGGATGATGGTGCCGTCCTTGAGCGTCACGGTCTGCGCCGTCAAGTCCACCGATTGGACCACGCCCTCGAACTCGCCGACCCCCTCGAGCTCCGGGTTCTCTTGTTTGAGCTGCGTCGCGCCGTCGCTCAGGCGTAGCTCCAGACTCACACCGAGCACCTTGAGGAACCCGTCCGGCGGGGGAGTCGGGTTGGTGACCAGATTGGCGGCGGCGATGTTGAGCTTGATGACCGAATGGCTATTTCCCTCATCGAGCTTTAGGTCGGCCGCGAGGAAGGTGCCATCGTCGGGCCCCTGCGGCGTGGCGCGCGGCTGCCGCGACGCCGTCAGCGTCGGGTTGTGCCCGGCGGCGATGTCCGCCTGGACCAGCGCGACGAAATCGGCCAGCGTCAGGGCGCTCTGGGCCGCGTCGTCACCCCGATCGCCGTGCCGAATCATCGTGGTCCCGTTCGCGGCGATCTGGAGGCCGCCGACCTCCAGGGTGAACGTCGCGGTGCCCGTCGCGGATGTGACGGCGGTGACGCGACTGCGGATCTGCTCCGGGCGCGTCATCTCGCTCGATTGCTCGAGCTCGACGCGACGCGCCACCAGCGTACCGGGAATCACCCGCACCTCGACGCGCGTGGGTCCGGTCTGCAGCAAGCTCTGGGCATCGGGCAGTGAGACGGTACGGGAGAACTGAATCGAGTTGGAGCCAGGACCGCTGGGCGAATGATCGCAGGCGGCGGCGAACAGCGTCAAGAAAAGGGTCGTGCATGCCCCGATCGCCGATCTAGGGCGGCGAAGACTCGGCAGCGGCATAGGGCGTCTCCTCAGTGTTGGGTGGAGCGGCTTACTCCTAAAGACCGCCGGAAAATCGTCGCGGTAACACAGCAAGCGATCGCGCTCGACCCGGGTCGTTGCGAGGTGAGACGTCGGCTACGGGGATTGGGCCCGTTACATTGCCAATTACATGACGGGCAATCTCCAACTGGACGATCGGCTCGGCGACTTCACGGCCGACAGGCGCATCCTGACTCTGACGGGCATGGCCGCCCTGATCGGAGTGATCAGCGCCTTCGTCGCCCTGGCGCTGCTGCGGCTCATCGGGTTCTTCACCCACCTGTTCTATTACCACGCGATCGACAGTCGCCTCGTCTCGCCGGCCGACAACCGCCTGGGTGTCTGGGCGCTGTTGGTGCCCATCGTCGGAGGCCTCATCGTCGGACTCATGGCGCGGTACGGCTCCGAGCGGATCCGGGGTCACGGCATCCCGGAGGCGCTCGAGGCGATCCTCATCGGGCAGAGCCGCATGTCCGCCCGGGTTGCCGTGCTCAAGCCGCTGTCCTCCGCCATTTCCATCGGGACCGGCGGCCCGTTCGGCGCCGAGGGGCCGATCATCATGACGGGAGGGGCACTCGGCTCGCTATTCGGCCAGGCGTTCCATCTGTCGCCGGCGGAACGGAAGACCTTGCTCGTCGCGGGCGCCGCGGGTGGGATGGCCGCGGTGTTCGGCACGCCGCTGGCCGCGACGCTGCTCGCTGTGGAGCTGCTCTTGTTCGAGTGGAAGCCGCGCAGCTTCATCCCCGTGGCCTGCGCCGCGGCGGTCGCGGGCGCGTTGCGCGTGCCCCTGCTCGGCGCGGGACCCCTCTTTCCGGTGCCGCCACACGCCGCGTTGACCGCGGACGGGCTCGTCATCGCGCTCGCCCTCGGGATCGCCGCCGGCTTCGGATCGGGGCTGCTCACGTGGCTCGTGTATGCGTGCGAGGACCTGTTTCGCAAGGTTCCGATACACTGGATGTGGTGGCCCCTCCTGGGCGGCGCCGTGATCGGGCTTGGCGGTCTGCTCTATCCCCGCGCGCTGGGCGTCGGCTACGACACCATCCACGACCTCCTCACCGGGCAGCTCGTCGGCGTGGCGCTGGTCGGCTTGATGGTGACCAAGGCGGTGATCTGGGCCGTGGCCCTCGGATCGGGGACGTCGGGCGGCGTGCTCGCCCCGCTCCTCATCATGGGGGGCGCGCTCGGGGCGCTCGAGGCGCACTGGATCCCCTCGGGCGACCCCGGGCTCTGGGCCGCGCTCAGCATGGGCGCGATGATGGGCGGCACGATGCGCTCCCCGTTCACCGCCGTCGCGTTCATGGTGGAGCTCACGCACGACGTGAACGTGCTGCCGGGGCTCCTCGTCGCGTGTGTCGCCGCCGATGCCGTGACCGTGCTCCTCATGAAGCGCTCGATCCTCACCGAGAAGGTCGCGCGCCGCGGGTATCACGTGACCCGCGAGTACATCGCGAACCCCCTGCACCTCTTGCGGGTGCAAGACGTGATGGAGCCCCCGGTACTCCAAGTCGGCGATAGGCCTCCGGCCGTGAGCTATCCCGACGAGCTCCTCGATCATGCCTTGACCAAGATGCTCGAGCACGAAGTCGACCTCTTGCCGGTCGTGAACCGGGGCGAGCCCGAGCAGGTGGTGGGGTACGTGGCGCGCGACGGGATCTTGGCGGCGTGGGTGCAGTTCGCTCGTGACGAGGGGCGGCGCGAGCCGGGCTGGCTCGCGGCGCAATTCCGCAAAGTGCGCAACCGCCCGGCGAGTTAGCGGTTCCCCGCCCCTGTGGCCGCCTCGTTGCCGGCGCGGCGGAACTTCTGATACCAGCTCATCATGTAGAGCTGGGTCCGCATGAAGTTCGACGGTTTCGATCCCGTCCCGTGGTACTCCCCGTTGAAGCGCAGCAGCGTCGTGGGCACGCGGCGGATCTTGAGCGCCGCGAAGTACGCCTCGGTCTGTGGCATCGGCGTGCGCAGGTCGAGCTCCCCGGTCATCAGGAGCGTCGGCGTCGTGACCCGCCCCACGTACATCAGAGACGAGTGCGCCAGCCACTCGTCGGGCTTGTCCCAGAACGGCTGGCGGAAGAAGCTGAACGTGAACAAGGGGATATCGGTCTGCCCCGCCATGCCGATCCAGTCGGTCACCGGGCAGCGCACGGCCGCGGCGGCGAAGCGATTGGTGTGCCCGATCACCCAGCTCGACAGGACGCCGCCGCCCGAGCATCCCCCGACGTACATCCGCGTCGTGTCCACGAACCCGCGCCCGACCACGGCGTCCACGCCCGCCATCAGGTCGTCGTAGTCGGGGCCGGGATAGTTGTGGTCGATGCCGTTGGAGAACACGTCGCCGTAGCCCGTGCTGCCGCGCGGGTTCGTGTACAGCACCACGTAGCCGTTCGCGGCGAAGTTCTGGAACGCGTAGCTGAAGCCCACGTTGTACATCGCGAACGGGCCGCCGTGAATCTCCAGGATCAACGGGTACTTCTTGTTACCATCGAACGCCGGTGGCTTGACGACCCAGCCCTGCACACGCGTCCCGCCGCTCGACGCGTACCAGACCTCCTCGACCTGGGCCAGCCGCTTGTTGGCCAGGACGTCGTCGTTCACGGCGGTGACGGGCGTGGCCTGTCCGCGCCGCAGATCGATGCGCACGACGTCGGGGCTGTGCCCGGGGTCGCTCCGCACCCCCGTGGCGACGAGCGTCCGCGCGAGCGACGCGAGCGAGACCACCTGCGCGCCCTGCGTCACGTCGCGCACACCGCCCGACAGATCGGCGTAGCGGATGTTGATCGCGCCCCGGTCGGGCGCCGTGAAATACACTCCCTTGCCGTCCGGGGCCCAGCGCAGGTTGTCAGGATCGCGGTCCAGCTTGCGGGAGAGGTCCCGCATGCCTGACCCGTCGATCCCGACGGTCCACAGGTCCGCCGTGCGATGCGTCTGCTCCGAAGAGTCGGAGCCGGTGAACGCAATGGTGCGCCCGTCGGGCGACACCGTCGGGGACTCCCAGAATCCCGGCCGCGCGACGAGCGAACGGATCGCCCCACTCGCGACGTCCAGCGCGTAGATGCGCGATACCTGGTACTGCCGGTCCCAGGTGGTGTCCTGCAGGCCGTCGAACACGATCGTGCGGCCGTCGGGCGTCCAGTCGTAGCCCGCGCCGAACACCAGCCCGTCGAACCGCGCGCCCACGTTCCACCGGCCGCTCGTCAGGGCTCGTGCCGTTCCCCCGTCCGCGGGCACCGAGAAGAGGTGCGTGTAGCCCTGCCGCATGAATCCGACGCGGTCCTGGCGATAGTGCAGGTCGTCCACGACGCGCGGCGCGGCCGTCCACTTCGCGCCTTCCGGCGCCTTAGGTAGCGAGATGCTCCAGGCGGTCGAGTCGGGCACCACCATGACGAAGCTGATCGCCTTGCCGTCGGGCGACCACTTCGCGTCACCCGGCTTCTCCGCCACGCGCGTGATCTGGGACGACGCGCCTTCCGCGTCCATCCAGCGGACGAAGATCTGGGTGCCCTTGGGCTCGCCGTCCGCGAGGTAGAGGATACGCTGGCCGTCGGGCGACCAGCGCGCGTCCGACCCCTTTACCAGAAAGCGGTGGTGCGACCCGTCGACGCTCATGATCCACAGGGCCGATTCCCACTTGTCGTCGACCTTGTTCACCCAGCGGCGGGTGTAGACGATCTGCGCGCCGTCGGGGGAGATCTGCGGATCGGCGACCTGCTCCCAATCCAAATAGTGGTCGACAGTCAGCAGGGTGTCGGAAGCGGTTTCCTGGGCCGGCGCGGCCAGCGCGGCCCCCGCCAACAGCAACAGCCCCAGGCGTAACGAGCGAAGCATGGAATGTTCCTTGTGGACGGTGATCAGTACGTCAGGTCGAGGCGCGCGGTCCAATAGCGCGGCAACGGCTGCGTGAACAGGTCTTCGAACACGGCGCCTTCGGTGCCATGCGCGTTGACTTCGGGGTCGAGGCCTTTGTAGCTCGTCAGGGTCAGCAGATTGCGACCCGCCAAGGTGAAGGTCATCCCCGCCGCGCCGAGGTGACCAGCCCAGGTCGCGGGCGCGGTGAAGGCAACGGAGATCTCGCGCAGCTTGAGAAAGCTTGCGGATTCCACCCATCCAGCCGACGTGCCCGCTTGCCACGCCGCCAACGGCACCTGGTCTGCGAGAGGCGTGGAAGGATCGCTGGACGCCCGACAGCTGCCCCAGATGCACCGGGTCTCTTCCGTGCCGTTCAGCTGGCTATTCCCACCACGGTATTCCAGCAGCCCGGCGATCCGGAAGCGGCGACGCAGCGTGAGGGCGCTGCTCAGGGATGCTCCCTGCGTGGGGAAGGGTGTGCCGAGGAATCCGCGCCCGGCGGCGACATCCACCTCGTTAGGGGACACCAGCCCGTCCCCGTTCGCGTCCGCGTACCCGAGGATGGGATTCCCCGCGTAGCTGCCGAGTGGGAGACCAGATTCCGCGATCTGGAGCAGGCCGCCGCCACCGGTGAAGACAACAGTCGACACCAACCCCGACATCGCGACCCGGTTGCGATTCCCCCACGCCGACAGCCCCACGCTCCAGGCGACGTCCGGCCGCTCGACCAGGCTCGCTGCCAGAGACAACTCGATTCCCTTGTTGGTGACGGCGGCTGCGTCGAAGACGTCGAAGCCTCCGCCGGGCGTTCCCGGCAACACGAACACCGCCGCAACCACGTTCGATGTGCGCTTCCGGTAGATCGTTCCGCTGAACGAGACCCGGCCCTTGAGCAGCTCGGCATCCGCTCCAGCCTCGAGCTCGCGGCTGCGCTCAGGCCGGTGACCGACGAGCACCGCCTCGCGGCCTGCCGCGCCGTACGCCGCCCGGAGGCGCCAGCCGGTGAGGGGGAAGCCGCCGGAGGGGACGGGCCCCCGCCAGGACAATCCCAGGCTCGGGTAGACGGTTGCCGGGTCGTCCACGTGGAATCGTGTGGTCGCGTCGCGCCGCAGGCCAGCCGTGACGAACAGCCGGTCCCGCCAGGCGACCTGTTGTTGCAGCACGAGGCCGAAGGTGGACGTGACCGCGCGCAGCCGCTGCTCACGGATACTGAACGCACCCCCGAAGACGGACGCCGCGCTGTCGAACAAATCGGCGCTGTTCTTGAAGTAGTGCACCCCTACCGTGGTGCGCATTGAGAGGGACCGAGACGGCTCGAACATCCCCGTCGCGGTGACCGTACCGGTGAAACGACTGCCGCGCCGCCGGCCCTGCGCCACGGAGGAGAACGCCGGGTTCGCGTTGGGTCCCTCCCCGGGGCGCTGCACCTGACCGTCGTGCTGATCGGTGTGATCGAGACCGGCCACGGCGCGCACATTGAGCTGGGCGACGGGGCGCCACGCGGCGGCGAGACTCCCATTCACCCGTTCGACGTGCTGAGACGTAGTGATTTGGAAGAGCTCACCCGGAAGGAATGTGCCCCACCCGCCGCGAGTGGAATCGCCGCCCAGCAGACCGCTCGAGAGAATGCCGGGGCCGTTGTCGTTGCTCGGCAGGCGCAGGTTGCTCGCGAAGTAGCCCGCGTTCACCGTGAGGTCCGCGCGGTCGCCGCTCACCAGCTGTCCGCTTCCCCGCAGGTCGGTACGCTGCTGATAATTGGGGTTCAGCACGTCGGCGCGCAGACCACCCGTGGTTGCGAGCCGGGCTTGCTCTCCGCCGGGCAGCCCGTATACGCCTCCGAATCCGTCCCATTGAGCCGCAACCGAGTATCGCTTCGAGGTACTCCCACCGGACGCGCTCACGCCGTACTGCCGCAGGTATCCATGGCGGAACGGAGATGAAGCGGGAGCGGCGAGCACGTTGCCGCTGAACAAGCGGCACCGCCCGCTGGCCACGTCGGCCGCAAAGCAGCGCGCTCCCGACGAGTCCACCGCGCGGAAGTTGCCGGGAAAATCGAGCGGCTGTGCGGCTAACCCTTGCGACGAAAACGCCCGCAGCCGGGACCGACCGGGGACTCCGCGCTTCGTCGTGATGAGCAGCACCCCGTTGGCGGCGTCCGTCCCGTACAGCGCCGTCGCCGCCGGGCCGGGCAGGATCGCGATGGTGGCGATGCGTTCCACGTCGATGTCGTCCACCCGCGAGGTCGTTTGCCCCCCGACAGGCACCAGCAGCGTCGCCGCCTCGTCGTCTGCGCGGATCCCGTCCACGTAGATCTGCGGTGCGCTCGTCCCCAAGAAGCTCGCCGCGCCACGCATCAGGATGCGCGATCCGGTCCCGAACGTTCCCGAGCTGGCGAGGACTTCCAGTCCGGGAACGCGTCCGGTGAGGAGCTCGGTCAGCGTGTGCACCGGAGATTGGCGCAGCAAAGAGTCGACATCGAGCACCGTGACTCCCGCGCCGAGCTCGGTGACCAGACGGTTGCCCGTCAAGAGCGGCGCGGTCGGCGCGGCCTGCGCATGTGTCGTGTCCTGCTGTGCACTGAGATAAACCGCGAGTAGTGATGCGATGATCGCGAGTGACGCACTGCGGATCGTTGCCATCGACGGACCCTGCGACGGGAATTCTCACTAAACAAACGCGCGTTGCCGCTCGTCACAAGATGGCACTGTGGCGACGCCGCAACAGTCCAACGCGCCCAGTCAGCGCGCCGCTTTCGCGCCTCCCGTCAGACTGTCCTTGACGATCTGGCCGCCCTTCATCACGAACCCGACGTGCTCGAGCACGGTCACGTCCTGCAACGGGTCGCCCATCACGCCGATCACGTCGGCGAACTTGCCCGGCTCGAGCGCGCCGACCAGATCGCGCCAGCCGAGCAGATCCGCGGCGTTGACCGTGGCCGCCTGGATCGCCTGCAGCGGCGTCGTGCCCCACCGCACCATGTGCGCGAACTGTTTTGCGTTCCAGCCGTGCGGGTACACGCCGGCATCGGTGCCGTAGGCGATCTTCACGCCCGCCTGCACTGCCTTCTTGAAGTTCTCACGCTGCTGGCGGCCCACCAAGCGCTCCTTCTCGATGATCTTCTGCGGGAAGCCGAGGCGCGTATACTCGGCGATGATGTAATCGTCGTTGTAGATGTCGGCGACGAGGTAGGTGCCATGCTCCTTCATGAGACGGATGCCTTCGTCGTCGATCAAGCTGCCATGCTCCACTGAGGCGACGCCGGCGCGCACCGCGCGCTTGATCGCCTCCGCGCCATGGGCGTGCGCCGCCACCTTGCGGCCCCACATCGCCGCTTCCTCCACGATCGCGTTCAGCTCTTCCTGCGAGTATTGCGGCGCCCCGACCGATTCCTCTTCCGAGAGCACCCCGGCGCTCGCCAGCACCTTGATGAGATCCGCGCCGTACTTCACCTCGAAGCGGATCTTCTCGCGAATCTGGTCCACGCCGTTGGCGATCCCCGAGAAGCCATCGAACCGGAGGTAGGGGGACATGCCGTTCACGTCGCCGTGTCCCCCGGTGGCGGAGAGGGGCATGGTGGACACCAGCATGCGCGGCCCCGGGATCGCACCTTCGTTGATCGCGTTGCGCAGCGCCACGTCGACGAACTCGCCGGCCCCGACGTTCCGCACCGTGGTGAACCCCGCGTCGAGCGTCCGTTTGGCGTAGATGTGCGCCCGGACGGCCTCATCGATCGGACTCATGCGGAACAGCTGCTTATAGTAATCGCCGGGGTCCGACGTGATGTGCGTGTGGCAGTCGATCAGCCCGGGCAGCACGGTGGCGTTGCGCAGGTCGATCACCCGGGCATCGCGTGGGGCGTGGCCGGCCACGGCGTCCGCTGGTCCGACCTCCTTGATGCGGTCGCCCTCGATCAGAATCGCCTGATTCGTGAGCACCGTGCCCGTGCGCACGGCAATGAGCCGCCCCGCGCGCACCAGCACGCTGGGGCGCGCGGCCCCCGAGTCCGCCTGAGCGGCGACGTTATGTCCGGCGAGCAGGGCCGCGACGAGCAGCAAGCCGACGCGCCGGGTCATCGCGCGCCTCCGATCGTCTTCTCTACGCGCTGCGCGAACACGTGCGCACCGGCCGGCGCCATGGTCCGGGCGTCCCCCTTGATCTCATAGCTGTCGGCCAGCACCGGCCTCCCGGTCGTGGTATCGAACAACTCGGCCGTGAGCAGCCATACGAGATTCGACAGGTTCGAGATGGTCCCCTTCGCCACCCAGCGGGCGCCGAGCTGCCGCGCGACGGCCACGGCGCAGGCGTTGCCGCACGGATCGCCGCCCGCCTCCGCCGCCGCGACCGCCGCCGCGACGGCGCTGGAATCGACCAGCGTCACCAGCTCGGACGCCCGCAGCGTCGCCAGCAGCTTGCTGGTCGCCGCCGCCACGACCGCCGTGTCGCTCGCTTGGAGCACGTTGGCGTGCTCGCCGTCGAACCGCAGATTCACCACCACGATCGCCGGACGCGCTCCGCCGGTCTGCCCCGACAGACGAGAACCGGCGATCGAGACCAGCATCCATAACAGGACAACACCGCCTGCACGCACGTGAATCCTCCGGGTCGTGGGATGTGCGGAACGGGTGTAATCTAGAGGTCCCTCGACCGCGACACCAATGACCTCGACTCCCCCAACGGCCAGCGATCAGCGCGCCACCGTCGTCGCGGGCTTCCTCGGCTGGACGCTCGATGCGTTCGATTTCTTCCTGGTGGTCATGACGCTGACCGCGATCGCCAAGGAATTCGGGAAGTCGGACGCCGCAATCGCGCTTTCGATCACGCTCACGCTCGCCTTCCGGCCGGTGGGCGCCTTCATCTTCGGACTGCTGGCGGATCGATACGGCCGCAAGCTGCCTCTGATGATCGACCTGGTGTTCTACTCGATGGTGGAGGTGCTCACCGGCTTCGCGCCGAACTACACCTCCTTCCTGGTGCTGCGAGCGCTCTTCGGGATCGGGATGGGCGCCGAGTGGGGCGTGGGCGCGTCGCTGGTCATGGAGAAGGTCCCGGCCCGGTACCGGGGCGTCGTGTCGGGCTTGCTGCAGCAGGGTTACGCCCTGGGCTACCTGCTGGCAGCAGTGTGTTATCTCCTCGTCTTCCCCCACTGGGGCTGGCGACCGCTCTTCTTCATCGGGGGGCTTCCCGCGCTGCTGGCGCTGTTCGTGCGGGCGCGCGTCAAGGAGTCCGAGGTGTGGCGCGAGACGCGCCACGAGAACTGGAGCGGTTTGGGCCGGACGATCATCTCGAACTGGAAGCTGTTTCTCTACCTGACCATCCTGATGGCGATGATGAACATGGTTTCTCACGGCACCCAGGACATGTATCCCACGTTCCTCGAGCGGGACTGGGGCTTCAGTCCGACGACCCGCGCCGCGCTGACCGCGTTCTCTCAGGTAGGGGCGCTGATCGGTGGTGTGTTGTGCGGGCTCTACTCCGACCGGTTGGGGCGGCGCCGCACCATCGGGCTCGCGCTGGCCGGAGCGGTGCTGACGGTCCCAGTCTGGGCATTCGCACCGACGCTGCCCTTGCTCTGGGCCGGCGCGTTCACCATGCAGTTCTTCGTCCAGGGCGCATGGGGCGTGATCCCCGCGCACTTGAACGAGCTCTCGCCCGATCCGGTGCGAGGGTTCCTGCCGGGTTTCGCCTACCAGTTCGGCGTGGCGATCGCGAGCCAGATCCCGCACGTGCAAGCACTGTTCGCCACGCGCACGAGCTACGCACAGGCCATGGCGCTCTCCGCGGCCATCGTCTTTATCCTCGGCGCCCTGGTCGCGGGGCTCGGACCCGAGCGCCGGGGAGTGGCGTTCGGGCTACGGGTGGGAACGAGCAACGGCCCGCGCTGAGCGGGCCGTTGTCGCGGGGCGAGCGGGAAGTCAGTTCGAGTTGCCCGACGGTGACGTCCACACCGTGGTGTTCACGGTGATGTTGTCGAGAAACACAAACCCGGGGCCTACGTCCGTCCCCTCGTCGAACACGATTGCCAGGCTCGAGATCGTGGCGTTCGCGGGATCGACACCAACCGCCTTGATGGCCGCCGCGATATCCGCGCTGGAATACGAATCGCTCGTCCAGCCATCAGTGCCACCCGGAGCGTGCGTGGCTGCGTTGCAACCCAGGAAGACCGTATGATCGCCGCTGGCATCCGTGACGCCGACGTTCCACCGGGGAGCTCCGGCCCCGCACCACCCGTCCGTCCGGTGCTCCCAGGACAGCGCGGTCAGCGCTGTCGCGGGCTGACCCTGCAACCCGTCGATTACCGCGAAACCGGCGGCGAACACCGGCGTGGCCACCATCTTCTGGATGTAGAGCGCCTTGTCGGCACTCCCGTTCGCGTCCGGCTCCCCCTCGTGCGACTCCCACTTTGCGAAGGACTGCTCCCCGAGCCCGCCGGGATCGAGCCGCAGGCCGGACTGCCCGGCACCGACGGCAAACGCGGGCCGGGGGGACGACGAACTAGAAGAAGCTGGCGACGCAGGCTCGCGACAGGCCGCGAGCGCCAGCGCGGCCGCAACCGGGACGAGGAGAGCGCGTGTGGTCATGAGGACCTCCGTTATGATGCGCTCCACCAGCCCAACTGCCCGGGCGGAGCAACGAACACGTAACATAGTTGCGGGACCCGGGCTCGCCAGTGTATCCTCGCTCAGCGAGAGGCAGGCGCGATGACCACGTTCGTCAAACCCACCGAAGCCTACCAGCAGGGACAGCGCACCCTGTTGCGCGAGTACTACACCACGCCCGAGATCTACGGCCAGGAGATGGAGCGCATCTTCTCTCGGCGCTGGCTCTGTGTCGGCCGCGCCGCCGAGCTCGCGGACTCAGGCGATTTCGTGCTGCGGACCGTTGCGGGAGAGAGCATCATCGTGGTGCGGGGACAGGACGGCGCGGTGCGCGCCTTCTATAATGTGTGCCGCCACCGCGGTACCCGGCTGTGCGAGACGGAGCGCGGGCGCCTGTCAGAAACCATCCAGTGCCCCTACCACGCGTGGACCTACACGCTCGACGGGGCGCTGATCGGCGCCCCCCACATGAACGAAGTCGCCGGGTTCGACAAGCGGGACTACCCCCTGCACCGGGTCGCGCTCGCGGAGTGGGAAGGCTTCCTCTTTATCAATCTGGCCCAGGAGCCGGAGCCGTTCGCGCGCGCGTTTGCCCCGCTCGCGGGCCGGTTCAGCCGTTTCAACATCGCCAAGCTGCGCTCCGGCGCCCGCATCGAGTACGACGTGCACGCCAACTGGAAGCTCGTGTTCCAGAATTATTCCGAGTGCCTGCACTGCCCCATCATCCACCCGGGACTCGCCAAGCTGACGCCGTACACGAGCGGGGAGAACGACTTGTTCGACGGGCCCTATCTCGGCGGCTACATGGTGATCACGGCACCGGGCGGCAGCCTCACGATGAGCGGCCGGGCGTGCGGGCCGGCGGTGGGAGACCTGCCGGTGGAAGACCAGAATCGGGTGTACTTCTACACGATCTTTCCGAATCTGCTGCTGTCGCTGCACCCGGATTACGTGATGTTCCACACGCTGTGGCCGCAGGCGCCCGACCGCACGCACATCACGTGCGAGTGGCTGTTCCATCCTGACGCGTTCGGGCAGCCGGGCTTCGATCCCGACGACGCGGTGCGGTTCTGGGACGAGACCAACCGGCAGGACTGGCACATCTGCGAGCAAAGCCACGCGGGGATTGCTTCGCGTGCCTACCAACCCGGCCCGTACTCGCCGCGGGAGGGCATTGCGGCGGCGTGGGACCGGGAGTTTCTTCGGGCCATCGGGCACGGGCGGTAGGGCATCCTCACCCCCTCTTCCTCCTCTTTCGCGAAGCGAGCGGCCTGTCATCCTGAGCGCCGCAGGCGCGAAGGATCCGCTTCTCGTATGCGCCAACAGATCCTTCGCGTCGCGCGCGTTCCGCGCGCTCGCTCAGGATGACACGCCGCGCGGCCGGGGAATAAGAGAGAAGAAGAAGGACCCGCTTCCTACCGCCGCAGGTACGCGTCCGTCTTGTTGAGCCAATCCTCGCGTGGCGGACAGAACACATCCACGTCGAGCGTATCCTCCAGCGCGTGCGCCTCGTGCGGCAGGTGCGAGGGCAGGTGCAGCACCTCCCCCGCACGCACCACGATCTCTTCGGCGCCCGTCTCCCCCACGAGGAACCGCAGCGCACCTTCCAAGATGTAGGTGAACTGCTCGTTCTCGTGCGAGTGCTTGGGGACGACACAGCCTTTCTTCAGGTACACGTGCGCGAGCATGACGCGGTCGCCGGTGATGAGACGGCGTGACAACCGCTCGTGCAATTCCTCCCGCGGGAGATCCTGCCACCGGTACCACGTGGCCGGCCGCGTGCCGCGTTCGCTCACCGGGGTCGCTCCGTAGGTTGAGGCAAGGCACTACGCTACACCACGCCGGATTCGACGTCAAAATCGGATAGCGGCGCCGCTCGCGAGCGGGCATGTTGCGCGAAAGGAGGCACACATGCTCGCGACCATCGAAACGACCCAGGCACCCTCCCAACCCGTCGCGGTTCCGGAGCGCATCATCGGCTATACCATCGTGGACTCCCCCTCGCCTCTTCCCCTCGGGCGGCTCCTGGTGGGCGCCACCACGCGGGGCGTGTGCGCCGTGCGGCTGGGGCGGTCTGACGCCGCACTCGAGGCGGAGCTGGCGCACGAGTATCCCGACGCCGAGCTGCGCCGGGACGGCGCACCGCTGGCCCCGTGGGTGAACACTCTGCTCCGCTACCTCGCCGGCGACGCGGCGCGGCTCGACCTGCCGCTCGACGTGGAGGCGACGGCGTTCCAGCAACGCGTGTGGCAGGCGCTGCGCGCCATTCCCTACGGGGAGACGCGGAGCTATGGCGCGGTGGCGGAGGCCATCGGCCAACCCGGCGCCGCCCGCGCGGTGGCGCGCGCGTGCGCCGCGAATCCCGTCGCATTGGTAATCCCATGTCATCGCGTGGTGCGCGGGGACGGCGACCCGGGCGGCTACCGCTGGGGCGTCGCGCGCAAACGATTGCTGCTCGAGCAGGAGCGGAGCGCGGCGCAGCGCGCGGAGCGGCGCGTGCTGCGCGACCTGATCGACGCGATCGGTGGGAGCACGCCGGGGCCCGTCCCGGCCGAGGGCCCGCTGGCCGCCGGACAGGTGCTCGCCGGGCGCTACGAGATCGACCGCGTGCTCGGCGCGGGCGGCATGGGGATCGTGTACGCGGCCCGCGACCTGGAGCTCGACGAGATCGTCGCGCTCAAGCTGCTGCGCGCGCCCTCCGGGAGCGAGGATGCCGCGGCACTCGAGCGCTTCCGCCACGAGGTCCGGATCACGCGGCGGATCTCGCACGCGCACGTCGTCCGCACCCACGACATCGGCGAGGCGGCAGGACGTCGTTTCATCACCATGGAGTACGTGGACGGCTGGTCGCTCGCGCAGCTGCTCGAGCGGCGCGGCACGCTGCCGCTCGAGGCCACCGTGGTGATCGGCAAGCAGCTGTGCCGCGCCCTCGACGTCGTGCACGGGCAGGGAGTCATTCACCGCGATCTCAAGCCGCAAAACATTTTGATCACGCGTGACGGCGATGTGAAGCTCACGGATTTCGGTATCGCCGAGCTCGACCAGCCCCACACCCCGGAGTCCCGCGCGGCCGGCGGGCCGCACGGCACCCTCGCGTACATGGCTCCCGAGCAACTGCTCGGCGAGCGCGTCGACGCCCGCACCGATCTCTACGCGACGGCGGCCGTGCTGTGCGAATGCCTCACGGGCGGCCCGCCGTATCCGGCGACGACACCGGAATCCCTGCTCGCCCGGGCGCTCGTCGGGGGACCACCGCTCGTCGCCGGGCCGCTCGGCGACCTGCTCCGATCCGCCCTGTCGCCCGACGGCAGGGACCGGCCCGACACGGCCGCGGCGTTCCACGACGCGCTTGCGGAGGTCGAGTGGAGCAGCACGTCCTTGCCGGACCCGCGGTCGGACGACTACCTTCGCGGCTCTCCCCTGATGGAGTCCGCGGATGCCGCTCGCCGAGCTGCTCCTCCCCGAGTTCGATGAAGAGATGACCGCCACGCGCCGGGTGCTCGAGCGGGTACCCGACGGAAAGGCCTCCTGGAAGCCGCATCCCAAGTCGATGACGCTCGGCCGCCTCGCGACGCTGGTCGCCGAGCTCCCGGCATGGGCGGTGAACGCCCTCACGCTGGACGAGCTCGACATCATGCCGCCCGGCGGGCCGCCGCCCAAGTTCGAGGCTCTCGGCAGCACGAAGCAGATCCTCGACGTGTTCGACCGCAACGCGAAGGCAGCGCGGGCCGCGCTCGTCAAGACCCCCGATGCCGAGTTCAAGAAACCCTGGGCGTTCAAGGTGGCCGGTCGCACCGTCGACACCAGCCCGAAGTACACTGTGTACCGTCGCACCGTGCTCAATCATCTGGCGCATCATCGCGGCCAGCTCACTGTGTACCTGCGGCTCAACGACGCCCCCGTCCCCGCGGTGTACGGTCCCACGGCGGACGAGCCGAACTTCTAGGACGACCGCGTGACCTCGTGGGAGCAGGCGGTGTCGGGGCTGCTGCGTGCGCTGCGGCTCGACAGCATCCGTAGCAAGATGCTGGTGTTCGCGTTGCTCGCCACGCTCATCCCCTCCGTTACGACGGGCTGGATTTCCTACCTGCAGAACGAGCGCTCGCTCTCGGCGAAGATCACGGGCGAGCTACAGGGCGTGAGTGCGCAGACGGCGCGCGAGGTCGACCTGTGGGTCAAGGAGCGCTTGTACGAGCTGCGGGTGTTCGCGAGCTCGTACGAAGTCTCGGAGAACCTCGACCGGATTCAGCGCCCCGGCGGCGAGCGAGCGCATGAGCGGCTCACCGGCTATCTCCGCTCCGTGCGCGAGCGCTTCGCCGACTACCAGGAGCTGCTGGTCGTAAACCCCGAAGGCCAGGAAGTGGCGAGCACCGCCCCGCAACCGACGTCAGCCAGTCTGCCGCAGGGCTGGGCGAAGACGATCCGCCAGGAGAACGCGGTAGTGGGCGATGCGCTGTGGGACGATGCGCTCAAAAAGGGCGCCGTGGTGTTCGCCGTCCCGATCTATCAGACGGGAGGGCGGTTCCTGGGCGCGTTGACGGCGAAGCTCGATTTCAGCGCGCTCCACCGGCTGCTGCGACGCTTCGCCGGCGGGGGGGAGCAGTCAGGCCAGGTGTACCTCATCACCGCGGGCGGGCGCCCCATCGTGGGCTCCCGCTCCGATCCGACCGAGTTGATGCGCCGCAGCCTGCCTGCCGCCGTCGTACGCCGCATGCTCGACCAGGAGGGCACGACGCGCGAATACCGCGGGCTCGAGGGCGAGGAGGTGGTGGGAACCATGAAGGCCGTGCCGCGACTCGACTGGGCGGTGCTGGCGGAGGTCCCCGCGAGCGAAGCCTTCCGCCAGGTGACGCGGCTCCGCAACGTGACCGTGCTGATCGTGGCGGCCCTGCTCGTCGCCGTGGGTCTGTTCGCCTACTTCCTCGGGCTCCTGATCACGCGGCCGCTCGACCGCCTCACCCGGGCCGCGGCGCAAGTGGCGAGCGGCGACCTCGACGTACACTTGCCCGTGGTCGGCGGCGGCGAACTCAAGTACGTCACCGAGGTGTTCAACGACATGGTGGCGCGGTTGCGCGAGAGCCGGCGTGGGCTCGAGCGGCTCTCCGTCACCGACGATCTCACCGGCCTGTATAACCGGCGTTATCTGATGGACACGCTCGCCAACGAAGTGCGGCGCTCGCGCCGTCTCGACCACCCCTGCGCGCTGCTCATGGCCGACGTCGATCACTTCAAGGAATACAACGACGCCTACGGGCACCTGGCGGGCGACGAAGCGCTCAAGCGCATCGCGGGCGTCCTGCGGGACACCACGCGCGACGTGGACTGCGCCGCGCGCTATGGCGGCGAGGAGTTCGTGGTCCTGATGCCGGAGACGAGGGCGGCGGGTGCGATCGAGACGGCGCAGCGGATCCGCACTCGCCTCGCGACCGACGAACTGGTGGGCGGGAAGCTCAGCGTGAGCATCGGGGTGTCACAGTTCCCCGACGACGGCGATGCACCCGAGGCGCTGCTCGCCCGCGCGGACGCGGCGCTGTATCGGGCGAAGCGCGAGGGCCGGGATCGCGTGCTGCGCGCGCCGCCCACTCCCTAGCGGCCGCCCGGCTCCGTCGGCCGCCGTCCCACTAGGCTCAGGAACATCCACCCGGCGCGGCCGCTTTCATCGCCGACGCGCACCCATCGCTCGACATAGGAATAGCCGACGAGGCCAGCGCCAGGCTCCACGGTGAACAGCACCTTGTACGCGGCGCCCGGTCCCCCCCGCACCTTGCTCCGCACCGTGGCCCGGAGCCGGACCGGAACCGCGAACGAAACCTCGCCGGGGCGGAGCGGCGGCCGGCCGGCTCCGCCCAGCCGACTCCTGCTGGCGCTCGTCAGGCTTTTCGTCTGGTTCGCGAGGTACAAGGCGCCGCCGTAGTTCTGCTTTGCGAACTCGCCGCTGGCCTGCTGGAGCAGCGTGCCCGCCTGCGCGACGTCCGCGCCTCCCCCCGGCTGCGTGCCGGTCGCAGCGCGGAGCGCCTGCACCGCGATCTCCGCTTCCGCGATGGCCGATGCCGCCTCGGCGCGGCTCGCGACCGTTTGGAGCTTCGCCAGCGCGCGCACGACCTCTTGCCGCGCCTCATCCAGACGCGCCTGCAGATCCTCGACCTGCGCGTCCCGCTCGGCGACGAGCAGCTCGAGACGCGCGACTCGCTGCTCGAGCACCGAATCATGGACCGGCGCACTCCGCGGCGCTGCTGGCCCTGCGGCGGCGCTGTCTTTGGCCACCTGTGGCGTCACGGGCGCCGCCTGGAACAGGCACGCCGCGAGCGCTGCCGCTACACTGGTATAGAGGAACGAGCGACGAAGGTGGCTCACCCGGCCGCCTCGTGCGAGTCGGCCTGCTGCTGCATCGGCTCATGGGCCTGGGCGCTCACCCACACGCCGGGATGCGGAATCGTGACCACGAAGCCTTCGCTCACCCGCAGCGGGCGCGCCTGGTAGGCGGCGAGCGCGTCCCGCCACTGGGCCGGCAGCTCTCCCGCCGAGCGCAGGGGCAGCGCGATGGCATTGCCGACGCGCCCGATCACCGTGTTCTCCACCACGTCGGTGAGCGGCCGGCCTGCGGGATCGCGCAACTTCGAGAGCGCGACGTAGCGCGCCGCCGGATCCCCGGCCGAGATGATTGCGGTCGAGTAGTACAGCAGGTTCGCTTCGATGTGCTCGAGCAGGCGGCTGCGCGGTGCCCCCGAGGGAGCCGCGCCCGGCTCCTCGCCGGAGAGCAAACGCTCCAAGTCGGGGAGCAGGCCGCGATCGAGCAGCGTGCGCCGGAACAGGTAGCCGAAGCGCTGGATCACGTCGGCGGTCGCGACGTTCGGCAATCGGAGCGGCACGAACACGACGGGGCGGGCGCGCGGACTCCGCACCATCACCTTGAAGCGCTCGAGCGGCTCGAAGAAATGAAAGGTGACGAGCCGGTCGCGCGTCGTGTTGCGCACGTGGCGGATCGCGCCCGTGGCCGGAGTCTCGGCGGGGGCGTCGACGACGCCGAGCGGCCGGCGCCGCAGCGCGTGGCTCATGCGCTCCGTGCGGTCGCGGATCATCTGGACCGTGTCCGCCGCTACGGCCTCGAGGCCGGGCTCGACCACGGTGAGCGGGTCGAGCTGCAGCTCGGGTCTGAGTGCGGTGATCAGGTCGCCGAGCATCGACGTCCCCACCATGCGGGCGAGGATCTGGAGCGGGCGCTCGCGTCCGTCCGCTTCCCGCCGCCACCGGCCGTCGAGCACGGCGAGCTTGGCCTCGTCTCCCGGCGTGAGCGTCACGCTGTAGAGCAGCTCGCCCCAGAGCACGCCGAGCGACTGCCAGTATTCCTCGAGCTCGATCAGCACGCCGTAGCGCATCGCCGATGGGCTCTCGGTCGGGGGCGAGAAGAAGTCTACCGCCCCGTCGCGCGGCCCCGCCCCGACTCCTGTAGCGGGACGCGTCGCAGCGGCGCGCTCCCCGAACATGACGAGCCGCTGAAAATAGAGGACGTGCCCGGGAGCCTCCGGCTGTTCGGCGCCGCGGGGCGGCGGCGGTTGCGCGGACGGCGCGTCGCGCCCCGGTCGCTCACCCGCGTGGCCGATCGATCCGATGGTGGGCGGCAGCTGCGTCGGCGCGGCGAGCGGCGTGGGTCCCTCGCCCAGGGTCGCGGTCGCGAGCTCGATCGGGTCCTCGCTCCGGAGGCCCACCCGGATGCGCAACTTGAGCGTCTCGCGGCGCGGGATCGCGACGGTCCCGTCCGCGTCGCTCACCCAGTGGCCCTCCGCGTTACCGGCGCGGTCGAGCACGGTCACGGGCACGCCCGGAGCGGGCTTGCCCGTGTCCTGATGCACGATCCGAAACACCCAGACGTCGTTCGCGCCGGTGGTCATAGGGGGCCCCAATATGCAATGGGGCGGCGGGGGCATACAACGACGCGTGTTACAGCGTCGTATAAGACGTTGCGGAGTAGAGCGTTACAGGTAGGGCGTTACCGAGTAGGCGTTGCGAGAGTGCATTGCGGCTGAAGCCGCGGCTCGGCACTGCCGCTGAAGCGGCGCAGCGCCCGTTTACGGGCAGGTGCCGAGCCGCGAGTTCACTCGCGACTCGTGGGCACGGCCGTCGCAATTGCAGTGCAGCCCTCCGATGGAACCGGGCTACCTCAGATCGAACATGAAGTGATGCATGTAGTCGATCGTCGCCTGCTGCTCGCGCACCTGGAAGGCGAGTACATCGCCGATCGTGATCACGCCGGCAAGGCCGCGCTCGGTCACGACGGGCAAATGGCGGATACGCTTCCCCGTCATCATCGCGGCGCATTCCTCGACCGGCGTGTCGGGCGCGCAGGCCGTGACCGG
>Ga0209471_1000153_pt1 | contig 50801 bp, 39 predicted proteins | sample GraSoiAngelo_128_FD_185885 | JGI IMG/M metagenome (GOLD analysis project Ga0209471, IMG submission 185885) | Grasslands soil microbial communities from the Angelo Coastal Reserve, California, USA - 14_0927_12_20cm (SPAdes) (version 2) | ecosystem: Environmental > Terrestrial > Soil > Grasslands ... | reverse complement strand
TCAACCCGGCGAACGTCGCCGCCAGCCGCGTGAAGAACGCGCGCGGCAGCACGGGCGTGCCCAGGCTGCGCATGTTGCGGGCGAACACGTCGTAGAACGCGTCGACCTGGTCCGGACCGAACCGCGTCACGAGCCCGTCGCGCTGCGGCCGCCGGATTTGACTCCGCAGCTTGGGATCGAATGCCCGCCACAGTGTCTCGGCCGCGGGCGGAAGCTGCAGTCGCACAGTGAGCTTGCGCTCCGAAAGCCGCAACGCCGACTCCACCGGCCCTCGAGTCCGCAGCTCCAACAGATCCACGCCCAAGCGCCGCGCCAAGGTCGCGGCGTGCTCGACCAGCGTCGCGACCGCGCTCGGTGTGCCCACCGGCCCACCCGCGTTCAGGAATGGCAGGGAGACGAGATAGTCGCCGAACAGCGCGCTGCGGACGCGGACCAGCGGCAGGATGCCACGCCACGCGCCCGCGTCGTCGCAGGCGATGGTGTAGCAGCACTCGTGCCCCAGCACGTCCTCCATGATCGCGCGCCATCCCGCCAGATGGCAGAAGGTGCTCCCGGGCACCGCCGTCGCGAACGCGTCCCAGGTCGAGAGACTGCCGTCGAGTGGCGCGACCGAGATCATACTCGGGCCAGCGCGCCGCTCAGCCGGGGGAGCGTGTCGGCGATCGCGGTGAAGCGAAACTCGCCGAGCAATCGCTCGAGGCGCGGCAGCGTGCGGTGCAGCCCGCCGTAGTGCCGTAGCCGTGTCAACCATGAGACCCCGAAGCGCGGCTGCTCGGGGTCGATCTCCCAGGGGTGGATGTAAAACGTGCCCGGTGCGCGGCGGCGCTCGCAGTCCCGCAGCGCCGCGCGGACCAGGGCGTACGGGAGCAACCGGAAGTACGCACCTCCGCCCGCCGGCAGGTTCGCGCCCCAGCGGCGCAGCGTGGTCGGCGGCACCTCGGCGATCCGGCCGATCGGCCGCTCCAGCCAGTGCGGGTCGCGGTGCCCGTTGGCATAGCCGTACCCCGACCGACGCACGGGAAACAGGCTCGAGTCGTAGCGATACCCTTCTTCGATGAGGACGTCGAGCGCCCATTCCCGGCCCGGCACGATCGAGAAGCTCGGCGCCCGGAATCCGATGACCGGCGCGCCCGCCAGCTCCTCCAGCACGTACTTGGCACGTCGCACCGAGTCCCGAAACGCCGGAGGGGATTGGTCCGTCACCCGGGCGTGATCCCAGCTGTGCGAGGCGATCTCATGGCCGGCGAGCGCGATCCGCCGCACCAGATTCGGCTGGCGCTCTGCCACCCACCCGACGACGAAGAACGTGGCGCGAGCCTCGTGACGCGCGAGCAGGTCGAGCAGCTGATCCACGCTGCCGCCGACGCGAGATTCGAACCGATCCCAATCGGCGCGACGCAGCCGCGACTCGAACGCCGACACCTGGAAGTACTCCTCGACGTCGACGGTGAAGTGATGTCTGATCACACCACTCAGGGTTGCAACGCCTGTGCCCGCCGATCCGGGCAGGAAACCCGACAAACGCACCCGGGCCATACCACACTGCGTTGCGTCAACGCAACGCCGCACTGGGGCGGCGGCCGGGCGCCCGTCCCGATGTCCCGCGCTGACAACGCGCTGGCAGGCCTCCACCTGGGCAGCGGAGGCCCCCGGACTGGCACTGCCTATGCGACACGGCCTGCGCAGCTATGCGCATCGCCATCCTGTCCGACATCCACGCGAATCCCGACGCACTCGCGGCAGTGCTCGCCGACATCGCGCAGCGCGATGTGGCGGCCACCGTCCAGCTGGGAGACGTCGTCGGCTACAACACCCGGCCCAGGGAGACCCTGGCGCTGTTGCGGGAGCACGCGATCTCCGGCGTCCGGGGCAACCACGACCTCATGGCCATCGGCCGACTCCCACCGGACCAGTGCGGCCCGGTCGGTCGCAAGGCGATCCGCTGGACCCGCAAGGTGCTAACCGACGCCGACTGCGACTACCTGGCAAGCCTCCCTGACGAGCTGCGGCTCGCCGGCGGCGTCCTCTGCACTCACTCGGCGCTGGGCGACCCCGGCGTCCGCCTGCACGCCCGCGCCCAATTCGAGGAGGAGACGAAGGTCTTACTGCACTTCGACGGCGACCTGCGGGTGTGCTGCACCGGTCATACCCACACGCCCCAGGTCGTGGAGGTCGGGCCCGCCGGCGTCGTCAGACGGCCGGCCGCGCCGGAGGTCGCGCTCGACCCCACGGCGTTCTGCTTCATCAATCCCGGGAGCGTGGGTCAGCCCCGGGACGGGGACGAACGAGCCTCGTACGCGATATTCGATCCGGAGGGCCACCACGTCTGGTTTTACCGCGTCGCCTACGACGTCCGTCGCATCGCGCGTGACAACGCGCGCCGCGGCATCAAACTCGGGCCCCGACCGGCCACGACCCGCTCGTTGATATCTCGACTGTTCGACCCAGTGCCGTGACCGCGCTTCCCGCAGTGCTCGTCACCGGCGCGGACCAGCACCAGGGACTCGCCGTGATTCGGGGTCTCGGACTCGCCGGCATACCGGTGGTGGCGTGCGGAGCGGAGCCGCGCAGCCTCGGCTTTTACTCCCGCTTCGCCGTGGCGAAGGCCTGCTACACGTCGCCGTTCTCGAGCCCACGGGGATTCGTCGCCGACATCCTCGGCGTGGTGCGCCAAACGCGCGCCACGCTCATTATTCCGACGGTCGAGTCTACGCTCGTCGTCCTGAACGAATGGCGCGAGGTCGTCGAGCGCCACGCGCGGCTCGCGGCCCCGCCGCCCGAGGTGCTCGAGTACGCGATCAATAAGGGGAAGACCCTGCTCCTGGCACAGGGACTGGGTGTGCCGGTGCCGCGCTCGGCGGAGGGCGATAGCGCGGAGGAAATCCTGCGCCGTGCAGCCGACCTCAAGTTCCCGGTCGCGATCAAGCCGCGCGGCCACGGTCTGCACTTGACGACCGCGAACACCTTGGGGTTCAAAGTGCGCTATGCCCGCACCCTCGACGAGCTGCGGCTTCTGCTGCAGCCCTTCGAGCGCGATGCGGGCGCAGTCCTGGTGCAGGAATACGCCGCCGGCGTTGGCCGGTGCGTCGCCGCACTGTGCCGCCGTGGCGAGCCCCTGGTGTTGTTCGCCTACTCAAGGGAGCGCGAGTTTCCCCTGTCGGGCGGCGTCAGCGTCGTGCGCAAGAGCATCCCGCTGGACGAGCGGCTCGCGGCATACTCGACCGCTTTGCTGCGGGCAATCGGCTGGCACGGCGTGGCGATGGTCGAGTTCAAATACGACTCCGCCGCCGACCGCTACACCCTCATGGAGATCAACGGACGCTTTCAGGCGTCCACCGCGCTCAGCCTCGACGCCGGGATCAACCTCCCGCGTCTGGTCGCGGCGCTCTACGGGATCGGAGAGCTGGGACCGACGCCGACCTATCGCGTCGGGACCGAGGAGCGGTGGCTGCGGGGTGATCTGCTGGCGTTACGCGACGGGCTCGCCGGTGGCAGCCAGCGTCGACTCACGGCGCCCCCGACGGGCACACCCCCGTCTCGCGCCCGCGTTCTGGGCCGATTCCTCCGCGACTTTCACCCCCGCATGCGCTACGACGAGTTCAAGTGGTATGACTGGCGCCCGGGCGCGGTGGAGAGCCTCGGCCTGTTGACGTTGTGCTGTGGGTTACTGACCTTGCCGCTGCGACGGCTCGCCGGCTACGCCCGGCGCGCCGCCGCCGCGCTCCACCACACCTTGACGAGCTCCGCCACGCAGCGCTCGATCCGCGCATAGACGCGGCGGCACACCTCCACCGACTGCTCCACTGGGTCCTCGATCCCGCGGAACGTAATACGCTCGGGATCCAAGTCTCCCAGGATCAGGATATCCCGCGCCGTGCGGCCGAACCGGTCGCACAGGGTCTGCCGCTGGACGGCGTCCATGACGACGATGAGGTCGGCCCATTGCACCAGCGGAGCCGTGATGAGCTGGGAGCGGTGTGCCGAGAGATCGACCCCTCGCCCGGCGGCTGCGGCCAGGGCGTCGGGCGGGGCCCGCCGGCCGGGCCCCAGAAATCCCGCCGATTCGACTTGCACGCGTGGCCCCGCGACCCGTCGCAGTGCCGCAGCGGCAAACGGGCTGCGGAAGATGTTGCCGTTGCACATGACCAGCAGGCGGGCCGGCGGCTGTCGCGCCAACAGCGACGCCAATGCCGCACGGCGCCGCCGCGCGTGAAGTAGTTGGTCCGGCACGCGGACCAGCCTCCTCAGAAGCTGAGCCACCACTCGCCCTCCAGCCGCGACACGAACGCCGCTCCGCAGACGATGGCGTGCATGATCTCCGTGCGTTGCGAGTGAATCAGCATCCAGGGCCCGGTGCGCTCGAAGCGGCACCGCTGCGCCCCGAGCTCCGCCGCCAGGGCCGGCTCGACCCGTCCGGCGACCGCCGCGAGCCCTTCGCGCCATGCGTCGTAGAACAGATGCCTCAGCACGAGGGCCTGGCCGGACCGCGCGGCGGCAACCTGCAGCACCTGGCCGACGCCCCCGCCATCACAATAATATAGGAACCATCCCGCCACCTCCCCGCGGGGCCCGCGAACCAGCCGTTGCCGTAGCTCGCCGAACTGGCGTTTGTCGGCGGCCTGCTCCAGGAGCCAGCCCAGCGATCCGTCCTCGTACAACGGCCGCAGCGCGCGCGGCCCCACGAGCCGCGGCAGCGTAGCGGCCATCACGGCCGGGTCCAGGTGCTCGGTCGCGCCGGGCGGCATTTGCTGCCTGAACGGCCCGCCGATTCGGGCCGCGCAGACATCCGCGACCGAGAGCAATGGCCGAGCGGCGAGCCACGCAAGGCGACGCGCCGGACCACCGGAGGACGCACGCGACGCGTAGTGGCGGTACGGCCGGAGCGCCCGGGTCCAGGTCAGGCTGTGGGTGACGGAGACGCTGCCGCCGAGGCTCGCCCACAACAGCCGAGCGGCATCATTCGCGGTGTCCGACAAGCTCAAGTCCTGGGGGCCCGCGAGAAAGGCGCGAAACAGTCGCCGTCCCACCAGGCCGCGGCTCTCGGGGGCGACCATGAGCTGTGTGGCCACGGCCGCCCGGATCGGTGCGCCCTGGAACAGCAGCGGACGCGGAATGACACCGAGAAACCCGGCCACGCGGCCCCGCTCGTCCTCGTAGACCAGTGCGGGGAGCTCGGGGTCGGCCCAAGGGTGGTCGTAGAAGATCCGCTCGAGATACGCCACCAAGCGCTCGGTGCGTTTCCGCTCGCTGTATCGAAATGCCTGCCGGCGGAGTGCCACCACTTCGGGGAGGTCCTCGCGCTGGAACGGCCGAAGCCGCCCCGGCCCGCTGTCGGTGAGTGGGCCCGGGGTCAAGCGACTTGGCGCGGCCGTACACTCCCTCCCGAGCCGTTCGCGTGACACTTTTGGTGCACGAATCGACCGATCGCCGCGAGCGTTCCGAGATTCTGCTCGGTGATCTCCTCCTCCGCGATCGCGAGCCGGAAGGCACCCTGCAGAAACTCGACCAGCTCGATCACGCCGATTGAATCGATCACGCCGCTTCCAAGTAGCGGGTCCTCGTCGCCGAGCGTCCAATCAGGGCGCATGTAGAGGAAGTTCTCCCGCACGTAGGCGCGGGCCCGGTCGACGATCTCCGACTGGGCCGGTCCCGTCGTCTGTTGATCCATCGTCTCCCTCCTCGGTCATGCCGTCACGCCGCGATCGACGCGCCCGCTCCGAGCTCCCCGGAAGACGCTGGTGCACGCTCCCGGGCGGGCGCCCCCAGAAACTCGCGGTGCCACAACTCGGTCGAGAGAATCGCGACGAGCGCCTGATTCTCGCCGACCCCGGTCGCGAGCCCGGCACGGCAGCGCCGCACCAGTCCTGTAACCGCTTCGGGGTTGAAGATGCCGGTGCGCTGCAGGCTCGCGGCATCGAGTAGCTCCGCCACGTACTCGGGCTCCGTGCCGGCGAAGAAGGCCGGAACGTCCGGCGCCCGGTAGGGCTGCTTCGGGCGACGCGTGATGGCCGGAGGCAGCGTGCCTTCGGCCCAGCGCCGCAGGATCGCCTTCTCCCGCAGGCCGCGGAGCCGGCTGCGATCCGGGAGCCGGAGGGCGAACTCGACCAGGCGGTGGTCGAGAAACGGCACCCGCGCCTCGACCCCGTGGGCCATCGCCATGCGGTCCCCCTGCGCGGCCAGCAAGTAGGGCGACAGCAGCGTCACGATTTCGAGGTACGCCGCCCGGCCAAGCGGCGACCAGCCCATGAAGCCCGGCGGGAGCGACTGCCGCAGCTCGCCGAGCGCATCAAACGCACCGAGACCGGCCCGGAACCGGTCGGCGTAAAAATCGCGGATCCGCGTCGTCAGCCGGAACCGGGGCAGGTGCGAGAACAGCGGATCGTCGGGTGAACCGGCATTCAGGAAGAAGCGGCGCCAGAAATCGCCCTTGCGCGCCTGGGGCGGCAGATACCCGTACAGTCGATCAAACAGGCGCGGACGCCACCGAGAATCCGGCTGCCGCAGGCAGAACAGGCGAACCAGCGTCTCCTTGAACAGATCGTAGCCCAGGAATACTTCGTCCGAGCCTTCCCCGGTGAGCACGACCTTGATCCCCTGTTCGCGCGTGAGGCGGGACAGCAGGTACAGCGGCGCGGGCGCGGTCCGCAACAGCGGCGTTTCCGCGTGCCGCACCACGTCGGGGAACACCCGAGCGATCGCACCGCCGCCGATACGCTGCACGGCGTGCCGGCTCCCGAGCTGGGTCGCGACGGCCTGCTGGAACGCGCTCTCGTCGAGCGGCGGATCGTCGAACGTCACCGAGAACGTCCGCAGATGATACGGCGACCCCTGGGCCGCGAGCGCGCAGGCGATGCTGGAATCGAGGCCGCCGCTCAGGTACCCGCCGACCGGCACGTCGGCCCGCATCCGCAGCCGCACGCCCGAGCGCAGTAGCTCGTCGAGCCGCTCCACGGCATCCGCGGGCTCGGCCTCCGCCGTCGTCAAGTCGAGGGTGTAGTATCGCCGGACCGACAGGGCCCCGTCGCGCCAGCGAGCCCAGGTCCCTGGCTCGAGCGCCCGGATCCCCCGGAACGGCGTGCGCGGCGGCCGCGCCGCCCAAAAGGTGAACACTTCGTCCAACCCCTCAGGGTCGAGCGCTTGCTCCACTGCTCCGCTCGCGAACAGGGCCTTGATCTCGGACGCGAAATAGAGATCTCCACCCCGTTCGGCGTAAAACAGCGGCAGAATCCCAAAGCGATCGCGCGCGAGGAACAGGGACGCCGTGCGACGGTCGTGCAGCGCGAACGCGAACTGGCCGTTGAGCCGCTCGAGCAATCCCTCGCCCCACTGCTCATAGCCGTGGACCAGTACCTCCGTGTCGCTGCGGGTGCGAAACACGTGACCGCGGAGTTGGAGCTCGTGCCGCAGCTCCAGGTAATTGTAGATCTCGCCGTTGTAGACGACGCGGACGTCCCCGTCCTCGTTCGCCATCGGCTGCGCGCCGCCGGCAACGTCGATCACGCTCAGCCGCACGTGCGCCAGGCCGATTCGGTCATCGGCGTGCAGGCCGAACCCATCCGGACCGCGATGCCGAATCGCGGCCGCCATGCGTTCGAGCAGCTGGGCCGACACCCCCTGCGGCCGTGCTCGGGCGACGCCGGCGAGGCCGCACATCAGTCGTGCCCGCCGGTCAGGGGGTACTCCACCTCGGGCACGGGGTCAACGAGCAGCGGTGGCAGGTGCAGGTAGCGGGTCGCGCTCCGCTTCCGCTCGACGTTCCGATAGGCGCGTTCGATCTGCTCGGGTTCCAGCCCGAGCTCCACGGACGCCGCGGCGGCGGTGCGCCCATCGTTGCGTGCCTGCAGAACGAGATCGAGCTCACGCAAGGGCATGGAGAAGAAGAATTCCTCCTGCGTCTGCGGCAGCGAATAGGTATCGGTCGTCGGAGGCCGCGTCCGTACGGCAGCCGGGACTCCCAGATGCTCCGCGAGCCGGTAGACCTGGCTCTTGTAGAGGTGGGCGATCGGCTTCACGTCGGCGAAGCCGTCCCCCCCCTTTACGAAGAATCCCTGGTCGTACTCCAGCCGGTTGGGCGTGCCCATCACGGCGAAGTGGAGCCGGTCGGCGTGGTGATACTCGAGCATTGTCCGGACGCGCTGCTTGAAGTTGGTAGCGGCCACGATCTCGCGGAACTCGCGCGGCGGCAGGCGCACCTTACGCACGTCGCCACCGGGCGGCTGCACGGCGACATAACAGATGTGCAAGCGCTCAGAGTCGAGCCCCCCTCCCTCGAGCACCAGTTTGCAGCGCCACCCTTCCCCATATTCAGGCACGAGCCGTCGGATCGCAGCATCGCGGCGTGCATAACACCCGCAAGCGTCGAGGATGGAGGAGATGTCTTCCACCACGAACTCGATGCCGAGTTGCGTGGCCCATTCCCGGGCCAGGTCGAGGCTCTGGCCGTCGGATTCCCGCTCCGGCAGGCCAAGGCCTAACACCCGTCGGGGACCAACGGCCGCGGCCGCCAGCGCGGCGCACACGGAGCTATCCACCCCGCCGCTCATCGCGACCACCAGCCCGGAGCGTTGCAGCACCTCTCCCACCTGCCGCCGCAGCACGCCGGTGATCTGCCCCGTGACCTGCTCCAGGTCGAGCCGTAACCGCTCAGCGATCGCCTCGGACACCGCACCTCGCTGGTTGAAAACACGCGCGCTCGTGAGACCACCAGTCCCTCACCGCGCAATGCCGGGAGTGCAAAGTTCGAGCCTCAAGGGCCGGTTTTTCGCTTCGAGGACACGACGCATCAATGACTTGCCGCAGGGATCGGCGCCCGCAGGCCACATGTAGCAGGTGCGCGACGGCGGCCGCACCAGAACGACGTGGTACATGCATCGAATCGGTGCCGCCGCGGCGGGTGGTATGCTCGTTGCATAATCGCGACACGACGCGATCACAGGAGAGTAGTCTCTTGTCGCCTGCAGGCGGGTCGTGCGACAGCGCGAGCAGCAACATCGCATCGCTGTTGTGGCACGCGGCCGAGCGTCACGGCGCCCGGCCTGCCGTGGTCGAGCGCGAGCAAAGCGTGAGCTATGCGGCGCTCTGGCAGCGCGTCGCGGCGATCGCGGCGGCCCTACTGACCGCCGGCGTCACGCCGGACGATCCCGTCGCGATCCTCCTGGAGCGTGGCGGCGACGCGGCCGCCGCGTTCTTCGCCGCGCTGGCGGTCGGCGCGATCACCGTGCTCGTGAACGAGACCCTCCGGCCACGGCAGATCGAGTACCTGCTCGCCCACTCCGGTGCCCGCCTCCTGGTCACGACGGGCGAAGTCCTTGCCCACCAACCACGGGTGCTGCAAGGCGACATCCGCGTCCTGGATGTGCGGACGATCGCACCGGCCGGCGACCGCGACCTCGTGCCCCTGCCCCTGCCCCTTTCCCGGGTCGGTCACGACATCGCCCAGATCATTTACACGTCCGGTTCGACCGGCATGCCGAAGGGCGTGACAGTCAGCCACGCGAATCTCCTGGCGGCCACGCGCGCGGTGATCTCCTACCTCGGGATCACGCGGGACGACCGTGTCGCGAGCCTGCTGCCGTTCAGCTTCGTGTACGGCATGAGCCAGCTGCTCTGTACCGTGGCCGCGGCGGCGACGCTGGTGGTAGAGCGATCGCCGCTCCCCAGGCAAGTCGTCGAGACGCTGCGCGCGCGCAGGGTGACGGTCCTCGCGGCCGTGCCCCCCCTGTGGCTGCGCCTCCTGCCCGTGACCGAGTTTCGGGAGGCATCGCTGCCCGACCTCCGGGTGCTGACCAATGCGGGCGGGCGGTTGCCGACCGACGCGGTACGCGCCTTGCGCCACGCCCAGCCGGCGGCCCGCCTGTTCCTGATGTACGGGCTCACCGAAGCGCTCCGGAGCACCTACCTCCCCCCTGAGGAAGTGGACAGTCGACCCGATTCGATTGGCCGGGCGATTCCCGGGGCGGAGGTCTATGTACTCCGGGAAGACGGCACGGCCGCAGCCGCGGGGGAGGTCGGCGAGCTGGTGCAGCGGGGCCCGACCGTGGCGCTCGGCTACTGGAAAGATCCCGAGCTCACCGCGCGCGTGTTCCGACCCAACCCGCTCCGGCCCCCCGGTGCCCCCGATGCCGAGCGCGTCGTGTTCTCCGGAGACCTGGTGCGGCGCGACGCCGACGGCTTCCTCTACTTCGTGAGCCGCAAGGACCGGATCATCAAGACCATGGGGTATCGCGTGGGCCCGGACGAGGTGGTCAACGTGCTGTACGGCTCCGGAGAGGTCGCCGAAGCCGCAGTCGCAGGAGAGCCGGACGACCTGTGGGGCGAGCGCATCGTGGCGTACGTCGTGCTCACGGACGCGGGGTCCCTCGAGCGGCTGCAGGCGTACTGCAGTCGCGAGCTCCCGCGCTACCTGCAGCCCGCGCGCATCGAAGTGCGTCCCGCCTTGCCGGTCCTGCCGAACGGGAAGCACGATCTCGCCGCCGTGCGGGGCGTATCCCCCTGACCGCGAGACATGTGTGGCCGGCGCGCGACAGCCGACGGGTGGTGGTTCGCCTCCCGACCGGCTGGCTTGAGATGTGCAACGGTGGATGGGATCATCGCGCAGTTCGTTCAGTTCGGCAACACGAGGGAGGTCGGTGAAGGGCATGCGATATCTGGTGACGGGAGGGGCGGGCTTCATCGGCTCGCACTTGGTGCATCATCTGGTGGCCGCCGGGCACGAGGTGGTCGTCCTCGACGATCTCTCGACCGGTCGGCGCGAGAACCTCACCCCGGTGTGGGATCGCATCCGTCTCCTGGTCGGCAGCGTCACCGATGCGGAGATGTGCCGGCGCGCGATGGAGGGGGTCGACTGCGTGCTGCACCATGCCGCAGTGACATCGGTCGAGCGCTCGGTGCGCGAGCCGCTCGCGGCCCACGAGGTCAACACGACCGGCACCGTGAACGTGCTGTTAGCGGCAGGAGACGCCGGTGTGCGACGGGTCGTATTCGCGGGCTCCACCTCAGCCTACGGTAACCCCGCCGACCTCCCCAACCACGAAGACGACCGGACGCACCCGCTCTCACCCTACGCCGCATCCAAACTCGCGGCGGAGCAGTATTGCCAGGCGTTTCAAGCGACCTACGGGCTCGAGCCGGTCGTGCTGCGGTATTTCAATATCTTCGGGCCGCGCCAGGACCCCAACTCGCAATACGCGGCGGTGGTGCCGCGCTTCATCACGGCGGCGCTCCGGGGTGAGGCGCCCACGATCTATGGTGACGGCGGCCAGACCCGGGATTTCGTGTACGTCGCCAACGTCGTGCACGCCAACATGCTCGCCAGCCGAGCTCCCGCCGCGCAGGTCGCCGGCCAAGTGTTCAACGTGGGCTGCGGCCGCGGCATCAGCGTGAACGAGCTGTGGCAGTGCATCCGGGAGCTGGTAGGGACGGATCTCGAGCCCGAATACGTCGAGGGGCGGGCGGGCGAGGTACGGGACTCGCTGGCGTCGATCGAGAAGGCACGCGAGCTGTTCGGCTACAGCGCGGTCGTCAGCTTCGAAGAGGGCCTGCGGCAGACCATCGCCCATTATGGTCACACGATCGCCAGTCGCCGGCGCACCGAGCCGCGGGGCGTGGCGCGGCGGGCGCTGCTGCTCGAACCCTCCTAGGCTAGGCGCCTCCGTCGCTGGCTACGCGGTCGAGCATTTCCCGCAGCTCGTCCAGGCTGAACGGCTTCCGCAGTACCGGGCGCTCGGAACGCAGCAGGTGGTCGCGCGTCTGCGCCGAGATCGAGTCGCCTGTCGTGAAAACGATGCGGCGCTCGCGGCCCCGCCCCTCGACCCGCAGCTCCTCGAACAGGTCGAACCCGCTGTGCGCTTCGTCGAGGTGCACGTCCACGATCAACGCATCGTAACGCGCAGCCGGCTCGGCGAGCTGGCGCCGCGCGTCGTCGTACCCGGGCACGCTGGTGACCTCGTGGCCCAGCCGTTTCGCCAGCAGCACCATGCCCCGCCGCACGCTCTCCTCGTCCTCGATCACCAGCACCCGCAGCGACCGCTCCGGAGCGTGGACCCTGGCGGCCGCCTCGTCGGCGGCGCGCTCGCTGTCGAGCGGCAGCTCGAACTCGAGCCGCGCGCCACCGCCCTCGATGTTCTGGATCCACATCCGGCCCTCCATCGCGCGCACCAACCCGAAGCTGATGGCGAGGCCGAGCCCCGTCCCCTGGTCGCCTTTGGTCGTGAAAAACGGCTCGAACACGCGGTCCAGGATTTCTAAGGGCACGCCCTGCCCGGTGTCCTCGACCGCGATGCGCACGTGATTCTCCACGCGCTTGGCGATGACCAAGAGCTGACCCGGTCGGCCCGTCGCTTCCACCGCCTGGCGCGCGTTCACCACCGCGTTGAGCATGACCTGTTGCAGCTCCTGGGGATCGCCCAGCACCGCGGGCAGGTCATCCGGGATCGCCACCGCGGCGCGGACGCGGGCCTTCTTCAGGGCGGAGCGTTGCAGTGAGAGCACACGGTCCACGATCTCCGCGAGGTCGACTGCGGCCCGGACGCGCGGCCGCTGGCGGGCGAAGTCGAGCAGCGTTCGGACGATCCGCCCCGCGCGCATCGCTTCGGCACGAATCACCTCGGCGCTCTCCCGCAATTCCGTTTGATGTGGCTCCACGACCAGCAACTCGGCAAAGGCGGCAATCGCCGCCAGAGGGTTGTTCAGCTCGTGGGCCACCCCCGACACCAGGGCGCCGAGCTGCGACAGCCGATCCGTCTGGAGCAGCTTGCGCTGGAGCAGGATCTCCCGCGACACGTCCACGGCGAGGAACAGCAGCTTGGGCGACGGCTCGATCGGGTCGACGTTCACAATGACCGCCTGCACGTCCCGCACGGGCTCCCCCGCAAGCGTGAGGTTAAACTCCTGACGCTTGCTCACGGCATCCCGCAGGGCGGCGGCGAGCCCCGTTCGTTGGGGCTCGGCGGCCCATTCCGCGAGCGAGCGCCCGCGCACGGCGGGCGCGTCCGGCGCTCCCAGCAGCTTCGCCCCCTCAGGGTTCGCATCCAGAATCTGCCCGTCCGCCGTCAGCACCAGACCGGGCGTGGGGAGGGAATTGAAGAGTTGCAGGTACAGCCGCCGCTCGATCTCGAACGCGCCCAGCAGTTGGGCCGCGCGTGACTCGGGAGGAAGCGCTTCGTGCATCTGGCGGAAGGCCATGACCAAATGGTTGTGGGGAGCCCGGGTCACGCGGGCCTCCAACACGGTGCCGGGAGCCTCCGAGGTGTGCGCCGGCATCAGGCACGTGCGCGCTTTGCCGTCGGCCCGCACGCTCTGCAGCACCTGCTCGATCTCGCTCCCCTGGGCCGCCGAGAAAGCGACCCAGAAGTTGCGGCCCTGCGCCTGGCTCGCGGCCAGGCCGGTGACGCGCGCAGCGCCTGCGGACCACTCAGTGATCGTCCAATCGGGAGCGACCGCGGCCACGCCCACATCCAGGCTGTCCAGCAGCTCTTTGGCATCCATTCGGCTACGCTCCGGCTCCCGAAACAAAAGGCGCCCGATCGGCCTGATCGCGGGCGCAAACGCGGCCTAGGTGGTTGAAACCGATAACGTTGTAACTGCTGGTTACGAGGATGGTTGGCCGACCGGCGGCGGTCAAGATGAGGCACGCACGCAACATGTGACGCCGCTCACACAAGGGCGAGCGCAGGCCACGACAACCCTGCCTTATATTGGGTCCCGCAACCTCCACCCCAGAGGATCCATGCCGAGGACGTTGCTAGCAGGGCTCGCCTTGATCGCCCTCGCCGCCTGCGGAGGCGGTTCTCACGATCGGCCGGCCAAGGCCCAGGCCAGGGCGAGGGCTCCTGTGGCCTCGAGGTCGACCGCCACCAAGCCCACGGCTCACACCAAGCGGAAGACGGCAGCGAAGCCGGACACGGCCGGCCAACGCAATCCGTTGGTCAACCACTAACCGTCGGACGCCGTCGGCGCGTCGACGTCGTAGGGCCCCGCCGCAGCGCGGGGCCCAGGCGTATCGTCGGATCGCTGCGTTACCTAAAGCCGCCTGCCATCCTCTTTACATGACGTGACCGTTCCGTAGATCCCCGCGGCCGTAGCCACCCCGCAACCTAGAGGTCGAGCGTACGAGCGAGTCTAGTGACGCACTCGGGAGCGCCGAGGTGCCCGACGCGTCACTCCTCGCCCGCATCGCCACCAAGCGTGACCGGCAGGCGCTGGACCTGCTGTATCGGCGGCATGGCGGATCGTTGTACGACGTCGCGCTCAGTATCGTTCCCGACCCGATCGAGGCCAGGCGTACCGTGGCGTGGGTGTTTCGGCAAGCCTGGCGCACGCCGTCGCTGCTCGACTCGGCCCTCGCTCCTGTGTCCGCGTGGCTGGTGGAACTGGCGCGCACCGATGCCGGCGCACGCGCCCACAACCACCGTAGAGCGAAGCCTTAAGACCACCGCAAATACACGGAGCCCCGCAGCAGGTGACTGCAGGGCTCCGGTAGACTGACACTGAGGCGGCCGCTACTGGCAGCTTGGTGTGTGCAGCTGGATGTTGCCGCCGCTGAGCCTGCCCGATGCCATGTAGTTGTTGGACAAGTGGATGGTGAAGCGGTCGTCTCGTCCCGGCTCGCCGTTGTCGGTCACATCGACCTGATACGTGAACCCGCTCTGGCCGTTCACCTCCGCGGTGCCCTTGATGTGCCGCATTGTGGGGATCATGGCGTCCCCGGTGTAGTCGGTCACACCGGTGCCCTTCACCTGCGGGCCGTTCGGGTCGTGATCGATGTAGGTCAGATGGCCCCAGAACGCCCCCTGCTTGATCCCGCCTCCGACCCCGAAGTTTGCTTTCGCCCCGGACGGGGTCCCGGTGATCCAACCGCCGCCCGTGACGAAATCCGCCGGGGTGCACCCGGGTGGGGGTGGTGGCGGCGGGGCCGGCTCGCAGGTGATGTCCGCGTGCGCAGAGGAGATGATGACGTCCGCGACGCCGTCGACGATGACGTGCAGGGCGTTGACGGTCATGGATCCCATACCGGGGGTCTGCTCGTTGATGATCACCCGGCCGTTCGGCAACGTCACGGTTTGGCCGGGCGACCCATCGATCTCGATCGTCTGTCCGTTCACGGACAGACGGGCGATGTCCGCGCTTCCGCTCGCCGTCGCGCCGGCATCGGTGCACATAGCGGTCGCGCGCGCCTCAAGAAAGCCGGCCGAGATATTGTTGCCGCCGACCGTGAGTGCCAGCTCCGCTACGGACGCCTCGGACCGGCTCGCGTTGCCCTGGCCCACAGTGGCCGCGTGCAGCACTTCTACGGTGAGTAGCCCGGGCACCGACCCGTTCACGAGCGACGCGTGCTCGGCCCCGCCCGACGACGGCAGGGGACCGGCATTGATGACCGTCACGGTAGGTAGACCGAGCAGCGTGGCCTGCACCACCGTGGCGCGACCGCTGTAGGTCGTCGCGTGTGTCTCGGGCAACGCGGTTGCGTCCGCCCGCAGGGGCGCCACCGGATCCGGACGCTCCGAGCACGCGAGCACCACGGCCGCGCATGCAGCGACGCCCAGTGCCGAGGTCTGTCGAATCGTCATGGCAACTCTCCCTTCATTCGAGGAGTAGACCAACGTGGCTGCTCCACATGGAGGGCAAGGCCGGTGCCGCGTCGTGGCGCGGTGCAACTGTAGACATCGCAGCACAACCGGCAGGTCCGCCGGGGCGGAGACGCATCGGTTTGGGGCCGAGCGGTCCTGACGTGCGACGCGATTCGGAGCCCCGCAGCACGGGACAAGTCCGACGCGCCCTGTCAGACTTCTGCTGAGTTGTCCGTCGGACTTTTCCGACGCCGCGCTGGCGTCGTGGGCGAGGGGGGGACGAGGTGGTGCTCGATCGCATAGCGGATGATGGCGGCGTTGCTGCTGAGCTTGAGCTTGTCGCAGATTCGGCTGCGATAGGTGCTCACCGTCTTCGGGCTCACGCCGAGCTCGGCGGCGATCTGCTTGAACGAGATTCCCGAGCCGAATAGGCACAACACCTGGTATTCGCGGTTCGAGAGCACATCGTGCCGTGGCCTCCTGCCGGCTCCCCCGAGACCGGAGATGAGCGTGCTGGCGAGCGACGGGCTCACGTACGACGCGCCGCGCGCGACCTGTTGGATCGCATCGATCAGTTGGCGACGCGAATGATCCTTGCTTAGGTATCCCGCCGCACCGGTCTCCATGATGCGCAGGGCGTCGGGGTCCTGCCCTTGCACATTCAGCACGAGCACGCGGCATCCGGGATGACGCCGTTTCACGGCGTTGATGAGCCCGAGAATCGTCGGCGTTCCGAGGAACAGGTCGAGGAGCAGCACGTGGGGCTCGGTGGCCAGAACCTGGGCGAGCACCTCGTCTCGCGTCGCCGCCTCGCCGACGACCGTCATCTCGGAGCTCGCCGCGACGAGACGCTTGAGCCCCTCGCGGACGACCAGTCGATCGTCGGCGAGGAGCAGCCGGATCAAGACGGGCTCAGGATGACGCGGTCCGGTGGTTGGGATAGTAGTGCCCTCGAGGTCCCCAAAAAGCGACGGCCCCGTTGAGCCGTTCGCGGGCGCAACGGGGCCGGTGATACCTCGGACCCTTGAGATTAATGACGGACGCGCGGCCGTCAAGTGGAAACGTGCGGCCGCGATTCTGGTGAGGCCTGTCACCGGGCCGGGACCGACGCCGCGTATATAATCGATCCGAACCCGAAAGCACCTATCGTTCCACCAGGTCCGTGCGCTCACGAACCCGTTTTCAAGGAGGGGGAGTATGCGCACCCTGTTCTGCCTGGCGGCCACCCTGACCGTCGCGGCGCCTCCCGAGCTCGGCGGCCAGACTGGCAACGGCGCTCCGGGCGGCCCGCATTACAATCTCAACATCATCGGCGTCTCGCACGACAAGAATCCCAATATGAACGCCGGGAGCGGCAGCGTGATCTTCGTGGACCTCGGGTCGCGGGACGCCGCTGTGACGACGAAGATTCTCCTTAGCCAGAGCGCCGACGCCGGCGTCTTCGCGGTCCTGGACAAAAATGGCACGGACGGAGAAGCCTCCTTCTCGCTCCCGGCGTCGGGGAGCTACACCATCTGGGCACGTGCGCTCGGCACGCCTGGCGGGCAGGCCAAGGTGACCAGCTGCGCGACGGATATGGCGCTCTCGGGCAGTGACGCAGGTGTTATCTGCTCCACGCAGCACGAGGTCTTCGTCCGCGGGACGGGCAAGAGCAGTTTCCGCAACGTGACGGACGCGCTCACAACAATCACGCTCGACGCCGGCAGCGCGGCGGCGCTGGCTTGCGGCAGCACCAGCGTGAGTCTGTTCAACCCCTGCCTCCAGGGGTTCTTCTGGCAGTACGACAACAACGGGCTGCGGTTGCTGCAGGTTCGGTTCTATCCTAACCCGAGCTGAGGGCGGCGAGAAAACGACAGAGCCCCGCGGCCTGCGCGGGGCTGTGTCGCTTTCTACCTTCACTGCGTCTAGTTCGGCCCGTCGCCTTCCTCTTCTTCTTTGTTGTTCTGTGTCAGCACGGAACGCCCCGATCGGTCCGCCGCGATCGTGAACCGCGCCACGCTCCGCCCAAGCTCTTGCCCGGCTTCGATGTCAAATCGGTAGTGGATGCCGCCGTACATGCGCGATAGCCCCGCCTCGATCACCATCGCGTCCAACTGGGCGCGCTGCCCGGGGAAGAACGCGCCTAGCACTGCCGCGGCCGACGACGAGAGGCAGCTATGCCCCGACGGGAAGGAGGGGTGGTTGGGCTTCCCGACCGCGGCAACGACTGTGATCGCGGCATCCGCCTGCCAGGGCCGGATGAGCCAGTTCTCCGTAACTGGGGTAGCGTGACGTCTTCGCGTGACGGCTTTTGCGTGACGCCCTTTTGGTTTATGGGCCTGAGTGGAGTTGAACCACTGACCTCACGCTTATCAGCAAAATCCGCGCTGTCGAGCCGAGTTGAGCCTAGTCGGTAACTACCCGGCCTAACAAGTACTTCACCGCCTGGGCGAACTGGCTGCGTGATTGCGATCCGCGAGCCGACGAGCCAGCTCATTTCCGCGACTTCGCCCTGAGCTCCTCGAACCAATTCTCAACGACGATCAGCTTGTCGGTGCTGGTCTCCAGCGGCCGAATCATTAAGAAGCGTTGGTCGTCTGGGGCCACCGCATACTGGGGGGTAAAGCGGAAGGACGTGAATCCCGCGGCCGAAAAGAGTGCCGTGGAGCGGCCGAGCGAGAATATCGGATTCGTATTTACTGCGACGGCCACGAGGTTCCCGGAGCCGTCGCGATAGAACAACTCGTTCCCGCGATGCGACCAGAGCGGCTCCGTTCCCGCCCCCCCCGAAATTGCCCACCTTGCCGTCCCCGTGTTTGGAAATGGCACCACGTAGATCGCGTCCTCACCGGTCTCGTTCGAGATGTACGCCAGCCACCGCCCGTCTGGTGACAGGGCTGGAGACATTTCGGTGAATGTGGTCGCCACGACGGGCACCGGCGCTGTATCGATTCCGGGCCGTATCGCAAGAATGTCACCCGAACCGGGTGACGCGATGTCGGTCTGGAAGATCAGCCATTGCCCGTCGGGAGACCAGCGCGGATTGGACAAGTTCCATTTCTCATGGAGCTGCATCACTGCCTGTGCGCCGCCATCAGCCCGCTTGGTCCACAGATCGGTGGCGCCTGTCGCGAGGGTTGATAAGAACGTCACGGATCTGCCGTCTGGTGTCCACACGGGGCCGTAATTGTCGTTGCCATCGAGCGTCAACTTGATGCTCGGGCCTCGGTCGAGCCGCTTGATCCAGATACTGAAGGACTCGTCAACAACGACCCTCGCGACGGCGAGCCACTTCCCGTCCGGTGAGAGAGCTGGAAAGCCCAGATAGCTGCCTGGCCAATCAGGATCGACCGGCTGTGTTTTGCCGTCACGCGTGACCCACACGAGCTCCTGATCACCCCGTCCCACGCCAGTGGCGTATACCAGCGTCCCTGTCCCTGAAACCGCGAGGTCCGCTGAGCCCCCCAATCCCAACCGCATACCTTGGGTGAGCGCGGTCGGCTCGCCCGTGACTTTCATGGAATTCTGATCGAATGGCACGACCATCAAGGTCTTGTTGGCCGTCACATAGAGGAGGTGTCCAGACGACGCGTAGCGCGCGTACATCGCGTCCTTCACGATCACGCGGTGCTTCCCGGACGGGATGTCGGCCACAGCGATCGCGTGGGAGATCCTACCTTTTGCTCCGTTCTTTCCCCTGAACCTGACGGTAAAGAGCACGCCCTTTCCGTTGGGCAGCACGTCTGGCCATGCGTGATCGATCTCTCCACGTGCGGTGTCCAGCGTCGTAAACCATCTCGGCCCGGCCCCCGGCTTGGCCTCCACGCAGACGAGACCTTTTAAGTCGCTGAACGCGTCGGCGTAAATGAAATTGTCTGGTCCCCATGACGCGCCGGACACTCCTGTGAGCGAATCCAACACGGTGATCGGTGGCCCGCCGTCGAGCGAGGCGATCTGAACGATGAAGTCCCTGAGGAAGCCTACCTGACGACCGTCAGGCGAGAAAAACGGTGAAGTCGCCCCTTCTGTCCCTGGCACGGCGATGGCATGGAGCTCGTTGCGCGTTCGTATCAAGAGCCGCGAGCGGGGACCACCGAAGTAAGCCAGTCGCGATCCGTCCGGGGAGATGGCCACCCGTCCCGACCAGCCCGTACTGGGAACCATCGCCTCGCTCGAGTCGATCGCCAGCGTGTACCGCACCACCTGCTTCGCCGGTGCGGGGCGCATCCAACCCCAGATCGCGGTGCCAGAAACCAGAATGGCGAGCGCGATCACGGCGTACAACACCGTCCTGTCGCGACGGCTCCGCCCTTTGACTCCTGGCGTCGATGCGGCGACGGACGGCGTGACCGATGGATTGTCCGGAGCCGCGGAGCGATGCCTCGGCGCTGCGGCCTCGGTGATCGCGTGACGGCTCAACGCCGCGGCGAGATCTGCGATCTCGGCATCCGGCTCCATCTCGAGCGCTTGTCGTACGAGTTCCTGGTACAGGCGTGCGTGTTGCACCGCGCCGGCACGGTCTCCGGCGGCGGCGAGAGCGCGCATGAGCTTTTTCGTCGCGCCGGCTGAAAGTGGATCGGAGTTAGCAAGTCTGCGCAACCACGCTACGCTCTGCGAATGGTTGCTTGCCTCGGCCGCAAGGTTGGCAAGGAATTCGAGAGCCTTTTGATACTCGAGTCGCAGTCGCGTTCGGTTTGTCTCTATCCACGACTCGAGCTCGTGGCTATCTGCGAAATGAAATCCGTCCAGGAGCGGCCCCTTATAGTGGCCGACCGCCACGGTCCACTGACTCGCGCGAATCGCTTGCTCGAACTCCCAGACGTCAACCCGAACCAATTCTGAATTGAGCCGGAGTTCCCGTGCTGTCGAGAGTAACAAATCGCTTCCCAGCGCCTGTCGGATCGCGTAGACCGTCTGATCGAGCGCGTGGTGTGCCCGCGCTCCAGAGCTTTCCGGCCAGAGGTAGGCCTCGATCCGGTCGCGAGAGACACCCTGCCTACCGCCCAGGCTGAGGATCGCAAGCAGACCCAATGGCCTCTTTTGTTGCGCCGCTAGGGGGACCGGACGAGTCTCGTTCCGCAGGGAAAGCGTTCCCAGAAGCTCGAGGATCAACATTTTCCGGCTACGCGAGCCCTGTGAGTTTTATCTGATGTTCTGCTGAGGGAGACGGTCTATCATGGAGGGATGTGTCCGCCCGGTCAAGCGCGAATGCGTCCCCGGTAGCGAATCTCAGTTGAACGGAGGCTCAGATGATCCGCCGCAAACTTCTCATCGCCACCGCCGTCATTGCCTCTGTCGTCATCACCGCCTGCTCGGACACAACGGCTCCGAAGCAGCTCGCGGCGGGAGGGGGGCTCGAACCAGCTATTGCGGCGCAGGGGCGTTACGCCTCCGAAGACGATCACGCGAGGAACTTGTTTTTCACTACGTCCGGTGGCGGGGCGGAAGTGTTCGCGATCAAGGTAAGCGGCAAGAGAATCACCACAACGGACATCGGGCCGACAAACGGAGGAAACTGCGCTTCATTGGCGCTGTCACCGTCGGGCACGCTGTACAGCATGTGCGGACCCCTTTTCGGCAACCAGCAGCTTGCGACCATCGACCAGACAAGCGGGCGGGCAACCCTGTTCGGCGCGGCTGTCCCCCGCCTCGCGGTCATGGCCATGGCCTTCGCTCGCGATGGGACCCTGTACGCAGTTGGGGATTGTAACCCTAATGCGAATTTCGAGTGTACCCGCGGCTCGGACGCCAATTACAACTCACTCTACACGGTCAATGAGGCAACCGGAGCCTTTACCCGTGTGGGTCCAACTGGCGCCGCGCAATTTTTCATGGACTTGGCGTTTGATCGTGAAGGGCGCCTGTTCGGTGTGACGAGCACCGTCAACCCTTCTTCGGTACCTGCGATCCTGTACCGCATCGACCCTGCGACCGGCGCGGCAACGACGATCGTCCATCTCGTAGGCAGTAACTCCGTTATGGGGTTGGTTTTTGGCCGGAAGGGCCAACTGTATGCAAGCGATTTCGCTCCAAACCCGCGTCTCTATCGAATCGACATCGAAACAGGTCTTGAGACAGCAATCGCCGCTCTGCCTTTTGGCTTTTCAAGCGGCCTCGAGTTGGCGAACCCACGGGAGCTACTCCAATGATCCACCGCAAGCTTCTCATCGCCACGGCCATCAAGCCGCCCACGCCGAATCTGAGATGCCGAGCTCGGCTCTCCTTCCCACCGCCCGGGCATCGGATCGCGTAGCACACTCAAGGAGACACGCTCTATGATTACCGACCAAGCCTCGACCAACCAAAGCAAGCCCGGCAGCGGACAAGAACCAACCAACGTTGAAAGAAGAACTTTGATTGGTGCGGGGCTAGCCGCTCTGCTAACCGCCGCGTGCTCGTCACCGACGGAGAACAGGGCGCAGCGCCTTTCATCCTCTGGACTTGTGACCGCCGAGGAAAGGGATGAGGGAACGGATGAGGGAAGGAGTGTGCCCAACGATCCGTTCATCCTTCTGCTGAAGGGAGTCTATCAGCCAGTGCCCAAGGGTTCGGGGCAGCACAACTTCGGCCTCACCACGGTGGACCTGGATGATGGGTCGTACTCGAAAACGCGGATCTATCCTATTTTCGGAATTCGGGGTAGCACGCACCAGGACAAGTCTATCGGCACCTTTTACGTGTCACTCGTCACGCGTTTGTGCGCCTACGACCTCCCCGGAGGCGCAATCGCGATGGCATTCGGTCCACGTGGCAGTGGCACTTTTCCTGTGGTTGTCCCCGACGGGATGGGTGGGCAGTACGACGAAGGATCCCTACCACTAACGATACTGGAGGCGACGGGGATTTATCGAGCTTTTGCAGGTGGTCATAACAACATGGTCGATAAACTGCATCAGCTAGTAGCTGGCGCTCCGTTCGCTGGGTTCCCGTCGTCCGGCTATGATGAATTCTGCTTCTGCATGATTTTTCAGCGCAGTATTCCGAGTTTCCCATAAGGACCGTTTGAACCAAACGGAATCCATGTGCACCGAGGACGGGCGGCTCCGAACGATCGGGGTCGCCCTTTCTTTTCAAGCGCCTCGTTCGCGGCAGCCAGCCAGATCAGTGCTATGAAAAAGGCCCCCTTGGGCGAACCCAAGAGGGCCGAAGTCCACATGGGCCTGAGTGGAGTTGAACCACTGACCTCACGCTTATCAGGCGTGCGCTCTAACCACCTGAGCTACAGGCCCTACTGCTCCGTCACTCCCAATCGCGCCGCGGCCCTTTCTTAGGCTTGAACTCCTCGTCTTCCTCATCGTCGAACTCGTCGTCCAGATCGTCGTACTCGTCGAGGTCGTCCAGATCCTCCTCGTCAAGCTCGTCCTCCTCCAGCTCGTCGTCGAAGTCCTCGTCCAGGTCCTTGTCCTCTTCGAAGTCCTCGAACTCCTCGTCGTCGAGACTGTCGCTGCGACGCTTGAGCGACCAGTCCGACGTCTCACGGGACAACATTGTCACCCCCAGCTGAGGTTGCGGTTGATGGTTTGAACGAGCTATCCGGCGCTGCCTTACGACTCCTCGGCCCGCGCGTTGCGCGCGAGCTTGCGGCGCTCCGTGGCGCCCAGGGCGCGCTTGCGCAACCTGATGGACGACGGCGTCACTTCGATGAGTTCGTCGTCCTCGATGTATTCCAGCGCGAGCTCCAAGGTGACCGGCCGCGGCGGCTCGAGGATGATCATCTCGTCCGACGCGGTCGTCCGCATGTTCGTCAGCTTCTTCTCCTTCGAGGGGTTCACGTCCATATCGTCTGTCCGAGAGTTCTCCCCCACGACCATACCCTCGTACACCGGGTCGCCGGGCTTCACAAACATCGTGCCGCGCTCCTGCAAATTGAAGAGCGCGTACGCCACCGCCTCCCCCTGCCGGTCGGCGACCATGACCCCTCGGCTCCGCCCTGAGATCGGCCCCGCCCACGGTCCGTACTCGAAGAAGCGGTGATGCATGATCCCCGTTCCCCGTGTATCCGTCAAGAACTCGGAGCGGTACCCGAGCAGACCCCGGGCCGGCAGCTTGAACCGCATCCGTACCGTCCCCACACCGGGATTCTTCATGTCGAGCAGGGTCGCCCGGCGCGGGCCCAGCTTCTCCATCACCACCCCCAGGTACGCATCGGGGCAGTCGATCATCAGCTCCTCGTACGGCTCGAGCTGCTCCCCGTTCGGCCCCTCGCGCGGGATGATGCGGGGCCGACTGACCTGAAATTCGTACCCCTCGCGCCGCATCGTTTCCATCAACACGCCGAGGTGCAGCTCACCCCGGCCCGACACCGTGAACGTCTGGGGATCGTCCGTCTCCTCCACCCGCAGCGCCACGTTGCGCTCGAGCTCCCGAAACAACCGCTCGCGCAGCTGCCGGCCGGTGACGAACTTCCCTTCTCGCCCTGCGAACGGCGAGTCGTTGACCTTGCAGTCCACCGAGATCGTCGGCTCCTCGACCGCGATGCCGGCGAGCCGCTCGAGGTGGTCCGGAGCGGTGATCGTCTTCCCGATCTCCACGCCCGCCAGGCCGGCCAGCGCCACGATTTCACCGGCCACCGCCTCCTCCAGCTCCACCCGCTCCAAGCCCTCGAACCCGAACAGCTTGACCACGCGCGCCTGCTCGTACGCGCCGTCCCCCAGGGGACCGGGCGGGCCCAGCGGCAGCACCGCGACGGTGTCGCCCACCCGCATCCGGCCCCGCTCGATCCGCCCGATCGCGATTCGCCCCAGATACGACGAATAGTCCAGGGTCGAGACGAGCATCTGGAGCGGCCCGGCCGCGTCCGCTTGGGGCGGCGGGATCGTGCCGAGGATCGTCTCGAACAGCGGCTTCAAGTCGGGCCCCGGCGTCTTTAAGTCGAAGGTCGCCGTGCCCGCCCGGCTCGATGTATAGAGGAAGGGGCAGTTGAACTGCTCCGGCGTCGCCTCGAGTTCCAGGAACAGCTCCAGCACCTCGTCGTGCACCCGCAACGGTTCGGCGTCCTGGCGATCGATCTTGTTCACCAGGACGATCGGCTTGAGCCCCAGCGCTAACGCCTTTCCCGCCACGAACTTGGTCTGCGGCATCGGCCCCTCGGCGGCATCGACGAGCAGCAGGAAGCCGTTGACCATGCGGAGAATCCGCTCAACCTCGCCCCCGAAGTCTGCATGCCCCGGCGTGTCCACGATGTTGATCTTCGTCTCGCCCCAGCGGACGGCGGTGTTCTTGGACAGGATCGTGATCCCGCGCTCGCGCTCCAGCGGGTTCGAGTCGAGCACCCGCTCGCCCACCTGCTGGTTGGCGCGGAACACCCCGGCCTGGCGGAGCATCTGGTCCACCAGCGTGGTCTTGCCGTGATCGACGTGCGCGATGATCGCGATGTTGCGGATCTGCAAGGGGCTAGGTCCTGAGAGTGCCTAGGAGAGAGGGCTCAGTGCGTGAGGGGCGCAGTATAGGAAGGGGGGCCGGAAAAGACAAGGCATGAAATCACACAAACCCGGGTACGTCGTGCGCGCTGCACTCAGTCACACGTCGGGTCCCGTTCCATCTGCACCGTCACGTGGCGGATCCCCATCTCCGCCAGGCGCTCCTGCACCGCTTCCAGCACGCGTTGGTTGTCGGCCGGGTTCTGCACCACCAAGTGCCCGCTCATGGCGATCACGCCGCTCGTCACCGTCCATACATGGAGGTCGTGAATCGACGCGACACCGGCAACCGTGGCGATGCAGTCGTGCACTTGAGAGAGCGCGATGTGGGCGGGCGCGGCCTCGAGCAGCACGTCGGTGCTCTCCTTCACGAGACGCCAGGCGCTGGCGAGGATCAGCACGGAGATGACGAGGGAGATCAGGGGGTCGGCGGCGACCCAGCCGGTCGCCAGGATGATGGCCCCCGCGACGAGCGCGCCAAACGAACCGAGGGCGTCGCTCAGCACGTGCAAATAGGCGCCGCGCTCGTTGAGCGAGTGGCGGTGGCCACGGTGCAGGATCGCCGCGCCCGCCAGATTGGCGACGAGCCCGAGCCCGGCGATGCCGACGAGCAGGCCGGCGCGGACGGGAGTACGAACCTGCAAGCGGTGGAGCGCCTCGATCGCGACGCCGATGGAGACCGCCAGCAGCGCCGCACCGTTCACCAGGGCGGCCAGGATCTCGAGTCGCAGCAGACCGAACGTGCGCTCCGCCGTGGCGGGACGGTGGGCCACGTAGGCGACGCCGAGCGAGAGTCCCAGCGCACCGACATCGGCGAGCATGTGTCCGGCGTCCGCGAGCAGCGCGAGCGAGTGGGCCACCCAACCCCCCACCGCCTCCGCGAGCATCACGACCGCGGTGATGCCTAGGACGGCCGCCATACGGCGGCGGCCCTCGGCCCGCAGCGGGGCGCGGTGGGTGCACTGCACGTCTAGGGGAAGAGCCGCAGACATCAGACTTGAGACATCCGAATCCGGACTGCCTCCGCGTGCCCCGGTAGGCCCTCGGCCTCCGCCAGCGCGATGATGTGCGCCGCGTCCCGTTCGAGTTGCCGTCGCGAGTACGCGATCACGCTGATGCGCTTCACGAAATCGTACACTCCCAGCGGCGAAACATATCGGGCGGTCGCCCCGGTGGGCAACACGTGAGACGGCCCGGCGAGGTAGTCGCCCACGGGCTCGGGGCTAGAGGCGCCGACGAAGATCGCCCCGGCGTGTCGGATGCGGCGCGCCACGGGCCAGGGATCGCGTGTCAGGACCTCGACGTGCTCGGGTGCGCGGCGGTTGGCGACTTCGACGGCGGCGTCCAGATCCGGAACGACGACGACCACGCCGTGATCGGCGAGGGCGCGCGCGACGATCGCTTGGCGCGGCGAGCGGGCGACCTGCCGCGCGAGCTCGGCCTCCAGCGCATCCGCGAGCGTCGCGCTGGTGGTGACGCACCAGGCGCAGGCGTCCTCATCGTGCTCGGCCTGGGCGATCAAGTCCGCCGCGACGAACCGCACGTCGGCGGTCTCATCGGCGATGATCAGCACCTCCGTCGGGCCCGCCAGCATGTCGATCCCGACCTCCCCCGCCACCTGGCGCTTCGCCTCGGTGACGAACCGATTGCCCGGGCCCACGATCTTGTCGACGCGCGGAATCGTGCGTGTCCCGTACGCGAGCGCGGCGATCGCCTGCGCACCCCCGACCCGGAACACCCGATCTACGCCGGCGAGCCGCGCCGCGGCCAGCACCACGTCGGGCGCTGCACCCCCGACCGTCGGCGGGGTGACCATCACGATCTCCGCTACGCCGGCGACGATCGCGGGAACCGCGTTCATGATCACCGTCGAGGGATACGCGGCCTTGCCGCCGGGCACGTAGAGCCCGACGCGGTCGAGCGGCACCACCCGCATCCCGATCTCGGTGCCGTCCGCGTCGCGCTCGAGAAACCCCTCATCGGCCTGGTTGGCGTGATAGTCCCGCACGCGCTGCACCGCGGCCTCGAGCGCGACCCGCAGCGGTCGGGGAATCCGCTCGAGCGCCTCCTGACACCGGGCGAACGGGACCTCCCAGTCGCCCGGCGGCAAGTCCACGCCGTCGAGCCGCCTCGTGTGTTCCCGGACGCCTGCGTCCCCGGCGGCGCGCACGTCGTCGAGGATCGCCCGCACCGCACGCGCGGTGTCGGGATCCGCCCCGCCGATCTTCGGGAAATGCGGCGCCAGCGCGTCGTACGGCGGCGCTTGAAGTCGAGTGACCACCGACTATGTTCCGCCCTCTATGCCCGGGCCTGTGTCGCAGTCGATCGGCGTGCGCCTCATCGCCCTCGTGCTGCTGGTGCTCGCGAACGCGTTCTTCGTCGCGGCCGAGTTCGCGCTCGTCGCCGCGCGGCGTACGCGCATCGATGCCTTGGTGCGGCGCGGCGACCGGAAGGCTAAGACCGTCCAGACGGCGCTGCAAGATCTCTACCGCCAGCTCTCGGCCGCGCAGCTCGGCATCACCGTCGCCTCGATCCTGCTCGGCTACGTGGCCGAGGATACGGTGGCGCACCTGTTCCGCGACTGGTTCGCTTCGCTCCCCCCGGTCTTGAATTTCCTCACCCGGGGGGGCGTGGCGTCCGTGGTGGCGGTGACGCTCATTTCGTTCCTGCACGTCGTGTTCGGCGAGCAGGCACCCAAGGCTTGGGCCATCACGTACCCCGAGGCGACGAGCCGCTGGATCGCGGCCCCGTTGATCGTATTCTCCTGGATCACGCGGCCGTTCACCGATCTCCTCAACTGGAGCGCCGGGCGCATCGTGCGCCTGCTGGGGATCCGCAGCACGACCGCCGAGCTCGAGCGCATCCACTCCCCCGAGGAGATCCGCATGCTCGTCGAGCAAAGCCGCAAGACCGGGCGCCTCGCGGCAGACGACGCGCGTCTCCTCGAAGGCGTGTTCGAGTTCAGCGAGAAGACGGCGCGCGAGGTCATGACGCCCCGCACCGACATCGTGGCGCTGCCGATCGACCTCTCGCTCGAGGAGGCCGCGGATCAGGTCGCCGTCGCCGGCCGCTCCCGCTACCCCGTGTATCGCGAGACCCTCGACGACGTCGTCGGCCTCGTGCACGCGAAGGACATTCTCGCCGGACTCCGCTCGGCCAAGGGCGGCTCGCTCCGCACCGTGCTGCGACCGGCCGTGTTCGTACCCGGGACCCGAGAGGTGGAGGACGTGCTCGCGGACATGAAGCGCCAGAAGATTCACCTCGCCATCGTGCTCGACGAGTTCGGCGGCACCGCCGGGCTCGTCACGATGGAGGATCTCCTGGAGGAGATCGTCGGCCAGATCTACGACGAGTACGATCGGCCCAGCGGGGAGACGTTCACCGTTCCGGGGGAGGGCGCGCCCGTCTTGTCCGGCGCCATGCCGTTGCGAGACGTCAACCAGATCTACGGGCTCACCCTCGACGAGACGAGCTATACCACGATCGGCGGCTACCTCTTCGGGACGCTCGGCCGGCTCCCCAAGGTCGGCGACCGGGTGACCGTGCGGGGCGCGGCGTTCGAGATCGTGGAAATGGAAGGCCGCCGCGTCGGAGCCACGCGCCTGCTGCAGCAGGTCGCCGGTGAAGGGACGACCCCATGACGCAGCGGTCCTCCATCGCCCCGATTCCGCCGGGCGCGCTCGACCTCGCCGGGGACGCCGTGCGGCGCCGCCGCGCCCTCCAGGGTCGCATGCTGGAGCGCCTCGAAGCGGCGGGGTTTCAGGAGATCATCCCGCCCACGTTCGAGTACGCCGAGGTCTTCGTGCGCGCCGGCGGCGGAGCCGCGGACGTCGCCGACCGGCTGATCCGCTTCCTCGACCTGGACGGGAAACTGCTGGCGCTGCGCTACGACTTCACCGCCAGCGTGGCGCGGCTCGCCGCGACCAAGCTCGCCGACTGGCCCACGCCGCTGCGCCTCTCGTACGCCGGCAAGGTGTTCCGCCAGGACCCCGAGCGGGAAGGTCGGCGGCGCGAGATACTCCAGGTGGGCGGCGAGCTGCTGGGCGAAGGCGGCGTGGCCGCCGACGTCGAGGTGCTGCGACTCGCCCTCGCCCTCGTGGGCTTGGCCGGGGTGGCGGAGTTCCAGGTCAACCTGGGTCACGTGGGGGCCCTCGCCCCGGCGCTCGCGGCACTCCCCCCCGACGAGCGGGCCGCGGTGCGGCGCCTGATCGACCGGAAGGACGCGGCCGGACTCGCGGCCGCGGCGCCCGGCGCGTTGACCGAATTGCCGTTCATCATCGGCCGGCGCGAAGCACTCGATCGGGCCGCCCGGGTGCTGGCGACCGCGCCGGCACCGAACGACGCCATCGCGCGGCTCAACGCGATCGACACCGCCTTGTCCGAAAGCGAGCGACGTCATGTCGTGTACGATTTCGGGGAGGTGCGCGGGCTCGATTATTACACGGGCATTCACTTTGAGATCTTCGTCGCCGGCGCGGGCACAGCGGTCGGCGCGGGCGGCCGCTACGACGACCTGATCGGCCGCTTCGGGCGCCCCCTTCCCGCGGTGGGGCTCGCCCTCGATCTCGACGCCCTGGCGACGGCGGCGCCGTGACGGCCCGGACCGTCCTCAAGCTGGCGCTCCCCAAGGGGCGCCTCCTCGAGCCGTCGCTGGCCTTGCTCCGGAGCATCGGCGCGCTCGTGTCCGAGCCCGCCACCACGCGAAAGCTGCTCGTGCCGTCGTCGGACGGCACGCTGTCGGTCCTGTTCGTGAAGCCCGCCGACGTTCCGGTGTATGTGGAGTCGGGCGCGGCGGACGTGGGGATCACCGGCACCGACGTCCTGCGCGAGACCGAGGCGGACGTGCTCGAGCCGCTGGCGCTCGGCTTCGGCCGCTGTCGCATGGTCGTGGCGAGCCCCACCCCCATCCCGTACCCGGCGCTCCCCGGCGGCGTGACGCCCCGCGTCGCCACCAAGTACCCGCGCCTCACGCGGGCCTTCTTCGCGGAGACGGGCCTGGGCGTGGAGGTCATCACCGTGAGCGGCAGCGTCGAAGTGGCGCCGCTGCTGGGGCTGTCGCACTGGATCGTGGACCTGGTCGACACCGGGCGCACGTTGCGGGACAACGGCCTGGTCGAGCGCGCGGCGATCTTGGACGTCGGCGCCGTCGTGGTGGTGAATCGGGCCAGCCAGAAGTTGCGGCTCGAGGAGCATCAGCAGCTTCTGAAGGCACTACACGACGCTACGACATTACGACGTAGCGTTTGAACGTGGTACAACGGTTCTGCGGGCCAGCTCGACCGCCAGCTCGAGCGCCGCCCTCATGGAACTGGGATCCGCCACGTCCTTCCCTGCGATATCGAACGCGGTGCCATGATCCGGCGCCGTCCGGGGAAACGGCAGTCCCAGCGTGATATTTACGCCCTTGCCGAAGCCCGCCACTTTCACGGCCGTCATCCCGACGTCGTGATACGGCGTGAGGACCGCGTCGAACTCTCCCCGCAGCGCGCGCACGAAGACCGTGTCGGCAGGGAGCGGCCCGGCCGCGCCCAGCGTCTCGGCCGCCGGGCGCAGCACACGATCGTCCTCGTCGCCGAACAGCCCTGATTCGCCGGCGTGCGGGTTGAGCGCGCACACCGCGAGCCGCGGGCGGGCGATCCCCCACCAGTCCCGCAGCGCCGCTTCCGTGATGCGGCCGGTGCGCACCACGCGCTCCGTCGTCACGCTGTGCGGCACCTCCCGCAGCGGCAGGTGCGTGGTGACGAGGACGACGCGGAGCCGGCCGGCGGCGAGCATCATCGCGACCTCGCGGTCGCCCGCCAGGTGCGCCAGCATCTCGGTGAGGCCAGGGTAGCGGAATCCGGCAAGATAAAGGGCGTGCTTGTGCACCGGCCCGGTGACGATCGCGTCCACCGTCCCCGCCAGGGCCAGCTCGACGGCGCGTTCCACGGCCCGCGCCGCGAGACGACCCGCGTCTTCGGAGGGCAGGGCACGCGGAGCGGTATGATCCAGCGCCCCGGAGGGTTCCGCTGCCCGCTCCTCGTTCCCGAGTAGAGTGATATCCGCGTCGAGCGCCCCGAGCGCGAGCGCTTTCGCCACTACCTCCGGCCCGATCCCGCGCGGGTCGCCGAGGGTGACGGCGAGACGCGGACGGGCCACGCGGTCAGGGGCGGATGTCGACGTACGTCGTGCGGCGCAGGACCTCGAGGTAGTGCTGTACCGCGAGCTGCTGGCCCATGTTCTCGCGGATACGGTCCTTCACGTCGGCGAAGGTCAGCTCACCCTCGGGCAGGCGCTTCATGAGCTCGAAGACCACGAGCTTGGGCCGCCGCGAATCCGCGCCCACCGCGAACACCGGCTTCAGTCCGGGTACGGTATCGCTGCCGATCGCGCGCTCGTAGTCCGGCGGCAGCTGCGACACGGGCAGCTCGGGCACGACCTTCCCCTCCTCGGGATCACCGTAGCGGCGCGCCAGCGTGTCGAACGGCGCGCCCGCGCGCAGCGCGTCGTGCACCGAATCGGCCAAGCGGTGCGCCAGCGCGACCTGCGCGGCCGAGATATCGGGCGTGATCAGCACGTGGCGCGCCAGCACTTCGGCGGGCTGGACGCGCTCCACCTGGATGATGTGATAGCCGAATTCGGTCGCGACCGGATCGGAGATCTCGCCCGGCCGGAGCCGGAACGCCACGTCCTCGAACTGCTTGACCATCGGGCCGCGGCGGAACCATCCCAGCTCGCCCCCCTGCTCCCGCGACGTGCTGTCGGCGGAGTACTTCTTGGCCACGTCCGCGAAGTTGGCGCCGTGGCGCAGCACCACGACGAGCGACTCCGCGAGCTGGCGGGCTCGCGCCTGTGCCGCAGAATCAGCCTGCGCCGTGATGACGATTTGCCGAAACGAGATCGCGGCAGGCCGCTTCGGCTGCTGGGCGCGGTTCTCTTCCCAGAACTGCCGCATCTGCGCGTCGGTGGGGGGAATCGGCCGCAGCTTCCCTTTCTGGCGCAGCTGGTCGAGGAGACGCTGCTGCAGGATCGAGCGGCGCTGCTGGTCGGCCAGCCAGCGGCGCCATTCCTCCTCCGACAGGAATTGGGCGGCGCGCAGCTGTGCCTGAAACTCGGGTGTCGAGCTGAACTGCTTCCGCACGTTTTGCACGGTTTGCTCGACCTGCTCCTGCACCTCCTGATCGGTGACCTTGATGGTGGTGTCCCGCTCCGCCTGCTGGACCAACAGCTCCTCGTCCACCATCTGCCGCAGGACCTGGCGCCGCGCCGCGTCCCGCCCTGCCGAGTCGGTCGCGATCTTCAGCCCCTGGGCCTGGGCGAGCACCAGCTGCTCCTCGACGTGGGACGCGAGGATCGACTTCGACCCCACGATCGCGAGGATGCGGTCGACGGGGCGCGCCGAGGCAAGCTCTCCCTGGCCTGCGACCGGCCGGGCGGCGGCGAGGCCGAGCGCGAGCACCGGGATGGCGAGGGTGCGCATGTCAGCGCGACGCCTTCTGCTTCGCGGTGTCGAGCGCCGGAGCGGGTGCCGGGCCCGGCGCGGGCTTGAGCCCGGGCCCGGCCCGACGCCCGCCCGAATCGACCTGCGCCCGGATCGCTTGGGCGCGCTCCAGTGCCTGAGCCAGCCCCGCCGCGCTCACCGACCACCCCTGGCCCGGACGCAGGGCCAAGGCGAGGAACGGCGGCACTGGAAAGAACTGCGCCGTCTGCTGCACGAGCACCCGATCCAGGTAGTCGTTCACGTGTCGCATCGCGAGCGCGTGGCGCGTCGGTTCGGTCGCCGCCGAATCCTTGAGTACCCGGGGCGACAGCGCGAGCTGGTTCTCGAGAATCGTGAGCACGGAGTCGTGCTGCGTCTTGAGCCCCCGCCAGTCCTCGGGCGTGAGCGGTACGCCGGCCGAGTCCACCTCCCGCAGCAACAGCTCCCGCTGCGCCAACTGCCGGACGAACTCGCCGAGTTGGGCGTCGCTCGCCATGGCGACGTTCAGATCGCGCGGGTCGAGCGCGTAGAGCCAGCGGGCCAGGTCGCGCACGCGGAAGGCGCCTCCGCGGTAGCTGGCGAGTTGCCGATCGTCGTCGACCGCCGGGGTCACGTCCTGGATCGCCTGGCGCACCAGCGCCGCCGCTCCACCCCGCACTTTCAGGTCACGCCGCACAGCGACGCTGTCGATGTAGACCGAATCGAAATGCACCGTCGCCGTAGTCTCGAGCTCTGTGCGGAAGGAGTCGCGCACCTCCTCGAGCGGCGGGCGCCGGATGATGTGGAACCCGAACGGCGACCGGACCAGCCCACTCATCGCCCCCGGGGCGAGACGCCACGCGACGCTGTCGAATGCCGGGACGAACCGACCCCGCCCCACGGCACCGAGGTAACCGCCCCGGGACTTGGACCCCGGATCCTCGGAGGAGCGCTGGGCGATCTGGCTGAAATTGCTGCCGTGCCGTGCCTCCACCTGTCGGAGCAGCGCTTCCGCCCGCTGCTTCTTGTCCAGCTCGACCTTCGGGGCGGCGCTCGGGGGGACGCTCACGAGGATGTGCTGGAACAGCCGGACGGTGCCGGCCCGGTACGCGGAGTCCGTCTGATCCGGGCTGAGCTTCACGCGGGCGGCGATCAACTGGTCGTGGTAATGCTGCCACCGGAGTTGGGCGACGTTCGGCCAGTTGGCCTGCAGCACGAGGGCGGAGTCAGTCATGTCTCGGCCGCGGGCGAGCTCCTGGGCGAACACCGCGTAGTCGAGGTAGACCGCCGTGAGACCGCTGAGCGCCTGCGGCCGGAGCGGCACTTTCTTGGCCCGCCCGGCCAGCTCCGCGAGGCGCACCACGGTCAAAGTCTGCCCCGCAGCGCTCCCCGCCACTTCGGGATGCGCCGAGAACGCATCCCGCAGGGCGTTACACCCAGCGAGCGCGAGGACCGCTAATACCAGACCCGACCGTCGCATCCTCTCTCCTTAATCGGGAGGGTTCTGCAGAACCGCCGTGAGGGCCCGCACGAGACCGGGGCCGATGGCTTCGCCGCCAAGCCGGCGCAGCCGCAGCGAGAGCGGCACGGGACGCCGCACCTCCGCCTCGAACTGCACCGCGTCGAGCGCCGCCGTCAGCCCGGCGAGGCGCGGGTGCGCGTCCCGCCGAAACGTGAGCCGCGCCTCGTCGCCCTTCACGAGAACCATCTCCAGTCCGGCCTGGGCGCCGAGCGCGCGCAACTCGGACACGAGAAGCAGCCGCTGCGCCGGGTCCGGGAGAGGGCCAAAGCGATCGCGCAGCTCCTCGCGTACTGCTTGAATGTCGCACGGCCGCTCAGCCCGCGCCAGCCGCCGGTACAGATCGAGCTTCGCGGCCGCATCGGCGACATAATCATCCGGCAGGTGCGCCGGCCGATCGAGCACCACCTCCGGCGGCATGCCCTTCCCCGTTCCCCCGCCATCCCCCTTCAGCGCGTCGACGGTCTCCTGCAGCCATCGCAGGTACATGTCGAACCCCACGGCCTGCGCATGACCCGATTGCTCGCCACCGAGCAGGTTGCCGGCGCCGCGCAGCTCGAGATCGCGCAGGGCGATGCGATAGCCGGTGCCCAGTTCGGTATGATGCTCCAGCACCCGCAGCCGCTCTTCCGCGTCCGCGTCGACGAGATCGGGCGCGAGCAGATAACAGTAGGCGCGGCGATGGCTGCGTCCTACCCTGCCCCGCAGCTGGTACAGCTGCGCCAGCCCGAACTGATCAGCGCGGTTCACGATCATCGTGTTCGCGTTGGGGACGTCGAGGCCCGACTCGACGATCATCGTGGAGACGAGAACGTCCACTTCGGCACGCACGAAGCGCGCCATCACGTCGTCCAGCTCGGTCTCTTTGAGGCGGCCATGCGCCACCGCGATGCGGGCGCGCGGCGGCGCGAGCGCGCGCACGCGCGCGGCGATCGTGTCGATCGTCTCGATGCGGTTGTGCACGAAATACACCTGCCCGGCTCGGTCGAGCTCCCGCGCCAACGCCTCCTCGATCAGCGCGTCGTCCCACGGCTCGATGAACGTCAGAACCGGCGAGCGGTCCTTGGGCGGGGTCTCGAGCAGCGTGAGGTCGCGCAGTCCCGCGAGCGAGAGGTGCAGGGTGCGGGGGATCGGCGTCGCCGTGAGGGTCAGCACGTCCACCGCGAGCTTCAGCGCCTTCAGCCGCTCCTTGTGTCGCACTCCGAAGCGGTGCTCCTCGTCCACGATCAGCAGCCCCAGGTCGTGAAACCGGACGTCGCGCGACAGCAGCCGGTGCGTGCCGATCACCAAGTCTACATCCCCCCGCTCCAGCCCCTGAACCACGCGCCGCGTGTCGCTCGGGTTGCGGAAACGGGAGAGCACCTCGATGCGCACCGGATAGTCGGCGAGCCGCTCGCGAAACGTACGTCCATGCTGCTCGGCGAGGATCGTGGTCGGTGCGAGCACCGCCACCTGCTTCCCCGCCTGCACCGCCTTGAAGGCCGCGCGCAGCGCGACCTCGGTCTTGCCGTATCCCACGTCGCCGACCAGCAGCCGGTCCATCGGGCGGGCGCGCTCCATGTCACGTTTCACCTCCTCCGAGGCGCGGCGCTGGTCGGGAGTGTCCTCGTACAGGAAGGCCGACTCGAGCTCGCGCTGCCACGCGGTGTCGGGCGGGAAGGCGAATCCGGTCGCGAGCTGGCGGCGCGCGTACAGGTCGAGCAGCTCGGCCGCCATGTGGCGGATGGCGGCGCGGGTCTTATCCCGCTGACGCTGCCACGTCGTGGCGCCGAGGCGGTGCAGCTTCGGCGGGGGGGCATCGCCGTTTCCCGCGGCGCGATACGGCTCCAGTTGATCCAGCCGGTACAGCGGGACGTTGAGCCGGTCACCCCCCTCGTATTCCACGACCGCCACTTCGAGCGTCCCGCCCTCCGCGCCCACCGCGATGGTCTGGATGCCGCGGTACACCCCAATCCCGTGCTCGAGATGTACGACGTAGTCTCCCGGCTGCAGCGCGCGGGCCGCGGCGGTGGGAGACGCTTCGCGGTAGCGCCGCGGCCGCCGCAAGCGGCGCGCGCGGCGGAAGATCTCGTGGTCGGTCAGCACTCTCAGCGACGGCAGCACGAAACCACCGTCGAGCGCTCCGATCGCAAGCGTCGCGACCTCGGCGCCGAGCAGCTCCTCCAGCCGCTCGAGCTGGCCGTCGTTATCGCACAAAATCACCGTCGGGGGACCGGCCACGACGAGGCGCCGCAACCGTTTGATGTCGCGGTCCACGGGCTCCGGTGGCGCGAGCGGGAAGCGCGTCGCCTCGCCGGGTCCGTCGAGTGCGATGCGCGAAAATGCCCCCAGCGCGCGGCGCCACTGCTCGGGAGCGAGGAAGATCTCCGCCCGCGCAGGCGGCTCCTCGCCCAGCCGCCGGGCGATCTCGAGATGATGCTCCGCCTCCGCCCACGCTCGATCGACTTCCTGCTCCAGCGCGGACTCCTGGGCCAACACGAGCAATGCATCAGTGGGGAGGAGCTCGAGCACGCACTGCCGTCGTAGGGGCGCAGCATGGTGCGCCCCTACGGTGCCGGTGAGCTCCTCCGACCTCGCCGGCAAGATCGTCACCCGCTCGATCAGCTCCCCCCTTTCCCCTCCCGAGCGTTGCGAGTCGAGATCGAACGGACGCAGCGACACGATGTCGTCGCCCGACCACTCGACCCGGGTCGGCGCCGCCATCCCAAAGCCGTACACGTCGAGGATCCCGCCCCGCACGCTGAATTGCGCGACCTCGGTGACCGTCGGCACGCGGGCGTAACCCATCGCGCTGAGGCGGTTCACGACGTCAGTGAGACCCCCGACCCCCTGACCCCGGGCCCCGAGGCCCGCTTCCAACACCAGCCGCATTGCGTCGAGCGCCGCCGGCACTGCCGTCCGCTCCGCCGTGGCGCGCGCGGTCGTGACGAGGATGCGAACCCTGCCCGACAACAGCGCCTCGAGGGTCTCGATGCGCTCGCCCGCGATCTCGACGTGCGGCTCTTCTGCTCCGAGAGCCTCCCGTTGCGGATACAGCGCCGCCGCGTCTCCGGCGAGAGCGCGGGCGTCCGCGAGCCAGCGCTCGGCGTCCGTCGGCGTCGCCGTGACTACGACGAACACGCGTTGCGGGAGCCGGCGGGCCAGGGCAGCGACGAGGACCGCGGGACTGGAGCCGGGGAGTCCGGACACCGGGAGCCGGGACCCGGGGCCTGGGAGACCCTGGGAGAGCGCTCGGGTCGCCGGCAGCTCGTCGAAGCGGTCGACGAGAAAATCGAGCGGCATCACTGGGCGCGTGTCGCGACCCCGAGCTCCACCCCGGCGACGAGCAGGGCGAGGGCGAGGAGCAGACCACTCATGTCGGTGCGGCGCGTGCCGGCGTACTGCTCGGCGGCGAACTGCGCTTCGTCCAGCAGCTCGGCGCCGATCGCCCGGCGCACCACGTCCGGCGCGGCGGGCGTCAGATCCGACTCGCGCGCGTCGGGTGCGGACACGACCGCTCCGACCGTGTCGGCGCCATGCACCTGGAACGCGACGCCGGGAGGACCTTCCGCTTCCGTGATCGAAGCCTCGCCGCGCGCCAGTCGGTTCACGAGAGCGTCCACGAACGGCACGAACGCCGGGGACGCGGGCAGGGCCGTCCAGGTGGTGTCGAGACGGCTCCCAAGCAGCACCACGTCGCCCGCCCGCACCAGCCAGGGATCACCGTTCACGGTCGCGAGGATCGCCGTCGTGTCGCCCCCACCCCCGCCGAGCCGGTATCGGCGGGCGACCGGAATCCCGCTGATCCCTGCGACACCAGCGGTCGCGATCGGTCCCGGCGTCCCGGCGCCCCCGAACCGCCAGGCCACGCCGCGCGCGACAAGCGCACGATTCGCCTGACCGATGAGCGCGGGATCGCTGGGTGGGAGCAGCACGGTCGTGCCCGCGCCGCCCCGCAGCCGCTCACCCACCGTAACGTCGCTGCCCTCGACGATCCGCTTCCCCTGTGTGAGCACGGCGAGCGCCGCCGCGACGAACGGCCCTGCTCCGGGATCGGCGCGCACGCGCGCCGGAAGCGCGACTCGCCACACGAACGCCCTGCGATCATCGGCCCGCAGCTCGTCGGGATCGAGCACCGCCTCTCCGATCCACCACCCCGGTGCCACGCTTGGAAGCGGTACCGTCGCGCTCGACCCGGGTGCGGCAAGCGCCCGGCCAACATCGTGACTCCGCCCCGCTGGACTGCCGGGCGCTCGCAGGCGCACCGTCACCGGCGCGGGGCTTCCACCGGGCGTGCCCACGAGCGTGATCGCGACCGCGCCGCCTGCAACCCGCGCTTGGGCGACGCCCCGGTTCGCCAGCGCCTCGCCGCCCGTGGCGGAGGCCAGCGCAAGCACCCGCACGCCGCGCGGGATGTCCGCCCGACCCTCCCCGAACGTCGTGCGCTGCAGATCGCTCACGACCGCCACCTCGCGCCCCGGCAAGGGTTCGGCGTCCACGAGCCGACTCGCCTGCGCGACAGCCCCCGACAGATCGAGGCGCCGCCAGCCGGGCACGACGCTGTCCACGGTCGCAACTAGGGCGTCACGGGAGCCCAAACGGGCTACGCCGTCCGCCAGCATCAGCCACAAGCGATCCCCCGCTGCGGCACGGGTGATGGCGCCGCGGGCCACGGTCTTCAAGCGCTCGATCAGCGGGCGTCCATCCACGACGGCGCCCGAGGAAGGAGAGTTGTCGAGAATGAGCAGGAGCGCTGTCGGCTCGTGGGCTCCCCCGCCGGCGGCACGACGCGACCGCACCAGCGGCCGAGCGGCGGCCATGACGATCATTGCGATCAGCGCGGTCCGCAGCACCAGCAGGAGCAGGTGTCGTAGCTTGAGGCGCCGTGCGCTCTGCCGCTCGGCCTCGCTCAGGTAGCGGATCGGCGGGAACTCGGCTTCGGGGGGCACGCGACGCTCGAGTAAATGCAATAGCGCGGGGATCGCCGCCGCGGCGAGCCCGAGAAGTGCCAGCGGATGCAGGAACGTCACGCGAGGAGGCGCAGCGCCATGCCGAACGGCAGGTCGGTCAGCACATGGTGATACCCGATCCCGTGGCGGCGGCAGGCGCTGCGCCACGCCGCTACCTCGCGGCGCACCGTCTCGCCATATGCGCGCGCCAGCTCGCGCGGCCGCACCACCACGCTCGCCGGAGACTCCGGATCCCGAAACCGTACTTCGGGAGGACCGGTCAGCTCGGCCTCTGCCGGATCCATCAGGTGGAAGACGATGACGTTGTGGCCGCGGTGGCGCAGGTAGCGGAGCGCAGTGAGCGCGAGGGCCCGGTCGAACAACAGGTCGGACACCAGGACCACCAGGCCGCGGCGCGCCAGCAAGCCCGTCAGACGCAGCAGCGCCGCCTCCGCGGCCGTGCCGCGACCGTCGGGCGTATCGAGCAGCCCGCGCACCAGGCGGGTCCATTGACCCGTCTTTACCCGAGCGGGGATAACCTGCCGCACCACCTCGTCGAACGTGATCAGCCCCGTGGCGTCCCGCTGCCGGAGCAGAATCAGCGCCAGCGCCGCCGCGAGCCGGTCGGCGTAAGCGCGCTTCGTGAGCCTGCCGGGCGCGCCCCGCCACGCCATCGACCGGCTGGCGTCGACGAGCAGCATCGCCCGCAGGTTCGTTTCTTCCTCGAACTGCTTCACGAACAGACGGTCGGCCCGCGCCAGAATCTTCCAGTCGAGATAGCGCGGCTCGTCGCCCGGCTGATAGGCACGATGCTCCGTGAATTCCACGGAGAACCCTCGAAACGGCGAGCGATGGATCCCAGCCAGGAATCCTTCGACTACCCCCTGCGCGACGATCTCGATGCCGCCCAGACGGGCGACCTCCGCCGGATCCAGCAAATCGATGCGCCTGACCTCAGTCATGGGTGGCGGAAGCTAATGAGCGGCCGAGTGTCCGGGCTAGAGGACAGTAAGCGCAGCGTGATCTCCGTCCCACCGCGGCAACATCCCACTGCACGCCCACTTACGAGCCCTTTCCAGGAGGGACCCACCTGGCATGGTCCCTGCCCCTCGGAGGGGAGTCCGGAGGACTTTTATGCTCGCAACCTTGGGTTTCTTGAGCCTGTTGACGGTGTCCGGTCGGGCGCCCACGCCCCAGCCGGCTTCCTTCTATTACCGTCCCCACGTCGAGGTTTGGACCAACCGCGGTGACGATCCGTATGGCAGCGGGCAGGCGGCGCGGGTCTACTTCCGCACCGAGCAGGACGCCTATGTGACGATCCTCCGCGTCGACACGGACGGTCGGGTGCGTGTCTTGTACCCGCGCGAGCCGTGGGACGACAATTTCGTGCGCGGCGGTCGGGAATACGACGTGTTGCAGCGCTCCTCTCCTGACGCGTTCTACGTGGACGACTACCCCGGGGTCGGCTACATCTTCGCCGTGGCGGCCGCGGATCCGTTCGTCTACGACGCCATCAAGAGCGAAGATCATTGGGATTATCGTCTCATTGCGGACGGGCGCGTGCGTGGCGACCCGTATACCGCCCTCACCGACCTCGCCCAGCGCATCGTGCCCGACGGGTACGCTGACTGGGACTACGACATCGTACCGTATTACGTGCAACAGCACTACGATTATCCCCGGTTCCTGTGCTACGACTGCCACACGTACGTGAGCTATCCGTACTGGAGTCCGTACGACTATAGCTGCGTCCGTTTCCGGATCGTGATGTTCGACGATCCGTACTACTACCCCTACCGCTACTCCGGCGGCACCCGTGTGGTATTCACGCGGCCCCTCAGGCCGGAGCCGCGGTTCATCTTCAAGGACCGGCAGGGTTCGAGCCTGTTCATCACGCGCGTGCCGCAACGGCCGGCGAACGACGACCGGCGGCGGGACGTCGGCGTGCGCGGGCGCGACCTAGGCGGCGGCACGATCCCGCCCCCGCGCATTCAGCCGCGGCCGCGTCCCATCACTGGCGGAGACGTGCCCGTGACCGAGCGCCCGCGGCAGCGCCCGCTCACCGGGGACCCACCGCGCAACGACGACGATGCCGTGGGGCGCCGCCGCCCGGAGCATCCGGACCATCCAGATCATCCGGACCGGCGCGACCGTCCTGGCCAGTCTGACACGCCGAACCCTCCTGACCGGCGCGAGCGTCCGGAACGGCCGGTGCAGGAGGTGCGACCGGACGTGCCCCGGCCCGATCGCGCCCGGACCGAGCCACCCGCCGTGGTCGCTCCCGAGCGGCCGCGTAGCGAGCCGCGGCGCCCGGCGGAGAGTCGTCCGCAAAGCGTGCCGCCGGCACCGCCCCGGGTCCAGCCATCGGCCCCTCCGCCGGCGCCCCCGCGCAGTGAGCCGCGTGCCGAGCCGAAGCGCGACGCGCCGAAACAGCGCCCCCAGAACGAGCCGGAGCTGAAGCGGCGCAAGCCGTAGCCCGAGCCTCGCGATGGTGCGACGCGCCCGGCCGTGGTTATCGACGGTCGGGCGCGTTAGCTTTCCGTCCCTTTCCTCCTGCGGAGTCGAAGCAGTGCGTCCACTGTTCGGTCTGAGCGTATGGCTCGTCCCGTGTGCCCTCGCGGCGCAATCGCCGGCGGCGGTGCAGCGGGCTGCGAACTCGATCACCGCGGAGGGAGTACGACACCACATCGGGGTGCTCGCGGACGATTCCATGCTCGGCCGAGCGACGCCAAGCCCGCAGCTCGAGCAAGTGGCGCGGTACGTCGCCGAGCAGTTCCGACGGTTCGGACTCAAGCCGGCTGGCGACACCGGCTATCTGCAACGTTATACCGTCGCACAGCGGGTCGTGGACACGCAGGCGAGCGCGATCCGCATCGCCGGCGCGGCGCCCGTGACGCTGAGGCCGGGCACCGACGTGTATCTCCTCCGATTCACGCCCCTGCCGACGCGCGAGCTGAGCGGGCCGGTGGTGTTGTTCACGGGTACGCCCGACTCGGCGAATCCGCTCGCCGGGGCGGATGTGCAGGGGGCATGGGCGGCGATCATCGGTACGGCGACGCCTCAGGGTATTGCGATCAATCCGGAGTGGGTGATGGCCGTGCTCCGCGCGGGCGCAGTGGGGTGGATGGTGGTCTCGAATCGCCCCGACGGGCAGTGGCAGAACCGGCTGGCCCGCACCAGCGCCCCCACCCGCACGGTCGAGGGCGTCACGGCGGATGCGGGGCCCGGCGCCGGCGCGTTCGAGATCCGCGACGCGACGGCGGCCGCGACCCTGGGCATCGATCCGCCGGCGCTGCGCGCGCAGACCAGCGGCTGGACCGCCCGCCGCCTCCCGACCGTCACGATCACGTATCTGGTGAAGGAGCGCGAGCTGGCCCGTGCCTCGGCGCCGAACGTGATCGGCGTGCTCGAAGGGAGCGATCCCAAGCTCAAGAACGAGTACGTCTTCTTCACCGGGCACATGGACCACATCGGGACCCCCGGGGCGGGCGAAGGCTGCGTCGCGAAGGGCGCCGACTCGATCTGCAACGGTGCCGACGACGACGCCTCCGGCACAGCGGCCGTGATCGAGGCGGCCGGAGCGTTTGCGCAGCTCGCCCCGCATCCCAAGCGCTCGCTCGCCTTCATGACCGTGAGCGGAGAGGAGCGCGGCCTGTGGGGCAGCCAGTTCTTCTCGGAACATCCGACGGTCCCGCTCGCGAATGTGGTCGCCGACTTGAATTCCGATATGGTGGGTCGCAATTGGAAGGACACGATCGTCGTCATCGGTAAGGAGCACTCGAACCTTGGCGCCACGCTCAACCGGGTGGCGGCGGCGCACCCCGAGCTCCGGATGACGCCGATCGACGATATCTGGCCGCAGGAACGCTTCTACTTCCGGTCGGATCACTACAACTTCGCGCGGAAGGGCGTCCCGATCCTGTTCTTCTTCAACGGCACGCACCCCGACTATCACCAGGTGGGCGACTCTCCGGACAAGATCGACGCCGAGAAGGCATCTCGCATTGTCAAGCTCGTGTTCTACCTCGGCCTCGACGTGGCGAACGCCACAGAACGGCCGAAGTGGAATCCCGACAGCTACAAGCAGATCGTGGGAGGCGCGAACTGACGGCTAGGACGATGCCGCCAGCAGCTCCGCGTTCGTCTTCGTCCGCCTGAGCAGCGCCAGCAGCACGTCCAGCGCCTTCTCCGGCGGGAGCCCCACCAGGCCCCGCCGCAGTTTTTGTTTGGCCTCCACGGTGGCCGGGTCGGCGAGCAGCTCCTCGCGCCGGGTCCCGCTCGCCGCGATGTCCACGGCGGGGTACAGCCGCCGGTCCGCGAGCTCGCGCGCGAGCCGCAGCTCGGCGTTGCCGGTGCCCTTGAACTCCTCAAAGATCACGTCGTCCATGCGGCTCTCGGTCTCGACGAGCGCCGTCGCGACGACCGTGAGGGACCCGCCGTCCGGAACCGCCCGCGCCGCGCCGAACAAGGCCTTGGGCTTGGCCAGTGCGTTGGAGTCGAGACCGCCGGACATGGTGCGGCCGCTCGATCGACCCGTGGTGTTGTGCGAGCGGGCGAGCCGGGTGAGCGAGTCGAGCACGATCACGACGTCCTTCCCGCGCTCGACCTGGCGGCGCGCGTGCTCGAACACCATGTCCGCCACTGCGACGTGCCGCTCGTGAGGGAGATCGAAGCTCGACGCAATCACCTCGCCTCGGCCCCAGTCGATCATCTCGCTCACTTCCTCGGGCCGCTCGTCGACCAGCAGAATGAGCAGGATCGTCTCCGGGGAGTTCAGCGCCACGCCTTCGGCGACGGCCTGGAGCATCACGGTCTTGCCGGCCTTGGGCGGCGAGACGATGAGGGCGCGCTGCCCGAAGCCGAACGGACAGACCAGATCCACCACGCGCTGGATTTCCGCGGTGCGCGGACCCGAGGCGGCGGCCGTCTCGAGGGACAACGGCCGCGACGGGTGGACCGCGCCGAGCTGCGCGAACTCCGGGCGGTCGGTGAGCGCGGCACCGGGCGGTGCGCCGTTGACGCCGAGCACGCGACCGTTCTCGAGCGTGAGCAGATCGCCTCGGCGCAAGCCGGGGAGGCGCACGGGCGGATCGCCCTTCGCGGGGAGATAGCTATTCGCCGCGAGCCGTAGGAAACCGCCTTTGGGGGCGGGGTCGAACCAGCCGGTGATGGAAGGCAAGCACTGAAAGGTAACTACAGACGTCTGACGGCTATATTCCCGTCCACATGCGCCAAGACCACATCCGCAACTTCTGCATCGTGGCCCACATCGACCACGGCAAGTCGACCCTGGCCGACCGGCTGATCGAGCTCACGGGAACGCTTGACAAGCGCCTCATGCGCGAGCAGGTGCTGGACACGATGGACTTGGAGCGCGAGCGCGGCATCACCATCAAGCTGAACGCCGTGCGGATGAGCTACCACAGCCGGGACGGCCAGCTGTACGAGCTGAACTTGATCGACACCCCCGGGCACGTGGACTTCACGTACGAGGTCTCTCGCTCCCTCGCGGCATGCGAGGGAGCGATCCTCGTCGTCGATGCGTCGCAGGGCATCCAGGCCCAGACGATTTCCAACCTGTTCCTCGCGCTGGACGCGGGGCTCGAGATCATCCCGGTGCTCAATAAGATCGATCTCCCCGGCGCCGAGCCCGACCGCCGGGCGAAGGAGATTCACGACCTCATCGGGGCGAAGCCGGAAGAGATCCTCCGCATCTCCGCGAAGGAGGGGACCAACGTCCCCGAGCTGCTCGAAGCGGTCGTGCGGCGCGTCCCGCCACCTCGGGGCAATCGCGACGCGCCGCTGCGAGCCCTGATCTTCGACTCCTACTATGACCGCTACCGCGGCGCGATCCCGAGCATTCGCGTGGTGGACGGCGTGCTCACTCCGGGAATGAAGATCGCGTTCGGCGCCCACCCGGGCGACTTGTACGAGGTGGACGAAGTCGGCTACCTGCAGCTCGGCCACAAGCCGACCGAGCTGCTCGAGGCCGGCGAGGTCGGTTACTTCGTCGCCAACATCCGCGGCGTCCGGGAGACCCAGCCGGGGGACACGGTGTTCGACGCGGAGCACCAGGACGTGGCGCTGCTCCCCGGCTACCGCGAGGTCAAGTCGATGGTGTTCGCCGGGCTCTACCCGACCAACGCCGAGCAGTTCGAAGAGCTGCGCGACGCGCTCGCCAAGCTGCAGCTCAACGACGCCTCGCTCCACTACGAGCCGGAGTCGTCGGTGGCGCTGGGGTTCGGGTTCCGCTGCGGCTTCCTCGGCCTGCTGCACATGGAGATCGTGCGCGAGCGGCTCGAGCGGGAGTTCAACCTCGACCTGATCAGCACGGTGCCGAACGTCGAGTATCACGTCCATCGCACGGACGGCACGGTGGAAGTGGTCGAAAATCCGAGTCTGATGCCGCACGGCTCCGAAGTGGACCACATCGAGGAGCCGTACGTCAAAGCGCGGATCCTGGCTCCGTCAGAGTACATCGGCGCGATCATGAAGCTCGGCCAGGAGCGACGCGGCGTGTACCGGGGGATGCACTATGTGGACCCGACGCGGGTCGAGTTCAGCTGGGAGTTCCCGCTGGGTGAGATCATCCTCGACTTCTACGACAAGCTGAAGACGATCTCCCGGGGCTACGCGTCGCTCGATTACGAGTTCCTCGAGTACCGCCCGTCCGATCTCGTGAAGCTGGACATGCTCCTGAACGGCGACGCCGTGGACGCGTTTTCCGTCATCATCCACGGCGACAAGGCGTACGAATGGGGACGGAAAATCGCCGAGAAGCTCAAGGAGCTCATCCCGCGCCAGCTGTTCGAGGTCGTGATCCAAGCCGCGATCGGCACCAAGGTGATCGCGCGGGAATCGATTCGTCCGCTGCGCAAGAACGTCACGGCCAAGTGCTACGGCGGGGACGTCACCCGCAAGCGCAAGCTCCTCGAGAAGCAAAAGGAAGGAAAGCGGCGCATGAAGCAGGTGGGGACCGTGGAGATTCCGCAGGAAGCCTTCCTCGCCGTCCTGCAGGTGGACTAGCCGCCGCTTGCTCCTGGTAGTACATCCAAGCACCATGACTGCTCGCGCCTTGCGGTGGTGCGCGCTGCTGGTCCTGTCGCCCGGCCCGGCCCCCGACGCGAGCGCCCAGACGCCGCGCCCGCCGGAGGCGGGCGGCCGCACCGGCTCCCTCGGACAACCGCTCCTCTGGCACTGGCAGTTCGCTCTGAGCACCGGGGCCTACCTCGACGGCTCGTCCGCCAACGTCATGGTGCGGGCGGCGGCCGGCACGTACCACGCGGCCTTGAACCCCGTCACGAAGCTCGCCGAGTTCGGCGTGGAGACCTACATCGGCGCCCGTGGCAACACGGCCGACGGTGGGGTGCGCGCCATCATGCAGGTGCCATACTTCAGCGCCGGCATCGGCGGCGACTACAACCTCCGGGCCGGCCGCCTCGACATGCTCGTCACCCTGCACACCCCCGTGCGCCGCGGCGGGCTCCTGACCCGGGGCACGCTGTTGCGGCTCGACTGGTATCCGCTGGCGCATCACAGCTTCACCATCGGCGTAGCCGCGCCGCTGGGCGACCGTCTCGCGGGGCGCAACCGCCCGCTCCAGGACTACGTCGTCGTGGCGCGCGACCCCTACACACCGCTCCCGCATCGCGCCACTGATCCGGGGCTCGCCGTAGCGCTCGACAGCCTGCGCGGCTCGAGCGAATGGATCCGGCGACTGGTCGTGCCCTACCTCGACCAGGACGGGCGCAATGCGCAGGTCGCGGTAGGCCGCACGGCGCGCTACCTGGAGGAGATCAAGGCGCACCTCGCCGTGCGCAGTGTGGACGCCGAAGTGCGTTTCTTCCATGCCGAGCTGGAGCGGGCCTTCAGCCTGGCGGCGGGGTCGTCCACCGCGGGCCGCGACATGGCCCGGCGGTGTCGGGAGATCGTGCTGGATGAAGTGCTGCTTCCCTACGACCGATTGCTGGGACGCAAGAAGCACAAGGACTCGCTGAAGCAGTTCAGCGTAACAGCGCGCGGACGGTTCGGCGAGTGGCTCGCCTCGTCCGCCGTCGTGCCCGCAGGCCGCGTCGAGGGCGCCCTGTTCGTCTTCCAGCGCTTGACGGACATCCTCGAGGCGGTACGGCGGCGCGCCGCGAAAGAATGGGACGACCCGAGACTCGTGTGGCTCCCCCTGCAATATGCCTTGCTGCCCGAAGACTACGACGACCAGGCCAAGCTCGAAGCGCTGCTCGAACGGGCGACCGGGGTACCCTTTACCGCGCACAACCGGATCTCTTACGTCGCCAACCTGCAGTTCCATTGGGAGCTGCTCCGGATGCTGCACGAAACGCGGAGCTACCATGTCCTGTGGATTCACGACTTTCCCGCGGTGACGCCAGAGGGAACGCTGGACTGGGGGTCGTTCACGCAGGTCGTGGATGGATATCTCGGCGCGCTCGCGGAGCGGGTGGAGGCGTACGACTCAACCGGTCGGCTGCCGTCCTTTTTCATCTTTCTGGACCAGCACTATTACGAGCAACGCAGATCGCGGGTGCTGATGACTGTGCTCGAGGATCCGCTGCATGCGTCGTCTCGCCTGCCGGTGGCTGGCGAGCAGGACATGGCGCGACTGGCACGGGCCTTGGAGCGGCTCCGGCTCGCCGTGGCGAGCTCGCGCGTGCTGCAAGCGGAGGCGCGCGAGTACGGCGACGCGTGGTTGCGGAACCGCATCAAGGTGCACGTGAACGTCACCAATCGGGTCGACGCGTCCTTCTGGGGCGGCGGTCTCGTATCGAGCGTCTTCGGCTACCCCGACGACGTGATGCGCGACCACCGCAAGATCGCGTTCCGCGACGTCGGTGAAGACGATCCCTGGGGCGGCGTGGCGCTGTTGACGGGGATGGGCGTGGGCCAGCAGTACCTCGGTCCCGGATGGGACGACCGGTCGCTCGTCGTGCAGGGACCGGTGTTGCTGCAACTGAAGCAGGCGGCTCGCGAACTGCTGCTGAGCCAGGGTCTGACCGAAGCGGACCTGCCGCTCCCCTTCCGGGCTGCTCCGCTCACGGAGGGCGCCATGGCGCGGCTCGCGGCTCGGCCCGACGCCGCCCGGTTCGATGGACGCGCCGCGGCGCTGGTCAACGGTACGGGCTACCTCCCGAAGCCGCTCAACGTCGCCAAGGCGCTGCTGTATTCACTCCTGCCGGCCGGCTCCGTGATCAAGACGCCGGACTCGCTCTGGAATTCGTCGTTCTACGCGGGACTGCTCGTCGGGTCGTCGCTCCGGGGCGCGTCCGTGCTGGTCATCGCGCCGGCCCTGGCCAACGCGCCGAGCAACGGGTTCCCCCAGATGTCTCGAGCGCACGAACTCCTGACGCGTCTGTTGCTAGTGCGCGGGGCGCTGGGAGACGCTATCGCGACGGCGGGCGGCGATTTGCGCACCGGGTTGTACGCGCTGCCGGTCGATGAGCACGGGTTCGCGAGCCGCGTCGATCTGTGGGCGCGCCAGGTCGACGCGTCACCGTTCTTGCGGACGCTGCTACCGTTCGCACCGGCCGTACTGCCGCTGGTCAGGGGCGCGGGCCCGGGCGCCGCCGCGATCACTGCCACCGCGCAGACCGCGCTCCCCGCCCCGCTGCGCCCCAAGCTGCACCAGAAAGTGCAATTCTTCGCTACGCGGGAGCTGTGGCAGGCCGTCACGGCCTCACCCGCGTGGCCCGAGTTCATGGCCGCCTATCTCCGTTACCGCGCCACGACCTACTCCCCCACGGTGGAGTATGGTGACGCCCGCGCGCTGTCCGACTCCCTCGAGCTCATCGCCGAGCGGTTGTTCACGCCGGCCCGGGCTGTGCCGCGGGCCGCGAGCTTCGCCCTGGTCGGTTCTCAGAACCAGGACTACCGCGGCATGTTCATGGACGGGGAAGTCGGGATGCTGTTCACGGAAGCGGAATCGCTCGTGCCGCTGATGGATCTCGTGTTCATGGTCGGTACGGTGACGTGGGTGGACGATCAAGCGACGCTCGACCGGCTGCTCCCGCCGGTCGGTGAGCTCCAGCGCCGCGTCGCCCGGGTCGCGAAGGACGGCGTGTGACGCGATCGCTCGGCGGCTGGTTCCTCTGCGCCGCGCTCCTCTTGCGAGCACAAGGAGTCGTCGCCCAGCTGGGCGAGCTCCAGATCGGGCTAGCGGCCAGTTACGGCACCGCGGAACCCTATGGGCCCGGGGCGGGGCTCGTGCTCGGGGTAGCAACCGGCCGGATCGCGTACGCCGGACTGCGCTGGACGTACCACACCGGAGCCACGACCGCCGGCGTCACGACCCGGACGCAAGCCTTCGCGGTGGACTTGGGCGTCGTGATCCCCGTGGGCGCGCTCGAAGTCGTGCCGGAGGTGAGCCTCGGCGCCATGCGGTTCGCCCAGCACGCGGGCAGTGCCCGCGCGCACAAGGTCGAGTTCCTGGCGGCGCCGGGCGTCGCGGTGGAGGTGCACGTGGCGCGCGTGGCGCTCATCCCGGAGCTGCAATACAGCCTGGCGGGTGACCCGGAGCTTACGCAGCCGGTTCCGCACCGCGGGCTCGTCGCTTCGATGCGACTCGTGATTCCGATCGAAGTCGGCCGGATTCGACGCTGACGCTCGTCGCGGCGTCGTGCCGCTAGATTCCACGCTCGCCATGCCCGTGCCCGCCGCCCGCCCGGTCCCTCCGGCCCTCGTCATTCAGACGGCCTTCCTGGGCGACGTCGTGCTCACGACGCCGCTGCTGGAGGCGCTCGCCCGGCGGCACGGGCCCGTGGACGTAGTGACGACGCCCGCCGCGGTCGCTCTCGTCGAGACGCACCCCGCCGTGCGGCGCGTGATTTCCTACGACAAGCGGGGCAAGGACCGCGGGCTCGCGCAGCTCGTCGCCCTCGCCCGGACCCTCCGGGCGGAGCGCTACGCCGTGGCGTATCTTCCCCATCGCTCGCTCCGCACGGCGGCGCTGGCCTGGCTGGCCCGGATTCCGAAGCGCGTGGGATTCCGCGACGGCTGGCCGTTGCTGTACACCGACGTGCGGCAGCGTGCCACGAGCGACCACGAGATCGACCGCCTGCTCGCCCTGGCCACGGCGCGCGAGGACGCCGGACCGAGGCGTCCGTCGCTGCGTTTGACGAGCGCCGACCGGACGGTGACGGAGCAGTTTCTACGGGAGCACGGCGTCGGGGAGACGTTGGTGGCACTCGCGCCCGGCTCGATCTGGGGCAGCAAGCGTTGGCCGTACTTCACCGAGCTTGCGGAGCGGCTCGCCGCGCGCGCGGCGATCGTGGTGGTCGGAGGATCGGAGGATGCGGCGCTCGGGGAGGGGACCACCGCGGCGGTCAGGCGGTCAGGCGGACAGGCAGTCAACGCCTGCGGTAGGCTCACCCTTCGGGAATCAGCCGAAGTGATCCGTCGAGCCGCCGTGCTGGTGACCAACGACAGCGCACCGCTGCACTTTGCGCAGGCGGTCGGCACGCCGACGGTGGCGATCTTCGGCTCCACCGTGCCGGCGTTCGGCTTCGGGCCGCGCGGACCACGGGACCGGGTCGTCCAGCTCGACGGCCTGCGGTGCCGCCCCTGCTCGGCGCACGGACCGCCGAGCTGCCCGCTGGGTCATCATTTGTGCATGAAATCACTCTCGGTCGAGGACGTCCTGCTCGCCATCGAGGAGACCGGTGCGCTACATCGTCGGGATTGACATCGGCGGTACCAACGTCGTGGTCGGCACGGTGGCCGAAGACGGCTCGGATCTATTGGGTCTCGTCTCGGCGCCGACGATTTCGGAGCAGGGCGCGGAGGCCGTGATCGAGCGGATCGTCAAGCTCACGCGCGCGTCCATGGAGCAAGCGCGCGGCAAGGAGATCGCGGGCGTGGGGATCGGCTCGCCGGGGCCGCTCAATACGAAGACGGGCATCGTGCTCCTCACGCCGAACCTCGGCTGGACGAACTTCCCGTTGCGCG
>Ga0209471_1000152_pt1 | contig 50919 bp, 39 predicted proteins | sample GraSoiAngelo_128_FD_185885 | JGI IMG/M metagenome (GOLD analysis project Ga0209471, IMG submission 185885) | Grasslands soil microbial communities from the Angelo Coastal Reserve, California, USA - 14_0927_12_20cm (SPAdes) (version 2) | ecosystem: Environmental > Terrestrial > Soil > Grasslands ... | reverse complement strand
GAAGGGGTTGGCGGAGGCGACCGGGCTGGAAGCTACCGATGAGGCGACGCTGCGCCGAACAATCGACTTCATCGCAGCGTTGGCTTCCAGCGTAGTGGCGTCGATGCCGATCGTCTTTCCTCTCAACAATCCCGCCCGCGGTTACTTGCCGCAGCACCCAGCCAAAAACCTCCTGATGCGTGGCCTCGTCCATCAGCCGGCGTGCGCGAGATGGTCACATGATCCGGCGTCCGCTCATCCAGCCCGATCTGCAAAAACTGCCGCAAGCACAACGAATCCGCTACCCGCCAAGCGATGCCCCGTTCGCTTTCGATCCCTTCAAAGAAACCGATCAGCATCACCCGAAAATACATCACCGGCGCCAATGACGGACGCCCCAACTTCTCGTGATAGAACTTCTGGCAGCGCCCTTCGCAGAACTCATCGAAGCCTGCCTCGTCCAGCACTTCGTTCAGCCGCCGATAGAAAGGATGGCCCGGAGCTTGCGTAGATCTCGGCGGTACCAAAGCTCTTCTTGCCGCTGACGCTGTCTACGCGTTCCCATAACCATGTCCACACAGTACCGTAAATCATTTTCGGCGCAAAGTGATTAGCAGGTCATGGATGTGAAGGAATGTCATGGTAACCGGGATGGATCACGCAGGTTGGGCTACGGGGTGTCACGGGTCGGCGTAGTGCTCACGAGCCTGGTCGCTGTACGTCTAAGAAAGGAGTTACCGTCGTCGCCGTTGGGAGTAAGAAGCAATGAACAGCAAAGCTGCATTCCTTGCCTTTCCCATCTTCGTACTGTTTCTAGTCGCTTTGCCCTCTCAAGCCTCCAATGCAAGCCAGGCAGGATTCGATCTTCCCCAACCCAATGGCTGCTACCCCGTAGGCACTAAAACGATTGTGTTGAGAGACCCGCACCGCAGCCGGGATCTGCTAGTCACGATGTGGTATCCGGCAGTGGAAGGTACTTCCGCACATGCGCCCTACATGGACAAAAAGACTGCGGATGCGCTGGCCGAAGAGTGGAAACTGCAACCGGACTTCCAACGCCTCGTGCGCACACACGCTAGGACCCTGGCAGCCATCGCCCAGGGGCGGCCCTTTTCCAGTTGTTCTTCTGGAACACGGCTCAGATGTCGTGCCGGCTATCTACACAATTCTGGCTGAGGGTCTGGCGAGTAGCGGCTTCATCGTGGTTGCCGCCAACCATCCCCCTGACGCACTGATTTCGGTGTTTCCGGACGGGCACGTATTCAAATTTACGGCCTACTGGCCCGTCGAAGCCGATTATCGAACTCAAGGCGTGGCCATTGGTAAGTTCGTGGACGAGGTCTTGGTGGCAGATGTGAGATTCGTTCTCGACCAGCTCCAGGAAATGAACTCGCATGATCATTTCTGGCAGCGCCACCTGGATTTGTCCAAGATTGGAATCGTAGGCCACTCTCTGGGTGGAACGACAGCAGCACTCGCCACACAGGAGGAACCCCGCATTCTGGCTGGCGTCAACCTGGACGGCTCCACCTTCCCCGGCATGAACGCGGATGTTCGGCCTGTTCCAGTGCGCAAGCCTTTGCTGTTCCTTGCGGCTGAGGAGCACGCTTCAAACCCGGCAGTTCAAATTCGTGAGTACGTCGGCAGCGAATCGAATTCGTACTACGTCATCGTGGGCGGAGCCAACCATGGAAGTTTCACCGACGCAAACCTGCTTGCTAGCCGCTTCTCCCGAGAATCCCCGCCGGACAACAGTGCGTTTGAACGGGCCCTGCTCACGAGCCTATTAACCCGATCTCTGGTTGAGGAATTTTTTGGCAAGTATTTGAAAGCAACTGTTGCCCCCGATCTCGACCTGGTTGTGCGGGTAGATAAAAAGTAGCGAGCGACGCAAGCGCAGAGTCCTGCGGGGATCGGAACAGTGGAACAGTGGCCCGGGAGAACCTCCGACCCATGGTGAGCACGAACATTTTGAAGATCAGCCGTGAAATGATTTTAGACACGGCCTGCTAGCCCATTAGCTGATCGTCTCCGTAGCGGACTTCGCATCCATCGTAAAACCGGCAACCGACAGTTGAACGTCGGTCCAGAATCCACTTGATACTGGACTGTCCTGGTCAGAAGGTTCACTGGACACGCGTCCGGTTCGTTTATGACTCCCAAACCGTGGATGAAGTCCCTCCGCGGTACATGGTTTTAGGCTGCGCCGCAAAGCTGGCCTGCGGTACATCTGGGCTCTGAAGATGCACTACAACTTTCATCATTGTGCCAGTGGACGCCTGTGGTATCCATCAATACAGTGTGGGGTCCCTGGGCTCCTGGTTGTTTCATAAATTGCTTACGAGCGTTCCACCGTGGAAGAACCCGCAGTATTCCAATCCATAGGAAGGTCAGCACGAAGTACGGCATGATATTTTTCGCATCCTGAGCATTGGGTTTAACGATGAGCCCAAAAGCAAGGATAGCGGCCCATGATGGCGAAGGACATGAACAACCGCGTTACCCACTTGCTGAAAATACTGCGGTTACGGTGAGCAGCAAATGAGTCTATGAAGTCCGTCTGCGTCAGTTCGTAGTCGATCTGCATACGTGTAACCCCATCAGCGAAAAGCAGGATAACTTTTCCTTTGCCGGTCGTCTATCCATTTCCAATTGAGTTGCCCGTTTACGGTTGCCGTGGCGGGGGCGCAGCTCGACGTGCCAGTCGTTTCCTTCGCTTCTCCCCTAAAAACCTCCCGATGGAGCGCAATTGGCGAGATCCTGCAAATTCCGCGCAACTCTTCTGAAGCGACCAATAACGTCGTCGCACTCGCTGAATGTCAGGCAAGCGAAGGTAGAGCGAGCGTGTCGCGGGAAGGGCGTTGAAGTGGAAGATGCCTCTGGTCTCGGGCCGCATAGAGGACGTAACCTGCATTCCTTAACAGTTGTCCGACTCCGTCATGATCCTGAGTGACTTCGCACAAGATGACGGGTCGATGCTCAAGAACCTTATGTGCTCCCTTTAAGACTCTATACTCCATGCCCTCAACATCAATCTTCAATACTTGTGGAGGGGGATAGTGCTCAAGTATCCAGTCTAAGGTGATAGTGACGACCGTCTGAGCAGGCCCGGCTCCCAGCAGTGAGTTGGACGACTTGCCCTCTTCTGAAAAGTGCAAGCTGGATATTCCGGGAGTGGCGGCGACCGCAGCCGCAAGAACCGTTACGGGGGCGCCGTTGAGCAGTACGGAGCGGTGGAGAAGGCTTGCCAGCCAAACGTCAGCCTCTACAGCGAGAACTCTTGATCCTAGCGCAGCGGCTGCAAAAGAGAATAATCCCACGTTGGCTCCGATATCCCACACAGTTGTTTCATTGCGAGCCCACTGTCGCGCCATCGATAGGAGGAATGGATCGACCCTTGCAATGTTGTGCCTCCAATACCCAAGGGCAGATTCAGGTGACACCAGGAATGCAGTTTTGCCGAATTCGATTGGTAAACGTCTTTTTAGGATTACGCCTCGACTCAATCGCTTAAGAATTTGCCTGATCACGTTTCCATGCTAACGTGATCCCGATCGCTGTGAAACTTTTTTTGACTGAGAGCGGGGAGATTTTATGCGCCTGACTGGTCTCGTTCTCCTACCCTTTCTCTCGTGTTCTACTTTGCTCGTGTCAGGGCAATCAGCCAGGTCTGATCACGAAAACGTGCAGGCTGGCGATAGGACAGAGAAAAGTGGCGGAGAACCTCGCCACGTTCGATTCGCGTCCGATTACAACTGGGTACAGACCCCAACCTCGCCAAGTGCGCTCTCCGCGGGCACAAACTCCATTACCCTTGCGCCATGCCCCCGAGGGCTGACGATTACCGATCCAGACATTGGTGCCCCTACACAATACGTGTACATCGCTGGACCGGGAAGCCCCGAGGCCGTATTAGTCATGGGCGGTACGGTGCAGAAGGGAGGCTCCTCTTGCACTATTAACATCAGGACAGCCTACCAACATGGCGCTGGTTACAAGATTGGGAGTGCGTCAGGGGGAATCAAAGAGGCATCGGAAGACGCGCTGTTCCAGGTTGAGCCTTATGGTTTTGGGTATCGGAGAAGGCAGGGTGGATTAGTAGTCGTCGATGCCCTGGGTTCACCGTACAAGGCGTACGCGCCCATTTACGTCGAAGGCAGCAACCAGCAGATTGAGTTCTCCGGTGGGGTTCTCGAGTGCTACGTCTCGAATCAAGACTGCTTCATTACTGGTGACGGACAGAAATCGGTACGATATACGAACATCGCCGTAACCGGCCTGCGGGCTCGCCCGATGGCTATCGGGAACACAGGAAGCATGATTTATGACCAAGCCAACAAGAGCACATTTCGTAATATCGGAACCGTTTTCTCGTCGACCAAGGCGACGTTCGGCCACTACGTGACGATCTGCGACGATCAAGCATTCACCCTGGACGGATTGCAGCAATTCGATGGAAACAATTTACGTACCGACGCCGCATTTGTGGGTTCTGCCATTTACGCACCGGGTCCGTTCAATATCTGCTCGGCAAATGGCTGGATTACCCATGTCGACTTGACGCTGGATTGCCATGGCAACGGAGTCGACTGGAACAGTGGCAATAATCTGCGAATCAGCGACAGTGTCATTCAGGGATGGTCTCAGTTCGGTCTTCGTGGCGGCCTTAAGCGGGGAGGCTACGCCAATATTGAGTGGCAAAATGTCTACGAAGAATCAGGGCGTTGCCCTAACCCGGTGGGAAATATTGGTAGCGCGGGAGTGATCCAGCAAGGAGGAGTTTTCAAACAGAGTGGTGGCATCGGACCCCAGGGCCGCATGCCACAGTTCTCCAATAATGGCCCAATTATTTATGAATATTGGATCGTCATGCATCACCCGAGCTACGGAGACAGTCTGCCTCTCCCGGCCGGTTATGCCAGGTCAGACGGAAAGTCAGCGGTCACAGTCAAATGGGCCCCGGATGGTAGAGGAGGGGCGGACCAGTACAAGATTCTTCGTAAGACGTGGGAGCGTACGGGCGACAAGACTCCGCCTTACGGTTCAGGAAAATTTCTCGTAGGACAAGTATCAGCGAAGTCTGCCTGCACGGCAACCCTGTGTACTTTTGCCGATCAGAGCGAATCTCCCGCGGCATTCGCTGTCGTCGGGATCTCATCGCCAAGCATTTACTATCCTGTTCTTGATTTGTGGCCCGGCGACCTGGTATTAAGTTCTGGAAATGACACTAACAATGAAATCTCTACCGCGACCGGACATCTGGACAAGCTACCGCAGTTCGTAGTTGCCGAAGTTCATCCCAAAATGGCGAGTGTGTTTGTCCAAGACTGCAATCCTGCCTTGGGCGGAGGAGGCGACGGGCCAGTCGGAATCATCCGGTTCAGCTGTCAGAGTATCCAAGGATCTCAGAATACGCATTTTTATGGTGGGCTCGTTTTGCCCAACAGCATGATCTATGATGGTGGCCATGACCGCGGCTTAAAGGGTCGACTGAATTTCCTGACCATGGGAACTGGGCCTTTAGACGCGATCACTTGGTTTGATTCCAACCCCGAAAAAACCCTTACTAATCCGTGGGCGCGGCCGGATGCTGATCCGGCAGATGCAGCCACCGGAATCTATGATGCCTTGGGGACAATTCTCTATGATCGCGCTAGAACAGAGATCCGCAGTTATATTGGGAAGGCGCCCGACCAAACTCCGCAAGAGAGTCTGACGACGGTCATGAAGAAATTCTCCGTTCCGGTGCGCGTTCAACCGGACTCCGATGTACCAGCTATTATCGTTAAGCAGGCCAACGCGCCTTCTCCCACTGCCGACATTTTTCAAGTCCAAGACAAAGAAGGCGACGTCAAGGTAAGTGTCAATAAGAGTGGACACCTGAAGTTGGGCGGAACAGCGACAATTACGCTCGGGGCTGCCGGTACTCCAACCGGTTCGTGTGTCACAGGAAGTTTCTACACGCGTTCGGACGGCGGGCCAGGTTCGACGCTGTATGTTTGTGAGAATGGTAACTGGGTATCGAAGTGAGAAGAACCTTATGCTAGCATCGGTTTCGAGATTCATTTTTCAATCATGATGGTTGTTGGATCAGTTGACGGGCTCAAGGAGACTGTTCAAAGGTTCTGGGATGCGGAGCCCTGTGGCGCTCGTTACATCGAGGATCGAGAGGGCTTCGATGCTCACGCTCGTTCGCGGTACAGCTTGGAGCCTCATATTTTCGAATTCGCACGGTTTAGAGCCTCCCGAGGTTTACGCGTTCTGGAGATCGGCGTCGGCATGGGCGCCGACTACCTAGAATGGCTCAAAGCGGGGGCACAAGCAACTGGGGTTGACTTCTCATCTGCTTCTCTGGAAAAGGCGCGACGACGTTGCGAGGCTGCGGGCTACCAGCCAGATCTGAGAACTGCCGACGCGGAGCACCTACCCTTCGCGGATAACACGTTTGACGTGGTTTATTCCTATGGCGTGATGCACCACAGTCCCAGCACGCAACAATGCCTGCGAGAAGCGTGGAGAGTACTCAAGCCGAACGGGCAAGCCCGCGTCATGGTGTATCACAATCCTTCATTAACGGGATTCATGTTGTGGATGCGGTATGGAATCTGGCGCGGGAATTCAGTCCGCGAGGTTGTTTACGATCACCTGGAGAGCCCGGGAACAAAGTCATTCACGCAAGCTGAAGTGCGCGGGATGATGTGTGACTTCGAAGAGCTCCAGTTTCAACAGGTTTTTAGTCCCGGCGATCTATTGCTGAACAAACCTTCGTCTCGCTTTCAATCCACTTTCTATCGATTGATATGGCGATTCTTTCCAAGGATACTGGTCCGCCGAGTTGGCAGACACCTCGGATTGTTCCTTCTGGTTTGTGGCAGAAAGCCCGCGGGTTTTACGTCGCGCTAGGGGTAGGTTCAAGCAAGGCTACCTGCCAACGCTGATGGATGGGGGCTATCGCTGTTCTGGCCGTGAGCGGTTTCGCATTGGACGACTCCGCAACCGCAGAATCAATCGCACCTGGCTGCGGTAACATACAGGCTATCGGCGAAGAAGCCCATCCATGGTAGCTTCGCGCTTAGCTTGCGCAAGCCTTCTGATGCGTACACGATCGGTCGATATCGGCGCGGCAATAAGTGGATGTCGCTTATCTGAGCATCCAAAGAGAAATAGCCGTCCACCGAAAGCTGCGAAGGACCTATCGCGCTGCTGAATGCTTCCAGTAGCGCCTTCCGCGTCCAGTACCTGACATCGAAGCCTTCCGGGGGCCGGAAGCCACGCCGCAGCTGATTGTAAAAACTGCGAATGCCGAACACGTTTGGCATTTGAACCATACCCTGACCCTCGATCTTGAGCACTCGCCTCACTTCGCGCAGTACAGCCAGACAGTTCTCCTTCGAAAGGTGCTGCAAGACGCTGTAAGAGAAAACTCTATCGAAGATGAGATCGGCAAACGGGAGATATCGTCCGTCCCCGACGACGAACGGAATTTGAAGCCCTAACTGGCGTGTCACTCGGTAGGCTGAGCGAATTGACTTGAGTGAAGGGTCAATTCCTACGGGACGGTATCCTCGGCGGCTCGCGGCAATACACCAACGCCCCCAATTGCAGCCGACATCAAGGAACAAAGCGCCATTTCCTTGAGCCATCCGCAATTTGGGAATCGGATACTCTTTCAGCTTGCCAATGAGCGGAATGTACATGCCACCGTTTGTCGCCGCGATCGTATTTTGTACAAATGGGTCCACCTCGTTCGCCTTTACTACGATACGCGGGAGCACGGCCTTGTCCCCCTGCTCCGCAATAGCCAAAGCACGCTCGGCCTCAATGTGGGTTTGAGGCACGTCAGAGCGAAGCATGATGGGAACGCCCTCGACAATTGCATACCGATGGTCTTCGGGGCAAACCAAGAATCCTGGAATTTCCCGCAAAGCCTTCCCGTCACGGGGGCATGCGAGAATTTCAAGCAGATGTGGGTATAGTAGAGCGCTCATTACCTATCCAACAATCGCAAAGTCAATTTCGTAGCAACCAGCCAAGCAAAAACTTAGCCTGTGTACAAGTGGTCAGACTGTCTCTCTACGGGAGATCCGTTCTGGATAGTGCGAAGAGTTGGCCTCGTTCTCGCAACCATTTCAGTGCCAATAGTTATCAGGCGATCCACATGAGCTTTCCAAGAGAAGTCGCGAATTCGGTCTTGTCCAGCTTTTGTCATCCTCGTTCTCAGGGCCGGTGTAGTCGCGATCTCCACAATCCTTTGCGCTAGCAACTCAGGAGAGAATCGCGGGAAGTAGAGTGCGGCGTTACTACAGATTTCTTGGTGCACCGGCAAATCGGAGGCTACGATCGGCAGTTCACATGACATCGCTTCCAGGGTCGGATGGGCAAACGTTTCGGCATAAGAGGCCGTAACATAAACATCGCAAGCTTTGTAAACATGATGAAGGAAACGGTACGGCACCACTCCCAATTGCAACACATTCTCCTCGATGCCGAGCTGTCGCACGAGCACAGCAGCTCTGCGCGGATCATACGATCCAGTCTCCGCACTGGGTTTCAATTCGCAGGTGATAAGCAACTGTACTTTTTTTGTGGGCAATTGTTTCTGTACGAGCGACAGCGCCCGAAATGTGGTTTCAAAGTTTCGAAAGTAGTTGTAATGGCTCACGCAGAAGAGGCGCAACGTACCGGTCCCTCCAGCCAGTTTGCTTTCAAGAGTTGCGGGAAGCGGACCGTTGTCAGCCTTGAACAAATCCTCGTCGAAGCCGTGATGCACCGCGACTACCTCGGCCGATGACCGATTCCGCAACTTATCGGCAAATGCCTGGCTGGGAGCAACGGTGCAATCAGACCAGTGAACAGAGCGCTTGGCTAACCACGCCCTGATTTTCAAATCTACCCAGGCACGATAGGCATGGCGTCGAATGAGATCGTGGGAAAAATCGTCGCAAAAATAGAGCGCATTGCCGCTGAGGAGGATTTGCGGCACGGGCGAACCTCGAAGAGCAAAATTGCCAGCCGAGATCAAAATATCAGCCCTTGAACTGTGCAGTAGTTTTGGCAATTCTCGCTGCTCAAACCATGAACGGCGCGCGGCTGACCAACCCTCGCCGGCTACCAGGAATTTCAAATTGGAAGTATCTGAAAATTCGTCGCGAAGGAGCTCAGAAGTCAAGACGGTGGATTTCACGTCTGGACGTCGCATTAAGTGAGGCACTACGTTGCGAACGTACGTAAAGCCAGAGGCAGCGCTAGCGGCTATGGCATTGAGGAATAGGTGCATTTATCCTCAGTAACAGGATCAGCATATCTGGTTTGACGCGTGAAGTTTTCCGCATTTCTCTCACGACCTACTCTGCTGCTGCGAAGAAAAAGTCGCTTGGTTAAAATAAATTCCGCCGCGCGATTTCGTAGCCGCTTTGGCCAATCACGCCGCATGCACGGCCTTTCGAGCACAATGAAATACAAACCACAGATCAGTACGATGACAGGGCCGACGAGGACAAGCTGAATCAGCAGATGCACCCAATATGAACCGCCTAAAGTGATCTTTTTAGTTACACGCCCGAGGGCGGAGATAACCTCATAATGAATGAGGTAGATGGAATAACACATTCCTCCAACGGCCGTAACCCAAGAGTTTGTGAAAAAACGATTAAAGAGAAGACCACGAAACGTGGCGTAGTAAAGCAGGAATACAAGGTAGGGAAGGATCCAGTGGGTAAGCGTGTCTGATCGCAACACGATGAAAAGTAGAGGCCAACCTGCTGCCGCAGCTACGTCCCAGTACAAACGCAGCCTTGGAGCCTCCTTCCAATCGTTCACATATACATCTGCAAGAAGAAAACCGATAAAGAAAAATTGAATGTAAGCTAGGATCGAGAGAGAAAGGCGATTATGACTCGGCAAGAACACCGTCTGTAAAGACAATGCGGATACGGTAAGCAGACTGATAACGAAACGCCGTAGTCTTACTCTTCGAATTGCGAACAAGAGCGTGAGAACAGGAACTAAGAGATAAAACTGCACCTCGATCTCTAGGGACCATGCGACTCCAATCACAGGACTAGAAGAGCCGTAGATGAGGTTGTGGAGGTAAAAGCAACTTGCTGCCAAATGCGGAAAAAGATTGATGGTGTTCTTGCCTTGTATCCAGATTGCTAGTGCGAACAATGCCAAAAGCGTCACGAAATACGGCGGTTCCAAACGGGTGAGACGCCGCAGGTAGTATCTCTCGAGGCTAACCTTCGGTCCACCTCCAATGTAATGGGAAGCGAAAGGAAGACCCAGCATGAACCCGCTGATCACAAAAAACAGCTCGACGCCGTGGAAGCCCACTAGGGCTAGCCTGGCAAGCCAATCCGTGTCCGGGGGAGCAACATAGTGCAACGGAGATTTCGCAGTCAGATAGCCGTTCAGGTGAAAAAGAATGACCATACTAATGGCCACGAAGCGCAATCCATCCATCTCAGGTATGAAGCGGCCCGAGGTGGTTTCGCGAGAGATCAGCGTGAGAATCTTGTGGGAGATATGAGGCCTTGACGAAGGCTTAGATCGCAAAGCAGTCGTGAGGCCACTTGGTGTCGCCAGGGGTCGGTCTATGACGGAAACCGAGGCTTGAGATACGACAGGGCAAAGAATCGAAGGCGTGATTCCGTCCGGCTTGAGATTCCATTTTGTAGGCCCCATACCCCGAACCCCCAGGATAGTCCTATCCATTTACTCCGACTACGTCCCGGCAACGGCACTTACGGCGTGATAATTGGGCTGAACTGGGACGGGTTCGACAACCGCATTCTGCGAAAGACAGTCGCTAAGGTCGAGCGCCCAGAACGTGATCACCCAAAAGATTAGACACAGGTACGAGCCCACGGAAAGCAGCCAGTCTTCGAAACCAGCATGAATCAAACCGGCAAGCATGACACCTACAAGCGGGATAGCGCAGTGAGCGGGATTGCCCGTCCTCCTCATCCACAAACACATGCGAAAAATACGATGCACCAGCAGGATAACCAGAAGAATGAAGGGGCAAACACCCAGTAGCCCCAAACCTTGCAGGACCGTCAGGTAGCTATTACCGGTCTCGCGATAACTTCCGGTGGTAAAGATCCCTTCTACCACTTTGTCCGGTGTCCCCAGACCGGTACCAAACCAGGGGTGTTCGTTGATGGTTTTAATCGTCGCCTGCCAGGGATCACGCCGCGAACCCAACACCGAGAGTTCGTGGTTGGTTTCCGTAGGCTTATAAATAACAGCCTCTGTGTAATCATGAAAATTCTCTGGTGCGATCAGGAAAAACGAAAGAAAGAATATTCCCAGGCCAAGACATGCGAAAGCCGCAATCCTTATCCGTCGCAAGGAGCACAGGAGCACGATACTCGGGATGCTAGCGGCCAACATCCCCGCACGAGCCCGACTAAGAATCAAAAGAACCCCGCAAACGCACAGAAAAAACAACGCCCTCCTACGCTCGGGACCAGTGGTGGCAATGAGATACCCCCAGAGAAGGACAGGCCACGCAAAGATGCCCATGAGAGCGCCAAGGGAATTGGGGTTGTACCAATAGGGTAGGTCCAGCACGTACAAAACGCCGCACACCATGACGCCAATCTGAAAAACGAGGACCAATCTGCGAACTGTCAAGATTTCCCTACCCTGGAGCGGAACTCTTGCGCCGGTGGAGAGGTATAAGAAGAGCAAGAACAAACTAATACACTTCAACAGGGCAACCTGCCGATTCACTGCGCCTATCGCCGAAAACAGCGCGGCAACGATGGTGAACAATGACAACAGGTGGATGACGCCGAAATCCAATTTATAAGGGCTGCGTGACCACGCCGCTAACCCCAGCAGGGCCGCGATCGCTAACATGACCCACCGTGCGGCGTAAGCGCTTTCCTGAAAAGGTACGTCCGCACCCGCTGAGAAGAAAACTGCTAGCAGTAACGGAAGCATCGCCCTGTATTCGACCACTGCAAGGGCAACCACAGAGAGAATAAGCAAGGTAATAAAGGTGGTCTGCATTGTGACGAGGCCGCAGGCGAGGACAAGAGTGAACAACCCAAACCCAGTTCCCAGCAGAATGCCGACGTTCGGCGTCGAAGGATCCCTCATTTCCAGAGTCCTGCTGCCATAGCGAAGCCCTCAGCACAGCGCTGTGGAGAAAACTTAAGAATCCTTTCACGACTCCTTGCGCCCATGGTGCTCCTGAGACGAGAACTCCCCGCTAGGGACTCTAACGCTGACGATAGCTCATCCAAATGCCCCACTTCAATTACATATCCGTTCCACATGTGTGTGACCAAATCGACAGTGCAGCCAGCCACATCGGTAACAATCACAGGCGCACCCGCGGCCATGGCTTCGTTAACCACTAGTCCCCAAGGGTCGCTCAGAGTGGGAAGCACCAAGGCGTCAGAGAGCGCGTAGTAAGCAGGAAGCTGCTCTCGATGCACGAATCCCGCCCAACACACCCTTCCAGGCGCAATCGCAGCCGCCCTCTGCAGCAACCTGCTGCGATCTGGACCGTCGCCTACGAAAACTAAACCAACTTGTCCACGAATTTGTGAGGTCATCTTCTCATAGGCTTCAAGCAGATGAAATATCCCTTTTTGTTCCACCAGTCGGCCAACATATAGAAAATAGTGTGCAGGTAAATTTAGCTCGTGCAAAAATCGCGAGCGCTCACGCAGAGCGTCATCCGCTCGTTGCGTGAAGAAGCTGATGTCTACCGCGTTCGGCGCCGTAATGATTTCCGTCGGGCCAACGCCAAAGCTGCTTACGTATTCGCGGGAGGCGGTACCGGGCACTAGAAACCCAGCGCATGCCTGAAAAAAAATACGCTTTGCAATCTCAAAAACTTTGCGCTTGTTCCGCTGGTCGTTCAAAGTGCTTTCGCACCACAGCACAACCGGTACCCCATGTGCCTTGGCCCAAAGCAGTGACTGCCAAACCGCTGGATAGTTATAACCTCCGCAGATGATCAAATCAGGCACACAACGCCGGAGGGACGAAAAAATGCCGACATTTAGCAAGACGTGCAATCTTTCAAAGCGGCGGCGCCAGTTTGGGAGGACCTCGTAAGAGAACCGAATCTCGTCTGCATATACCTTCCATTGTCGCTGTGTTGGATCGGTCTCCGCCAAAAAGATCACGTGGAGGTTGATTCCACTCGAGGACGCTAGTGCGTTGAAGACCGGAATACGATACGGTGCGATGATCTCCGTAATGATAACAAGCCGACAATCTACGCTATGCATTCCCGATAAATCCGTAGCCAATGCTCGGCTTGATGATGCAGGGTAAACTGCTCTGCCGTTGTGCGGCGTCCCTCCCGTCCCAACCGCTCGGACAAAGAAGGATTACCCAAAAGGTGGAAGAGCCCGTCAACCAGTTCCGCCAGGCTTTCCGGTTTAATCAACCAGCCGTTCTCCCCGTGTCGAATAATTTCAGAGATCCCTTGGCCATGGCAGCCGATTGTCGCTTTGCCGCAGGCCATAGCTTCCAGGTACACACAGCCTAGAGCTTCATAGCGGCTTGGGAGAACGAATACGCTGCACTGCCGCATCTTGTCTGCTACTTCTTGGCGACTGCAGCGACCCAGGAAAAGCACCCGGCTCTTGATATCTAGCTTCTCCGCGAGCGCTCTCAAACGGTGCGCCTCTGGCCCCATACCGATGATTTCATAACGCAGGTCTGAATAAGTGTCCTTCAGAGCAGCAACTGCACGCACTACCAATTCGTGGCCCTTAATGGGATGAAGATTGCCAACACTCAGAATCACGGGCTCAGAATTGTCTCCCCCCTGGCCGGGAGAAAACCTCATGGGGTCAACGCCGTTATAAGCGACCCGACACGCCACAGGAGTTCCCTTCATACCGGCTAGCACGCACTGCTTTACGTGTTCGCTGACACAAATCACCGACCGCGCCGAAACATAGACTTTGCGTGACGCGGTTTCACACCAGCGGCCAGGCAGGCCCCGAACCTGCTGCGTGGCAAATGCATCTAATCCGTGCACCGAGACAACAAACGGTATTCTGAGGTCACGCGACAGAATCCTGGCAGCTTGGCCGCATGGTAAAGCTGCGTGTGCGTGAATAACATCAAAAGGGCGTGCCCGATGAAGCCGATGTAAGCGTGCACGAAGGCCGGCATAGAGAAACAACCCCGCCGAGGAGAGTCCGAGATTGCCGGGAATTGGTAAGTATCCCCCGTCCCGCAAGCCTCGGCGTGCGATGTATTCATCCTGTCTATAAACCGGATGGACAGAGATTACCGTTGAGCTGACGCCCAGCTCAGGCATTAGCCGCAATGGCTCCGAGATGAAACAGCCACATGTGTCATCTTCATTTCGCGGATAGAAGGGCGTAAGAGTCAACACGTGCAGCTTGTGGCGTGACTCGAGGGCTACTGCTTGCGGTTGCACAGAGTTGCTCTCCTATCTGCTGCTGCCTGCGATCTCGATAAAGGCAGAGTTCCACTGTTTGCTCACGATGTCCCAATCAAACTTCTTTGCATGATGTCGCGCAGCGGAACCCATTCTGGTTCGTAAGCCAGAACCCTGAATAAGCTGTTCTAAACGGTGCAACATTTCCTCGAAAGTACTGACCTGAAACCCCGTAACGCCATCCACAACCGAAGGAGTTTCGTAATCTCGAAAAACGATACATGGCAGCCCTGTCGCTGCCGCTTCTAGAGAAACTTTGGGCAGTCCCTCCAATCGAGAAGGCAGGAGTAAGACATCGCTCTCTCGCATGATCTCAAGAAGCTCGTATTGTGAACGCGGACCTTCCAATGTCACATTAGGAAGGTTGAGATCCGAGATTTGTTTTTGTAGTACACGTTCAAAATTGTTGCGGCCGGCACCCACCAATCGGAAGTTGGCGCCTGGGAAATGTTTGGCGGCTAGCACAACGAATTGCGGCCCCTTGCGCTCTACCAAGGTTCCGACGAACAACACCGTTGGCACGGCATGCTCCCTCTTGGCGGGAGGAGAAAAAAAACGGCAGTCCACCCCTACCGGAAGAATAAATCGCGCTTCGCGATCTCCGTTGTGAGCCAAGTCTCGCGCCACAAAATCCGTAATTCCTACGTGAGCGTCACAGCGCGAGAAAACCCCATCGTATAAAACTCGAAGCAGGATTGATGGGTTCACCAATTGCGCACGAGGGGCCTCTGCGTGCAAGACGGTAGTGGTACCTTTCCGCATCAGGCGCGGAAGATGGACAAAGATGTAGCTGGCGGGACTGTAGTCCATGTAGCTTACGATGTCGTAATCTGAGAGTTGCTCCTTCAGAATTCGAATGGTTTTTACGCGATGTGGCAGCGCGAGCAGACGAATATTGCGACAATTTCGCAGGCGGGGATCAGGCTCCTCCTCATAGAAGAGTGTCACCTCAAACCGTTCGGGATCTAGCCTTAGCGCAACTTCACGGGTGTTTAAGCTCTGGGCGTTCGTGTTTGCCTTGTCCACCGGTGGTAGAAAGAGAATGCGAATTTTATTCCTGTCCATCAGCCGCTCATCTCAATTATCTTAGATATCAGTACGCCTACAATCACTTAATGGACCTGTATCTCCCCCAGCAACGGCTCGGCTGCGTTCCGACGGAAGGATAGCTGTTGGCAAAACTCCCGAAGACAGGCGCGCAAACGAAACTCGGGATCCGAGGCTTGGGGTGGGGATGTGACATGCTCCCGTGCCACTCGAAGCAGTTGTGCTCTTTCGGCTGGCTTGGCATCTCGTGGGAGCGGACAATATTCTCCAGGATCGTTTTTTAGATCAAACATGATGTCGGTCGAGTTGCCAAATCGAACGAGCACCTTATAAGAGGCGTCGCGAACGCTCAGCAGTCGTTGCCCCAAACGATTAGAACGCTGTAACGGATTGTTGCAACCTTCAATGCACTCCGTCACAGCAGTCAGTTTTGGCAATTGTCCTTTTGAAATATCCGGCCAATAACTCGCACCCCGAAATGTGGTTGGACTAGGAACGTCTAGCACATCCAACAGAGTAGGCGCGAGATGAATAAGGCTGAACGGCTCATTTGGCAGGATAGTGCCATTCATTCCTGGAACACGCAACAACAAAGGGACGTGAATCAACTCATCCGCCAGATCCTCAGGCGCATGAAAGCGGCGGCCGTGTTCCAGAAATTCCTCACCATGATCTCCGGTAACGGCGAAGACAGTGTCATCCCAGCGGCACGAATGCTGTAGGGTCCTGATCAAACGTGAGATCTGTGTATCTGCCCACTGGATGCCAGCGTCGTACAAGGTCACGATCTCGTCTCGATATCGCTGGAGCCGTTTGCAGTTAATATGGCCGCGGCTCCACGAGGCATTCCAAAACCTGGCGCGACTTGGGCTGATGTCGGCCCGGCCAATCGCGGCTAGAGCTTCCTCCGGTGGGTAATAAGGATGATGCGGATCCATCAGATGCAACCACAAAAAGAAGGGCTGATCTCCCTGACTGCTAATCCAGGAACTAGCCTGATCGACGATAGTATCGGCTGCCGGATAGGGACGAAGACCTTCCATTGTTTCTTGCCGTCGACTAGCCAACCACTGGCAATACAAGAAATAGAGTTCTTCATATCCCGCCGCCGTCCGCTCGTTTCGTCTGGCATTTCTTTCGAGAAAGCGGTTGAGACGTGTGAAATGCGTATCCATCTCGCCTTCCGAAGAAGTGCTGTCACAGGGCAGGTCCTCCGCAAGGATGTCCCGGAAGGTGTCAAACCCTTCGTCATAGCCACAACGTTGGCTGAGGTAAGGATTTCCCGCGAGGAATGCCGCTGTCGTCCACCCGCAAGCTTGCAAGGCGGATGCAAGCGTCGGTTCTGTGGGAGCGATCCCGAGAACATCCCTGCCTAGAGCCAGTGGAAAGCGAGATGCCAGAATCGCCGGAAAAGAAAAATACGTGGGTGCGCCTGCGACTATAGCACTGGGAAACACATAGCTGTGCAAGGCTAGAGTGTCCAGGAAGGGAGTTGTCGGACGAGGATATCCTAAGAAGCCGACGTGATCGGCCCGCAGACAGTCCACTGTGACCAGCACCAGTGATCGTTGCCTTGTCATTGACAAGCAAACCGGGCCTGCCGCCAAGGTCGACAGGTCCTAGATATACCCCAAATCACGTAGGCGTTCCTCGACAATCTTCTGTTCAGCTTGCTGGAAATGACCGATATCATCCCGGAGTAGCTCCTCTAATAAGCAGGTAAGCAGATCGCTTATCGAATCAAAATGCATTCCAAAGCGCTGCTCCGCCTTAGCACACAATTCTGCCGTTAAGCGAACGTTGCAGAATTCCGTCATATTCAGACCCTCACGGCTAATTTCTCGAAACCGTTTCGCATGTGTATCCAAGCGCTGTGAGCCATGATGCGATCGTCAGCATCCAATGCCACGCACATTGCCGCAGCTCCAAATACAGCGTAGCTGAGTACCAAACCCGATAGAATGGCGATCCATTGATGCTCCAGGGATGTCGTCATTACGCGAAGTGCCCAGAGAAAGCCAACCGCCAGAGCAGTGGGTAAGAGGAGTGCGAAGTAGCCTTGTTTACCCGGCGAGAGCCTCAGGCATTTATTCACCTCGACAAGATTCCAAACGTTACTACCAATATTAATAGCCGCTGCGGAAAGCGCTGCCCCCACCATCCCAAATAAAGGAATGAGCATGAGACTCAAAGCGATTGACAAAGCGGCGGAGATGAACTGAATCCTCATGAGCCGGTTCTGATTTCCTGACATAAGCAGCAAGTATCCGACTGAACCGACCCCACAGTTCACAATCTGCCCCAGAACACCAATGACCAACACGGGCCATCCTGGTTCGAAGTCCGCGCCAAAGATGCGCATCAGTGGTGGCGCAAAGACAATGGCGACAAGAGCCGCGGGAAGCGTCGCTCCCAGTACCCACTTTGTCAAAGTTCGAAACAGTTTACCCAATACTTCATGCTGTGCTTGCGCGTGCAGTTCGGCAATGGCGGGAGCGAACATCTGGTTTATGGACTGGAGAATAACTGGCATAAATGCGACTAGGGTGGACGCAAGAACGTAGATACCAAGTTGGCGAGCATCGAGATAAAAGCCAAGCAGAATCTTGTCAGCCTGCGAGACTAGGAAGTCCAGTGCGCTCATTCCAAAAGTAGCTCCAGAAAAGGAGAGGATCTCCGGGGGAAGAGGGGCCAGTGGTGCCAGGGAGAAGTGGGCAGGCGTGGGCGTAAGTCTCCAGGTCAAACGAGCCAGGAGCAAAACTATGACAATTGCGTTGACGATCTGCGCCACGATGTAACCACGAAGCCCCATACCGAGCGCCAATAGCAAAACCGTGAGTAAGAGAACAAATGGAGTTCCAATGAAATTTGTTATCAGCGTTCGTTTGGCAATATCCTTGAACCCAGCAATTACGTGGGAATAGAACACCTGCAGAGCGCCCAAGAACATGAGTAACGCAAATAGCGTCATATAGCGGGCGAGTTCTGGTGCATGATAAATGTGATCTGCCACCCAGTGTCGGCTGAGCACCATCGCTCCCCCAAGAACCGCGTTAAGGCATAGGATCAGCGTGGTACTTCGCGACAACAAAGCGCGCAGCCCGTCCATGTTTCCAGTGCGGTTATAGACAGCAACATATCGAGCCGCGGTTCCAGGCAGTCCCATGAGTCCAAACAGTTGGACAAAACTGACAACGGTCATGCCGAGCGCATACAAACCCAACCGTTGTGGGCCTAGTACTCTGGCGACGTAAATCTTGACGAAATAACCGGCCAATAAAGTGAAGATCGTTCCTGAGAAGAAAACAGCGGAGTGTTTCGTAATCTCCCGGAAATTGCGCCTGAATTCGAGACGTTGAACAGCGCTGGGCTCCAGGTTGCCAGGTTGTCCGGCTATTTCCAAAGCACTCTCAACGTCCAATGGTCCCCCCTTCCTCGTTCTTTTCATACATAGCGATTACATGAGCCATGTAATGAGGACCCACATCCTGCCCGGCATCAGGATGAAACTCACGGTGCACTAACCGAAGAGCGGGCTGAGACGCGAAGAGATCCACGATAATGTCACCCCCCGCCGGCACCCAAGAACGAAACCAGCCGTCCTGTATGTAGTGAGCAAGACGACATTCAGTGATTACTAACAATCCATCCCGCTCGAGAGCTGCGCTGATTTTCGAGCAGAGTCCTAGCATTCGGTCCCGGCCATAAACGTAATTAAGAATGTCCATCGCAAATATGAGGTCATACTTACCATGAAATGTATCGATCTCTACGTTTAGCCTCGCCACTTCCACTTGAGACAAAGCGGAGCATCGTAATCGAGCGCGGGCACAGGCGTCGGATGAAATGTCGCAAGCCATTACGTGCGTGCACCGTGAAGCCAAATCCAGCGTGAAAACGCCGTCATGACAACCGAGCTCTAAAGCGTTACCCCAGTTCGCGGTGCCCCGTAAACACGCCACCTCTTCTAGCACTCTTCTGTGCCTCTGGCGTTCCAGTTCAGACTCGTAGTCCCACGCGCGGCTGAGGCTGATTTGTTCGAAGGTATCTTCGGGGTCGGTGAACCATCGACTACGAGCCACGGATGCTAAGTACCGTACACGTCGATAATTGTTCGTCAATCCCTGTACCACAGCACGAACCGTATCCACGATCCCCTCCGCGCTTGCTTTGAAGTCTTGATCCCACCCCATTAAGAAACTGCTAACTGGCGGCAGCAAAGCGATACCTGGCAAATTGTTCGCGCAGGGACCAGTCGAGCCCGGAAACCGAGGCTTCGATTTCTGCGATTCCCATGCGGGCTGAGATGTGCAGTCGAGGCAGCGCAAAACGCTGTTTTAAGGACTGACGATGAACGCACCCTCCAAAATTTAGAAATGCGCAATCATAACCAGCTTGTTCAGCTAGACTGATTTCGCGGGGAGTGATCGATCCTCGATCGCCAAATGGATAGGCAAGCGCCCATACAGGTGTGCCAATCACAGATTGGAGCTCAGCCTGTGTCCCTGCAATCTCCTTCCAGGAGACTTCAGCGGAAGACTGTCACAATAGCGGATGTGACAGCGTGTGGTTACCTATCGCCATTCCAGCGTCCACAAGTTGCTGCAAGTTGGAACGAGAAAGTGTCGTATAGCGCTCGCGCAGCGACGGCTCTTGGCGATATGACAAGTCCCATTCTCGCGGCAACCGAAGAACATCCAGGAACTGGTTCACAATCATTTGCCGTTTATCGGCAGGGTATTTTGAGAGCTCTTTTACTAGCCGCCACCAAACTGCGCACCGCTCCTGCCGGCTACCAAGATTGAAATGCAGACGCAATGAGTCGACCTGGACAACGGTCCTGCCCCTCGGTGCGCAGAGGAGCAGGAGATATAACTGCAAATACCATGGCCTCACGGGATGCTCGCAAAGTGAGCTGCCAGTCACAAAGAATAAGCACTTAACCTGCTCCTCGTGCAGAACCGGCAACATCTCTGTCGCCGTGCTAAGCAGGCCGTCGTCACACGTCAGCAGCACGGCTCGAGAAGGCAGATCGCCCCGTCCCATGAGCCATCGATGACAAGCCTCGGGATCGATCACGCAATAATGAGATTTGAGCCATCGGAGCTGCCGGCGAAACGCATCCGTGCGCACCATGCCACCGTCAATAAACCTATCTTCTTCTTGATAAGAGGATGGAAGCACGCCGTGATAAGTGATAACGGCCAGGCTTTGAAACCGGTTCGCACGCGTGAATAGGTACCCGGCCTTGGATAATGAGGGATAGAAAACCCGTCTTAGAAGACGGCCGGCCACCTTCGATGCGAAAGTGGGGACGGCTTTTTGCACCTCGCTAGGAAGATCGCCAAACATGAATCGTTCCAAGCTCTTGGAATTGATCGTTTCACAAAGTAGGGAAGACGGATCTCGCAAATTAGTTTCTCTTATCAACTTAGGAATGCTATCGATTTCTTCAGGGCATGTCAGAAGCTGGCCCGCGCCGAACTTCGTAAATTGCTGGACATAGCCGGTGTCTTTTGGCTCTAGCCATCCACAGTTGAAAAAGGGAATCCCTTGCTGAGCGCACTCAAGAGCAACGCTCGAACTCACGCTTATACCAAACCAGGCTTTATCAAACAGCTCTGAAGCGAAGCGACAAGCGGATATTTCAATGAGCGATCGTTTTGATGGCGGTAAGACCCTCTCAATCAGCCTCTTCCGCTCGCGCCGGCTCTCGAACGGATGCAACTTTACGATTACCTTACAATCATGGGTACGCGCGATATTGCACAAGCGCGGCAAAATTTCCCGATAAGCCTCTTCCGGACGGCCCTTGTATACCTCGTAAGGTTGAGAGAAGAAAACAATTGAGCGGCTAGCGCACGAGAATTCTTTGCGACCCCCATGATTGGCTCGAGCGTTGGGTGCTCCGATCTCGATTCGTTCCTGCGGGACTCGGCAGATCCTAGCCATGTAATCCGCTTCCATCTCACCTTTTGCCAGGTAGATATCGGCATACCGCTGCTTGAATAGAAGGGTCGCGTCCAATGCTCCATGCGCACAGTAAATAGAGCGTAAACCCATCTGTTTAGCCAAAATCAGCGGAATGCGCGTGTAGATATTGAGGTCGTCACCGCAGAGCACGCTTTCGATTGGTTCATTCCTAAGTAGGTTCCACCAAGCGTCACGCGCGCATACTCCGGCGGCTAATCTTTCGGCAAAGTCGTTGAAATATCCTGCTTGGGTGGCCCATCGTAGTTCGGGCAATCCCGTCAAAAGAACTCTTTTCAACTCATCCCACCCTTTGACGAGAGATTCCGCCTCGCGCCGAGATCTCCGTGAGGATCGCGCGTAGGCGGCCAATGACGTTCGTAGGACATTTGGGTGTCCCGACTTCCACTTCCCACTATGGCGTGTTGACACCAGCAAAAACTTTCTCTCCGGCAGTAGACTTGCGTAAGCCAGAACCACACGTGAGACATTCACATAAGGAGAGGGCAACAAAACCAGTGGATCATTATTACGCAACCGCAGTTGCAAGTTGGCGTATCGGCGGAGTTTGTAGTCGGCGTCCCACTTGTCAAATGCGACCTCAACAATCTGAGCGGGAGTTAGATTCCAGACGCGTCCGGCCCGACCCTCCCAGTTCATCCTGCGACTCGGCCGAGAGTGAAAACAGGGAATTCTCCGATCCCAGACTTGCTCGAACAAATTAGTAGGCGGGCGGCTTGCTGTCAGATCGGCGGAAGTTCCCAAATATTCCTTCAACCGATTAAGGAGACAAAGAAACTGTAATTTCTCATATTGAACGGCTGCGATGAGCTCCCACCAGTCGATTCCTTGTGAGTCGAGGAGCTGATTCCGGCCCACATCGATGATTTCGTTAACTTTGCGGAATACCTCGATGGGTTCCTGAAAATCGTAAAGACTAATGACCTGAGTTCTCAGTTGCTGCCCCCAGCGACGATGACAGTCGGGGCCAGCCCAGCCCAGGTCGACGATGAGATCCCATAGATGTTCTTGCCATTCTCCCGAATAAGGTGTGTCTTCGGGATTGAGCAATAAGACTTTCACGGTTCTCCGATTAATCGCCCGCCTCCAAATTACACGATTCGATTGAGACAAGAGATTGCCAGATGTGGTTCTCTTGGACCCGCTAGAGTCGGCGACATACAAACCGTTGAGCACCTGAGGCGAGGTGAGAAAAGTGATGCGATTTTCGCGACGTTATTACGATTGCACGGAGATCACTTCCGCGGAATTGTTCGGGCGTTGAATTGAGATTTGGGAAGTAGAGAGGGGGGTGCAGGGATCGATTTGAGCACCGACCATTACCGAACGTAGGGAACAGGGATTCCCTAGCGGCAGGAATCACTCTCCCGAAGCTCTTGCACGGGATGCGGCGCCTTCCACCATGTTCCAGGCAAGCGGCGTACCTTTTTCCAGTTTGCGTGTCGCTCGCCGGCCGAGAACAAAGGGGAGATAACGGGGATGCAGGCCTTGGGCAGGTCGAATGGATCGAACGTTGTCGACTGTGAATAACTGGCCTTCTTTCACCTCGTCGACGACAAAGAGCGATCGCCGGTACCTAACCGTGCTCTCCTCCTGACGAGTGACTCTAAACTGAACATTTCCAAGAGCCTTCTGCGCAATCCTTATCGCAGTTACCATCTCTCTGAACTCATGAGGTTCGAGTGAAAAGGCGCTGTCTGGGCCGCCATCGGCACGAGCAAGGGTCAAGTGTTTTTCAATGAGACACGCACCTAAAGATACCGCGGCAACTGGTACGGCAATGCCCAAAGTGTGATCTGAGAGGCCGACAGGCAACCCAAAACGGCGGATCAAGTCGGGGATCGCACGAAGGTTCATCTCCTCTGCAGGCGCCGGGTAAGCGCTCGTACAGCGCAGCAACGCGATCTGGGTTCCTCCCGCTGCGCGTGCCGCTTCAATTGCTTCTTCAATCTCTGCCAATGTAGCCATACCCGTGGAAAGAATTAGTGGCTTTCCTGTTCCCGCCATCTTCTCTATCAGCGGAATGTCAACTAGTTCCGGGGACGCGATCTTATGTGCGGGCACCTCCATCTGCTCCAGAAAATCCACGGCAGACGGGTCAAAGGCGCTGGAGAATAGATCGAGTCCCAATTGATTTGCAATTGCCTTCAGCTTCGGCTGCCACTCCCACGGGGTGTGGGCCTCGCTGTAAAGGTCGTGGAGCGTGCGGCCGTCCCATATAGTTCCGCCTGCGATTCGGAAACATTCCAGTTCGGAACGGATCGTAATCGTATCCGCCGTGTAGGTTTGTAGCTTTACCGCGTCTGCGCCTGCTTCTTTGGCAGCACGCACGATACGCACAGCCTGCTCGAAATCCTGATGATGGTTAGCAGAGAGCTCGGCAATCACATACACGGATTGCCCCTCTGCTATCCGTCGTCGGCCGATCTGAATAGCTGGCGCGATCACGCCTCCTTCGCCTCGGGAACTTTAGCCGCAACGTCTTGCAGCAAAAAGGGCATCCCGCGGCCGCTCCGGATTATCTCCATCGAACGGTCACCTTCATTAAAGATGAGATCCAGAACACAGGCGTAGGCAACAAAAGGCGGGAATGACTGTCTGTATTCTGGGTGTGTGTAGTTCTGGAAAAGCAGGTGCAGACCGCGATCTGTAAGAACATCCATCTCTTCTAGAAGATACCCTGCCGAGCCAATGGGAGAGAGGTACTGTCTCGCGTTCAACTCCTGGCAAATTTTGGCGAGCAACTCTGTTCTTTTCCCTTCTAGCCCTAAGGAAGATGCCAGGACCAGAGGCGTACCAACTCCGAGCTCTTGCAGCAACCACTTCAATAGGTGCACATTCAAATCTACCAGGCGTCCCGCGCTACATTCCTCGAGAATCGCGGATAGTCTCGGAAAGTAATTGTTGAAGAAGGGCGCGCGGCTGTAGTTCAGTGCCACTGCACGCAGGTGGTTGCGGCGGAACTCTGGTTCGCGAATCTCAACATCCTGGATCTTTTGCCCAAAGTGGCCGCGAAAACTTACAGGCACGGTGAGCCACTGCAACCCCATGGGTGTCTTGATACGGTTGCGCTGCTGCCAGGACTGCTTTTCGAACTGCACCGTGTCCAAAAGTACGAACGTGTCCACTTGGTCGATAAGGTCGAAGTAGCCGAGCCACGGCAGATACGTAGGTTGTGAAATGGCAACTTTCATTACACTCGCATCTCGCGGGAGCTTTCTTCTTCGCAGGAGGATCCGGCGCACAGGGCCTGAACTACCCTCTTTGCCCCAAGCCCATCAACAATTCTCCGCCCCTCCGCGCACATACGCTGCCTGCGACCTGCATTCGACATGAGACCAGCGACGGCGGAGGCGACGGCGGAGGCGTCGGGTTCCAACGACAAGGCTGCGCCCATTTTGCATAACCTTGAAACTGTTTCAACGTCGGCCGGGTAGCGTGGCCAACAAACGATTGCCGGCCCCATGTAAAGCAATTCCCAAAGGGTAACGCCCACGGCTGCAATAGCTATATCCGCCCATGCCATCTGTGCAGCCATATCCTTGACATCGCATAATATCTCCACTTCTTGGATATTTTCCTTAACCTCCTGCGTGACTAAATCTAGCTTGGGATTAGCGGATCCGATTACAACACGTACCTGTAAAGTCGATTTCTTCAAGTGCCGCAAACCATGCATAGCGGTGACTGTCATGTTTTGGGGATCGCTACCCCCCATTGTGATGAGCAGCCGCGATGCGACTTCGGGCACAATCCGTTCTTCCGGGTGACTATGCAGAAACTCGTCGCCCAGGAGGGCGTACTTAGGCCCAAGCATTAGCTGCGTCCATGGTTCGCGGCCAGAGTACATCTCGTCGCGAATCGGCAGATCGGCATTCCAGACCCAATCAGCGTAGTAGTGCGCGGCCGTAGCATAGTCATCCAATAACAAGAGCCTTAACCCAGCTTTCTTTATCCGTTTCTGGTAGTCGGCATCGAACCGGCTTCCATCGAGGACCAAGGTCTGGGATGCACAGCGGTGAGCTAGCGCAATGGTCTGATCGGCATCCAGCACCGAACCTGGATAGGCGCCCAGTCGAACTACTTCGCAACTTTCATTGCACAGGCGCTCACCCAAAGATTGGGGAGACTCATGCAAGGCAAACGTCACACGTCCACCCGCGTTTTGCCAAGCCTGAGCAAGAGCCAGGCAACGCATAACATGTCCCACGCCAATTTCGGCGCTGGCATCAGCACGGATTATCAGACCCTGCGCTTGCATTCGAGGCCACGACCGAATTATGACCATACTCAGACACTCAATTGCAGCAACAAACACGAAGCTTTTATGCCCTCACTTGCGGAAGACGTAATCGAATCGGTGAGCCGAGTCTACGATGTCACCTCGCAAGTCCAACTCTTGATGTCTAAAGTAAGTCTCTAGCTTCAGGCCGCATTGCGTAGCCATTCGAATCAGCCGCTCAGGGGTGGCGTGAAACATCCGAGCAGAATTCAAGACTAGGCTTTCTCGACCTAGAAAACCCCTCACCAGCCTTCGTCCCATGCCAAGAGCGGGTCTCCATCCTGCGTTTTTCCGCAGGTGCCTGAGCAAATCCCATTCGGAGGTTCCGCGGTACATATGAAGTTCTTCGTATTCGTCCGCATCAGGGATTTCTCCGATCCAAATCTTGGCATGCCTACGTGCAACCCGGGCCATCTCTTGCAACGCAGCTGTCACATCACTTTCGGAATCCAGCAACAACAAAACACTGTTGCAAACGATATGCGAAACAGATTCAGATTCTAACGGTAGTTTTTGTACCAGCGCGGTTAGAAAAGTGACGTCCGGAAGAATCGTCTCAAGTCTTTCTTTCTCCTCCCTCGTCGGTATGACGCCAATCCGGCGGGAAACCTTTCCAGCCGCCATTCGCAGGAGACACCCGTCACCACACCCGATGTCCACCAAAACGTCACCCAGGCCGAACTTCATTCCTTCCAAGATTCGAGAATTCACGAATTCCGTTAGAGCGTTTTTGTCATCTCGTCCCGCCATTCGATGAATATCTGGTGATAGCGCCCTAACCCTGTAGGCCTCGACATAGTTGGTTAATCGTACGATGGGCATCTGTTGTTATCCTTCGTGCAGTGTTTTCTGCCGTATGTGCGCGTTGAGCTCCGCCAAATCTGGCTCACGGTCCATCAGTGCCGTTACGTCGCGCCAGTGAAAGTCAACGCGATTGCCGAAGTGCACATAAATCGCGCGGATTATCTCTAGGTCCTCGGCTGTGTCTAGAGTCCACCGATACTGGCTGTCGTCCGATTCACTTGTCAAAGAAAACAGTCGAAAGAGTTGTGGATTCTGGTAAATATACGGCGTGACGTGCACTCGCTGATAAAATTCCTTTGCCTCATGCCAGGCGCGTACCAATGCCGCCCAAGTGAACACCTCGACATCCAAACCACGTGGGTAAGTCACAATAAGAGAGTTGGTGGCGTAGTCGGACTGATGGTCGAGGAAAGCATTGACAGTCTTGTCAATCAACTCAGGCTCGATCAAAGGGCAATCTGCCGTGATGCGCACAATTGCTTCGGCTCCGCAATTCTGCGCAGCGCGATAGTACCGATCAAGAACATCAGTCTCATCACCTCGAAAACAGCCCACAGAAAGACGCATGCATTCCTTTACGATTGCGTCATCGGCAGTCTGGATCGAGGTCGCGACTTCAACTTCGTCCACCGTTGTGGCACCGCGGGTACGATTCACTACCCGCGCCAAGACGGTGGCGCCGCCCAAATCAGCCAGCACCTTGCCGGGCAAACGAGTACTCCCCATGCGCGCCTGAATGATCGCGACTACTCTCACCCTTCTCCTTGGCCAAGACTGGTTTCTGCCCCGTTAGCCTTACGCAGCAAAAGGAACATCGTATCGACGTTTTCGTTCTCGAGATAAGGTAGCCGGCGTTCGCAGGCCAGTTCTAGATCTGCAAACCGTTGGAGGTAAAGACTGGAATAATCCGCCTTCCACAACAAATCATGGTGACCGCGATAAGGCACTTCAGTCATGCCGGGCGAATAGTATTCCAATCCCCAAATCCAACGTTTTGCGCAGCGATGAATCTCATCAAGAACAACTGGCAGGTCAGGGGGCCCAATGTGGATTAACACTCCGGACGTGAATACTAAATCGAAACGCCTATCTGCATAAGGAAGCGCCAGCGCAGACGCCCGCTTGAAATTAGCGTTAGGGAGACGGTTCTTGGCCCGCTCCAAAGCATAGCTCTGAATTTCAATGGCTTGCAGGTTAGTGAATCCCATCTCCTGCAATAGCAACAGTTGGTTTCCCATGTTGCATCCTATTTCGAGGATCTGCGCATCTTTGGGAACACCTTCTAGAAAGCGCCGATTCAACTCTGTCCTCGTAACCCCATAGTTCCGCTGGTAGAGACCGTCCAGTTCAAGAGGCGTAAACGTGTTGCGGTCGGTGTACTCGCGACCGAAGTCGCTCGTCCATTCGCGTATCTGGGCGGTTTCCGGAAGTGCTTTTACCATTGAACAACCTCTGGTGTTGCTCGTTCACTTCGCGAAATGTCCAACTGTCTTGATGACAGCATGGATTACGTCGGCTAAATCCTCGTCGCTGATACCGTGGAACATAGGCAAACTAATGAGGTGTTGATATGCGTCCTCTGCCACGGGATACTCCCCGCCCTTGTATCCGAAGCGTTCGCGATAGAACGGATGCTGATGCACGGGAATGTAGTGGACATTTACACCGATGTTTTCCGCCCTCAGCGCGCGAAACACTTGCCCTCGATCCGCGCAAAGGTGTGCTAGATCGAGACGAATAGGATAAAGATGCCAAGCTGGAAGGACATCGGATCGAACGCTCGGAGGCACTACGCCAGGAATATACCGGAAAGCTTCAGTGTAGCGGTCTGCAACCTCACGACGACGGGACAGATTTGATTCAAGCTTTTCCATCTGGCTCAGACCTAAAGCGCAACCGATATCGGTCAGACGATAGTTGAAACCAAGCAGAACCATTTCGTAATGCCATTGTCCGGCCGTTTGCCGCTGGCGCGCATCACTGTCAATTCCATGATTGCGGAATCGACGTAGAGTTTTGGCAAGATCGGGCCGCTCGGTGGTCACCATTCCACCTTCACCGGTGGTCAGATGTTTAACCGGGTGAAAGCTGAAGACGGTCATATGCGCGATGCTGCCCACCAACCTGCGCCGGTATTCCGCGCCGAGCGCGTGGCAAGCGTCTTCAATGACAATTAACCCGTTGCGTTCAGCGATTTGAAGAATTGCGTCAAGATCGGCAGGATGGCCGGCATAGTCGACGGGAAGGATTGCTCGGGTTTTGGACGTAATCTTAGTAATCGCTTGCTCAGGATCAAGATTCAGCGTATCGCGACAAACATCGGCGAATACAGGTCTTGCTCCCTGGTACAACGCGCAATTGGCCGTGGCGCAGAAGGTCATGGGCGTTGTGATGGCTTCATCTCCGGCCTTAAGCCCAGCCGCGAACGCGGCGCCATGTAGTGCCGCCGTACCTGAACTGAAACTCACTGCGTACTTGGCCCCTACCCGTGCGGCAAACGCTTCTTCGAATTCCTCGACTTTCGGCCCGGTAGTCAGCCAGCCCGATCGCAACACGTTCACGATCGCGTGAATATCGTCATCGTCCAGTGTTTGCCGACCATAAGGAAGCAGCGTCTTGCGAACGGGAGATCCGCCGTTGATGGCGAGTATTTCGCTGCTGACTGGCGTCACGCTCATTTTGAATTTCTCTACACAACCGCGGCTTGGCGCTGCCTTCCCGTATGTGCCAGCACCCGCATATCAGGCGCAATGAGGTCTTGCAATTCGTCTCCGCTAAGCCAACGCGAATTAGTGTCACTGGTATAGCGAAAGCCTTCAGGCAGCGGAGTTGCGTCTATCCAGTTCTCTCGTTTCCACCATGGGTGGGAAGGCTGGATTATGTACATCTCGTCCACTTCTAGTGCGTTCCGTGCTTCGTCTTCGGAAAGAAGAACCTCGTGCAGCTTTTCTCCAGCACGTATGCCGATGTAATCAACCTCGCAACTTGGGGCAACACTCTTCGCCATTTCCAAAAGCGTCATGCTGGGAATCTTAGGAACAAAGATCTCTCCGCCGTGCATGTTCTCGATGCAATGGATCACGAACTTCACGCCGTGATCGAGGGTAATCCAAAATCGAGTCATCCGTGGGTCCGTGATAGTGATTTTGCCTTTTTTGCGTTGCTCCAGAAAAACAGGAATAACACTGCCTCTGCTACCGACAACGTTCCCGTAGCGCGCACAACTGAAACGGGTGTCTTGCGCACCGGCATACGCGTTGGCTTGTACGAACATCTTTTCAGCGCAGAGTTTGGTCGCACCATAAAGATTGATCGGATTTACCGCCTTGTCCGTGCTAAGGGCAAAGATCCGCCGTACGCCTTGATTGATCGCGGCGTCGATCACGTTGCGACCGCCCATGATGTTGGTTTGGATCGCTTCGAAGGGATTGTATTCACAGGCCGGGACCTGCTTGAGGGCAGCTGCGTGAATCACCACCGTTACGCCCGCGAAGGCACGCTCCAGCCTCGATTGGTCCCGAACATCGCCGATGAAATAGCGCAGGCTCGGATGGTTGAAACCGGACGCCCGCATGTCGTGCTGCTTCAATTCATCGCGACTGAAGATGACAAGTTTCTTGGGGTGATAGTCCCGCAGCATGATCTCGACAAATTTCTTGCCGAATGAACCCGTACCTCCGGTGACAAGAACAACCTGCTCCGACCAGTTCATCTAGCTAGCCTCGAGATTGTGAAAGTCGTATTGCAAACTATGCACTGCATTTCCAATCCAATCATGACTGAGTTTCGCATCGATCGGGAAAACAAAATCGTGGCATCAACTTTCTGAATTCTTACCAATGCTGCGTAGTATAGCGAGATAACTATTGCGACGATGTTAAGTAGCTTGGTAACGCCCCGCATTTATTGTGGAAATCATCACAAATTGCTTTATGTGCAGTGCTAGAATGCGGCAAACATTCATAACGAATAAATTTTCTTAGTGCGAGTGAGCATCCTCGACGCCGACTTTGGTCATGGCATGCTGGAGCGCTTTACTAGGGCGGAATCGCATGCAAGATTGTTGTGCAGGAGTGGGAATGGATTCAGGACCTTTGGTACATACGAACGGTCAGATGATTCGCGAGGTACAAGCGCCGTATCCAGTCGAATTTAGCCGCCAGTTGCTCACCGGTATTTACCCAAACGCACCGGCCCAGGATTCCGTGCTGCGCGAGTATTTGCGGGTATTGATAAAGCGCAAGTGGACAATCCTCTTTTGCCTTGCTGGGATCTTCATCATGGTTGCGATCTCCAGTCTGAAAATGACTCCCGTCTACGAAGCATCAGGCAGCATCGCGGTTAATAAAGCCGATCCCGGGTTGGTCAATTTCAAGGACTCCGGCTCAATGAGCATCGATTACTACGATCCCGCCGATCTCGACACTGAAGTAAAGATTCTGCAGAGCGATCTGCTGGCACTACAAGTAATTAAACAATTGAATTTAGACAAGCGGACCGAGTTTGGCGGAAAACCCGACAGCGCGTCTTCCTTGAACCTCGCCCCGGATCCCCTGCAGACAGATTCAACGAGAACCTCCGCGTTACTTAGTGCGGTTAAAGGAAGCCTGCGAGTGTCGCTCGTACCCAATTCGCGGATCATCGAGCTCCATTACCGCAGTCCAAATAAGGAACTCGCCGCCACAGTCGTAAATACTCTGGCAACTACCTACGTCGAGCAGAACTTTAAGACGAAATTTGAATCGACCATGCAAGCTGCCGACTGGCTTTCAAAACAGCTTGTCGATCTCCAGATGAAGGTCGAGACCTCCCAGGAAAAATTAGTGAAGTACCAGAAACAGCATGAGATTCTTGGGATTGACGAAAAGCAAAATATTACGACCGCCAAACTTGACGAATTAAACAAGGAACTTACAGCGGCTGAGTCCGGACGCATGGAAAAGGAATCGGTGTACCGGCTGATTCAATCGGGCGATCCCGATGTAGTTGCTTCTGCCCCGGTCGGTGGCGATTCCAATAGCGGAAATAATCCGAACTCCGGATCTCCTCTGCTGGACAGCCTTAGAGGCAAGCAGGCCGACCTTAAGATCCTCGTCGCGGAACTGAGTACTCAATTCGGGGCATCCTATCCGAAAGTGGCTCAGCTTAACAACCAGCTCAAAGAAATTGATATTCAAATTCAAGGCGAGATGAAAAAAATGAGCGGCCGGGTGCGCGGCCAGTATATGGCAAGTCTGCACCGGGAGGGTTTGCTGCGGGATGCCCTGGAGAAGCAGAAGCAGCAAGCCAACAAGCTAAATGAAAGCGCTATCGAATACAGCCTTCTGAAACGTGATGTAGAAACTAATCGTCAGCTTTATGAAGGACTTCTTGAGAAACTGAAAGAAGCTGGTGTTACCGCAGGCTTGCACTCAAGCAACGTAAAAATCGTGAACGCCGCTCGCGTCCCTATGGCTCCATCCGAGCCAAATATCCCTCGAAACCTCGCGTTTGGGCTGCTCCTTGGACTGACCTCTGGAATCGGACTGGCGTTCTTGCTGGAGAACCTCGATAACACGGTGAGGACACCAGAGCAGGCCCAAATCATTTCATCACTCCCTTCACTTGGCATGATCCCTCAAGGCTCTAGGACTGGCGTAGAAGGCAAGAACGAAAACCGGCTGATCGTTGCGTCCTCGAAAGAATCGGTCGAGTTGGTTACGAAATCGCGACCACAGTCCCAAATGGCGGAGTCGTACCGGGCACTGCGAACTTCCCTTTTGCTCTCCTCGCTGGGAGCACCGCCAAAAATTATTCTCATTACTAGCGCGCTGCCACAAGAGGGAAAGACTACGACCAGTATTAACTGTTCGATCGTACTCGCACAAAAAGGTGTGAAAGTTCTCTTGATTGATGCAGATTTGCGGCGACCTGGCGTCCATAAGGCTCTCGGCATGGGTCCACGCAGTGGTCTGAGCAACATACTGACCGGTAGCGCAACTTTGCAGCAAGCTATCACCCGGTCGCCGCTACTTCCAAATTTGTTCGTGCTGCCTGCCGGGACGCCCCCTCCAAACCCGGCAGAACTCCTCGCGTCGTCCGACATGCGAGACCTACTAGCGCAACTTCGGGATCAATACGACCACATCATTATCGACACGCCGCCTACCTTGTCGGTCACAGATGCCGTCGTGCTCTCAACCAAAGCTGACGCCGTTGTGCTCGTCATCCGCTCCGGTCAAACCACCAAAGGAGCGCTGCGGCGTTCGCGCGACATTTTGATGCAGGTTAATGCGAAGGTGGCGGGAGTGCTACTCAATGCCGTCGATTTGAGCTCTCCTGACTACTACTACTATTACGAATATCAAGGAAAGTACGGTAGCAAGTACTACCAGGAAGAGGAATTGGATGATAGCAACGAGCCAAAAGCCTCTTCTACAAATGCTTGAAGTCAAGGTTCTGTCTCTACGATAGTGGCAACATAACAATGAAAGTCGTCCTCGGCTCGCGTAACCAAAGATTTTGGCTAATTACGCTTTCTCTTCTAATCACCAGCACGTACATGACTCTTGTGACTCGAGAGTATGTGGCGGCCCATCTCGCAAGCCGTGCCCAGTTGAGCAGTCTGCAAATCGCCGCCAAGCTTGAGGCTGGCAATGCCGAATATCGTCACGAACTGGGGCGGTATCTCGAACTGATAGCACGGAATCCTTCAGCCGCCCTTGAGCAATACAGGCTCTCCGTACAACTCAATCCATATGTCGCCCGCTACTGGTTTGATCTTTCGGCGGTACTTCGCTTGATGAGCTACACAAATGAGGAGAAAGATGCCATCGAACGCGCCATTCGGGCCGATCCAGTAACGCCGGGGGTCGCATGGGAGGCGGCCAATTTTTACCTTGTGCAAGGGGACACAGAGAGCGCGCTTCGAGAGTTCCGTGTGGTGCTGCAGAACGATCCGTATCTCCCGTACGCCGCGTTGCAGCTCTGCTGGAGGGCTAATCCCGATGTAGATGCGCTTCTTCGGAAAGTGGTCCCACCGCGGGTCGAGGCATACCTCGCATTCCTTGATCTTCTGATTGACAGGAAGGAGACTGTAGGAGCGGCGAAAGTATGGTCGGCCCTAATGAAATCAACCCAGCGCTTCGAACCAGTTTACCTTTTCCGCTACGTCAAGTACCTCGTCCTACAAGGCGAGGCGGAGCAGGCACGTTTGGTCTGGCAACAAGCATCGGGAATTCTGGGACTATCGTCTTATCTGGCGTCCCCCAATAATCTCATTGTGAACGGCACCTTCGGCCTTGACATCCTGAATGGTGGGTTCGATTGGCAGTACCTCAAGCAACCCGGTGTTTCGCTAGCTCTTGATCCCAGCGCCTTTCATGGAGGGTACAGATCGCTTTCTATTACCTTTGACGGTCCGGGAGTGACTGATGCGGGAATCTATCAATTCATCGCGGTTCAGCCCAATACGGAATACGAGTTTTCAGGCTATTTTAAAGCCGGGGAGATCGAGGGCGCGGGCGGCCCGCGCTTCGCCATTCACGACGTGTATTCAACGAAAACCTATTTCGAGAGTGACGATCTGAAAGACGCGGAGTTCTGGAAACCGGTGAATGCAGATTTTACGACTGGACCCGAAACAAAATTGCTCGTGCTGCGGGTGGCGCGCGTCCCTGCTGGCAGCCCCATCCGCGGTAAGCTTTGGATCGATGACTTCCAACTTGTTCAGAAGCAGTCTGGTTCAAAGTAGATCGTGAAATGGCGTTCAAAAATCGTCGATAACAAGAGCTGTTCGTGACATCTCCGATTCTTGTAGCTGCGGAACCGACATTAGTATCGCGAAGGACTTTTAAACCCTCTCGCGTCGACTCCGTTGTTTTCTACGGAATCATTGGCCTTCTTCTTTTCGGTCCTTTGGCCTTTGGAGCTGTTGAGCCCTGGTCAATCTTCATTCTGGAATTCGGCGCATCGCTGCTCTTCCTTGTTTGGATGATTCAGCAGATCAGATCGAGTGCGCTCAGAGTCACGCGAAATCCGCTATTCTTGCCGATGTTCGTTTTCGCGAGCTTGATTCTTGTCCAGCTAGCCACGGGTCGAAGCGCCTATAAATATGAAACTTCCTCCAAGGCACTGTTGTACTTCGCGTACGGAATGCTTTGTTTCCTTGCGGTGCAATGTCTGCGAAGAGCATCGCAGGCGAAGAAACTCGCCCTGATTCTGTCGATCTACGGATCCTCGGTGGCGTTGTTCGCGCTAATCCAAAGCCTTGCCCCGAATGGAAAAATCTACTGGCTCCGCGAAGCTCATCTGGGTGGTTGGATTTATGGTCCGTACGTTAATCACAACCACTTCGCCGGGCTCATGGAAATGCTGGCGCCTATTCCATTGGTGTTCTGTTTCACGCGCTACGCCCATGGAGTAAAGAGAACCATCGCCGGAGTTGCGGCTGCGGTAATGGCAAGCACAATTTTTCTTTCCAGTTCGCGAGGCGGAATGTCCGCCCTGGCGATTGAGATGACATTCTTTGCCGCTGTGGTGATGACTGGACGTAAACGTCCCAAAGCTGTCATTGTGGGCGGAATTTTTCTCCTGGTCGTCTTTGGGCTCCTCACTTGGGTTGGCGGTGGCGAACTGGCGAATCGCATGGCAAGTATCCGAACTGAGGCAAAAGCGGAGATGTCGGGAGGAATGCGGCTGGCCATTGATCGAGATAGCCTGCACATGTTCATGCAAAAGCCAGTGCTGGGTTGGGGGCTAGGAGCTTTTCCCGTCGTTTACCCACAATTCCGCAGCTTTTACACGAATTTCTTCGTCAATGAAGCCCACAATGATTACCTGCAGTTGCTGGTCGAAATGGGTGCGCTCGGATTCGCAACCATGCTGTGGTTCCTGGTAGTGCTATGGCGCACCGGCCTTAAGAAACTCCACGATTGGGCAGTCAACATCAACGGCGCGGTGACACTGGCCGCATTGCTCGGCTGTACCGGAATACTGGTCCACAGCTTCGTGGATTTCAATTTACATGTTCCGGGTAACGCTGCTCTCTTTTACGTCCTTTGTATCGTGGCGGCCTCCGAGCCTCTGCTTCAATCAACTCCCCGCCGACGCTCCCATTCGAGAGAACCTTGGACGAGTGACGAAGCTCCCCAGCCAACGAGCTAAAGAATGACCTGGACAACCAGCTTTTGAAACCTCCATTCTGCTCTGAGGGTCTGCGATTTCCATTTTCAGGGTGATACGTCCACCGACTGCGGCTCATCTCTGTGCTAGCATCAAGTGAACCCAATGGCATCTGGAAAACTTCACGTTGTGCCCCTCGGCGGGCTTGGCGAGTTCGGTATGAACTGCATGGCCTTGCGCTGGGGCGACAACATTATCGTCATCGACGCCGGCCTGATGTTTCCCGAAGCGGAGCTCCTGGGCGTAGATATAGTTGTTCCAGATATCTCCTACCTGATTGAAAATCGGCAGCGGGTGCGCGCAATTGTATTGACCCATGGACACGAAGATCACATTGGAGCGTTGCCTTGGATCCTGTTCGAGCTGAACGTGCCGGTGTGGGGCACGGAGTTCACGCTCGCCTATGTGGAAGACAAGTTGGAAGAACACGGGCTTCTGGAGCAAAGGGTCCAATGCGAAATCAAGCCGGGGGAGCGCTTCCGCATTGGACCCTTTGCCATTCACCCGATTCAGGTAACCCATAGTCTTGTCGATTGTGTGTCGCTGGCGATCCACACTCCTCTCGGGGTCGTCATGCACACAGGTGACTTTAAGGTTGACCCTACCCCGACAGATAACAAGCTTTTTGATCTCCATTCATTTGCTGAATACGGCAAAGAGGGTGTGCTGGCGCTCTTCCAAGATTCGACGAACGTGGAGCGCAAGGGCTACACCCCGAGCGAGCGAGCTGTGCGCCGTAAGTTCGATGAGGTATTTGCGCGTACTCAACGGCGACTGTTCATTTCCTGTTTCTCGTCCTCCATACACCGCATCAAGTTGGCCATTGAATTGGCATGGCAGCACGGTCGCAAGGTGGCATTTATTGGACGTTCCATGAACAGTTCGGCCGAGATCGCAGAGGATCTAGGCTACATCGAGATTCCCGACGGTGTGTTGATTCATCCCGGAGAGATGAAGAATTTCGCACCCGAAAAAGTATGCGTGCTGATCAGCGGGACGCAAGGTGAGCCGATGTCGGCGCTTTCCCGCGCCGCTGTGGATACTCATAAGCACGCCAAGATCGAGAAGGGTGATACGGTGATGCTTTCTTCGCGCATCATCCCAGGAAATGAGAAAGCGATTTACCGCATGATCGATCACCTGTTCAGGCGAGAAGCCCATGTGATTTACGAAGATGGCTCCTCCCCGCCCGTACACGTCAGCGGGCACGCCAGCCAGGAAGAACTAAAGCTGATTATCAATCTGGTAAAGCCCCGCTATTTCATCCCAATCCACGGTGAATATCGACAATTGAAGCTGCACGCCGAGTTGGCGGCTGCCATGCATGGGTCAGTCGGCAAAGTGGTTCTCCTCGAGAGTGGGGATGTTCTGGAGTTTGATGAACTGGGCGCGCGGAAAACGGGACGAGTAAACGTTGGGCGAGTTTGTATCGATTCCGGCTCGCGCACCGACGTGGTTGAAGATTTGATTATCAAGGATCGCCGGCACCTGAGCGAAGATGGGATTGTTCTCCCTATCATCGCTATCAATAAGTTAACCGGCCGCGTGGAAAGTACCAGTCCGGAAATTGTTACTCGCGGCTTTGCCCCAGGTGAAGACGGTTTTATGGCGGGAGCGCGCCAGATCGTGTTGCAAACTCTCGAGCTATCAAGCGCCGAAGAGAAGGCCGATTACGGCGTGATCAAAGAAAAAATCCGTTCCGATTTGAAGCGCTATATTTCAAAACAAACGCAAAAGAGACCACTGATCATGCCCGTGATCCTGGAAATATAAACTTCACAGATATTCTTGGAGAACTCTAATAGTCACGCTCGATGACGTTAAACAGGCGCAAGGGCGTCTTCGCGGGATAGCCGCACGCACGCAGTTGCTTGAATCCAGCATTCCCCAAGCAGTTGCGGCTCAAGACGAGCGTCGCCTGTTTCTGAAATTGGAAAATCAGCAGCCTATCGGTTCCTTCAAACTTCGGGGAGCTTACAACAAGATCGCATCACTTTCAGAAGAGGAGCGGGGCCGCGGAGTAATCACCTACTCCAGCGGCAATCATGCGCAAGGCGTTGCTTATGCGGCAAGGACGCTGGGCGTAAAAGCAATAATAGTGATGCCGAACAACGCTCCGGCAATCAAGCGGCAAGCGACGGCTTCCTTGGGTGCCGAGATTGTTATCGTGGGTCCGGGCAGCGCGGAACGTCAGGCCAAGGCGGAGGAACTCGCCGAGACTCACGGTTATGTCATAGTGCCCCCCTATAACGATGAAAAGATCATAGCCGGCCAGGGTACGATTGGTTTAGAAATTCTTGAGGACCTGCCCGAGGTGGAAATGGTGTTAGTGCCGGTCGGTGGCGGCGGCATGATTAGCGGGATCGCGAGCGCAATCAAACTGAGTAGCCCCGGTACCAAGGTACTAGGTGTCGAGCCCGAACTAGCGGGAGACGCCCAAGCAACTCTGCGATCTGGAAAACTTGTCCACTTCGATGCTGAGAAAGTCACCCGCACTATTGCCGACGGGCTACGTACCCAGAGCATAGGTGCGATTAATTTTGAACACATTCGCAAGTATGTGAACGATATTGTCACCGTCACAGAAGATGAGATTCGAGAGTCCGTCCGAAGGCTGGCCCTTGATCCGAAGACTATCGCTGAACCGAGCGGCGCCGTGGCCGTCGCGGCATTTCTGTTTCATCGCGATCAGTTACCAAGCACCAAGTTGAATGTGGCTGTGATCAGCGGTGGGAATATTGAGCCGAAACTGCTACAGAAGATCACCGGGAATTCCGCTACTAATTTCGTCGCACGCTGACTGAAATCCCACAAAGTTCCTAGAGTTAGACTGTCCCCGCCGGCACAACTATTACAATAGGCACAGATGCTTCAACAAGTCCGTTTTCGCAGTGCGAGGCATGCGCTTCGCTACATGGAAATTCATTTGAGGAAGAGCGTGATCAACAATTATCGTGGGATTATCCTTTGCTCCCTAATCGCTTTGTACAGTGCCGCGGCTTTTGCTGTGGCTGAGCATGCCACTCTCGTCCGCGCCGCGAGCCTTTACTTGTCGCCGGATACGAATTCGGCAAAGCTCAGTGCGGTTGAGCGCGGACGCGAACTGATAATCCTGGAAACGAGTCGCGATTGGGTGCACGTCGAGGCCATGCTCGGGGACACGCGGCGGGACGAGGCTATGGATGAAGAAGATGTTCCAGCAAAGACCATTACCGGGTGGCTGTTGGGCAAAGGAATGGTGCGATCCTCCACCGCTGATGGCGATAAGATTCTATTCGGCGAAGCAGCCGATTCCGAAGATCAAGCCAGCCAGCGAAATGGACGTAAGGGAGCAGCGCAAGATGCTATGCGCCTCTACTACCGTATCTATGATTTTTTTCCAACCTCTCAGCTCGCTGGAGAAGCATTGTACCGGGCAGGTGATATTCGTTGGCAGATAGAAAAAGCCGACGTCTCGACGCGTCCTTCGTCGCGTGAGAAGGAATCCTACTTGCGCCAGGGCATGGACGAGCAGTGGATGAAGCTCGTGATGAAGAAGTTTCCCGGCACGAAATGGGCCGATCTCGCTGCGTTTCATCTTATCGATAACAAACTGTGTGGCGATTGGCAGGGTTCTCCCAAGTGTCCCGACAAGGAAGCGGACCTTTACGAGAAATATGCCAAGGAACACCCACAGTCCCCGGCAGCGCCCCAGGCCCTCTACGACGCGGCATGGCGACGCTCAGCCTTGATTGAAATCTACAAGACCGAAGAGCAAGCCAAGAAATCAGAAGAATCCAAAAACCGAGCATTAGCGCTGGCCCAGCAGGTGACGGCGCAATATCCGCAAAGTGACTGGGCATTGCGAGCCCGGCGCTTGGTTTTTTTAATCCAGCAAAATGTGCCCACTTATGGCAATTCAGTCGATTGAGACTTTCATCTTTCCACATCTACATTCATGGGTTGTGACCCTGCGAGAGATCGCAAGTTCTCACAGGCTATTTCGCCAACAACCCCTAGTTGGTTCTCCAATTGACATGACGCTCTGAAGCGGCTCTAATATGCGCCCGTAGGTCTGGGAGGTGTTTATGTCGACGGCAGGAAAATATGCGCTCGTCACTGGCAGCTCGCGGGGCATCGGCAGGGGCATCGCAATAAAGCTGGCTGGAAAGGGAGCCCGCGTGGCGGTCCACTACTACCAGAATGAAGATGCGGCCAAAGTCACCTTGTCAAAGGTCTGCGAGTGCGGATCCGATGGCTTTCTGGTTCAGGCTGATGTGTGTCGTCATGAAGATGTCGGCCGAATGTTTGGGCGCGTGAAAGCGGAGTTTGGGAAACTCGATATTTTTGTCCACAACGCGCGTCCTGATCTCCCCGGCTTCTATACAGGGCCCATGAACATCACGCTCGAGCAATGGGACACCGCCCTCAATTCCCAGGCCAAGGCCTTCTTGGTCGGGGCCCGGGAGGCGAGCCAGTTGATGCGGGACGGAGGCAGAATTATCGGCATCACTTATGCTCCGGGTGGCAGATTTGGGAGCTGGCAGCCCTGGGTGGCTATGGGGTCGGCGAAAGCCGCCATGGAGTCGCTGTGCCGCTACTTCGCGGTAGCTCTCGCAAGACGGCGAATCACGGTGAACGCCATTAGTCCGGGCTGGATCGAGGATAGCGTTTTAAATACTCTACCCAAAGAAGCCCAACAGAAAATTCGGGACTGGCATGAAGGGGGATGGATACCGATGGGACACCTGGGTACACCGGCGGACATTGGGAATGCCGTTGCACTGCTTTGCTCGGACGAAGCAAGTTGGATTACAGGCCAGACCCTCGCCGTGGACGGTGGCGCCTCGCTGATGGAAACCGTCATGCCACTCGACATGCAGCAGGCGGTGCCGAGAGCGGCGGAGGTTGCGTAGGTAAGTTTCATGGCTTTAGAGCAAGATCGAAGAACTCCGGGGAAATTCTGTGCCACAAGGAAGCGTTTGCAAACAACAATAAAACGCTGCGCCGCGAGCTAGGTCCGGCTACTCGAACCAACTTCACAAGCAGTCCCACTCGTAATTTCTGCGATACTCACTCCACTTACCTTATGGAGGAAGCTTGAACGAATACCTGCTTTCCCTGCTGCTGGGGATTATCGAAGGACTGACTGAGTTCCTTCCGGTCAGTTCCACGGCGCACCTGCGCATTGCCGAAGCATTGCTGAACATCAGCCTTACCAGCGGCTATTGGAAGATGTACACCATCGTCATCCAGTTGGGAGCGATTCTATGTCTACCGGTTTACTTCCGCGCAAGGATCGCAAAATTTCTCTCCACCTTTCCTGGAGGAGAGCACGGAGACCGCACTGTACTAACACACCCCTTGGGTCTCACTCTCGTCGCCTTTGTAGTGACAGCCGTCCCCGCGTTCCTGCTCACCAAGGTAATTGGCAAACATCTCGAAAGCCTCTACATCATTGGAAGTTCACTTTTCATCGGCGGAATCGTGATGTGGGTGGTGGATGCCATGAACGCTAGATGGGAAAAAGCAGGACCGGAAGCGCCTCAGAGCCGCATCCATACCTGGAGAATGGAGGATATGAGCCTCACTCAGGCCGTCTGGATTGGAGCTTGCCAGATTCTTTCAGCCGTTTTTCCCGGTACTTCCCGTTCGATGTCAACCATCGTAGCAGGGCAATTGGCAGGCATGTCACGCGCCTCGGCATTGGAATTTTCCTTTTTCCTCTCAATCCCCACCATGGTAGTAGCAACTTGTTACGATCTGCTGAAGTCCCTCCGTCATGGAGCCGCGAACCCGATCGGAACATCCAGCATCGATACTCATGGCTGGACACTGCTAGCCATCGGCTTTGTAGTCTCATTCATCATCGCCTACGCCTCGGTCGCGTGGTTTATGGCGTGGGTACGACGGCGCGGATTCGCACCCTTTGCGGTGTATCGGATTATTTTAGGAACCGCCGTCCTAATGTGGATGTCCAGGACCGGATAGCGGACATTTCGTACGGACCAGGCGCTCATCGGCAGGCTGCAACCTTTGCTCATCATTCGCCCGGAAACCAACTCGATACCCGCCGCCGAAATCCTCGATTGTCGCGCCGCGTTGTTTCTTGGCATAATCGACTGGCTCTGGTGTGCTTCGGGCATCGCGGGTACGGGTGTCGTTTGGTGCCAGTGATGATACTGAAGACGCCCACATGACGTTTTTTGCGCGCATTTTCGTCCCCACCAACAACCGCCGGCTCAATGAGCTGGTCGGATTTCTGTTGTGCGTTTCCGCGCTCCTTCTTTTCCTGGCGCTAGCCTCATATTCTCCTCTCGACCCTTCGCTGAACAGTGCCTCGGTACTAACCGGCTCGCACGCAGCACGCAATTGGATTGGCATTGTCGGAGCCGTCCTTTCTGACTTGCTGCTGCAATTCTTCGGTGTTGGTGCATTTCTGTTACCGGTTTTTTCTCTACTCCTCGGTTCGCGCTGGTTCCGCTCGCGTAGAGTTCAATCCCCGGTTGCTAAGACCCTGGGAGGAATCTGGTTGATAATCTTCGTTCCGGCGCTACTCGCGCTCGTGCCGGGACATCTTCGCTGGTACGACCTGATTCCAGTCGAGGGATTGCTGGGGCGAGTCGTAGGCGACGCTCTCATCCATTATTTCAATGCCGCGGGTGCATACATTGTCTGCGCAACCGTGCTGGCAGTTGCGCTGTATCTATCGACCGCCTTCTCTTTCTCTTCGTTGCAGGTGTGGGTTCCCACCAGGTTCGCCTTCGCCATCGCGCTCTGGGACAAATGGAAAGACTGGCAGCAAGTTCGGGCAAAGAAGAAGATGCAGAAGGAACTGGAGAGGCGGCGCGCTGCCCGGCCCGTCGTCAGTGCGCAACCACAATACGAGAGAGTTCCCTTCAGTTCACAGCCGCGAGCGCCCGTGCGCACCGGCATCGAGCGCATGGCCGTGGACCACGAGGAAATCGACGAAGAATTATTGCCCGCACCAGCACCAGCCATGGGTCCCGGGCTAGCGACAACTACCCCCGAAGTTACGGAACGCGCCGACAGCGGGCTAAAGGCGAAGACCACCATGCCGCGCATCGCCGGCAGCTACAAGCTTCCTCCCAGCAGCCTGCTGCACCGTCCCGATGGACAACAGGCGATTGACGCAGAAGAACTCAAGCTGCTGGCGCACGTGCTGACCGAGAAATACGCCGAATTTGAAGTGCACGGGCAAGTGACCCAGATCAATCCCGGCCCGGTGGTTACAACATTCGAATTCAAGCCGGAAGCAGGCATCAAATACAGCCGCATCACGAATCTGACCGATGATCTCTGCCTCGCATTGAAAGCCGAAAGCATTCTGATTGAACGCATGGCGGGCAAGTCGACGGTAGGCATTCAAGTACCGAACCGCGAGCGCGAGATCATCTGGCTACGCGAGAACCTTGAATCGCAGGAATTCATCGGCTCGAAGTCAAAGCTCACGCTGGCTCTGGGCAAAGACATCAACGGACGTATCGTAGTGGCCGACCTCGCCGGCATGCCACATTTGTTGATCGCCGGCTCGACCGGCGCCGGTAAGAGCGTCGCCATCAACGCCATGATCATGTCGATTCTTTATAAGTCGACACCCGATCAGGTCCGGCTGATCCTGGTCGATCCCAAGCGGCTCGAACTGGGTAACTACGAGGGAGTGCCGCATCTGTACACGCCTATCATCACTGAACCAAAGCTGGCGGCGAATGCTTTGCGCAATGCGGTGCGTGAAATGGAGCGGCGACTGAAGCTATTGGCGGAAAAAGGCGTGCGCAATATTGACCAGTACAACCGCCTGTTTGACGAAGATGCTTCTTTGAATCTCTTTGGAGAAAACTCCGAAGAACGTCCCTTGCCCTACATCGTCATCATCATCGACGAGCTCGCCGACCTTATGATGCTCGACTCCGGGAACGTCGAGGAATCGGTCACGCGGTTAGCACAGATGGCGCGGGCCGTGGGAATCCACCTTGTGCTAGCTACGCAGCGCCCCTCCGTGGATGTGATCACTGGTCTTATCAAGGCGAACTTTCCTGCTCGCATCTCATTCCGCGTCGCAACAAAAGTAGACTCACGCACTATTCTCGATGCCAACGGTGCCGAAGCCCTGTTGGGACGTGGCGACATGCTGTATCTGCCATCGGGGTCAGCGCGTGTGCACCGGTTACACGCACCGTTCGTCACGGAGAAGGAAATCGCCGGCGTGGTTGAATTCTGGCGCTCGCAGGGCACCGCAGAATACCAGCAAGCTTTCCTGGAGGCGCCGATAGAAGAACGAGGGGGCGGTGAATCGGGTGAGGATGGCGGAGAGGAAGGCGAACATGATCCGCTTTATCAGGATGCCGTCAGGCTAGTGGTGGAGTTTGGCAAGGCGTCCACTTCCCTGCTGCAACGCCGTCTGCGTATCGGATACGGGCGCGCCGCGCATCTTATCGACCTTATGGAGCACGACGGTATCGTGGGGGCAGCCGACGGTCCGAAGCCACGCGAGGTACTGAAGCGTCCAGGGTGGCTCTCCGAAGTGGAGCAGTCGATGCGTTAAGTGCTCCCGACAAGTCGCAGTCAAAAAAAGAGGCGACCTTTCGGTCGCCTTTAATTGTTGTTATCCACGGCTGCCGTTAGAAGCGGAACAGAACTCCCGTCGAAAGACGAGCGTTATTGTTGTCGCTAAAACCGTTGAAGCGCGTAATCATCCAGTCGAACTGGACGAGACGCAGGGCGACTTGCTTGTGTCCCATATCGACGCCGCCGCCGAAGAGCATCGCGATTCCGTTCGTGCTCACGCTGCTAACAGAGGCATGCGCGCCGCCGAAGAGGGCATGAGCGAACGGGGAAAAGTTACCTTTGTGAGTGGAGACCACTGGTCCCGCCGTATAGGTCATAAAGTGAAGACCCGAGGTATACGCACCGCTGAAATCGCCGGTAACGCCGAGCCAGCGAGTAACGTACATGCTGGCCGCGCCGTTCCAACCATTCGCGTTGGGTGTATGGTCCAGAGTCGTGAACTGATAGCCGCCAAAGACCTCCGGTTTGGGAGTTTCTTGGGCAACACCAGCTAACGCAACCAGGCAAATAAACAGGGCAACAACTACGAATTTTCTCATTTCATCCTACTCCTTGATTAAAGTTGACACCTTCAATCGCGTGTGGGACGGAACGTCGCCCCTACCTGGGGAGGTCTCCGACCGGCCTTGCGTGGAGGACGACTCGGCACATTGAGGTGCGGGTATATTGAAACCCGAAACGAATTTATCGAAAAGGTAACCGAAGACCAGAGTAGATTTTGTCACTTTAGTAACGGGAGTGGGGCCATACTGGGAATTGTGTAGTAATGGGATTAGTAGCGGTTATACAAGGAAAAGACTTCAGGCGTCGCCCGCTTCTCTGCCAGCGCGTTTTGCGCCACCAAGCTGTAACCAGTCACGCTGATAGACAAAAGATATGGCCAGCAGCAAGACACCCAGCACAATGAAACTCAGGATGCGATAACCTCGGTCGAGTTGGGACACGTCATAAACGAAGACTTTAACTATAGTGGCGGCAATCAGCAGCAGCCCCTGCCAGCGAACGAACGCTGATCGGCGCCAGAAACCTATGACCATAAGAATTGCGCCGTAGCCCATCCACAGCGCCGAGTAAGTAAAGTCTCGTTCGATCTCCATCTCGCGGAAGCTTGGCCGATCCGAGCGGTTCCATTGCCCCAGCCGCGGTCTCACCGCGGACATCTTTTGCGCGTAATAGTCCGAGACCTCCCGGCTTAGAGCCACCAAAGCCAAGACATTCAAAGCTACGATCGCTGACGCGGCAGCGATTTGTCCGCGCTCGTCGTTGCGCTTCGACCCGTACCGCGCCACCACTGCCAGAACCGCGATTGCCACGGCATGGGTCGCCATTCTGGAATTGAAGATGAGACGAGTCGAATAAAAATTATCGAATAACAGCAAGCGTGCAATGCCTAGCACCAGCACCCCGGCCGCAAAGCCATTGAGAAACTCGGATCTAATTCGATTGGCGACCCAGAGTAGCATTCCTGCTTCTACAAACCATCCGATGGTGATCCAGTGCGCAGCCAGGCGGATAGGAATTGCGATGGTGATGAATCCAATCGCCAATGCGAGATGAAGGAGCTGTAAGCCGGCTACGCCACCGCCCGGGGACTGGCGCCTCATTTGTCTACTGAGAAAGATGTAGACCGCAGCCAGAGCCAGTGCGAACCAGGCAGTCACATTTTTATCAATCTCCTCATACATCGCATAAATCTGGAGGAAGTACACGCCCGCGTTAACCAAGGCAAGGAAAAGAGGCACCGCCGAAAAGGCTGCAATTTCGTTTTCCGGTTGGCCCGCGATGAGGGGAGCGATGGCAAAGATCGCAAAGAACAAGGTGGCGAAGCCCAGGGTCAGACGAAGTTGGCCGCGATCATAAAAACTGGAATACCAGCCGATGTACAGCAGTACCGTCGCGACATAGCTGAGCATCAGTAAACGTCGCCAGGGCTTGATCGCGACCAGCACCAGCATGGCAAAGTTAAGTATCACCAGATACGAAAAAAGCTGTACCTCTCTATTTTGGCCGGTTGAAAGCAGCAGCGGCGTGCTGAAACCTCCACCTAGCGCGAAGAAGGCAAGAATTTCGGCATCCTGGCTCAGCGCCATGATCGCCGTAGCCGAAGTTACCGCGAACATGGCCACAAAGGCGACCCCGCTCGGGATCAAACCGTAAACATGAAACGCGGCCCATAACGAAAGGTAGAGAACACCGATGCCCACCGCTTTTAGCGAATAAGAAAAGGCCCTGTAGCCGCGGCGGCGGAATCGCTCGCTCCAGATCACGACCGCAATTCCGGCCAGCAGCCCAATGCTGACCCGGCCTGCCGGTCCGATCCAGTCATTGTCGAAGGCGAATTTCAGGAAGTAAGAGACGCCGATCAGCACCGCCGCAATGCCAATGCGATTCAGCCAATGCGAGCCTATGCGAGATTCCAGACCGGTTTCGGGGATTGCTTCCACCAAACCCTTGGACGGAGGCGGAATATGCGGGATCGGCTTCACTTCCGACAACCGTTGCGGCTGTCCTTGATCTGGTGCGGGCGGTGGAGGTTGAACTGAAGATTGCGGCTGGACATCTGCCGGCGCAGGTTCGAGGCCCATGGCGCGTTCAATCCGGTAGATGCGACTGGTCAGCTCGCGGACCAGTTGTTGGAGTTCCTGCAGTTGGCTGCGGTCAGTATCCAAAAGCACCCCAAAGCTGATTTCTAGGGCATTATCTGCGAAACTGGTCTCTCGTTCACGACAATTCCCACATTAATTCCAGGGAGGACTCATGAAGTACCATACCGAATATCTCAAGTTTCACACCAAGACGCACCGCGACTATATTCATATCACTCCGCAGGTGGAAGCGATTGTGAAGAAAAGCGGAGTGAAAGAAGGGATAGTGCTGGTTTCAGCCATGCATATCACGGCCGGAGTATATGTGAACGATGATGAGTCCGGTTTGATCGAAGATATCGACGAGTGGATGGACAAACTTGCGCCATTTCGCAAGAATTACAAGCACCACCATACTGGAGAAGACAATGGCGACTCCCATCTCAAGGCGCTGCTTATCAACCACGAAGTAATTGCACCGATCACCGCAGGCAGACTCGACTTTGGAACATGGCAACGAATCTTCTACGCGGAGTTCGATGGCCAACGCGACAAGCGAGTGATTGTGAAGGTCATGGGAGAGTAAAGAAATTCGCTGTCAGTTACCGGTTCTAAGGTGACGGCGATCAAGGAGCCCGAAGTCCTGTCCCCCATGCCTCTAAGGGCAAGAACTACTGCACGGCATGGGCGCACTACTCCCTCTGCTATGCTATGACGAAATGCTCTGACACGACGATGTCAGGCGGCCGCGCGCCCGCCCTGTGCATGGCCCGGCAAGACCACAGCAAACGGGCACGGCGGTTTACGACAAAGCATGTTTCTCAGCTCACTAAATTGGCCACAGAATTTCTCTTGCTTGTTTTCACTGAAGAATCTCTTCAGCTCGCTGAGTTCGGTTTCCGTCAGGACTATGCCTAGCAGCTGAGCCGCTTTCACTGGATCTTCGAACAACAGATTACAAATTGTTGCGCTCCCAACCGCGGCCCCTAACAAGGTAATCAGGTTCATGTTATCCTCCACTCGTTGAAGTAAACTCCATATCTTCAGTCGTTTGTTTTGTGCAGCAAAACTTGTTTCTTTGATTGCTCTATCGCCATTTTCAGCTCACTCTTGGCTTGACGTTTTTCGCGAAGATCGTCGCTCTGCTGCCAGAGCTGCAAAAATTCGACAAACTGCTCGCGGGCAGCAGAAATATCTCCCATCCGGACATAATTACGTGCCAAGTACAAGTGTGCCAAGACCAGATCAGCAGGAAATGCTTGCTCCAAAATCTCTCCCCGTCCACTTAGCACGTGTTGCCATTCCTCGATCGCACTTCGCCACTCGCGCTGCGCCTCGTAGGCACGGGCCAACCCTATATGATTAGCAGCCTCGGGGTACACGTCATCGGCGGCGCGGAATGCTGTGGCCGCCTGCGCTGCCTGCTGTTCGGCGATGGCAATTTCCCCTTGTAAGCTCAGTAGAAAGCTCTTATTTGAAGCGGTCGGGGTCTCGTGGCTCGCGCGTTCCAAACGATGCAATATTCGGAGGGATGGCGCCAAGTCCCCAGAACGAGCATAGAGAATGCCTGCCGATACCAGATCAAACAGTTGCAGATCCGGTTCTGGAGCAGCCAAGATCTGTTCCGCCTGGTGACGAGCGAGGATAGGCTGTCCCTCCGCTATGTAAATCCGACCCAGGAGGTTGTGACTTTCCGGTTGCAAACCCTTTGTGTGAGTCGATTCGTCCCTTTGTAAGATGGCTGCCAGATGCGCGCGAGCAGCGGATAGTTTACCTTCGTATATGTCGGTCCTGGCAAGATAGAACTGACCCAAGTCTTGATAAGGTTGCCCACTCCGCTCTACTTTCCGGAACTCATCTCGAGCTTCTCCCAACCTACCCAGTCCGAGGTACGCCAAACCTAAACCCCGGTGCAATTGCGGCGAATCAAGGCCCCGCTGCCGCGCTTCGTTGTACACCCCGATAGCTTGATCATTAGCATTACTACGCGCTAGGTAAACAACGAGAAAACCGCTAGCCGCGAGGGCTTGGGGATTAAGTCGCAAAACTTCGCGGAGTTCTGCAATCGTCTTGTCCGGCCGCGCAACATTGTCATACGCATTTGCCAAGGTCAAGTGAGAATCGAGATCGTCGGGGTAAAGGCTTACCAGTACGGCTAGGGACTGCACCGCATCCTCGTATCGCTCCTGCAGCGAAAAGTAATTAGCCTCAATCCACAGGCGTTCTCGATCAGTGACGCCCTGACGTAAGTCGTAAGCACGCTGGAACTCGGCAACGGCTTTCTCGTTCTTGCCAACAATGGCCGCATAATAATTCCCGAGTTCGACGTGGGCCATGGCAAAATTCGGGTCTAGTCGGAGAGCACCCTGCAAAGGCGTTAGCGCTTCTTCCCATCTTCCATGGTCCTTGGCATCCTTGGCCTGCGAATAGAGTTGTAAAGCCTCCAGCGAGCTAGTGGTTACTTTCGCCAGAGAACGGCTAGTGTCCTCGATTTTGGCCAGCGACTCGCCCAGATCTTTGCGCACTTTTTTCGCCAAATCGTCCGCCTTCTCGAAGAACTGTTCCTTGCGATCGAAGCGCTCCCGTTCGGCAAACAACATATTGCCGTTCGTCGGCTCGATGGCTTGCACCGTGATCTGAAAAACTTGTCCAATATGCTCGATGCTTCCGCTGAGCAGCACCTGCAGGTTTTCGCGCTGACAAATTTCACGGCCAAGGTTTTCATCAATTCGCGCCACATCTCCTTTCTTCATACGTTGCAGCACATCGTACGCCCGGGTTCGTGGGAAGACATTTACATATCGCGATTGCTGCAAGGCAATTGTCAGTCCTTCGCGAACTCCCATGTCGGGGAAAGGATCGTCTCCCCGAGTGCCAAAATCGCTGATTAGCACCCACCCGCGCTCATGTAGGATCGGCTCGCTATGCGCCTTGCGGTAAACAGCAAAAATTCCGGCAAGCACTAACAGCGACACGATTGCAGCGACCGCGAGACGGCTCGATTTTCGCGCCTGCAAATGTGGGAGGATTTGCAGCTTCGCGGCTGTCAGGTTGCTCTGCACCAGCCGCAGGTCTTGCAACAAATCGCGAGCATTCGGGTAGCGTTGGGATGGATCTTTTGCGACCGCCTTGCCGACCACGGCTTCGAGTTGCTCCGGCACTTTGGAATTGAAGATTCGCATCGGCGCCGGCGTTTCATGACGGATGCGGTCGATCGTACCTACGAAGGTGTCGGCGAGAAACGGATGGTGACCTGTGAGGGCCTCGTAGAACACGATGCCGAGCGAGAAAATGTCGGCACGGCCATCGGGACACTTCTCCAGCAGAACCTCAGGTGCCATGTAGGCTGGTGTGCCGGCCAAGCTGCCGGAACGGTCGATAGTGGAGCTCTGATCGGAGCGCGGCAGGTGCTTGCCGATGCCAAAATCCAGAATCTTCACCTGGCAGGAGTTGGTCAGCATGATGTTTTCAGGTTTGATATCGCAATGGACAATTCCGCGCTCGTGGGCCGCGATGAGCGCTTGCGCACACTGGATGGCGATGTCCAGAAATTCGTCCAATGTCACGCGAGATCGCAGCCGATCTCGCAGCGTTTGGCCTTCCACATATTCCATTACCAGGAATATCTCGCCCCGGTCTTCAAGAACGTCATAAACCGACGCGATGTGGGGATCGCTGAAACGGGAAACGCGCTGGGCTTCTTCCTGGAACCGGCGACGATAAAGAGGATCAGCGCGAAGATGAGGAGCCATGCGTTTCAACGCGACAATGCGCTTAAGTTTGCTGTCCTCAGCGCGATAGACCTCGCCCATGCCTCCCTTGCCCAGCCGCGCCCCGATCACGAAGCGACCGGCTATGGTCCCCGAGAGGAATTCGCGCGTCTGAGTCGTTGTTAGCGAAGTAGGCTGCAGCTCCTGCACTCTGATCTCCCCAGTGCAGCGGCATCGAGCAATTCTTAAAGATGTCCCAGCCCAGATCGTGCTGGAAAAAGGCGTTCAACCGCTGTGCGGCATCTTACTCCCAGGCACTCGCAACGGCAATTCCGTCCAGTTCACAGA
>Ga0209471_1000150_pt1 | contig 51240 bp, 46 predicted proteins | sample GraSoiAngelo_128_FD_185885 | JGI IMG/M metagenome (GOLD analysis project Ga0209471, IMG submission 185885) | Grasslands soil microbial communities from the Angelo Coastal Reserve, California, USA - 14_0927_12_20cm (SPAdes) (version 2) | ecosystem: Environmental > Terrestrial > Soil > Grasslands ... | reverse complement strand
CCTGCGACACGGATGTTCGCCGGAACTTCAATACGGGCATCACCTATGACTTCCACAAGGTGTCCGCATTGCCTCGGTTGACTTCGGGCTGGCAGATAGGCAGCGTCGCCAGTTATGCCAGCGGGCGGCCTTTCACAGTCCTGCAAAGCACAGGGACGGATAATTCAGGGCAGGACAAGAGCTATCCGCGGCCCGATTGCCTGGTAGCTCCCCACTATCAGTACAGCGATCCGAACAGCTTTATCATTACCAACTTGACAGCCGTCTTCGGAACGCCGGCGCCGGGCACCATCGGGACCTGCGGCCGCAATGCCTTCCGCGGGCCGCATTTCGTCCAGTGGGATGCAAACCTGAACAAAACCACGAAGATCAACGAGCGGTTGAGCATCCAGCTCCGTTGGGAAGTCTTCAATGTGTTGAACCATCCGAACTTCAACCCGACCCCGGGGAACAACACCTTCTCAAGCTTCACCCCTGTCGGCACTAACGGATGCGTTAATTCAGCCGGTTGCGGTCCCTTTCTCAAAATCACCCAAACTCCGGACATCGCGGCCGGCAACGCGTTTCTCTCCTCCGGCGGGCCGCGCGCCATGCAGCTCGGCGTGAAGCTTATTTTCTGATCTTCGGCTCCAGGCTTTTGTCCGAAAAAGGGAGCCTGCTACAATGCAGGCTCCCTTTTGTTTTATGCCACGCATCCTAATCCTGAGTCTTTTGGCTGTGTTGCCGTCGTTCGCGGCGGCAGCCAACCAACCGAACGCTGTACCGAACGTTATCCTGATCACGTTGGATACGGTCCGAGCGGACCGCATGGGCTTTCTCGGTTCAAAGTATGGTTTGACGCCGCAACTGGATGCGCTGGCGAGTCAGAGCCTGGTGTTCGAGCATGCATACTCCCAGGCTCCCCTTACGCCGGTTTCTCACGCGACCATACTCACCGGGACTTTTCCACAGTACCATGGCATCCGAAATTTCGGCGATCGCCTGCCTCCGGGCGTCCCCTTTCTACCCGAAATTCTCCACGCTCAGGGCTACCACACCGGGGCCTTCGTCGGCAGCATCATTCTCGACCCGAAAAACGGGTTTGCCTCCGGATTCGAGCGCGGCTTCGATGTCTATAACGCAGGCTTCCACCGGCAGAAGACCGGGGAGCGCCGCGAGGCTTCCATGCAGCGCCGCGGCGAGGTGACCCTGGGATACGCGCTCGAATGGCTGGGCCAGCATCACGGTAGTCCGTTTTTCCTGTGGTTTCACCTGTGGGACGCGCACGACCCCTACAATCCACCCGAACCGTTCCGCAGCCGGTTTCCGAGCGCCCCTTACAACGGGTGCATCGGCTACGTGGATGCCACGGTCGGCAAGCTGCTTGACTTTTTGCGGAACCAGGGGCTGTATGACAATGCGCTGATCGCCGTCGCCGCCGATCACGGCGAATCCCTGGGCGACCACGGCGAACTCACTCATAGTATCTTTCTTTATGACGCTACCATCCACGTGCCGCTGCTCCTCAAGCTTCCCGGCAATCGTTTTGGCGGCCAGCATGTCAATTCCACTGCGAGCCTCGTGGACCTGGCGCCAACGCTTCTCGAGGCGCTGGGGCTGACGCCCCCTCCGGCCATGCAAGGCGGTTCGCTCCTCCCTCTGATTAGAAATCCGCAACTTGGAAACCGTCCTTCGTTTGCTACCGGCGACCACTCCGAGCGCTCGTTTGGTTGGAGCGCGCTTGTTTCCCTGCGAGTGGATAACCAGCTTTACGTGCGTGCGCCATCGCCCGAGCTTTACGATCTGGCATCAGATCCTGGCGCGAAGACCAATCTCTATCCGCGCAACCGCCTCACCGCGGCGCGCCTCGCAGTCCAGCTGGATAATTTCGTAAAACGGATCAGCACGGGCGCACCTCAGACCTTGCAAGACGGACTCGACGAAAAGAGCAGAGAAAAGCTCTCCGCGCTGGGCTACATGGCCTCTGGCAAGACCACGCCGTCCACCAGCATTGACCCCAAGGAGCGCATCGATGTGGCCAACGATATGCATGATGCCAGCCTGGCCATTGAAGAAGGAAAGGAAGCCACCGTCATCCCCCTGCTGCTGCGCGTGGTGGCTAAAGACCCGCAAATCCAGGCGGCGCAGTATTACCTGGGCATCGCCTACTCGCGGCAGGGCAGCTTTGCCAAAGCCATTCCTCCCCTGCGCAAAGCTGTCGAGTTGCGGCCGGATGCGCTGATGGCGCAGTACGAGCTGGCCATCTGCTTCTACGAAACCGGCGATCTGAATACCGCCGGCAAGCATTTCGAAATCTTGGTGGAGAATCGGCCCGATTGGACCGACGCCCGCTATTCTTTGGCCTCCATTTATGCCCGTACTGGACGGCCTCAGGAAGCCGCCAAAAACTTGCTCGAAGTCCTCCAGGAAGAGCCGGACCATTACCGCGCAAACCTGCTTCTGGGGCGCATGCTGTTTGTGAACGGCACTTACGCCGAGGCCTTGCCTTATCTGGAAAAGGCCGTGGCGGTACAAACCGATTCTGGCGAGGCGCATTCCTTCCTGGCGGACGAATACGAGAACCTGGGCCGCGCCGGGGATGCCGCGCGCGAGCATGCCGAGGCGGAGCGGCTGAAGCAAGCAAATCACCCGTAAAACCTATCTGCACTTTGCTTTGCGTTCCATTTGCAGCGCGGACTTCGATGCCCTGAGCTGCGCTTGCTGCAAGTTTGTGCTGTCTCGCTGGACACCCAAAATCCCCAACTATATAATTCGAATTCAAAACAAGGGGTGGACCATGGTTTCCCGACGTGTTTCCGTTCTTCTGTCTTTGCTTTTTCTGCTGACTGTTCCTGCCCGCGGGCAAGACGCCGCCTCCCCCAAAGCTAAACCTCGCGTCATCATCGTGGGAGTCAACGGAATGGAGCTGGACATTATTCGTCCTCTCCTGCTTAAGGGCCAAATGCCCAATTTGGCTAGGGTCATCGAAAAAGGCGCTTACGGCAAGCTGCGCACGGTTTCCGCCCCGAATTGTCCCCGGGTTTACACCACGCTCTTCACCAGCACCAATCCGGAAGAGCATGGCGTAACCGGCTTTGTCGTCGGCGGGATCACCGCGAATACCAACATGCTGAAAGAAGAGCCCATCTGGTCGATGCTCTCGAAGAGCGGCATCACCGTCGGCATGGCCAACGTGCCCGCGACCTTCCCGGTTATGCCCGTGAATGGCTACATGATCAGCGGCATGTTGACGCGCGGCAAGAATTGCGAAGACGGCGTGCTTTGCGCCCCGAAACTCAGCGAAGTGCTGGGCGGTGACGCGGTTTATCCCCGAACTATGCAAGCCGAGTTGCTGAAAAATGTAGGCGACTTCTATATAGACTGCGAGCGCATGCCTTCCGCCGCCGAACTGAAAGGCCACGAAACAGCTGTGATCGACCAGTGGCTGGCCAAAGTTCAAGTGATTCGCGACCAGCAGACGAAGCTCTTCGATTATCTATTGACCGAGCATCCCACCGATTTCACTTTTCTGGCGCAGTCCTGCGAGGATCGCGCCGGCCACTGGCTGTATCCCATTACGCCTTTCAACGTTGGGTACAATCCCAGCATCAACAGCGTCCGCCAGGACGCTTTTCCCAACCAGTATGTTGCTTTCGACAAAGTTCTGGGCATCGTGCTGAAGCACGTGGACGCCAGCACTTACTTGTTCATCCTTTCCGACCACGGCATCAAGCCGCTGCGGGAGTTCGAAGAGAAAGATCCTCACGCACACATGGACCACGAGAAAACCACGCCCGTCATTGCCAAGCACGATTTTGCGGACGGCGACGACGTTCCCGGTTCGTTGTTTGCCATGGGGCCGGGCATCAAAAATGATTTTCGCCTGATGGGCTTGGGAGCCAGCGTGTATGACATTGCTCCCACCATCCTGCACATTTACGGCATCGATCAGCCAAGGCAGATGCACGGACATGTTCTCACTGAGATTTTTGGTAGCAGCGAGAACAAAGTAGCAGCGCAGAAGTAATTGCCAGGATCTTCATCACAGGCAACGCACCTGGCAACTCCGCGCTCAATGCGGTTTTCTTGTCGCTCGTAACTTCTTTGCTTGAGCTCTGGCTCGCTGAGCCTCCCTCGGTTTACCAAGCCCCGTGTAAGCCTGCGCCAGCAGCTCAAACAAATCCGCGTTATTCCCCGACGACCGCGTGCTCTCTTCCAGAAATTGCGCCGCATCGGGGAACTTTTTCTCGCCGAGCAGCGTTTTCGCAAGACCTGTCTGCGCCTCCACGCTCGCGGGTTGCAGTAGGATTGCCGCTTCGAATTCGTCCTCGGCTCTCTTTGGATTTTTCGATTGGAGATAAACCTCTCCCAGAAGGAGGTGCGCCGCGAGTTGCTTCGCATCCAGTTTCAAAAGTGCTTGCAAAGTGCGCTGCGCACCGGACAAATCACCGCTGATTTCGAGCGCTCGCCCATAATCCAATGCGACCGCTGCGTCCTCAGGACGCATCTTCGACGCTCTTTCGAAATAACGGGTAGCATCTTTGTAATTCTGGGATTCCATCTCCAGGCGGCCGAGCTGCAATAGAGCGATTTCAGACCCGCTGTCCAATTGCAGCAGTCTTTCCAGGGCCGTCCTGGCTCTTTCTGTCTGCCCATCCTCCGACGCCATCATCGCGATGTGCAGCAGGTTTTGTTCCTCGATCTTGTCTTTGGGATCCGGCAATAAGGAAGGTTCAGAAACATCTGTGGCCGAGTGAGCATCCGCTGCACCCAGGTAGCCGAGCGCCCGCAGCTCATCGATCGTGCCAGGAGCCACTGCCCCAGACGAAGGTTTCCCACCCACCGCCGATTTCGGGTTTAGGTCGGCAAGCATCTTGCGCAGTTTCTGCGTCCTGGGGTCCCACGGGACGTATCCGTTGCGAAGCTCTCCCGGGTCGGATGACAAATCATAGAGTTCAGGCCGCGGGGCTTCGATGAATTTGAACCCCTCGCTTCTCACGGACCGCAGCGGAGCCCAGCCAAAACGCAGAGGATAGTCGGTTTCGCCAAAGGCGGTCCGGGAAGTTGGCTCGCTACCCGTGATTGCGAGCTTTAGAGATGTGCCATCCAGATCTGCTGGGGCGGGAATACCAAGCAGCTCCAGAATTGTTGGCACGATATCCGTGGTTCGAACTTGTTCATCCATGACCTTGCCTGCACCCTGCCCGCTCGGCAACTTCACGATCAAAGGAACGTGTGTTGTCGAATCGTAGAGAAAGATGCCGTGCGTGTCTTCACCATGCTCGCCTAATCCTTCACCGTGGTCCCCAACTACAAGGATCAGTGCTTCGTCGTACCAGTTTTGCTTCTTCAGATAAGCGAGGAAATGCCCCAACGCCGAATCCGCATACGCAATCTCTCCGTCGTAAAGGTGCTCCTTATAAATCTCCGAATAGGGAGGAGGCGGCTCGTAGGGATCATGGGGATCATAAAGGTGTACCCAGACGAAATGAGGACCCGTTTGATGTCCACCCAGCCATGTCTCGGCGCGCTGTACTACATCCATGCCCCGGCGCTCAATTCGTCCCCATCGTGATTTCGTCTCCGTCTTCTCGGAAAAATTGTCGTAAAACTCAAACCCCCGATCGAAGCCGGGCGCTAGGGTCTTGCTGTCCAAAATAACGGAACCAATAAATGCTGCCGTCCGGTAGCCCTGCTTCTGGAGCAATTCCGCCAGCGTCGGATGATTCACCGTCAAAGGCACGCCGAAGTCGCTCACCCCATGAGAGCTTGGAAGCAGTCCGGTGAGAATACTTGCGTGCGACGCATTCGTAATCGGACTGGGCGTAAATGCTTGTGTGAAACGAACCCCCTGTTTTTCAAGTTGATCGAGCGCGGGGGTCTGAATCCGCTGGTATCCATAGCAATGAACGTGGTCGCTTCTCAGCGTGTCGATCGTGATGAGAAAAACGCTTGGACGAGACGCCTTTTCAGTCTCAGCTTGCCCTCCGACAACGGCCGCGGAGGTCAGAAACCAACATGGTATTAGTCGCAGGATGCTCACGGCGTTTCGAGCGTAACACAGGCGGCGCTGACGGAACGCGGCGTATTTTCCCTCCGAGTACCTCCCTGCCCTTCCGACTTTTCCAGTCCTGGCCGACACTCCATTGCGCCGCCGTCATTTGCCTTGACTCAGCTGTCTGTCGTGTCACAATCCAATCGTTCAGCCCACGAACGATGTTGTGAAGTTTCCGGCGAGATGGTTGCCTGCATGAGAATCCGGGCCAACAGCGTGTGCGCGCACTTCACGCGGCTGCTGGCAATTCCACTACGCACGCTTGCCACCGTTGTAAGCATCCTTATCGCGATGTCTGCCGCCGCCCGCGCCGACGACTTCTGGAAGAATAAACCTCCAGCGCAATGGTCCGCAGAGCAAGCCCTGAAGCTTGTTAGAAAGTCGCCTTGGGCGAGGATGGAAGTTGTGGTGTTCCTACAAAAAGACCCCGAAGCGGCCTTCAGCATTCCCACAGGCACGAAGCACTGTGACCCCGATGCCATCGACCAGAACGGGAATTGCATGCAGAAAGGGCGAATCGAAGCGCCCGTGGATTCTTCACGGCAGATGGACGCGGCGCCGATGCTCAAGCCCTGGGCTGGCATCCTGGTGCGCTGGGAATCCGCCACCCCTGTTGCGCAGGCGTTTGCGCGCCTCGAGAAACTGGGCGAAGGACCGGCCCTCGCGTTTCAGGCCCCGACGCCGCGCCTTCCGGCCGACCGCTATGTCATCACCGTGAAACTCGAGCAAGCCGGTCGCAGAGGTTTTGAGCCATTTGCGGTGACACCGGCCGGAAAACCTGCCTTGGTCGCGACACTCAAAACTCGCCGGGGCATCGTCGCGCCACGGGAAGTCGAGTTTACCGGAGTCGGCTCAAACTCCTCGGTGCATTACTTTTTTCCCCGAACGATTGATGGTGCTCCCCTGCTCGGACCGGGACGCGACTGGGCGGAATTCACTTTGCTGGGAATTGGCTTCGCACTGCACAGCAAATTCACGCTCGACCCCGAATTCCTTTTGCAGAAATGAAGATGTTCGGCAGCAGCTATGCAACTTTCGTGCAACCATTGCTATAAGAGAGTACGCGTTCGTGGATCCAGCCGCCCGGCAGCGGGCGACCGAAATGGGATCGAAACAATCGCGGTGGGGAGCCACGGGGCCACGGCCAGGAGACTTTTGAGGCATGCTGGCGGCTTCCTTTTTGTCCCGTCAACCCTATTGCAATGTGGCCAGGAGGGCGGCGCATTCCACCGCAAGGAGCCCCCCTCCCGCCACGGTTGCAGGTTAGAAGAAGTCGGCCATGGGCAACCGCGAAGCGGCTCCGCCCAAGCCGGACGTGTTCAGTCCGAGCGCCTCGGCGATCGTGCGCAGGATGTTGGCTCCATCGTACGTGTTGTTGTAGTTGGCTGGATCACCAGCCGTCGACTGGTAGGCCAGCTTGATAACCGGACTGATCAGCACCGTCTCGACTTGACCGCCGCAGCCTTGCCCGACCGTCGTGGTAGAGCAGTTGGGCGTGCCCGACTTGTCGTTTTCGTCCCAAGTGACGATGAGCAACCCGTCGCCTCCCGGTTGAAAATAGCTGCTGGCCAGGAGCGGAGTGATTACGGTTTTCAGCCAGCTGTCGAAAGCGGACGCGGACGTGTCGTGCCCGTCATCGGTGCCGTTCGGCGAGAGCCAGGAAAGATTCGGCAGCGTTTTGTTGGCCAGGTCGGTGGCAAATTGGCTGAAGCAAACAAGATTGGCCTTGTTGATGTTTGTAAAGTACTGGAGCGGGTCGTGGCGCACATAGTAAGTCCCGCTATTCAGGGCACCGCAGCCGTTCCCACTCTCCACGTAGTCTTTCCAGGTCTTGCCCGCCTTCTCCACCTCCATGGCAATGTTGTCCGAGGAGAGGGGCAAACTGGACGGCGTGTCGCTGTCGTTATTGGTAAAGATCTGTCCCGCCGTGAAGACCTCGTAGTTGCCGATCGAAGGATGGGTGTCCGCCCAATATTTGGTGGCCAGCCCATACTGATTGGCGAGCGAGGTCAAGTACGGCATATTGCTGCTGTTATAGGTGCTGCTATAGGCGCTGTTTTCTCCGATAACGATGAAGACGTGCCCGAACTGCGGCATTGTGGCCGTGGAGTTCACCGTGAGCGTGGCCGCATTGCTGGTCACGTTCCCCGCCAAGTTGCTGACCACGGCTCTAAACTGCGCGCCATTGTCCGCGGAAGTCGTCGCGGGTGTGGTGTAGCTGGCCGAAGTCGCTCCGCTGATGGCCGTGGCGTTCTTCTGCCACTGGTAACTGAGCGGCGCCGTGCCTGTGGCCACCACGCTGAACGTGACTGCCTGCCCGGCCGTCACCGTCTGGTTGGCCGGCTGCGTGGTGATCGTGGGCGCCGTCGCACTGGCGTTCACCGTGAGCGTGGCCGCATTGCTGGTCACGCTTCCTACCGAGTTGCTCACCACGACAACAAACTGCGCGCCATTGTCCGCGGAGGCCGTTGCGGGCGTGGTATAGCTGGCCGCGGTCGCCCTACTGATAGCCGTGCCGTTCTTCTGCCACTGGTAACCGAGCAGCGCCGTGCCTGTTGCCACCACATTGAATGCGGCCGTCTGCCCTACCGTCACCGTCTGGTTGGCCGGCTGCGTAGTGATTGTGGGCGCCACCTCCCCCGCACTCACCGTGAGCGTGGCGGTCTTGCTAACCACGCGCCCCGCCGAATCCCTCACCACTACATAGAACGCAGCGCCGTTATCGGAAGCCTCAACGGCTGGTGTCGTGTAGCTCGCTGAAGTTGCTCCTTCAATGGTCTCCCCATTCTTCTTCCACCGATACGTGAGAGGAGCCGTGCCCGTGGCCACCACGGTGAACGTGGCCTTCTGCCCAACCGCCACTGTTACACCGCGAGGTTGCGACGTGATAGTCGGAGGAACACCGCTCCGATCATCATCGGCGCGGACTGTGAGAACGACAAACAAAGCTGCCACTAGCGTTGCAATGCACCGTATGAGAATGGAACTCTTGGGTTTCAAGAATACACCTCCACTGTTTGTTGTTGGGCCAATCAGAACACCGAGCTTGCGGTGGCCGGGAGTGGCGAGTGCTGTGAGCGGTACGACGTCGCGGAGCGTCGGAATAGGTGGATTGCCGCGAAGCTTTCTAAACCCAGGCTCTACGGTTGGCCATTTCTACGTGTTGGAGGGTATGCCACGCGCTTTTGCCCTGCAGTCAGCTAGCAGCCGATTCTTCCGTCAGACGTGGGCACGCCATCTTGTCGGATTCCGCTTACTCCTGTCCTACAAGGACAGAGTCCATCGTCCACTGTTATACATTGACATTGACTGGCACCAGATGATCGCAGTTCTCCTCGAGCCCACCGCTACGCTCGTCGCTCGGGCGGCCTCAGAAGCGTCCAAAGAGCAAGGGCGGTGTTCCGGTTATAGCCCACGGAAAGTCCTGCTCGACCAGCACTGGGCCGGATGTGGCGAGCCGCGGCAAGGGTTCATTTTCTCGAATGAACTCGGCAAGCCGATGATTGGCATGCATTCCGGCGTGGGCTTGCCACCAATTTGCACAGACTTTAGGTAGTCCTATTGCCCCCGCAATCAGGTCTTCCCCCGATTGAAGTGGCGCATTGTTTGGAAGTAGAAGGTGATAGCGCGGGAGTGTACTCGCTTTATGTGGCCTCCCTCGTTTCAGTCCCCTGGAAGCGCCCGGCACTGGGGTAAGAAGGTGTCGCGTTTACGCTTCGTCACCGCTCATTTTCAAAATCTTGTCCTTGACGGTGGTTCGAAACAACCATAACACCGAGGGGGTTTGCTATGGGTGTTCCCAAGGAACGCTCTTCGCCCGGTAATACGTCTACCGACCGACAGTCCGAAAAACGGCCAGGCCGCACTGATCCACCAAGTGGAAGTCCGCCCGATTTTGATGAAGCTCAGCATGAGAAGTTGCTGAAAATGGGGCTGTCCTTTCGCATGATGGTAGAAAGGACGATCGAGTACGCCATCTTCGCGCTAGACCACGAAGGGCATATTGTCAGCTGGAATGATGGTGCAGAGAGGATCAAAGGATATAGAGCGGAAGAGATCATCGGGCAGCATATGTCGCGTTTTTACACGGCTGAGGACATCAAGCGTGGCCACCCCGCACATTTATTGAAGATGGCGGAATTACAGGGGCAAGTGACTGACGAAGGTTGGCGCGTGCGCAAGGACGGCACGATCTTCTGGGCCGACATCAGCATCACGGCCTTCCGGGACAAAAACGGGGTACTCAAAGGCTTCGGCAAGGTTACGCGTGATGCGACGAGGCGTAAGCGAGCGGAAGAGGCTCTCGGTGAACTCTCGTCGCGCTTGCTGGAAGCTCAGGACAGAGAGCGACGACGAATTGCAGTTGAGTTGAACGACAGGACTAGCCCCAGGTTTTCATCGTTGCTTGCAAAACTGTACCAATTACAGAAACGAGCTGAGGGATCAAGGGATGATACGTTGCAGTTGGCTGGGGACAGTATTTCATTGGCCGAATCCTTGTCGGGGGAAATCACAGTCGTTTCGCAATTCTTAAACCCGCCCTTGCCTGATAAGGAAGGTTTGCTGACGAGTTTGCGCTTGTACCTCGACCGCTTCGCCAAGCAGACGGGAATCCGCGTGAACGCCGAGTTCCCCGAAAAACTAGACAGGCTAATAGAGCCCGCGGAACGTGCGTTGTATCGCATCACCCAGGAGTGCCTCACGGACATTTTTGGGCGCTCGGGGAGCTCGCGTGTCAACGTCCGGATCTTCATGAACAAGGAATTTCTGACCCTTGAGGTACGGGACGAAGGCCGTGGGTTGCCTCCAACTCTGCTGGAGTCTTTGAGGAAGGGGACTGGCGACTTGAGGGTTAGCACCGCAGGCATGCGCGAGCTAATGAAGCAATTCGGCGGCCTTCTAAATGTCACGCCATCAGATTCGAGCACATCGGTCACAGCAGTTTTGCCAGTCGGAAGAAATGCAAGGGCTTCCTCCGGCAGAGTTATACATGATGATCGGTCCAGTGGGCGAGTGGGCAAAGAAGTATCAGTAGCGCTTGGCCGGTCAGATCATCCGGAGCCAATTGACAACGCTCTATCTCAAAATCTGAGTTCTCGTGGGATGCGCCTGACTACGGAGCATGCTTGGCGCCCGGGTGAGCAAGCACTGGTTAGCGCTGAGGGTGGTGTGCGCACCGAAGCAAGAGTCGTTTATTGCGAGTACTTGGGATCTGATAAATTCGCTGTCGGCTTAGAACTTGTTAAGCCCGTGGGAAAATGGGCAAGTCCTGATTAGCTTGAGGCTGTGCAGGAGTGCGTCAGATACGCAGCCTCCGAAGCTTGAGATCGCCTGTACGATTTCTCGCTGCGTTTGTTCCGGCGTGTGGAGGCCGACGAGGACAAAAAACGGACATGATCTTAAGATGGTTCCGCAACCCTGTGAGCGTGTAAAAAGTACCTGCGCGCACCCAATTTCAGGATCTCCCACAACGTTTACCATATTGGCCAAAAATACGATGCGCTGTAAGTCTTTGGTAGTAAATGGGATAAGCAGCATTTGTGCTAACCCGGAGCTGGCAGTAAGAATGCAGCCAGGAAGACTACAGAGAACTTGGTCTTGTCCCCAATTTCGTCACCTAGAGGATTTCAGATGAAACCTGCTTTTGACATATTCAGGAAAGACCTTCTCGGGACTCCGGTTTGGATGGAATCGGTAGAAGAGATTGACGCTGCGAAGCTTCGCGTAACGGAATTTGCGCAACGCTCGCCGGGTGAGTACTTTGTTGTCTCCCAGAAGACCCAAGAAATTGTATGCGACACAACACCACGCTACTTGGATTTGGTGATTAAGCTTCGACCCCTCGCTGAATTGCTAATTTGATTTCCTCTTTTCTACGGAAACCCTTATACATCTTCTCGTGCCCATGCAATCACTTTGGCCACGACGGAGAGAACCTTATTTCATTTCCTTTGTTTTGTGCTGCCTTTTGTTTCGGGACTTTGAGTTGGCCAATCAGGTGGAGGAAAAGAGATGTGCCAGAATTCGTTCCCCGATCAGGACGCCAGGCTGCACACTTGCTGCCCCGACGGTTCTTTCAGCCGATGTGTGCTTCGGTTGCGGCACCAGCGTTAAATGGCACTCGATTGCGATGTTTAGCTTTAAGGCACTCGAAAAGTACTATACCAATGGGAAAGTAGTTTCCCCAGCCTGTATTGTTCCCATGGAAAGCAAATAGTCTGTCGCAATAAATAAGCGCTTACAAATCTTGCGTTTACACAGGCAACCCGAGTATCCGCTTCGGGAGGTCCCCTTCTTCTCATATTTACCTTACTAGTGAATACCACTGCTAGTTATTAGATTGCAAGAGGCTCTGCTTTGGAAACGGTACGAACGCGCCATTTTTGGACACGCGCTGTACCCCTATAACTAAGGGTGATTCTCGCAATCGCAAGTGAGGGATTCGGAAGAGGGGCGCGGATGGAAGTGGTGTGACTTTGACGGAGGCCCAATGCCTTTAGATGCGCTCGACCAAAAAACGCTGAAGAGTTTGCCTCGATTGTCTGACATTCATGCCTCGTATGGCGTCGAGGTGAACGCTCTTTCGATCAATCAGCTGTTCGCTTTATACGAGCGGACCGGCTTTCTGTACCCAGGCAAGGCGGCCCGGCTGACACCACATCTCGGACAAGTTAGAGAAAACTGGCGCCGGATGCTCCGCGGCGGAGAATCCCTCCTTTATGTAGTCAGCGCCGGCAACGAGAAAACCGGACGGGCCTCGATCGCCGTTTGGCGTACGACACATCACGGCTGGATGTCGCAACACTTGGTGTCTGAGAACAATCCGCTTGCATCTCGCGCGGTGATGCTGGCGGGAACGGCCGCGAGCATTTTGAGGGGAGTTGACGAGTCTTATCAGAACTGGTTTCGACCGGAGAATCGGTTTCCTTCACGAGTTTTTGGATCCATGGTTCAAACCATCGGCCCATCCCATTCTTGTATTCAACAACACATGTATTTTGCGTTGTCTCGCTCTTCATCGTTGCCTTCGGCTAGCGGAATTCGCATTGTGCCTTACGATCCTTCCCATAAAGAAGCTCTTTGCGCGATCGCTCGAGAAAGCCGGGGACATGTTTACGTTACTGCAGAGGAGCTCGCACTCGACGTAGAGCTAAAAGCGGTCGACGAACTTTATCGTAGCGTAGGCCTCCGCCGGACACGACAAGTATGGCTGGCGTACCCGGAACACAAGAACGAACCAATCGGCGCCGCGATTGCCTATCGCGGTCCATTGGGAGCAAATTTCAGCTACTTGGAAAATCGCTGCGATTTGCTTCTCCACCCCAAGCTTGCCGATTCGGATGTGTCAGAAGTCGTAGTTGGCTTGCTCGGCCCGGCGTCCACTGCATACCAAGACTTTGAGCTTGGCGCAATTCCAGTCATTGCCGACGCACTGGCTTCGGTGGTCCTCATTCACCTTGGGGCGGAGTACCTGCGCGACTATTGCCAAGGTATCTGGCTAAGGGACGGAAATCTTCGCTTCTATCGTCACATTGATGGTTTCTATTCCAGGCTGGTGGCACGGTCAGAGAAACATTTCATGGAGCCATCGCTCGCTTATTAGGAAAAGCTAATGAACACAGTCCCCGCAATGGATTACATCATGGAGGACCCCCGCGAGGCCGCGCGCCTGGAGGCGAAAGTCGATCCGAAGACTTGGGTTCAGAAATACCTGGCTCATCGCGTCCGTCCAGGGGCAGAAGTCCTTTCGGTGGGCTGCGGGCCAGGAGTCCTCTTGAATGAAGTTTCCGCCTTGCATTCCTCCATTCGCGCGACGGGCGTCGACATTAGTGCGGATCGGGTACAGGAAGCAATCCAAAGAAATCGCGAAAATCCGCGCCTGACATTTGTCCGCGGCGATGCGCAAGCAATGCAGTTCCCTTCGGACAGTTTCGACTTCGTTTATTCCCGAATGTTGCTCCAATACCTTCGCGAAAAAGAAAAAGCCGTCGCAGAAATGGTGCGCGTGTGCAAGCCAGAAGGGATCGTTTTACTTCAGGATTTGGATGGACAGCTTTTGTGGCATTACCCCGAGGACGTGAAGGTGCAGGGCGCCGTCCAAAAAGTGCTGGCCGCTCTGGCACCGACCGGTTTTGACCCCTTCGTCGGCCGCAAGCTCTTCTGTCTGGCGCAGAAAGCAGGATTGAAGAAGCTGGACGTCCAAGTCGAATGCTATCACCTGATCGCCGGGGCGATTGAGCCGCGCATCCTCAGGCACTGGGAACTGAAGCTAGATATTGCAAAGTCGCAGATGGCCAAGGCGTTCGGCAGCAAGGCAGAGGCTGAGGAGCAAATACAAAGGTTTCTCGAATACCTCTGCAGGCCCGACACGCTCACGTACTCGGTCCAGTTCACGGTTACGGGCGAAAAGGCGGCGTGTGAACGGGGCGGTCAAAACTGATCGACGCGCATCCTGATTCCGCGCAACACAAAATGCCAAGGGGGGCAGATGGTGGGGCAAATAGACAACACAGATTTCAAGGACTGCTTTCGTCCTTTCGTACCCGGGAAGAGCAATGGGTCGGGATCCAACGACAAGCTAGGCGGCAGTTTCATCGAGAAAGGTAGCTAAATTATGTTGCCAATACGCGACCAAAACAACGGCTCACCAACTGTCGGGAGAAGGATTTTATCGCTGGCTGTCCTCGCAGTTTTCCTCGGCGGCAGTGCGTCCGCGCAAAGTCCGCAAGGAGTGCCCGACATCTCTCGCATGAGTATCGAAGAGTTGATGAATGTCGAGGTGACTTCGGTGGCCAAGCGGCCACAGAGGGTGGCTGATGCCGCCGCAGCCGTTTTTGTGATCACGCAAGAAGACATTCGCCGCTCCGGCGCAGCCAGTATTCCGGAAGCGTTGCAGATGGTTCCCGGCCTCGAAGTGGCGCGGATAGACGAAAACAAATGGGCCATTGGTTCGAGAGGTTTTAACGGCCGTTTCGACAACAAACTGCTTGTTCTGATTGATGGCCGGAGCGTCTATACGCCCTTGTTTTCCGGAGTGTACTGGAATGTTCAGGACGTAATGCTGGAAGACATTGACCGAATTGAGGTGATCCGCGGCCCAGGAGCCACCTTGTGGGGTGCGAACGCCGTTGACGGGGTCATCAACATCATAACCAAACCGGCCCAGGCTACCCAGGGAGGACTCGTAACCGCAGAAGTTGGAACCGAAGAGCGAACAGCCGAAAGCGTCCGCTACGGGGGCCGCCTTGGCAACTCGGCTTTTTATCGGATTTATACAAAGTACTTCGACTGGGAGCCCTCCATCGATGCAACCGGGAAGACTGCTCACGACGGATGGGATGCGGTTCGCGGCGGGTTTCGAATAGATACCAAATCTTCGGGAGCAAATTCACTCACGGTTCAAGGAGATCTCTACACAAGTAATTACAACGAAACTCTCACGATTCCGTCTCTGAATCCTCCCTATTCGAATACGTTCCCTAATGACGGGGATTATGCGGGCGGAAACCTCCTGGGGCGCTGGAACCATAATTTCTCGCGGTCCTCGACGTCCCTGCAGATGTACTTTGACCAAACCAATGTCCTTGACAATTCTCTTTTCACGGATCACGAGTCCGTTTATGACATTGATTTTCAGCACGACATTCACTTGGGCGAGTCGCAAGAGCTGGTTTGGGGCCTAGGCTATCGGTCGATTCAAGACACCAACGGTTCCAGCTTTACCGTCTCGCTTCAGCCAAATCACAGCTCTTTGAATCACTTTAGCTCCTTCTTGCAGGATGAGATTAGCCTTTTTGGCAGAAGGTTAAACGTGACCATCGGTTCCAAATTCGAGCACAATCCCTTCACTGGGTTCGAAGTGCAACCGAACATCAGATTCCTTGGGAACATCAGCAAGAATCAGTCGGTTTGGGCGGCGGTCTCGCGCGCTGTCCGAACGCCTGCGCTTACTGAAGAAGGCCTTCGACTCAACGAAGCAGTTGTTCCGCCGGGAGCTCCTCCGTTTTTCAGCCCTCTGCCTGTCGTGGAAGCGATTTTTGGCAGCCCACAATTCAAGTCCGAGGACCTTCTTGCCTACGAAGCGGGCTATCGCGTTCAGGCTACTAAATCCCTATCCCTGGATATAGCCGGTTTCTATAACTCTTACACCCACCTTCGCTCGGCGGAACCTGGCGCTCCTTTCGTGGAAGGAAGCCCGGCTCCTACGGATGTTGTCTATCCTTTCGTAGCCAGCAACAAAATGGGCGGGGGAACTTACGGCGTGGAACCGTTTGTCGAGTGGAAGGTTCTTCCAAAATGGCGGCTTCTCGGTTCTTACAGCTATCTGCAGATGGATATCCGCAAAAACAAGAGCAGCCAGGACCCCACAGCCGATACTCCCGATGGACAGAGCCCGCGCCATCAATTCTTTGTGCAGTCGTCCATTGATCTGCCCAAACACTTTGAACAGGATCTCAGCCTTCGATACGTAGACAAACTCCCAAGCCTCAACATTCCCGGCTACTACTCTCTGGATTTCCATCTGGGATGGCGGCCAGGCACGCATTGGGAGCTCTCCTTAGTGGGCCATGACCTATTGAACAGCCGGCACCTGGAATTCATTCCGGAGTTCATCAACACAACACCTACGCAAGTTCAGCGGACCGTTAGCGGACGCATTGCTTGGAAATTCTAAGTTGCTCGTCTGGTGGTCACGGGGCATGACGATTACTTCCATAAGGGAAAGGCGCTCATGAGGCGGTCGCGGCTTATCGTCGCGGTTCTGCTCAGTTTGAGCCTGGTCGCGGGAGCCAACGCACAGTCTTCGGCTTCGGCGGCGTCCTCCGAGTATTTGATCAAGGCTGGCTTCATCTACAACTTTGCCCAGCTAGTGCAATGGCCCTCGGCCGCTTTTTCCCAGGCGGATTCTCCCATCGTCATTGGCATCTTAGGAACCGATCCTTTCGGAACGAGCATCGATCGAGTCGTCGAAAACAAGAAACTTGACGGACACAATCTGGTAGTCAAACGCCTGAGATGGAGTAGGGACCTTAAGGATCTCACGGAGTGCAACATCCTGTTCGTTAGTCTGTCTGAAAGAGAACACATCTCAGATGTAATCAACATGGTCAAGTGGTTGCCCATTCTCACGATTGGAGAAACACCCGGGTTTGCTGCGCGTGGCGGCATCATCAATCTCACTTTGGAGGACAACAAGGTTCGCTTTGAGGTCAACATCGGGGCCGCGAAACAGGCGAATTTGAATATCAGCTCGAGACTGCTCGCGTTAGCAAAAATCGTCCCGCAGGGCGCTGAGGGAAAGAAGTCCGAATGAACCTTCAGAATCTATCCATCAAGCGAAAGCTGATGCTGATCACCATGCTGACCAGCAGTGCGGCCCTGGTGCTGTCCGCGGTGAGCTTTCTCATTTACGACCTGATTTCCTTCCGTCGCCAGCTCAGCCAGGACTTGATGACCCAGGCGGAGATTATCGGACTTAACAGCGGAGCGGCGATGGCCTTCAAAGACGAGACTGCCGCGACGGCAACCTTGTCAGCCCTCAAGGCCAAGGACGACATCGTGGCCGCTGCGCTATACAGCCCCGAGGGCAAATTGTTTGCTCACTATTTCCAAGCGAACAAGAGCCTTCCTTCCTCACTTCCTTCTCGCTCGCAGCAAAACTTCTACCGCTTCGAAGACGGCTACCTGCACGTGTTCCAGCAAGTAACCATGAACGGCGAACGCGTCGGAACTTTGCACCTGCTTTCTGACATGCGCCAATGGAACACCCGGGCCAAACGGTACACCGGGATCCTCGTCATTGTTGTTTTGATCTGCGGTTCTCTTGCGTTATTGCTTTCTTCCAGGCTGCAGAAACTGATTTCCAAGCCCATTTTGCATTTAGAGGACACCATGAGGATGGTGTCCTCGAACAAGAATTACGAGATTCGAGCAAGCAGATTTTATGGCGATGAAATTGGAAGGCTCATCGACGGCTTCAACACCATGCTTTCCGAAATTCAACTTCGGGACAGCGCGCTGCAGCGCGCCAATAATGAACTGCAAACCAGCACTCACGAATTGGAAGTTGAGATTATTCACCGCAAACGCACTCAGGACGAGCTGCTAACTGCTAAACAAGCGGCGGAGCAGGCGAATCGTGCCAAGAGCGCCTTCCTTGCCAACATGAGTCATGAATTGCGGACGCCGCTCAACGCCATCATCGGCTACAGCGAAATGCTCGAAGAGGAAGTGCAAGATACGGCAAAGATATCGAACGTTCGCGACCTGCAGAAAATCCAGGCGGCCGGCAAACACCTATTAGTGTTAATCAACGACGTGCTTGATCTATCCAAGATTGAAGCCGGAAAGATGCAGCTGCATATCGAATCGTTCGACATTGCAGGAATGATCGAGGAAATGGTCACGACGCTAAAACCGGCGATCGCAAAGAATGCAAATACATTTCAGCTGCGAATACCCGAGGATATCAGTGCCATGCGCGGCGACGTCACAAAGGTGCGCCAAATCTTGCTAAATCTCTTGAGCAACGCCTGCAAGTTTACCGATCATGGCAGCGTTTGGCTGGATGTGGACCGCGTTTCCGCTGCGGGTCAAGATTGGATTCGATTCCGTGTTGGCGATACCGGCATCGGGATAAGCACCGAACAGCAGGAAAATCTGTTTCAGGAGTTTACGCAAGCTGATATCTCGATTTCCCGGAAGTACGGCGGGACAGGCCTAGGCCTGGCCATCAGCCACCGATTCGTTCAGTTGATGAAGGGCCGCATCACGGTGGAGAGCGCGCCCGGTCAGGGCTCTGTGTTCACCGTGCACTTGCCCGTTCAGGCGGCTGGGGAGCAAGCCGAAAGCATGGCGCCCATGAAAACGGCCAGTTCTGGCGTGTCGTCCGAGGTCAAACCAGACGCCGACACCATTCTGGTGATTGATGACGACATGGCCGTTCGCGACTTGATGTCGCGATCCCTAACAAAACTAGGCTTTCGTGTAGTGGCTGCTGCCAGCGGGGAAGAAGGTCTGCGGCTCGCAAAGCAACTCCGTCCCTTGGTGATCACTCTCGACGTCATCATGCCAGATTGGGATGGTTGGACAGTGCTTAACAAACTCAAAGCAGATTCCGACTTGGCCGAAATTCCCGTCATCATGGTCACTATCGTAGACAACGAGGCGATGGGGCGAGACTTGGGCGCCTCTAGTTATCTGATCAAGCCGGTGGACCGCGAGCGGCTTGTGACCCTTATTGAAAAGCATCGTGCCATGCGTTCTTCGACAGTCGCAAAAGCTGGCGTGCCCCCAGCCAATTGGCCAGCCAGGAACCAAAAAACCTCGCGAAAGCCCGAGGTAGTTAGCCCGAGGAGACACTAGTCATGCCGAAAATCTTGCTCGTGGAAGATAACGAGATGAACAGGGACATGCTATCCAGGCGTCTCGAGCGGAAGGGCCATCGTGTGGTCGTGGCTCAAGACGGCAGGCAAGGATATTTGCTGGCCCGTTCGGAAAGACCCGACCTCATTTTGATGGATCTCAGCCTCCCGGTGATGGATGGTTGGGAGGTGACCCGCCTCCTGAAGGGCAATGGATCCACTCGCCATATTCCCATCATCGTGCTGACGGCTCACGCCTTGGTCAGCGACCGCGAAAAAGCATTCGAAGCCGGATGCGATGATTACGATACCAAACCGGTTGAATTTGGACGACTGAGCGAAAAGATCGAGAACTTGCTGGTCGCGAGGAAACTATCATGAGCTCGCAACAGAGCCACTTGCTGATTGTCGATGACAACGAAATGAACCGGGACATGCTTGCCCGCCGACTGACGCGGAGCGGCTATCTCGTTGACGTCGTTGACAACGCGAAGCAGTTGATGCAACGGGTGAAGCAAAACACCGTTGACCTGGTTCTTCTCGACATCGAAATGCCCGAAATTAGCGGTCTTGACGCGCTGAAAACGCTGCGCGAAACCTACTCCCCCGTTCAGCTTCCGATCATTATGGTAACCGCGAAGAATCAAAGTGAGGACATCGTCAAAGCCCTGAATCTGGGAGCGAACGATTATTTGACGAAACCTGTGGACCTTCCTGTCGCGCTTGCGCGCATCGGAACGCAGTTATCCCACAAACGTGCACAAGAAGCCTTGCGAGAGAGTGAAGAGCGCTACGCCCTGGCTGCTCGCGGTGCAAATGACGGTCTCTGGGACTGGAACATTCTGACTGCCCGCGTGTATTACTCACCCCGCTGGAAAGCCATGCTGGGTTGGCGGGAAAACGAGATCGGCGACAACCCGGAAGAGTGGTTCAATCGAATTCATGACGCGGATCGGCAGAGGGTCCAAGAGGAGATCGCCGCGCACCGCAACGGCTCGACGCCTCATTTCGAGAGCGAGCATCGGATGCTCCACAAAGACGGTACGTTTCGCTGGATGTTGAATAGGGGTCTCGCCGTCTTCGACGATTCCGGAAGAACTTTACGAATGGCTGGCTCGCAGACAGACATCACAGAGCGAAAGGTGTCCGATCCGCTTACCGGCCTTCCAAACCGGCTGCTTTTTGTCGACCGCCTGGGGCGGCTTATCAAGCATGCGAAACGGCGCAAGGACGCTTTGTTCGCGATTCTTTTTCTGGATCTTGATGGCTTCAAAATGATTAATGACAGCATGGGTCATCTAATCGGAGATCAGCTCCTGGTTGGAGTGGCCCATCGCCTGGAAAAGTGCTTGCGCTCCACGGACACGGTGGCGCGTCTGGGAGAATCATTCACGGTGGCGCGCCTCGGCGGAGACGAGTTCACGGTAATTCTTGATTATCTTAAGGATCCGAACGATGCCAAAAGTGCCGCAGACCGTTTGATGAAGGCATTAGCCCCGCCGTTCATTTTGGACGGGAAGGAAATATTCACCTCCGTAAGCATTGGAATCGCCCTAAGCAGTTCGGCCTATGAAGCACCGGAGGATATGCTGCGCGACGCCGATACGGCAATGTATCGGGCCAAATCTCTCGGTAAAGCCCGTTTCGAAGTTTTCGATGCGGATATGCGGGCCAGCGTGATGGCGCGTTTGCAGCTGGAGACCGATCTGCGTGGCGCCTTGGAACGTGGAGAATTCCGGAATTTCTATCAACCAATTGTGTCTCTAGATTCCGGGCGGATTGTCGGCTTCGAAGCCCTGCTTCGCTGGCAGCATCCAACCCGAGGATTGGTCGGCCCGGAAGAATTTATTCTTGTGGCTGAAGAAACCGGGCTGATCCGAGAGTTGGGGTGGTGGAATTTGCAGGAAGCTTGTCGTCAAATGAGTCAGTGGAGAAACGGTCCAAAATACCGCGACTTGGTCATCAGCGTGAACCTGTCTGCGAAGCAATTTCTACAGCCCCATCTAGTCGAGGACATCCGAAAACTACTGTGTGAACTATCTCTCGCTCCGGATGCATTAAAGCTGGAGATCACCGAAAGCGCCGTCATGGCAGATCCCTCGGCCGCCGTAGAAATGTTGCAGCAGATAAAGTCCATCGGGATTCGCCTGGCGATCGACGACTTCGGAACCGGCTACTCGTCCCTAAGTTACTTGCACCGGTTCCCTCTCGACACCCTAAAGATTGATCGTTCCTTCATCCACGACATGCAAGGCGAGGGGGAAGGCATGGAGATCGCACGGACGATTTTGCCCATGGCCAATAACCTGCGCTTGGATGTGGTTGCCGAAGGTGTGGAAACCATCGAACAGGTTGCATTGCTTAAACAGCTGCATTGCAACTACGCGCAGGGATATTACTTCTCCAAACCGCTGTCGGCGGAAGGTACGAGGGCTTTGTTGGATGGAGAGCCTACTTGGCAAATGTGCGAGCAGGTACGGTAGCTCGATAACTTCCTGAGCAAGGAGATTCGAACGGAGATCGTCGTGCGAACTCTGCGAGGAAGCTACAAGTGCAAGACACCGCTGCTCCGCTCTTGCCGCACATAAGCATGATTGAAAAGCTATGAAACTCGCGCTGCAAAATATCCTACATGACCGCGGCCGCTTCTCCGTGACCGTTCTCGGCGTGTCTTTTGCGGTGTTCCTGATGGTTTTTCAGGGCAGTCTCTTGGCCGGCTTTTTGCAAGCGGCGTCCAGGTTGATTGATGCCAGCGACACGGACATCTGGATTACAGCAAGGGGTGTGCAAGCTTTTGAGTTTGGAACGGCTTTGGAGAGCCGTGTGAGGGAGATGGCCGCTGGTGTGCCAGGGGTGATGCAAACCAGCAGAGTGTGCATGGCGTTTGCTGTTTACCGCACACCTATCGGAAAGCAACAGGTCGTGGCCCTCGTCGGTGCCGACCCCAATGTCGGAAAGCGATTTCCTGTTCCCGATGCGCCTGAATCTGCCGAAAAGATGTCCCCGGACGCAGTTCTTTATGACGTCAGCGATCGAAAACAGATTGAGGTGGCTGCACTGCCGGCCGAGGTAGAGATAAATCGCCACCGCGCCAGCATCGAACGCGAAATCCAAGGTTATGGGGCGTTCCTTGGCGTCCCGTTCTTGTTTACTTCGTATCGAAATGCCATCCGTTATTTGGACTTCCGGTCCGACCAAGCGGTGTATATCCTTTTGCGAACCGACAGGAGATATCCCCTGTCGCAGATTCAGCAGAGCCTAAAGCAGAAGCTCCCCGAAGTCGACGTCCTAACGCGAGATGAGTTTGCGCATAAGTCGCGAATGTACTGGACTATAAAAACGGGAGCGGGCGGGGCAATTCTGACGGCTGCGGTACTGGGATTCTTGATTGGTCTTGTAGTCGTGTCTCAAACGATCTATGCGAACACCATGGAAAACCTCGAAGAATATGCGACGCTGAAGGCCCTTGGAGCTCCGCAAGCTTTTGTGGCCCGCATCGTTCTTGCTCAAGCCCTCATTTGCGGCGCGGTCGGCAGCGTCCTGGGGCTGCTGGCCGTCGTTCCTAGCATCAATTACGCCAAATCTCTGATTCCGTGGATCCACGCACCTTGGTGGTTGCCCGCCGCTATGGTGGTGCCGAGCTTGGCCATGTGCTCGTTAGCGTCCATTGTTTCTGTTCGCAGCGCTCTCACTGTCGAGCCGGGGAGAGTGTTCCGTGCCTAACCTCTTCTTGGGAGTGGAAGGCGCGAGTGTGACATTCGGCCAACAGGACGCTCGTGTCTGCGCTCTTCGCGACGTCTCTCTCTCGTTTGAGAAGGGCACTCTTTCCCTGGTGACGGGCCCTTCAGGCAGCGGCAAAACCACATTGTTGTCCATGCTTGGGTGTCTGCTGTCGCCCGATGAAGGATCGGTGTTCGTAGACGGCGTGGCGGTCAATGGTCTTAGTGAGGCAGAAAGGACCGTCATCCGCCAAAAGAAAATCAGCTTTGTCTTCCAGGCTTTCCGGCTCTTTCACTCTCTTAGCGCGCTGGACAACGTGGCGCTCGGCTTCGAGATTCGCGACCCCGCTGCGCCAGGGAGAAAGGAGTTGGCGCTAGATTTACTGCTGCAATTTGGGCTGGGTGACAAGCTGCAGCAAGAGCCCAACGAACTCAGCCCCGGAGAGAAGCAGCGAGTTGCAATCGCCAGGGCCCTCGCCGGGAATCCTCCTATTCTTCTCGCCGATGAGCCGACGGCTTCGCTGGACGCGGAGGCGGGAAGAAATATCTGTCAGATTCTTCGAAGAGAGGTTGACGAACAAGGAAGGACTGTTGTTGTGGTCAGCCATGATCCGCGATGGGAGAAATTCGCTGATCGCACCATCACTCTCTGTGATGGCCGGGTCGAAGAAGAGGTGGCTGTTCTATGAAACCATCCGAGGTATTGGAGGCAATGAAGGCATTCAAGAATTTAAAGCTGTACAGCAGATGGGGCATAGGCGCTCTTGCCGTCGTGCTGATTGTTGTGGGTGTGGCTTTGCTCGGAACTTCGCGAAACAGGAATTCCGTGGAGGCTCGCGGAACATCGTCCGACAACTCTGCTTCGGAAGTCATATTCGCCTCCCCCGGACGAGTTGAGGGTGCCTCCGAAACCACACAAGTAGGAGCCGCCGCGGATGGGGTCCTGAAGGCCGTGTTCGTGAAGGAAGGCCAGTCGGTAAAGAGAGGAACGCTGCTAGGCGAGATTGCTTGTGATGAACTCCAAGCCAGCTTGCAAACCGTCCTCGCGGAGGCAGACGGCGCGCGCGAGGCGAAGGCCCGGCTTCTCCACGGCGCGCGCGACGAAGAGAAAAAAATTGCCAGTGACAAGACAGCCGCTGCGCGCGCGACCTTCGAAGAGGCCAAGTCGCGGCTGGAGATGCAACGAGCTCTCTACCAGAAGCAGCAGATCTCCAAGGCTGCTTATGACCAAGCCGTACGGGATCGCGACGTAGCCGATGCCAACCTCCAGGCCGCCGTTCGAACGGAGGAGTTGCTGGCCGCACCTCCGTTACAGGAAGACACGGCGCGAGCGGAGTCCGAAGTAATGGCGGCAGAGGGCCGCGTCAAGACTGTTCAAGAGCGGATCGGCAAGTGCTCCATAGCTGCTCCCATCGATGGAACCGTTCTCCGAGTGTATGCAAGACGCGGAGAATCCTTCAGCACGGTCACTCCTCGACCGCTATTCAGCCTGGCGGATACTTCTGCTCGGCACATTAGGGCGGAAATCGACGAGAGAGACGTGGACAGAGTTTCTCTTGGGCAGAAGGTGGTTATTGAAGCTGATGCTCTCGACGGCAAAAAACTCAAGGGTTGCGTGGCTAAGATATCCGACATGATGGGGAGAAAGAGTATTTCGACGGGCGACCCTGCCGACAAAAGCGACCGCGATGTCCTGGAGGCTGTGATCGATTTAGAGGACAGTTCGCGGCCATTGCCCATCGGACTCAGAGTAACGGTTCAGTTCCTATCGAATGGTTCTAATGCTTCACGGCGAGATCGATAGGCTTACCGGTCCAGGAACACACACCCAGCAGTTTCTGCGTGCCGTGCAATGTGATGCATTGGGTGTGCAATTTCCATGACAGCAGCAAGCCCCTCAGAGGGTCTAGCCTCCGTGAACGGCGATATGCCATTCGGTATCCTTTTCGTGCCGACGCCGAGACTCTGGATCTCAAATCCGGCGCTCACCTGGCGGGCGTGACTTCAGATCTTTCACCAGGTGGATGCTTCGCCTGTGCCAGCCGCTTGCTGGAGATGGGCACGCGGGTCCACCTTACTCTGAAACGCGCAAAGAGCAGAGAGTAACGATGCCGGCGGCAGTGCGTGTGGTGAAGGCGAAAATAGGAATGGAGCTTGCGTTTGAAGACCTCGATTCGAACTCCAATGAGACATTTATGGCGTGGATCGAGGGCCTTCGCCTATCGCGGTGAAACTCCGACATAGTTTGCCGAGTAAACGAATTGGTATCCACTGTGTCCGCCCGGTAGGTTTTGGCTTTGGCCACAAGCCCCACATCCCGTCCCGCTCATAGTATTTGTAGCGAGATTCCTCGAATTCGTCGTACCATCAGCAGCAACAGCCACCGGGAGACACATAGTGGAAAACGAACGCCGCCGCTCACCTAGGTATTCATTCGCTGCCACAGCAGAAATCACCGCGGATAATTCCAAAGCTTCCGCCACTGTCAGCGAATTGAGCCTTCGAGGATGCCGCCTGGATTTCAAGAATCCGTTTCCCCTTAACGTGCCTATCACCCTCAAAATCTCCGCTGCGGGTGAACTCTTCCAGTCCAAGGGAAGAATCATCTATCTAAAGCCAGGAATCGGCGCTGGCGTAACTTTCCTTGCCATTGACCCTCAGTCGCGTGCGGTGCTCCGGCGTTGGATCGATGCAGCTGAGAAAGACGCGCAGCCAAGAGTGGTAGTCCCTCGACCGTAAAGCATCCTTGGAATTTCATCACTCTGCACGAATCCCCGCTTGGGCCACACTTTCTCAGTGCGGCCATGCGCAAAACATGCATTATTTGTCGTGACCATGCGGCCCGTTCGTCTGGACAGCGCAATTTATCAAGGCCCGTTTAGCGTGAACTCCAAGCGGCAGGTTTCAACGCACTCAAGGTCCTCGTGCAGTTCGCGAGCGGATTGCCCGCGAACGGTCGGCCTGTGAAAACGTCCAGCACCATGTAGGATAGGCTCGTGTCGGCGAGCCGTTGTTCCATCGGAGATCTCCCGAAAGCCAGGCCTGCGGTCACTGCTGCAGACAACTGAAGAAATTGACGGCGTTCCATACGGCTCGAGTTACGATCCGCCAATTCGATGCAAGAAGTCTGGACCACGGTACGTCGTTCGTTTTGGCGCTGCGCGCAAAGGTTAAACACGAATGGATCGCTTATCTGCGTGCCCGAGGATTTCAAGTTCGCCGAACCAGGTTAATAGACAAAGGTCATCGGTATTTTTGCATCGTAACTCGAAACGACCGGAGTAGCCCAGGCGACGCCCACGCGATTGCGGTGAACGAGCAGCTGTGCGTATTTGACCCATCGACAAATGCGCCTGCTCCGGGGATTCTATCCCTTGAATGGTACAGGTCCTCGGCGAATCATCTTGGGTTTCTTCACCTGATCGATCCGCCGGTCTGATCGCGATTCGCACGAGCCAGCATGCCTCCGCGATAAGAGGCGCGATGGTTGCGAAAGGGGATCAATGACGCGAAATCAATCCCGACGTCTGTTCCTGAAGAACTCTGCCATGGCAACGTCAATCTACGTTGCTGGTTCGCGCATCGCGTCGAATCCATCTCGGGCTTCGGTGATCGTGGTTGGCGCGGGCGCATTCGGCGGCTGGTCCGCCCTCGAACTGCTTCGGAAGGGCGCCAGAGTTCGACTTATTGACGCCTGGGGGCCCGGAAATTCCCGGGCCAGTTCGGGGGGGGAGACCCGCATCATCCGCGCAACTTATGGGTCTGGCCGCATCTATACGCAAATGGCCGCGCGCGCTCTTCAGCTGTGGCAGGAGCATGAACAGCGGTGGGGTCTGAAGCTCTTCTTTCGCGCCGGAGTACTCTGGATGGCCGGACCCGACGATTCCTACGAGCGTGCGTCCCTGCCGCTCTTGAAGGAGAGCAGCGTTCGCTTCGAGCGACTCTCCGTTACCGAATGCGAAAAGCGATGGCCGCAAATCAGATTCGAAGAGATCTCGTGGAGCATTTTCGAACCTGATTCGGGCTATCTCGCCGCGCGGCGCTCCTGTGAAGCTGTGTTGGACGCGTTTATCAAGGAAGGTGGTGAATACCGCCAGGCGCGAGTGGCGTCTGGCCCGATTGCGTCGGACCGTATGCAAGCAGTAAAGATCGCGTCAGGAGACGCATTGATCGCGGATTCCTATGTGTTTGCGTGTGGTCCCTGGCTTGGCCAGGTCTTCCCCTTTCTGGCGCAAAGCATCACCCCCACTCGGCAAGAGGTCTTCTTCTTCGGTACAGCCGCTGGCGATTTGCGCTTCACTGACGCGCAGCTCCCGGTTTGGATCGACTTTGGCAGGCGCTTCTATGGCATTCCTGGCAATCACTGGCGCGGGTTCAAGGTCGCGGACGACACACGCGGGCCCGCGATTGATCCCACTTCCATGGAGCGTCACATTTCCGAGGAAGGGCTGGCGTCCGCTCGCAGCTTTGTGCGCTTGCGTTTTCCGGAATTAGCAAACGCGCCGCTGCTCGAAAGCCGCGTCTGCCAATACGAAAACTCCACCGACCAGAATTTCATTCTCGACCGGCATCCTGAAGCTCAGAACGTCTGGATCGTTGGCGGCGGCTCCGGCCACGGCTTCAAGCACGGCCCGGCAATGGGCGAAATGGTGAGCCACGCGGTTCTCGGCCACAAAGCGCCGCCGACTGAGTTCGCTCTTGCGCGGCTTTTGAAGAAAAGTTCCTGCTGAATAAGTTCCAGTCCGCGATTTTTGGAGTTGGGTTTCACAGGAGTGGACTCATTATGCGCACTCTCTTAGCCGCAAGCTCGTGGGTTGCCCTTGTTCAGCTGCTTTCTTCCTCCGGGCAAGCGGAAGATCGAAAAGACATTCTTTACGCGCGGGTAACTGAGGTTTCACTCACCCTGGACGCGCATATTCCCGAGGGCCCTGGGCCATTTCCTGCGGCAATTGTTGTGCATGGCGGTGGTTGGGTAGCAGGCGACAAGCAGCAGTACATTACTTATCTTTTTAAGCCCCTGGCCGACGCGGGTTTCGCCTGGTTCAGCATCAATTACCGACTCGCGCCCAAATATAGATTTCCAGCTCCTGCGGAAGATGTGGAACGCGCCATTGCGTACGTCAAACAGCACGCAGCTGAGTTCAAAATCAATCCGGAGCGCATCGCCCTCGTTGGAGAATCCGCCGGAGGCCACCTGGTCTCGTACGTCGGTGCTCGCAATCGTCGTCAATCCAGGGTAACTGCTGTTGTTTCCATGTACGGAATCCACGACTTTGTTTCGGCATCGGTCGCGTGGAAGCCAATTCCTAAGGAGATTTATGAACTCTTCGGAATCGACGCCGTAGATGCTCAGACCGTTCCTGTTCTGGTTAGGGCGTCACCCGTGATCTATATCCGCCGAGAAATGCCGCCGTTCCTGCTGTTGCACGGATCTAAAGATGAAGATGTTCCCCACGAGCAGTCCGTGGAAATGTGCCAAAAGATGAAAGCCGCGGGCGCGCACTGCGATCTGATCACCATCGAAGGGGCGCCGCATGGCATGGATCACTGGGAATCGCACCCGGAGTTCCTGTGGTACAAGAAGGTGCTCGTCGATTGGCTGAACCAGAATCTGCGCTAATGACCGGGCCTATTGCGGAAGACCATTCCCCACCACATCGACGCGCAACTTTACTGTCCCAATCTCCTGGCCGTCGCTCTTGGCAACCCAAGTTAACGTCTGCCATGTGTTCTTGTCCCATTCCGCCGGCACAACGGTTAACTGAATGGGAAAATCATCGTTCGGCGCTATTTCAAACGCCTTGGCATCCGGCTTTTGCCTCCAGCCTTTTGGCAAGACCGCTTGAACCGTGACCTGTTTCGGTGATTTGGTGTCATTCCGAATCAACAACGGCACCCACAGCGACTGTTTCGGGTCAACCTGTGCTTCGGGTGCGTACAAATCGGCCAGATGCTCAATGTTATGTGCCCTCCAAAATGCGCGATAGAAAGCCCACGGCCCGCCGAGTTCGAAACTGACTTGTGCCGGCGGTTTTTGATAGCCCGCGGGGGCAACATAGCCGATCGGGCTGGGAGCAATTCCCCCGAAAACGTCGCCGGTTGGGCTCCCGCCAACAAGTGACTTTCCCCATATCAAACGCACAGGACCTTCCGTAAACTCCTTGAGCTGGACATCGGTGAAATCGTTCTGCGTTTTATAGTGGCTCCAAGCTTCGGCGGCAATTTGCGAGTACGCAATTTTTCGCGAGCGGGAAATCGCGCTTGTCGGGTACTCCGGGCCTCGGCCCTTGAAGAATTCAAAGTGAATGGCGTCCGAGAAATAGTAGATTTTCTTAGGCTGCCAGGGCCGAAGACCTTCCCCATAGTTGCTGATATTCAGACGGTCCCGAGGGGCAGTGACCTGCTCAGGGAAAACCAGTGGATTGCCTGCCAGGTCGAAAGCCTCCGTTGCAAGGACGCCCGCTCCCTGATGATCCTCGTGGTTTTCGCCCACTACATAGTTTGGCAACCAGGTCAGGATCACCTCAGGCCGCGTGATTCGTACCAACCGGACCACCTCTTCCAACGCCTGTCCGTGGCCCCACGCTTCCAGCGAGCGCAGCACGTCTCCGCCCGGCGTGTCCGAACCGTGTAAAAACCACGCATCCGTAATTCCGTAAGAGGCGAGAGAATGCCGGGCTTCCATTTCCCTGACATCCGCCAGAGCCGACGCCTGCTCCGGACCTGCAGCGTTGCCGCCGGAGTTTCCGCGCGTCGCGTACACAACTGCCGCTCGCTTATGTTGCTCCTCGATCAGTTGCGCAAGATACGGAGCCACTTCGACGTCATCGTCGGGATGTCCAACAACGATCAGCACATCCACTTTGTATCTCGCGTCCGGCGGAGGATTCGATTGCGCCTCCTGCTGCGCTCGCACTGCTTGTATTGTGAACAACGCGACTGCCCACAAACACATAACATTCCGCAGTTTCATCGTGAGTGCGTCTCCCAAATTGAAATTGCTCGCCTGACAGCGTACGCGGAGGCCAGACGGACCGCTCGCAGCCCCCAGGGGATAAGCTCGGCACAACTCAGCCTTCGTTAGAGCCGTAAGTGCAACCCAAATTGCATCTGCCGCATGTCCGCAGCGGAGGTGATCTGCCCCGCGCCGGCCTGATCGACAATGTTATTGGGGTTCCCCAGATTCACGTGGTTCAGGGCATTGAAATTTTCCCACCGGAACTCGAGTGTCTTGGCTTCGGTTATGGTAAAGACTTTGGCGAGGGACAAGTCGAAGTTGACGAAGCCTGGCCCTCGAAGCGAATTGTGACTAACCAGCCCGTTTCGCCCGTTGCCCTGGGGTGCGACAAACGCCGCAGGGTTGAACCACAACGTTGCGCTTTGGTGCGGCACGCTGGGGTTGCCGATTTGATCGGGCCGAACACTGGAGAGATCGGCGAATACGTTTGGCGCATTCGAGACCAACACCGTGTACGGCAGTCCCGATTCCACGGTGGTGACACCACTGAAATTCCAGCCGCCGAGCAGGAGATCCAGGGGCCGGGTCAAATCGTTACCCCAATGGCGGCCACGGCCGTAGGGAATTTCCCAGATGTGACTGATCGTCAGGGCATGGGTGCGATCGTAATTCGCCGGCCCGCGGTCCCGCTTCCAGTAGAGGTTATTGGAAAACACGCTGCCAGTTTCGGTGTCCGCCATGGCCTTGCCGTAGGTGTAGGCCACGAGGAAATCCAGCCCGCGCGCCACGCGCTTCTGCACCTTGATTTGCAGTCCGTGGTAGTCAGAGTTGTCGCAGTTGCAAGTCTGGTAGAGCGCCTGGCTGAGCCCAAATTTCTGGAAGAACCTGCGCCGCGGGTCGAAGTCAGAGCACGTCAAGGCCGTGCAGGTTGGGTCCAGGGCCGCCTGATTGACGTTTGGATTCACGAACAAGTGCCGTCCCACGTTGCCGACATAGGCGACCTCCGCTGTCAGACTCGGCGTCAACTCGTGCTGTACCGTCAAATTCCAGGAATCCGCCAATGGAATCCGGTAACTTGATGGCGGATCGAAGAAATAATAGACGTTCAGCGTCGGCGGTAACGGATAGCGCCCGTTTGCTCCGATCGGCGGGTTGGGCGGCGAGGGCGGTCCGCTCAGGAGATCGAAGACAGAACTGTAATTGTTCGGCTGGTTCAACTGTTGCGGAATGGTGATTGGAGGATCGTAATCGGGGGCTTGCCCGAACACCGCGCCGAGTCCTGCCGGAGAGAAACTTCGAGCGTAGCCAGAGCGGACTACAGTTTTCTGCGTCAATTGATAAGCAATTCCTACGCGGGGTGCAAAACCCGTATTGTAAGTCTGCACGCCCATGTCCCGCGGCACGCTTCCGACTCCCGCCACAAGAACTTCGCCCGTATTCGGATCAAAACTCCCGGCCCCGCCCGGTTTGGCCGCCGTTTGCGGCAAGTAGTTCTCATAACGCAATCCGATGTTGACGGTTAGTTTTCGAGTCGCTCGCCACGAATCTTGGCCGTAGAAGAACAAACGAGTTTGCCGCAGGCCGGGATAAAACCCGTCGCCGGAAAAGTATCTGACAACATCGCTCGTCAGCCCGAGCAGGAGCGAGGCCAGCGCCGCTCCCGTAGTCGCTCCGCTGACGGGTCCTGCCACGGTGTCGACGCCGGCGTTGCCCGTGACGCCATCGGTAAACGTGATTTCTCCAGCGCGATGCGAGTCGCTGGGAACCCTCTGCTGCTGGGCTCGGCGGATGTCAGCGCCCCAGCCAAAGGTGTGGTTGCCGTATGTCTTGGTCCAGTTATTGACCCACTGGAAATGATTCTCGGTTTGCTTCAGCGGGCAGTTGCACTGGTTTACCCCGAGCGCGTAACCAAACTGGAATCCTCCGTTGCCGTTGATGTAGAAAGCGGGCATCCCGCTGGTTTCCAGCGTTCCCAGATTCAGCCCTGGCAATCCCGCGTCTGAGGCTGGCGTAGTGCCGACACCGTTGGGCTGGACGCGAACGCGATAACGATAGAAACCGAAACGAAAGTCAGTGATCAACGTTGGACTGAAAACGTAATTCGCGCCCAAGGCCAGACTCTGGTTGCGCGCCAAGGCCGTACCGGCGAAATTGATGTTGTTCAATGCCGGTCCGCCGGCGATTGCCCCAAAAGCTCCTGGTGCGAATTTGTTAAAATCCGCGATCGTGTAGCGGCCGAAAATATGCAGCTTGTCCGAAAAGTTGTAATCGATCCGGCCGTCGCCTTGATTGCTGTCGAACTGTTCGCCGCCTGTGCCTACATAATTGTTGGCAATCGCGCCGTGTCCCGTATTGGGCATTGGAAGGAATTTTAGAATGTTCGTAACTGCTGCGGGTACGCTCGGAAGAACATTGACTTGCCCGCCGCTCGAGATGGCCTTGCGACCCGTTCCGTCCGCGTTGCCGGTCGTCGGATCAAACACCATTCCCGCCTGCGCGGTCACAGTCTGTCCTTCTGTCGTCGTGACCAAATAAGGATTCGAGCATGGGGCTGCGGAAGAGGTTCCGTCCGCACAGATGAAATTGCCCAGCAATCCGCGCAAATCACCTGCACGCTCGGCCGCTGTGGGCACGGTGGTGAAGACCGAAGCGGTTCGCCTGCGCCGTAATCCCTGATAGTCCGTGAAGAAGAACAGCTTGTTCTTGAAGATCGGGCCGCCCAGCGATCCCCCAAACTGATTCCATCGTAACGGCAGAGTCTTCCCGGACGTCCAGTCGGCGGCATTGAGTGCGTCGTTCCGCAGGTACTCGAACGCTGATCCGTGAAAATTGTTGGTTCCCGATTTGGTCGTGGCCTGCAGCAGCGCTCCCGCCACCGAGCCAAACTCCGCATCATAATTGCCCGTAGTTATCTTGGCTTCTTGCAGCGAGTCGATATTCGGATTGATCACCGCGATCCCCAAAATCGCGCTGTTATTTTCCGTCCCATCCAGCAGAAAGCCGTTCGACGTAAACTGCTGGCCGTTGACGTCGATCTGGTATCCGCCCTGGGGATTTTCCGACGACGCGTGCTGCCAGTCGTTCAACTGAGTGCCAGGAGTGATCAGCAGAGTTTGCGTCAAATTCCGGTTCAGAATGGGCAACCCGCTGAGTTCCTGGGTGCTCAGCGTAGTGCTGACATCGGCGCGATCGGTTTTCAGCAAGGGCGTTTCGGATGTCACCGCGACTTGAAGGGACTGCGTCGGCAGTCCCAATTGCGCGTCGACCCGCGTCGCGGCATCGATTTGCACGTCGGCCGAAGCTTCAAACAGAGTGAAACCCGCAGCGTTGATCTTCACCTTGTAGTGTCCAGCGAGAAGATGCGTCTGCTCGAAGTTCCCGCTGGCATTCGTGTTTGCCTGATAGGTTGTTCCGCGATCCGTGTCTATGATAATGGCTGCGGCATTCGGCACGGCCGCTCCGCTCGGGTCCGTCACTGTGCCAATGATATTTCCGTACACGGCCTGGCCTGCCGAGTCACGGCTCGACCCAAAGATCAGCAATACGAGAAGAAATCGAATTGCCCTCATACAGTCCCTCCAACGAATGCGTCAACGGTACCACGAAAAACTGGAACCATTCTTGTCGAATGATTGACCCTTCAGGTCATTCCCAAAGAGTTGTGGATAAGCTGAGAGAAAGATCGATGTGGGTCAACAACAGGGACAGGGGTACGGTCCGGCAGGCGCGGAAAAGAGTACAACGGTCTGCGACGGTTTCTTTCGGCCTCGGCCAGGCGATTCGGTTTACCTCGCCGTCTTCTATGGCGAATCCTCGGGATGCGCTAAGCGAGCTTTCTCTCGGCGCGATCAGCCACATCAGCGCAACAATAAGCTTCCTCGCCGAATGTTGCTTTGAAAAGCGAATCTCTGTTGGCACGGCTGGCATGCGTTCCGGCGTGGGCTCGCGACCAACCTGCACAGACTCGGAGTTTCCGGCACAGTGATCCAGCAAATTCTGCGTCACGCGAACGTCAGCACAACGATGAATATTTATGTGAAGACGGTTAGTGCGGACGAATGCGATGAAGACTCCGGAAACGGTGTGTGCAACTACCGTGCAACCGAAGAGGCTCGGAAGTTACGCGGATCATGTAGAACTTTTTTCGCGACGTCGTCAGCAAGTCTCGATGCTGGCTTGAATTAGGGGAATCTGGCGGAGAGGGGGGATTGATCCAAAACTGCGAACTACTCGTAACGCAAGGCCACTATGGAGTCGACACGCGTCGCGCGTCGCGCCGGGATGTAACAGGCTGCGAGAGCCATGATTATCAACACTGCCGCGACTGCTCCAAAGGTTACCGGATCGCTCGCGGTTACGCCAAAGAGCAAACCCGACATCAATCGCGTCAGCCCGAGCGCGCCACAAATGCCTGCGACAACGCCAACGGAAATGAGCTTTGTCCCTCGAATCAAAATCCAGCTTAGGACGTCTTTTTGTTGCGCGCCGAGCGCCATGCGAATGCCGATCTCGTGCGTGCTCTGCGTGACGATGTAGGCCATCACGCTATAAAGTCCCACGGCGGCCAGCACGACAGCGAGTGCGGCAAAAATTCCGAGCAGAGTCGACTCCAGGCGTGGCTGGGCGAGTGATTCGGAGATGAGGTTTTCAATTTCCAGAATTTCACTGACCGGCATGTCTGCGTCGATGGAATGAATCGCGGCGACAATGGGCTTCGCCGAGTTTGCTTGGGCGGTCGCAGTGCGCACGACAAAGCTAAGCGGCGACATGGGTAGGAACTGTGACAGGTCGGTGACTTTCATTGCACTCATGCAGAAGTAGACCGAGGCACGCGGAGGTTCTGCGAGGCCGAACTGGCGTTCGTCAGCAGCGATGCCCACGATGCGGAGCCACCGATAGGGTCCATCCCAGAGGGAGACACTCTGGCCGATGGCCTCCCCTTTGGGGAAATAGCGATCAGCGAGCGCGCGATTGATCACCGCAACATGAGCGCCAGATGCATCATCGTCGTCACTGAGATCACGCCCGCGAAGTATGGGCACGCGCATGGTGGAAAGATAGCCGGCGCTAACGATGCGCATTTCGGCAGTTTGTTCCTCAGGTTTGGGTGCGGGCCCATCGGCAATTCCGAAGTCGCCATTGATGTTGTTGCGGGAGAATGGGAGATACACGACGCTGCTTGCCGAAATGACGCCGGGAAGTCCCTGAATGCGATGAAGCATTTCGCGGATGGACGCGAGGCGCGCAGGTACTTCGGCCGTCGTCGTGTTCGGCATGTAAAGCTGCATGGAGAGCACGTTGTGTGGGTCAAATCCCGGCGCGACACGAAGCAGCGACGCGAACGACCGAATCATGAGTCCACCGCCTGTCAGAAGCACCATTGCCGACGCAATTTCGAAAACGACGAGCGAACTTCCGAAACGCGACACGGCGCCAGCTAAGCCGGAACGTCCGCCCGTTTCTTCCAGCACGTGGTGCAAATCAACGCGACGGGACTGAAGGGCGGGCACGAGGCCAAAGAGCAGGCCCGTGACCAGGGAGAGCGCCGCAGTGAAGAGCAGAACGCGGCCGCCGATGTGGATCGGCCCGGCGCTATGCAGCATGTCCTCAGAAGCAATGGCCAGCAGCGCGGGTGTGCCAACGCAGGCAAGCCCCAGGCCCAGAGTGGCGCCGACTACCGCCAGAGTGACACTCTCCGTGAGCAACTGGCGCACAAGGCGGCCGCGACCTGCGCCCAACGCAGCGCGGACAGCCATCTCCTTGCGGCGTGCGCTCCCGCGCGCGAGCAAGAGATTGGCGACATTCACGCAGGCCATAAGCAGCACAAACCCTACGGCCGCGAGAAGAATTAAGAGAGCGGGGCGGACGTTTGAAACGCGAAGTTCTTCGAGCGAATCCACGCGAACGCCACGAGTTGAGTTCGTATCAGGATATTGCCTTCGGAGGCGCCCCGCGATTGTATCGAGGTCTGCTCCAGCCGTTGCAAGAGACACATCCGGCTTGAGCCTGCCAATTACGTCGAGCCAGTGGCTGCCGCGATCGTGCATTGTGGGATTAGCAGGAGTCAGCGGCGTCCAAAGTTCTTCATTATGGAGAGGAACAAAATCGCGTGAAGTGATGCCGACGACTGTGTACACCTGGCCGCTGAGCGTCAAGCTTTTGCCGACAATGCTGGAGTCAGCGCCGAAAATGCGTTGCCAGAGCCCGTAGCTCAAAACCACGACTCGTGCGGCACGCGGTTTGAAATCGTCACCGCTAAGCAATCGCCCTCGGGCCGGCTGCGCGGCGAGGATGCCGAAAAAATCAACTGAGACATTCAGAGCGCGAATGCGCTGCGGTTCGCTCGAGCCAGTCAGATTGAGTCCGTCCCCGAAGGCCGCGGCCAGGCCGGAGAACGAGTGGCTTTGCGCGCCAATCCTCGAAATCCGGGCCGGAGGCCGTGCCCCAGCCGTCCTTTCCCCAAGCCGTCGACGTCTCGTGAAGTTGTACCAGTTGCTGCGGGGCTAGGTAGGGCAGGGGATGCAGCAAAACCCCGTTGACTACGGAGAAGATCGCAGTATCGGCGCCGATGCCGAGAGCGAGGGTGAGCACGGCAACCGCGGTGAGGCCAGGATTCTTGCGTAGCATGCGGAGCCCGAAGCGCAAATCCTGCCACAACGTGTCCACAAAAATTTCCCAACTAGCAGACCGGACGACTTGCTTCGTAACTTCGAGAATACCTCGCTCCAAACGCACAGCGCGAAGCGCATCCTTGCGGCTCATCCCCTGCTTCATCTTTTCTTCCGCCGCTATGTCGAGGAGACTGCGCACCTCTTCATCCAACTCCCTTTCGACGCGTTCCTTTCGGAACAGCGACCGCAATCCGTCAAATAGGTTTCGCAGCAGTGACATGGCCTGTGCTCCTACGAAAATAGCCGCGTATCTCCTTGAAAAGATTACCTCAACAGCGAGCGGGTATTTTCATCCTTCGTTGTGGCTCTGAAAGAGCCATGAGTTACTCGTAACGCAAAGCGACCATCGGATCGACCCGCATTGCGCGGCGTGCCGGCAGGTAGCCAGCCACGAATGCCACGATGGAGAGAATCGATGCTGCGGCTGCCAGGGTGATAGCGTCGCGCGGAGGAAGCCCGAACAAGAGATCGTGGAGGACCCGGACAGTCGCTAGGGAGATGACCACTCCGGCCGCCATTCCGCCGCATAGAACGGCAAGCACATCCCTAATCACCAAAAGCAAGATTGAGCCCGGCGGCGCTCCCAGCGCGGCGCGAATGCCAAATTCGGCTTGCCTCTGGGATACCAAGTAGCTGAGCGTCCCGTAGAGACCAATCATCGCAAGCAGCAGGGCCAAGGCGCCAAAGAAGCTCGACAGCATCGCCAATAAACGCTCCCGAATCATTGAATGGTTCACTTGATCAGTCAGGGTGTCAAACTCGAGTGCAATCTCCTTGTTCACACTAGCGACGGCGGCCTGAATCGACGACACGAGCGCTGAAGGCCGAACAGCTGTGCGCAACTCGAAGTTTTCTGCCTCAGCAAATTCGGGGGAAAGCTGAACATCCGGGAAGAAGGCGGTCGGATGGATGTCCTCGCGGATCGACTGGTACTTCGCATCTTTAACAACTCCTACAACCTCGATGGGAGGGCCGAATTGTCCGGAGACTCCCTTAAGCTGGAAAGTCCTGCCGATCGGATTTAACCCAGGAAAGAACCGCCGCCCAAGAGTTTGATTGATGATCGCGACCTTCCGGCTGGTCTTGCTGTCGGTGCTCGTGAAATCGCGACCCTCCAGTAATGGCGCGTGAAGAGTTTCAAAGTAGCCAGGCGAGACTGAATTGAGCCAAGTTAATGCTTCATCGTCTGTAAGCGCATTGGACCAATCTGTTTTAACGATCTGATTCCAGGCGCCGCCCTCCAGCGGAGTTATCATCGATCGGCCAACAGAAACAATGCCTGGCAGGGCCCGGAGCCGTGTTTCGATAGCTTCGTAAGTGGCGATTTGACTGTCCGCTGGCACCTTTGCCGCTTTGAGATTGGTGCCTAAAAGCAGGACGCTGTTGCGATCAAAGCCGAGATCGAGCCTCGCGAGCTTCGCAAAACTTCGCAGCAACAGACCGGCCGCCACGACCAGAACGAGTGACAGCGCGACCTGCGAGGCCACGATCCATTTGCGAGTCTGGAAGCGCAGGGGACGATCGATCTCAATCGACTGGCTCCCCTTCATCGCCGAAGTCAACGAAACCCTTGTGGATTGCAGTGCAGGCAGAAGCCCGAACAAAATGGCCGTCAGCATGGCAACCGTTCCTGTAAAACCGAGAACGCGTCCATCGAGCGAGAGGTCCAGAAAGAATGCATCACTGCTGGTGGAGATGTACCGGACTAGCAAAGCGGCACCCCAGCGCGCAAAGAGGAGGCCTAAGAGTGCTCCGGCTGACGACAGCACGATACTCTCCGTCAATAACTGGCCGACGAGCCGCGCGCGGCTTGCGCCCAAAGCCCTGCGCACAGCGATCTCCTTGTAACGACCAGCTGCACGCGCCAGCATCAGGCTCGCAAGGTTGGCACAGCCAATCAGCATGACTAGCCCGACGACTGCCATCAAAACTTCGAGTGGACGCTCGAACCGGTGCAACAGGCCAAATCGGGAACTGCCAGTCGCGATGGGAACTGCCGTTAGCGTACGTTTCAGAAAGTCTCGCTGCCCATCTGGGGACCACTCGTGAGGTAGGGCGGCCATAAAGACTGCGGGCGAGAGGGCCTTGAGTCGTGCAACCACTTGAGCTTGGCGAATTCCCGGCCTCACGCGACCTGCAACCTGCAGCCACCAATGAGAGCGACGGTCCAGTCGCGATTCTTGTCCGTCAAAAATTGCCGCAGCGCAAATCGGCACAGCCACATCGAACTTCTCGCCTTTCTCCATGCCATAAAAGCCGGGCGCGGCGACACCGATTACCTGAAAGGGTTGGCGGTTTAGGGAAAGCGTGCTACCGATAGCGCTGCTCGTCCCTCCATAGTGGTCCTGCCAGAAGCCATAGCTAAGCACAGTCTCTGCTGGGCAGCCACGATAGTCGTCCGCACCCGCGATCAGGCGTCCGGCGGCTGGGCGAATTCGCAAAGCGCTGAAAAAGTTGCCGCTGATCCACATACTGTGCACCAGCTGAACTGCGCCCCCTTGAGCGAGGTCGAAGCGGTCCTCGCTCCAGGAGAAGACGTCGGAAAAAACGTTTTGTCGGTCGCGTATCTGCTCCCAGAGAGGGTTAGTGAACCCAATAGAAGGTGCACCAGGCCGACGCGGATTCTCTATATTCAACTGAAGCAGCGCTTCGGGCTCATAGACTGGCAACACCCGCAGCATCACGGCATTGATCAAACTGAAGATCGCTGTATTACTGCCAATGCCTAGGCCCAGGGTGAGGACGGCGACCGCCGTGAAGCCGGGCGACTTGCGCAGCATACGGACGGCGAAGCACAAATCGCGCCAACACGTTTCAACCAAGGTTTCCCAACCGCCTGAGCGGACGACTTCCTTGCTGACCTCGACGCTTCCGCGCTCCAGGCGCACGGAGCGAAGGGCTTCCATACGGCTCATGCCTTGCTTCATCTTTTCTGCGGCTGCCATCTCCAAGTAGGCGCCGAGTTCCTCATCCAACTCCCTGTCCACCTGTTCACTTCGGAACAGTGATCGAAACCCGCTTGTGATGTTCCGCAACAAGGACATGCCCATCTTCCTATTCGTAACGCAGGGCCACCATTGGATCGATCTTCGTCGCGCGGTGCGCAGGCAAATGGGTCGCTGCCGCTCCGATCGCAACGAGGATCAGAGGTGTGACGAGCAAGGTCACGGCATCGAGAGGTTGCACGCCGAACAAGAGGCTCGCGACTAGTCGCACCGATAATAGGGTCGCCCCAATTCCGGCCGCTGCCCCCGTCACTACCAGCACTAGGGAGCTCTTGAGCAACATGGAAACGACATTGCGCCGTTGGGCGCCAAGGGCCATACGCACTCCAATCTCCGCAGTGCGTCGGGACACCTGATAGGCAGTCAGTCCGTACAAGCCCAAGCACACCAGGATTGCTGCCGACAACCCGATGAAACCGGATAGTTCAGCTAACATGCGGTCCGGCACAATCGTTGCATCCACAAGCTGCTCCTGAGTGCCAAATAAGGATTCCCAGCTGCCAGAGCGAACGATTTCTTTTGCAAGTTCAACGCTGCCGCTTTCTAAGTGAACGGAGCGAACCGCATCGTTACGACTCATGCCTTCGTTCATCTTGTCAGCGGCCTGCATCTCCAAGTAGGCACCCAGTTCCTCATCCAATTCCCGGTCCACCTGTTCCCTTCGAAAGAGGGAGCGAAGCCCACTCGTTATGTGTCGCAGCAAAGACATGGGCCATTACTCGTAACGAAGTGAAATCATCGGATCCACACGCATCGCGCGCCGTGCCGGGACGTAGCTCGCCGCTAGCGCGACACCAGCCAAGGCCGCAATGACCACGGCATAAGTCAGCGGGTCGCTGGCCTTCACTTCGAATAGCATGCTCTGCAGCAGCCGGGTGACCGCTGCGGAGCAGGCGAGGCCGATGACCATTCCCAGACTGGTCAGCACCAAAGCTTGCTTTAGCACGAGCCGCGACACATCGCCAGGACTTGCTCCCAACGCCATGCGTAGAGCGATTTCGTTCGACCGCTGTCCCACCACGTAGGACATCACGCCGTACACGCCAGCCATGGCGAGGCACACCGCAAGCGCCGCAAATACGCCCAGGAGCAAGGTGCGAAAACGCGGAGCCGCCACATTCTCGCTCAGAGATGCCTCCATCGTTGTGAACTTGAGGGGAACATCTGCTGAAAGCGCGCGAGCTTTTTGCCGGATACTTTCAGAAAGGGCGGCGGGAGCCATCGCCGTGCGCACGACAACATTCAAGTTCGTCGAAGACGCAGGGTGCTGCTGATACGCTCCGAAAATTTCGGGCCAAGGTGACCGCGCGGGTCCCCACTGGCGGAGATCGCCGACCACACCGACAATCCTCATCGGATCAGGCGTATCCAGGCCCCAGTAAATGACATGGCCAATGGGATCTTGTCCGTGAAACGTATCCTTGGCAAGTTTTTCGTTGATGATGGCAGAAAAAGGCACGTTGTACGTGTCAATGTCGTTGAAATCACGGCCCTCTAGCAACGGGATTCCCAGCGTCGCGAACGTTCCGGGCGCAACCACAGAGAAGACAGCATTCGGAGTCTTGGAAAAATCCGGATGTTGCGGCAAATAATCGACCCAGTAGCTCCCGGCCGAGCTCGCGTGCCCCGGCAGCGTCCGCGCAGCGCCGGCGTGCAATACGCCTGGGATGTTGGCGACGTTGCTGAGCAAGTCTTTATAGAAACGCGTGGCAAGCTTTTGGCCTTCCAGGTCAGACGCGAGAACGTTACTTTCCACAACCAGCACGCGCTCGGGGCGGAATCCTAAGGAAACATTTTGCAGCGCAACAAAGCTTTTCAACAGCAAGCCAGCAGCAATCAGCAGCATCATGGACAAAGCGATTTCGGCGACGACCAATGTTCCGCGCAATCGATCGGCAAGCCCGCCTGCGGTTGATCGCGTCGTTCCTTGTTTTAGGGATTTGTTGAGGTCCACGCGTAAAACCTGCAGAGCAGGCGCCAGCCCAAACAGCAAGCTCGCAACAACGGAAACGATAAAGGTGAACGCAAGAACGCGTGTGTCGATCGTCGCTTCCGCAAGGCGCGGTACATCTGCGGGAGCCAACGCGACCAGCACGCGCGCTCCCCACAATGCCAATAAAACGCCAACGGTACCCGCGAGAAGCGCCATCACCAAACTCTCCGTGATGAGTTGGAGCATGATGCGTGCCCGGCTAGCGCCCAACGCCGCGCGCACGGCAATTTCTCTCGTGCGGCCCACGGCCTTGGCCAGCAGCATGTTAGCGAGATTCGCGCAGGCAATCAGGAAGACCACGCCGACAGCGGCGAGCATGACCCAAAGCGTCAAGCGAAAGTTGCTGACCATGTCATCGCGCGTACGGGTAACCGCGACGTTCTTGCCCGTGTTGCTCTCAGGATATTTTTGTTCCAGACGCGAGCCGATGGTGATCATTTGAGCTCGCGCTTGCTCGAGGGTGACCGTGGGCTTAAGCCGGGCAACGACAGAATAATTGTGTCCCGAGCGGGATTCGGTGTCCGGAAAAAGTGTGTTGCTCGGGAACCAGACGTCACTTTTTCCTGGGAAGTGAAAGCCGGGAGGCAGCACGCCCACAATCTCCAGAGTTCTGCCACCGAATCGGATCTTGTGACCCACCGCATTGACCGCGCTGCCAAAATGGTTCACGGCGCTTGCGTTGCCAATCACCACCGCGCCGGCGCTGCCCGGCTTCGTTTCCTCAGGGCTGAATTCGCGGCCGGCAACGGGTTGGACGCGGAAGACATGAAAAAACTCAGGAGACACCATAGCGACGTGCGCGTACTCGGCCACCGCACTCGCAGTGACCGCGGCATCGTCATCCTCGTAGTACGCCATGGCATCGAACGCTGTGCTCTGGTCGTGCCAGTCGCGAAAATCCGGCGCGGAGACAGGGCCGTGGCTCCCGTCCTGCTTCCACAAGGAGGACAATGTCACGATGCGGTCTGGATCGTTGAATGAGAGCGGCCGCAGCAACACGGCATTGACTACGCTGAACATCGCTGCGCTGGCCCCAATGCCCAAGGCCATCACTAACACCGTCACCAATGCGAATCCGAGATTCTTCCCGAGCATGCGGCCTGCGAAGCGAAAATCGCGCCAGCACATCTCCACAAAAAATTCCCAGCCTGCAGAGCGGACGACTTCCTTCGTAATTTCGAGACTGCCACGCTCCAAGCGCACGGCGCGAACGGCTTCCCTACGGCCCATGCCTTGCTTCATCTTTTCCGCGGCTTCCATCTCCAAGTAGGTGCCTAGTTCCTCATCCAACTCCCGGTCCATTTGTTCCCTTCGGAAAAGGGAACGGAGCCCAGTTGCAATATTTCTGAGCAGAGCCATAGCTCACCCCTTACGATGCCTCCAAAATTCTGGCAATGGCCGTCACTTGCCTGCCCCATTCTCGGGTTTCGTTATTGAGCCTCTTTCGTCCCTTCGCCGTCAGAGTGTAGTACCTTGCTCGCCTGTTGTTCTCAGTAGGTTTCCATTCGCCATCGATTAGCCCGTCCCTCTCTAGTCGTTGAATGGCGAGAAATAACGAGCCCGCATTCAGGCGGAAAACGCCCTTGCTCATCTGTTCGATTCGCACGGAAATCCCATATCCATGCATAGGCTCCAGCGCCAACGTTTTTAGGATGAGCATATCGAGCGTGCCCTGGACGAGATCACTCGGCTTGTCTGGCATAAACCTTATTCCCCTTGGCTACCAAGAGGAACATACGCCTCTTCTACTGGTTGTCAATAGGAGAAAGACCTGAGCAGGCAACTGCCAGGCTTGGAGGGGTGAGTTCGAGCTCGTAACGCACGGCGGCCGCGATTTTGACGCACGGACAGCGCCCGTTGTCAGTACCCGTGCCCCACTCGCCCCCCGGCACCACTACATCTCTGCCGATAAAAGAGCTGCATCATTGCTTGTGGTGGGGCGAGTGGGGCAATTCAGAAGATAAAAAAAAATCTAAGTGAAGCCGCGCCTTGGCTTAGATTTTTCCTCGTTCGCAACGAGAAGGCCGGCCCTGGCCTCCTCCTTTGACCTACATACACAATAGGTACGACATATAGATCCGCAATAGAACGTCAAATCCAAACATTGTAGGTACCGACTTGCACGTTCAGGTCAATTCCATGATGGAAATACCGTTCAGCGAACAGTCCGGGGCGGTGCGAAACGCATATTGCGACCGTGCGTTCTTGGTACTGCAAATGGGCGCTTCGCTTCCCGATGTGTGTGCTGTGCGGCAATCCGGCAGCGGGCAACGTGGTCCACAAAAGGTTCGGTCCCCTGACCTCTGGTGGGTGTTGCCGCCATTGACCGACTTCATCTATTTCGTCTTGCAATCCGCCTTTGGCACGCGCTACACGTTTGATTTTCCGTTTTGTCGGAGTTGTATTCCGCCTCTCGTTCAGCTCACTCCCATTCGTCCGATTCGTCTCGATGAGGACCTTGCAGTGTTCCGTGGTGCATCACAATCGCTCCTGAACTTACTTCCTCCCATGCCTCCCGATGTTGCTGCGGAACGGAGTCGTGGTTGGCTACAAAGAAAATTCAAATGGTTGTTGGACAACGTCTGATAATCAGGTCACGTCCTGGGAAACAGCGATCTTGTCAACTTGAACTGCGCGCAAATCGCGGTCGGCAGACATTTCGGTAAGTTTCCGAGTATGCGATATTACTGGCCAATCATGATGCCCGCGCAGGCTTAACTCGTTCTCCGCGTGCTAATTAGCAGCTCGTGCGCGGATTGGACCAGTAATGTCGAAAATTACCGGCCAAACTGTTTGATTCTAGTGCGCTTACGCGCGAATCAAGGTGCAAACACATTTGGCCGGTAATTTTTAACTTATCAGAGTTAGCCATTGCTCGCTGCCCCTCCGTGCCGCTGTTCAGAAGTGAAGCTCACCGAATGAAGAAAGTTTGTTGTGGCTGATGCAGCAGTGCCTCGGCGATAGACACGAGAACGCGCGCTTCAGAGACCGGCGAAACCTCTGCGGTCGCCCAGGAAAGCGCCAGTTGTGCGTGTCCTTCCTCAACTGCACAGAAGGCGATGTCCACAAGCGCAGCCGTGCGTTGCTGCGCATTGGAGATTTCTTCCACGGAGGCGCGAGCGCCTTCCCAGTCCTTGGCGGCCGCGCGAGTGTGCGCCTTCGAGGCCAGCAACATCCCGCGCAGGTTCTCGTCCTGGACCGTGTCCGCCACCTCCATTCCGATATGGATGGCCTCTTCCGCTTCGCCGGTTTTGCCACTCGCCAACATCAGTTGTGTTGTTCCCATCGCCGCCTGGGCCCGTTGGTAAAGCGGCTTGACCCTGCGCAACAAATCGAGCGCTGCCAGAGCTTGCTCCCGTGTGAGCGTAGGTTGCTGGTTTTGGCCGAGTTGCTGCAATTGCATGAGTGGGGTCGCTGACGTGGAATCCGGCACACTTCCTTCCGTGTTTGACGAATCTTCCTCGTTTTGTTCCTCGTTCCCCGCTAACCCGATGGAAGGAACCAGCCTTTCGCGAAATTCTGCGATTTCGTTTTGCAGAACCCCCGGCCGTCCCTCGTCCTCGTCTTGCATATAGCGAGTCGTCTCGAACCTGCAACCCTGGTCCGCTTCCGGCACGCCAGCTTCCGCCAATCGCAAAGTCTTCACGGCGTCGGCCGATTCGCCGATGCTTTCCTGCTCCTTTGCAATCTGGGCCAGCTCGCCCAACGCGCAATCGGGCGTTCCGTCGTTCGAGTTGATCAGGCTCGCCGCGGCCGCTGCGGCACGCCGCAAGAGTTGCGTCGCCTCAGCACGCTTTCTTGCATGGTTTTGTTCCTTGGCCACTTCCACCAAAGCTTGGACAGACTCGACTCGCCCGCCTGCAATGAGCGTCGCCGTTCGCATCGCCGCCTCGAAGTCTTCTGACTTTGCCTGGGCTTGGACGATCAGCAGATAAGCCGCTGCCTGTGGATTGTCCGTCGATATCTCGGCCGCAGTTTCCAGCGCGGCCGCGAACTCCCCGCTGCGAAGCTGTGCGGCAACGATCTCCGGCTGAATTGCGTCGCGTAGGTTCGCTGGCAGCAGCGTGAGGACCTCCTGTGCTCCGGCCGTATCTCCCGCGGCAGCCAGCAATGGAGCGATGCGTGCGAGGAGTTTGCGGCCCTCATTCTTGCGCCGTATGGGAAACACGGCACGGCGAGCCTCTGTCAGCGCGGCGAGTGCTTGTTCCTTTTCCTTTGCGGTGGATGGACGGGGAGGAGGCGCGGAGTCCTGCGCAGAGGCATTCATCGTGGCGAAGAGAAGAGAGAACAGGACTACACGAGTGCGGCGACACATGGGTCACCTCCCACAACATCGTAAGGTTACTAGCTCACTTTCTTGGACACCGCAAAGGCGAGGACAGTTCCCCCAACACATGCGGTGTCGGACAGCAGAGATGCAAATTACAACAGAGAGGTTGACTGGGCCGCTGAGCGCAGCCTTCTTGGGAATGGAATCTTCTAACCTGCGATCTTCAATACGCTCCTGCCGACCTCAATGTCCGGTAATTAATCAGGAGCTATGAACCGCAAACTCCAAAAGCCGTCGGGGATCAAAATGGATGAAGAGGATGGTTCCGAAGGATTTCTCGAACCTCTTCAGTTCCGGTCGAGTCGCCGTAGTCGAATCGTGGTGGCAGGGCGAAAACAAATTTTGCGTTTCGACTGAACTCTTGAGGACCGAACGGGGCCGCGCTGACGGATAGGTCGTTCGCTATTTCCGCTTGAGCCCGGGTAAGTATCATTATCGGAATGTCTTGACGAGGGTCGGATTTGGTCCAAAGTGGGTGCCTAATTGTAATCATGGGTCCGCTTTCTATTCTTTCATGATTTTCACCTTGGTACGCGATTCCCGACCACGTACCAACAATTATTGAATATCCTTTCCGAGTCTCGAGGAGTACAAATTTGAAGCCGTATTTTTTGTTTTTGTGTATACGACCGCCTTTGCTACCTTTCTGCTCGTCGTTCTCGAATCTTGCGAACTCACTTGGTGTACATGAGTCGCGGCGACCGATGGGCGTGAAATACAGAGCACCGCACATCATAGTGGGATTGCCAACACAATTGCCCTGTTTGTTTTTCGCATCTGAACCTCCTGCCGAACAATGGCACTCACAGCCCCAATCGAAAATGCACTGATTTAGAAGAGGTTGTGGCTGCCATTCACTCGGCAGCCCGTATCTAAAACTCCGCAGCGTGCAACTTCACACACACACTAAAGCGGAGCGGTCCCCGGATGAATTATGGCAGGCCGGTTGCCACTTGCCCGATTAACGCACTACACGTCCATATTGATTTCAAGTTTCCGAGTACGCGACAGGCACTGAAATCGTATTTGACCCCGTTTTTCATTGGTGCGATGGCTTCACACGCCCCTAACAGCGCGTGCGGGCACGAGTTGGATGTAGAATTTGAGACCGTATCAAATATTTGCTGGCCTATTTTGGATGAACCACACCTCTTGCCGAAACTGCGCCGTTCTAGGCGCGGCCTTGCCGCTTGTCGGTTCCAAAAATTCTGACCCTTTTCATTCCGGAAATTCTGAGCCATCCCGGCAATAGCCGGAAGGGCTAAAACTCTCTCTGTGCCCCCGGTCGGTGAAGACAGAGCCTCAAACCGGCAGATAACAAATCTGATTGACCCATTCGTTGCTCTCGGAGGCCATCCACAACAACAGGAGTTCTTCGATTGCGGCGCTCAGCGCCAACTTCTGTGGAACTAGGATCAGACCTGGGCTGGCCTGCCGATGAATGAATTCATGGAAATATCGTGGCATCGTCCTGACGTCATGCGATACCAAGATGCATCCCTTCGCGGCAGCGATTTTAAGGACTGTGAGATTCATCTTTCCCAGCCGCTCCCGCTTCGAAAGCCTGCAGGAAACTCATACTGGGTTCGCGGCGTCGTACTCCCAGCACGATCGCTCGTCGCAGATTTTCGTCCGCCAGGAATTTGATTTTCAAGCGTGTGAGGTAAGCTCACGGCGTGCACGTTCCAACCGTTCTCGCAAAGCAGCGGGAATGGGCGGTTGACTCTTGCGAGCTTCCTCCCAGAGTCCTTCAGTTTCCTTTAGATATGCGTCGACTTCGGCGCGATACGCGAGATAGAACGTAATGGCTCCGTACACCTGTTCTAACGATAGAGTTGGAAACTCGTCCACAAGGGTTTCCGGGGACGCTCCGTCGAGGAACGGAATGACGATCGATTCAAGCGACACCCGCGAGCCAGCTATCGCATACCCGCCATTTGTCTCTTCGACGTATTCCCGCGCCATATAGCACCTCTGCTCAATAGCGCATGATACCACCCGGATGCTGGCGCATCTATGGTGGTTTCGCTTTTGGTCAAAAAAGTCGTGCGTAGGGCTGAAGTCAAAGGTCACCGTCATGGTTTCAGGGTTTCAGGCGTGCCCTTGATTGAGGCCGGTGACAATCCGCGACCAGTACACAAACTGTGCCACCAGACTCAATATCCCAAACAGGACCACCGCCTCGAATCTCCCCATGGGACGCACGGTCTGATCAATCCTCCTTGTACAGACAATCAATCCAACAGCTTTACAGGTCACAGCCACCCGGGATTTTCCTTGGCCATCCGCACCACCAACCGCTCGGTTTCCTCGTCAACTCGGGGACGACCCGAGGATTTGCGAAACTTCGATCCGTCAAACTTGTTGGCGATGAGCTTTCGGTACCAGGCCAGCAGCGTATCCGGTTTCGCGACAGCCGCCAATTCTTCCAAGGCCTTCCGTTTGAGCCGGTGGGCGATCTCAGCCAACGTAGCTTTTTCGGCATCGGATAACAACAACCTGCCTTTGATTTGGGCTCTCAGGATGCGGTTCTCTGCGGCCAGATATTCGTTCCTCAGTAGTAGTTCCTGGTCTACGGTTCCGGTGATGTAAGCAAGCATGCGAGCCCAAATCATTCCAGAGCCTCCGTAAACTTGATCGTCGAACCCGGATTGTACATGCTCTTGAGGTTTCAGAAAGCAGCTGTGTGAGGAAATTATGAGACCGGAAACCAAGCCTTTTCAATACGTTTGAGATTTTTGACCACACGGGGTCCGAAAGAGATCAAATCGACAGGAAGTAGTAGCAAAACAGACTGTTGCTGGGGGGGTGGCTTTTTCAAAACGGGCGAGCTTCAATGTCACCTCCCCACGCCCACACGACCGGCGGAAAACGAGGAGGAAGCTTGCGCAGAGCTCGATCCAGCATTTCACTGCCTTCTTGGGACCTGCACTGAGCAATGGCGCTTCACTGGGCCTACAGAGAAATCGAATCAGCGAAAGACCGAATGCCATCAAAGCGCACTCTTAGGTCTCCATAGCTGCGGGTGAAAGCACGCTCCACATCGTGAGCGAGGACGAGGTTGTCGCCTTCCGGATGTTGGTACCGGAACGCAACGAGATTTGTGGGATCGAAATTGTTCGCAGACCATTTGCACTCAATGGCTACTGGTCTCTTTCGATGGGTCGCGATGACAAAATCCACCTCGTGCCCGCGCTTGTCTCGCCAATAGAACACTTCCCGGTTCTGCGAGCGAGCCATAATTTCATTCAGTACGAAATGCTCCCATAGCGTCCCGAGGTCATCATCGCGCAAGTCCTGCCAGCCACGGTAGTAACAAATGAAACCGGTATCGAAGCCATAGACTTTAGGCGCGGCGACTATCTCCGTGGGCCGGCGAGTGCTGAATGGCCGCACGACATGGACGACAAACGTTGCCTCAAGAACGCGGAGGTAGTTTGTAATGGTTGGCCGGCTCACTTCGCAAGGGCGGGCAAATCGAGTTGCGTCAAAAACGCCGCCGCTTTGTGCCATGGCAAGCTCGGTGAATCGCTGGAACGAATCTCGCCGCTCCAGACGAAAGAGTTCCTGGATATCCTTAGCCCAATAAGCGTCCATCCATTCCTGAAAATCGCGTTCCGCGTGTCTCTCCGGCAGAAAGAAGGGAGGAAGCCCGCCCCGCAGAAAACGGTGTTTAAGGTCCGTCTGGTTCGCGTCGTCCATGTCGAGAAGACACATCGGGGCCAGCCACAGGTCCCTCTTCCGCCCCGCCAGCGTGTCTCTGAATTTTTTCGAAGCGCCCAGAGTCGAAGAACCGGTCGCCACAATGTGTGTGTGCGAATGATGGTCGGCTGCTATTTTGAGTAATTCTGACGGGTTCTGCAGCCTGTGGATTTCATCGAGCACGATGCGCTTGCCACGCAGACCGTCGAGAAAGATCTCAGGGTCAAGCATCATGCGGCGAACGCGAGGGAGTTCACAGTCGAAATACTCAACTTCGGGGAGATCCTGACAAAGGTAGGTTTTTCCAACCCGCCGCACGCCAGCGACCCAGACAACGGATCGCTCCTTCCATGCGCTTTCGAGCAGTTTCAGCCAGAATCGCCTGTGTACCATGCGAAATTATATTTACACATAGTAGCACTAAACGCAAATGCATTTGCAGTGCGTTGTGAGAAAGATTGCATCGATAGGTAGCGTTGAGGCAGCTTGGCTCTCGGAATTGTCGTGAATGACCACCAAGAAGAACATACGCTTCTTCTACTGGTTGTCAAGAGGAGAAGACCCCAAAATTCATGAGGAAAAGACCTGAGCAGGCAACTGCCAGGCTTGGAGGGGTGAGTTCGAGCTACTCGTAACGCACGGTGACCGCGATTTTGACGCGGACAGCGGCCGTTGTCAGTACCCGTGACACACCCGCCACCCCGGCACCGCTACATGCTCAAAGAAAGTGTTTTATTCGATTCGCGTTCGGCCCGCAGCCAATCGTCTAGCTCGCCTCCCGGCTCTCTGCCACGTTCGAGATACATTTCATATGCACGGCGTCTGACTCGTTCTTATCCCACTGCCCTCGATTGAAAGGGCTCTCCGGTCGCTCGTGGCTCGGAGATTTCCTCAAGCTTTGCGTCTCTTGTTTCGCTGTCATGCGTGTTCTAGGAACAGAAGATTTCTCCCAGTCCGGCCCGAGAGCTCTCCGCCAGCCTTTCTGGGCTCAACTTTCGTCCGGCGGCCATCCGGGAGGCCTCGCGAATCGTGTCATCCACTTTTCCGAACAGTTTGTCGGCAGCGCCTTCGAGTTCCGCTCTTCTTCGTGGATGGAGTTTCGGAGCGACATCCGTTTGGAAGATATTCCGCAATTCTTCCAGGCTCTCGGAAAACACCTCGATCGTGTCGTGAATATAGAGGAGGTCCTTGGCGCGGTCTTTATCCCGCGCCTTGAGTTTCGGAGGCACGGCGACGTCTCCGTCGAGCGTGATTAGCGGAAGATAGGCGAGTCTTCGGGCGAGAGGATGATGCCGGTACAGCCGGTGGGCCCACCCACCGATAAGCACGACCTCACCCAGCCACGGCTCAAGCGCACCGATAAATTTCGAAAATGCCTCGAGTTCTCGATCTCGTTCGTTCATCGCTCAGGCGACTCAAATGTTGGGGCAAGTATCTTTCGCCAGATGATGTCCGCCTGCTCCT
>Ga0209471_1000149_pt1 | contig 51268 bp, 48 predicted proteins | sample GraSoiAngelo_128_FD_185885 | JGI IMG/M metagenome (GOLD analysis project Ga0209471, IMG submission 185885) | Grasslands soil microbial communities from the Angelo Coastal Reserve, California, USA - 14_0927_12_20cm (SPAdes) (version 2) | ecosystem: Environmental > Terrestrial > Soil > Grasslands ... | reverse complement strand
CCTGCCTGGGCTGCATCTCGGAGCAATGGGGCGACGTGGCCTCACCGCAGACCCGCCTCGAGTTCGCGCCGACCGCGACCGAAATCACCGAGCTCGCCGCCTGGCATCTGAGCGCCAGCAACGCGAACTTCGTGAGCTTCGGCCAGGGGTGCGAAGGCGAGCCGTTGACGCGCGGCGCCGCCCTGGTGGACGCGACCCGCCGCATCCGATCGGCGTGGCCAGCGGCCACCATTCACATCAATACCAACGGGTCGCGCCCTGCCGTGCTCCGCCGCCTGGTCGAGGCCGGACTGAATTCGGTGCGGATCAGCATCTTCAGCCTCGACGACAAACGGTTCCGAGCCTACTACCGGCCGGTGGGTTACGGGCTGGAGCAAGTCGCGCAGTGCGCGGAGCTGGTGGCCGCGGCCGGCGGCCAGGTCACGATCAACCTCTTGACCTTCCCCGGGATCAGCGACGCCCCCTCCGAGCTGGAGGCGCTGGTCGCGTTCGTCCGGGACCACGGGGTGCACCAGGTGCAGCTGCGCAGCCTGAATGTCGACCCCCACTGGCTGCTCGCCCAGATCCCGAATCCGACGCGGGGCATCGGCATGCGGGCCTTCGTCCGGGAGCTCACGCAGCGCTGCCCGGGGCTGGCGCTGGGGAACTTCACCCGCCCGTGGCCGGTCGCGGAGGGTGGGCGCGCCGGGTTGAAAGTCGCCCGCGCTGGGCATGCTTCTAGCTAGTGGCTGACCTCTATTCGCCCAACGATCCCCACATGGGAACCGCCGATTACGGGCACGGGACCGACCGGCCGGTCCAGGCCGATATCCCGGCACAGCCCGGTGCTAACCGCGGCCGGCGCAACGGCGCGGTGGCGGGCCTTCTGGCCTTCCTGGGGCTGGTCCTCAGCAAGCTGTCCTACATCGGGCTGTTCGCCCTCAAGTTCAAGGGCCTGTTGTTCACGGCCGTCTCGACCGGCGTGACCGCGCTGATCTACGCGCAGCTCTTTGGCTGGGCCTTCGGTGTCGGCATCGTGCTCCTCATCCTGATCCACGAAAGCGGCCACGTTGTGGTGGCCCGCATCCTGGGGCTGCCGGTCACGCTGCCGGTCATGATCCCGTTCCTCGGCGCCTTTGTCAGTATGAAGCAGCAGCCGCGGTCGGTCGCGCAAGAGTCGATCATGGCGATCGGCGGTCCAGTCCTCGGGTCGATCGCCGCGGCCCTGTGCTATGTCGGCTACCTGGCGACGCCCACCTCGAGCACCGGTCAGTTGCTGCGAGCGCTGGCCTACTTCGGCTTCCTGATCAACCTTTTCAACATGATCCCGCTGACGCCGCTCGACGGCGGGCGGGTGACGTCGTTGCTCTCGAAATGGTTCAACGTTGCCGGGCTGGTGATTGCGGCTGGGCTGCTGCTCTTCGAAATGCAGTCAGGGACCAACGTTAGCCCGGTGCTCTTCCTCGTCTTGATCTTCGGAGCCTTCGCGACCTGGCAGCGGTTTCGGTCGACCGCCCTTAACCCGGCGTACTACGCGGTGGGCGCCCAGACCAAAGTTATCGTTGGGTCGCTCTACCTTGCGCTGCTCTTCGCCTTGGGCCTCGGCATGCTCCAGACCTCGGCAATCTTGAGATAGAATTGGGAGCCCTATGAAAGCCACCATCCATCCCACCTACCACCACGACGCGGTCGTGACCTGCCTCTGCGGGAACAAGTTCACGACCGGCTCAACACAGAAAGAGCTCAAGACCGAGGTCTGCTCGGTCTGCCACCCCTTCTTCAGCGGCCAGCAGCGCATCGTCGATACCCAGGGCCGCGTCGACCGGTTCCAGCAGCGCCAGCAGCGGAAGAGATAAGCCGCGCTGTCGTTGGGTCCACTGTGGCCCATGAGATCGCGCAGGGACTAGGATGAGCGCGGCTGTGAGCCAGGACAAGTTCTTCTACGGCGGCCAGGCCGTGCTCGAGGGTGTCATGATGCGCGGCCGTACCACCTACGCGGTGGCGGTCCGCAAGCCGGATGGCGAGATCCAGGTCCTGCGCGAGCGCTTACTGTCCATCATCTACACCCATCCGATCTGGAAGCTGCCGCTGCTGCGCGGCCTCGCCGGGCTCTGGGAGCAGCTGCACCTGGGCATGAAGGCCCTGATGTGGTCGGCGAATATCCAGGCCGCCGCCGAGCAGGTGGAACTGAGCGCCAACGCCATGCGGGTCACGATGGGGATTGCCATCGTGGGCGCCTTGCTCTTTTTCCTCGGCGTCCCGCTGGTGGCCGCCGGATTTCTGAGCCGCGGCCACGGCAACCTCTTCTTTGGGATCGTCGACGGCCTGGTGCGAATCGGGCTGCTCCTGGTCTATCTCTACGCCATCTCCTTCAAGTCCGAGATCGCCCGGCTCTTCGCCTACCATGGCGCGGAGCACAAGACGATCAATGCCTACGAGGCCGGGCTGCCGCTCGATGTGCCCAATGTGCGGACCCAGAGCACGCTGCACCCGCGCTGTGGCACCGGGTTCTTGCTGGCGGTTATGGTCGTGAGCGCCTTCGTCTTTGGATTGGTTGGCCGCCCGGGGTTGCCGCTCTTACTGCTCTCGCGGATCGTGCTGATCCCCGTGATCGCCATGCTGGCCTACGAGTTCATCCGGTTTGCCGGCCGGCATCGGCACCATCCGGTCATCAAAGTCCTGATTCTTCCCTTCTTGTTGACGCAGAAGCTGACCACTCGGGAACCCGACGACCGCCAGCTCGAGGTGGCGCTGGCGGCATTCGAGGCGGCCCGGCAAGAGGAGAAAGAGGCCGCGGCCTGATGTTCGAGCAGCTCGAAGCCGTTCGGGCCCGGTACTACGCGATCACCGAGCGGCTGGCGGACCCCGCGGTTCACGCCGACCTCAAGGAACTCCAGCGGCTGAGCAAAGAGCAGGCCCAGCTCCGCGACCTGGTGCAACTCTATGAGGCCTTCCGGCGCGCCGAGCGCGGCATGGCCGAGGCTCGCGAACTGGCGGAGCAGGAGCGAGATCCCGAGATGCAGACCTACGCGCGACAGGAGTTCGAGAAACAACAGGCGGAGCGCGACCGCCTCGAAGGCGAACTCAAGCTGGCGCTCGTCCCCAAGGATCCAACCGACAACAAGGACGTCATCATCGAGATTCGCCAGGGAACCGGCGGCGACGAGGCGGGATTGTTTGCCGCCGACCTGTTCAAGATGTACAGCCGCTATGCCGAGTCGCGGCGCTGGAAGGTCGACCTGCTCTCTGAGAACGTGACCGAGCGGGGTGGCTTCAAAGAAGTGGTCTTCGAGGTTCGCGGTCGAGGCGCCTACTCGCGGCTGAAATTCGAGAACGGGGTGCACCGCGTGCAACGCGTACCGGAGACGGAGGCGCAGGGCCGCATTCACACCTCGACGGCCACCGTGGTGGTCATGCCGGAGGCCGAAGAGGTCGACGTCGCGATCGATCCCGAGCGGCTCAAGGTCGACGTCTACCGTTCCGGTGGACACGGCGGACAGAGCGTCAACACCACGGACTCGGCGGTGCGCCTCACCTACACGCCGGAGGATGGCTCACCCCCGATTGTGGTCACCTGCCAGGACGAGCGCTCGCAGCTGAAGAACAAGGCAAAGGCGGAAAAGGTGCTGCTGGCCCGCCTGCTCGACCGCCAGATGTCGCATCAGCACGAGGCGCTCACCGAGGTTCGGCGCTCCGCGGTCGGCTCGGGCGATCGGAGCGAAAAGGTTCGTACCTATAACTACCCTGAGGGACGGATCACCGACCACCGGATCGACTTCAAGTACTACAAACTCCCCCAGTTCGTCGAAGCGGGCGATCTCGACCCGGTGATCGATCGGTTGATCGCCTGGGACCAGGGCAATCGCCTGAGCGAGCCGCCCAATGGCGCCTCGCGCAACTGACGCCGGTCGGGTCAAGGCGCAGCTCGCGCAGACACGGGCCACCCTGGCGACGGCCGGGATCCCATTGCCCTGGCTCGATGCCGAGATCCTGGTGGCGCATGTCATCAAGAGTTCGCGCGAGCGCCTGCACAGCCACCCGGAGCGTCTGCTGACCGTCGCCCAGCGCGCTCGGCTGCGTCGCTTGACCAGCCGGCGGGCGGCCCGCGTGCCGGTGCCCTACCTGGTTGGGGAACGCGAGTTCTACGGCCACATGTTCCGGGTAACCCCGGCAGTACTGATCCCGCGGCCGTCGAGTGAGCTGCTCGTCGAGCTGGCGGTCGATTGGCTGAACGCGCATCGCAGCGCACGACGGGTGATCGACCTCGGAACCGGAAGCGGTGCCGTCGCGATTTCGGTCGCCAAAGCCGTCCCCCGGGTTCGGATCGAGGCCCGGGATGTCAGTGCGCGGGCGCTGCGGGTGGCGGCCGAAAATATCGGCCACCACCGGCTGCGCCGCCGGATCGCCGCCGTCAAGGGCGACTTGCTTCGCGGCGCCAAACCAGCGGATGTGATCCTCGCCAACCTGCCCTACATTCCCGAGGCGCTGCGTCGGGTGCGGCCAAAGGAGCTCGACTATGAACCGGCCCTCGCCCTCGACGGCGGCAAGGACGGGCTGACACTGATTCGCACCGCGCTGGCGCAGGCGCCCGCGGTCGCGAAGCCTGGAGGCCTGGTGCTCTTCGAATGCGACCCGGCACAGACGCGCCGCATCGTCCGGCTGGCCCAGGGGCACTGGCCCAGGGCGGAGGTCAGTGTGCACAAAGACCTGGCCGGACTCGACCGAGTCGTGCGTATCCAGACGTGACGGCGCGGTGGCCGGCGGATCCATCGCATATCGCGCAGGCCGCGGAGCGGCTTCGTGCCGGCGCCGTCATCGCCTTCCCGACCGACACGCTGTATGCCGTTGCTGCGCGTGCCGCGGACACGGTTGCGGTCGCTCGTCTCTACGAGGTCAAGGAGCGCCCGTCGGGGCAGCCGATGGTGTGGCTGGTCCTTGACCAGGCCCAGGTCGAACCGTTTGCGGTCGTGACGGCCGCTGCCGCCGACCTGATGGCGCGTTTCTGGCCGGGCCCGCTGACGCTCGTGCTCCCAGCTCGCATCCCGGCGGACGGACCGACGATTGCGGTGCGCGCCCCGGATCACGACGTCGCGCTCGCGCTGCTGAGAACACTTGGCGAACCGATCGCAAGTAGCAGTGCCAACCCGGCGGGACAATCGCCGCCTCTCGACGCCGACCAGGTCATCGCCGGCCTGGGGGACCGGCTCGATGTCGTCCTCGACGGCGGCCCGTGTCGCATCGGTCAGCCGTCGACGATTCTCGACCTGAGTGGGGCGGCGCCTCGAATCCTGCGTGAGGGCGCCATCCCAAAGACGGATCTCATCATCGGCGATAATGGGCGGGATGTTGCAGGCCCGCACAGACCTCACCAGCCGGATCGACCTGGTCGATCCCGAGGTCGGTGCCGCGATCCGCGATGAGTTCGAACGTCAGCAGTACACGCTGGAACTGATTCCCTCCGAGAACATCGCCAGCCCGGCGGTGTTGCAAGCGCTGGGCTCGCTGCTCAATAACAAATATGCGGAGGGCTATCCGGGCAAGCGCTACTACGGCGGCTGCGAGAACGTGGACCGAATCGAGACGCTGGCGATCGAACGCGCCAAGGCGCTCTTCGGCGCCGAGCACGCCAACGTCCAATCCCATTGCGGCACCACCGCCAACTACGCGGTCTACGCCGCCGTGCTCAAGGTCGGCGACACCGTCATGGGCATGGACCTCAGCCAGGGCGGCCACCTGAGCCACGGCAGCCCGGTCAACTTTTCCGGCAAGCTTTATCACTTCGTGCCCTACGGCGTCGATCCCACCACCGAGCGGATCGACTACGACGCGCTCGAACGGCAGGCGAAGGAAGTCCGGCCGAAGATGCTGCTCGCCGGCTACAGCGCCTACCCGCGGATCCTGGATTTCGAGCGGATGGCGGCGATCGCGAAAGCCGTCGAAGCCTACTTCTTCGTCGATATGGCGCACTTTGCCGGCCTGGTCGCGGGCGGTGCGCATCCGAGCCCGGTCCCGCACGCGGACTTCGTCACCTTCACCACCCACAAGACAATGCGCGGACCGTGGGGCGCGATGATCCTCTGCAAGGCGAAGTACGCCGCCGAGATCGACAAGAGCGTCTTCCCGGGGAGCCAGGGCGGCCCGCATAACCACGCCGTCGCCGGCAAGGCCGTGATGCTGGCACAGTGGAAGACCTCCGAGTTCAAGTCCTACGCGCAGGCCGTGGTCAACAATGCCCGGGTCCTCGCCGAGGGTTTGAACCAGCGCAAGCTGCGGCTCGTCAGCGGCGGAACCGACAACCACCTGATGCTGATCGACCTGCGACCGCTGAACCTGACCGGCAAGAAAGTCCAGGAGACCTTCGACACGGTGGGCATCACGGTGAACCGCAATTCGATTCCCTTCGACACCGCCAGCAAGTTCAACCCGAGTGGGATCCGCCTGGGGTCGCCGTCGGTAACGACGCGCGGCATGGGGCCGCAGGAAATGGTCCAGATTGCCGAGATGGTCGCCGAGTTGCTCTTCAACCTCGAAGACCGAACCGTGCACGAGCAGGTGCGCGCCCGTAGCCGGGCGCTGTGCGAACGATTTCCGCTGCCCTACTAGCCGGCGCCGGCGTTTTCAGCGACCCGACCTTCTGGTCTGATTTCTCTCCTGGCCGCTTTGGCCCGGCCGTGGTGCCGTTGCTGGCGGCGCTCGTCTGCACGGCGATCGCGGTGCTTCCCGCCCGCTGGCTGGCCTTCCGCCTGGGGGCGGTCGCTGAGCCCGGTGAGCGTTTTATCCACCGCAAGCCAACCGCCCGGCTTGGCGGGCTGGCGATGTACCTCGGCTTCGGGCTGTCGGCGGCTCTCTTTTCGACCGAACCGGCCACCCTCGGTTTACTCCTGTCCGCGGCGGTCATCACGACGCTCATGGTGTTCGACGACATCCACGGGGTGCGGCCTGCCGTCAAGCTCCTCTTTCAGGTCGGCGCATCCCTGCTGGCCATCCTGGTGTTCGGCATCTACATTCACTTTCTAAGCCTGCCGGGTGGGCACCTCATCATCCTCTCGCTGGCCGCCGCCATCCCCCTGACGTTGCTCTGGTTCGTCAGCCTGCAAAACACTATCAACTTGATCGACGGCGTCGACGGGCTGGCCGCCGGTGTGGTCGCGATCGTGGCGGCCACCCTGCTCCTGGCCGCCATCAATCGGAACGAAACGGGCATCGTCATTCTCGCCGGCGCGCTGATCGGCGCCTGCATCGGCTTTCTGCTCTTCAACTGGCATCCGGCCCGGATTTTCATGGGCGACAGCGGCAGCAATTTCTTAGGGTTCAGCCTGGCCGCCCTTTCCGTGCTCTCGGTCGCGAAGGGCACCGTGGTGCTGGCCTTGATCGTGCCGGTGGTCGCCCTCGCCATCCCGATTGTCGATACCGCCTGGGCGATCGTGCGCCGGCGGCGGCGTGGCAAATCGATTGCCACGCCGGATACCGAACACCTGCATCACCGCCTGCTCGATTTCGGCCTGAGTCCGCGGGAGACGGTGCTCGTCTTCTACTTCGGCACGGCCATCTTCGCCGCAGTGGGCCTGGCCATCTACGGGCACAAGAAGGTGCTGCTCGGGGCCATCCTCCTGATGCTCCTCGGGATCGCCTTCATCGTGATCCGCCGGTTCCGACGCACCAGTCGGGGTTGAGCTCGGTTCGGGCCCTCACCCGATGGCGTCGCCAATTCAGCCCCTGATAAGCTTGGACCGGTTGAGGCCGAATTCCGGGAGGCAGTGATGGCCCCGACGGAGAAACGCAAGGATCCCAGCATGCTGGCGGCCTTGGGCCTGGCGTCAGGCATCGGCCTCCAACTGGCAGCCTCGGTGTTGGTTGGGTTGGGTCTCGGCTACCTCGCCGACCGGGCCTTCCACACGTCGCCCTGGTTCCTGCTGGTGGGGCTGCTGCTCGGGATTCTGGCGGGTGGCTATAGCGTCGTGCGAATGGTGATGAAGGAGATGCGTCGAAGTGAGTGACCTGCGCCGGTTCGAGGTGATGGCCTCGCTGGTATTGGTCGCCTTCCTGCTGGTGGTCGCCGGAGGCCTGATCGCGGTGGGTCACTCCCGCGCCGTCGCGGGCCTGGTCGCAGGCGGGCTGCTCGGCCTCGCCAACATGGTTTGGATGGTGGGCACGGCCAAGCGTTTCGTTGGATTCGCCCCCACCGCCCGGATGCTTCAGGTCGCCGCCGCCATCCGGTTTCTGACCATCGCGGTCTTGCTGGGCGTGGTGCTGATCGTCAGCCGCGTCGACCCGGTCGGCGCCGTCATTGGCTACGGCTGCTTCCCAATCGCGGCCGCAGTGGCCGGGTGGCGAATCCTGCGCGCCCAGCCTGGCGTAACCGCGTGATCCCCTTGGCGCGGCTTCAAATCGAGGTCAACCATCCGACGATTAACATCGCCGGTCTTGATTTCAATACCGACACGATTCGCAACACGCTGATCGTGTGCGGGGTTCTGCTCATCCTCGGGGCCATCCTGCGAAGTCAGCTCAGAGTGGGCGTGCCGACCCAGTTGCAGAACGCCACCGAGGCCATCGTGGAGTACATCAACAACCTCACCGAGGAGACGCTTCAGGGTCGAGGCATCACGCTCGGCCCGCTCGCGATCACGCTCATCACCTTCCTGCTAATCGCAAACTGGCTGGGGCTGGTGCCCGGGCTCAAGTCACCGACCAACGACTGGAACACGACGCTGGGCCTGGCGCTGATGTCCTTTGTCCTGGTCCAGTACTACAGCATTCGAAGCCGCCACCTCGGTGGCTACTTCAAACACTTGCTCCTGGTGCCGCCCTACTTTCCGCTCTCGGTCATCGATGAGCTCGCCAAGCCGATCACGCTCTCCTTCCGGCTGTACTTCAACATTTTCGTCGGCGAGCTCTTGCTTACCCTGATCATCATGCTGATCCCGAGCTGGGTCTCGTGGCTGCCCGGGGCGGCCTGGGGGCTCTTCAGCCTCTTCATCGGTGCCGTGCAGGCCTTTATCTTTACCGTCTTAACGGTGTCATACGTCGCCATCGCTACCGGAGTCGAAGAAGAACATGGATAACCACTAAGGGAGGAATGGATTGGAACGCGCAATCGTCTTAGGTGCCACCGTCATTGCATTCGGCCTGCTGCTGGGGCTGAGCGCCCTGGGAGCGGGAATTGGTGATGGCCTGGTGTCGAGTCGTACGGTCGAAGGAACGGCCCGCCAGCCCGAGATGCAGGGACGCCTCTTCACGCTGATGGTCATCGGCATCGGCTTCATCGAGGCGCTGCCCATCATTGGATTGGGCCTCGGCCTCTTCCTGATCTTCGCCAACCCGCTGCTGGCCCAGATTACTGGGAAATGACCCGTCTCGCCGCCGGCCTGCTCACGATCAACGGCACGTTGATCGCCCAGCTGGTCATCTTCCTCGTCATGCTCGGCATCCTCTACCGGGTCGCCTGGGGACCGCTGTTGCGGATCCTGAACGAACGTCGAGCGCGGATCGCCCAAGGGGTCGAAGCGACCCAGCGCGCCCTACAGGAGCTGGAAGCGGCCGAGAAAGAGCGCCAGGCGAAGCTCGAAGAGGCGCGGCGCGAGGCACAGGCGATGCTCGACCGGATCACCAAGCAGGCTGAGGACCTTCGCAAGGAGCTCGAGGCCAAGGCACGCGAGCAGGCCGAGGCCTTGATCGCGAAAGCCCGCGCCGAGATCCAGCAGGAGCGCCAGAAGGCGGTCCAGGACTTGCGGTCCCAGGTGGCGGACCTGGCGGTGATGGCGGCCGGCCGGATCATCGGCGAGAGCCTCGATGCCAAGAAGCATCGCGAGCTGATCGAGCGTGCCATCGAGGAGGCGGAGATCCGTGCCTGAAGCGGGCAACATTGCGCGCCGCTACGCCGCCGGCATCTTTCAGCTGGCCCAGGAGGACAACGCCATCGATTCCTGGCGGGCTGAGCTGGCCAAGCTGGACGAGTTGCTTGCGGACGACGTCCTGGTGGCGGCCTTTCAGAACCCGGCGGTCGGCATCAAGCGCCGCATGGAACTGGCGAAGCTTCTTGCACCGGAACTCAAGCCCGAGACCGAAAACCTGTTGCGGCTATTGGTTGAACACCATCGCACCAGGTACATGCATGAAATCCGGGAAGCGTTCGAGCGTCTGGCCGACGAGGCGTCGGGCATCGTCCACGCCTCCGTCACCACCGCGATTGACCTGGACGGCGACGATCGCCGGCGCTACGAGCAGGCACTGACGCACAAACTGGGCCGCAAGGTCAACGTGACGTTCGTGACCGATCCGGCCATTGTTGGGGGCGCGACGATCCAGATCGGGGATCATCTCGTCGACGGGACCGTGCGGATGCAACTGGCGCGGCTGCGACAGGAATTATTGAGTTAAGGGGCGAGAGAAAGCATTGGGCATCAAATCAGACGAGATCAGCAACCTCATCAAGCAACGCATCAAGGACTTCGACGTTCCCATCCTCTCAGCGGACGTCGGCATCGTGACCGAGATCGGTGACGGGATCGCCCGGATCTACGGACTGCGGAACGCCCAGTCCCTCGAGCTGCTCGAGTTCAAGGGCGGGGTCAAAGGCATGGCGCTCAACCTCGAGGAGGACTCGGTCGGCGCCGTCATCCTCGGACCCTACGAGGAGATCCGCGAGGGCGATGAGGTACGCACCACGGGAAGCGTCATGCAGGTGCCGGTCGGCGAGGCGCTCATCGGCCGCGTCGTCAACGCGCTCGGGGAGCCGATCGATGGGAAAGGACCCATCCAGACAACCGAGACAGCGGCCGTCGAGAAGGTTGCTCCCGGTGTCGTCACCCGCCAGCCGGTCGATACCCCATTGCAGACCGGGATCAAGGCAGTCGATGCCATGACCGCCATCGGCCGGGGTCAGCGTGAGCTGATCATCGGTGACCGGCAGACCGGCAAGACCGCGATCGCGCTCGACACCATCATCAATCAGAAAGGACAGGACGTCATCTGCATCTATGTGGCGATCGGCCAGCGTGCCGCCACGGTGGCCCAGGTGGCAGCCGTGCTCGAGGAGCACGGTGCGCTGGAGTACACGATCATCGTCTCTGCCACCGCTAGCGAGCCGGCACCGCTCTGGTACATCGCGCCCTACTCCGCCACCTCGATGGGCGAGTACTTCATGGATAAGGGCAAGGACGTGCTGGTGGTCTACGACGACCTCTCCAAACACGCCTGGGCCTACCGGCAGATCTCGCTCCTGCTGCGCCGGCCACCGGGCCGCGAGGCCTATCCGGGCGACGTCTTCTACCTGCACTCGCGGCTGTTGGAGCGCGCGGCGCGCATGAACAAAGAGAACGGTGGCGGCTCGATCACGGCCTTGCCGATCATCGAGACCCTGGCGGGTGACATTTCCGCCTACATCCCGACCAACGTCATCTCGATCACGGACGGCCAGATCTACCTGTTGACCGATCTGTTCTACGCGGGCATCCGTCCGGCGATCTCGACCGGCCTGTCCGTCTCCCGCGTCGGGGGCGCCGCCCAGATCAAGGCGATGCGTCAGGTCGCCGGCCGGCTTCGCCTCGACCTCTCGCAGTATCGAGACATGGCCGCCTTCGCTCAGTTCGCCTCGGATCTCGACAAGCGGACCCGAGATCAGCTGGAGCGCGGCAAGCGGATGGAAGAGCTCCTCAAACAGGACCAGTACCAACCGATGCCGGTCGCGCAGCAGGTGATCGTCCTCTTCGCCGGCGGCAACGGCTATCTCGATGACGTCCCGGTCGACAAGGTGGGGCAATTCGAAAAAGAGCTGCTCCGCTTCTTGAGCAGCTCGCATTCCGGCGTCGAGCAGACGATCGCCAAGGAGAAGGCGCTCTCCCCGGATACGGAAAAGCTGCTCCGCGGCGCGATCGAAGAATTCAAGCAGTCGAGCCCGCTGGTCGCGAAAGCAGAAGATAAGCCCGCCGCGAAAGCTGAGGAGAAGCCGACCGGAAAGGGTCCGTTGCAGGCTGCCCGCCGCGCCACCGAGCGCGAGACGGCCAAGGAACGCTAGCGCCAGATGGCAACCCTCGCCGAAATCCGCCGCCGGATCGCCAGCGTGAAGAACACGCAGCAGATCACGCGCGCGATGCAGGCGGTCGCCGCCTCCAAGCTGCGCCGGGTGCAAGCTCGGGCGGAGGCGGCCCGGCCCTATGCCGACCGCATGGCCGACGTTCTGGTCGAAGTGGCCAGCCGGGTGACCACCTACCAGCACCCGTTCCTCACCGAGCGGCCCGTCAAGAAACGATTGTTGATCGTGGTTTCCTCTGACCGTGGCCTCGCGGGCGGCCTGAACGTCAACGCTTTTCGGGTGGCGCTCGGCTACATCCGGCAGGGCGACACCGTGCTCGACACGATCGGCCGGAAAGGGCGCGACTACTTCCGCAGGTTGGGGGTGCCGATCCTGGCCGAGGTATCGCAGATCGGCGACCGGCCCCAGTTGAAGGACATCCTGCCAGCAATCACGGTGGCGCGGGATGAGTATTTGCAAGGCAATGTCGACGAAGTGGCGCTGCTCTATACCCACTTTGCCTCGGTCAGCCGCTTGGAGCCGATGGTCAAGGTCCTGATCCCGGTCCGGGTCCCGGAGCGGAAAGATGAGGGTCCCCGGATCGACTACATCTATGAGCCTGAGGCTGAAGAGGTACTCTCGCAGCTGCTGCCGCGCTACGTCGAGGCGCAGGTCTATGCGGCGGTGCTTGACAACCTGGCCAGCTTCTACGCGGCCCAAATGGTGGCGATGCGCAACGCGACCGACAACGCCGGTGAGCTGATCGAAGACCTGACCCTGCTGCGCAACAAGGTGCGGCAGGCGACCATCACGAAAGAACTGAGCGAAATCGTGGGTGGCGCCGAAGCGCTCACCGCCGGCTAGGAGGCATCAATGGCAATCGCGGAGAAAGCAGAAAAAAAGCAAGACAAATCAAAGAAGGTACGGACCGGGCGGGTCGACCAGATCATCGGTCCGGTCGTCGATGTCGTCTTCGAGGGACAGGATCTTCCGGAGATCTATCACGCGCTTGAGATCGATCGCGGCGAGCAGGGTCGACTGGTGCTGGAAGTCCAGCAACATCGTGGCAACGACGTGGTGCGAACCATCGCCATGGACTCGACCGACGGGCTGGTTCGCGGCACGGAGGTCAAAGACACGGGCGGTCCCATCACGGTGCCGGTCGGTAAGGGGACGTTGGGCCGGATGATGAACGTCATCGGCAACCCGATCGACGGCAAGGGCAAGATCGAGTCCGACGTCCGCCTGCCCATCCACCGTGCCGCGCCCCCGGTCAGCGAGCAGGCGACGGACACCGAGGTGCTGGAAACCGGGATCAAGGTCATCGACCTGGTGACCACCTTCGCCAAGGGCAGCAAGATCGGGCTGTTCGGTGGTGCCGGCGTCGGCAAGACCGTCATCGTCATGGAGCTGATTCGCAATATCGCCACCGAGCACCAGGGCTTCTCCGTGTTCGCCGGCGTCGGTGAGCGCACCCGCGAGGGTAACTCGCTCTGGCTCGAGATGAACGAATCGGGGGTCATCGACAAGACCGCCCTGGTGTTCGGCCAGATGAACGAACCGCCGGGAGCTCGCGCCCGGGTCGGCCTGACCGGCCTGACGCTCGCCGAGTATTTCCGCGACGAGTTCGGCCAGGACGTGCTGCTCTTCATCGACAACGTTTTCCGCTACATGCTGGCAGGCAGCGAAGTCTCGGCCCTGCTCGGCCGTCTGCCGTCCGCGGTCGGCTACCAGCCCACGCTGGCCACCGAGATGGGCGACCTCGAGGAGCGGATCACCTCGACCAAGAAGGGCTCGATCACCTCGGTGCAGGCGGTGTTCGTCCCCGCCGACGATTACACCGACCCGGCGATCGCGACGACCTTCGCCCACCTGGGGGCCACCGTGAGTCTCTCCCGTGCCATCGTCGAACGCGGCATCTATCCCGCGGTCGATCCGCTCGATTCCTTCTCGCGATTCCTCACTCCCGAGATCGTCGGGGAGGAGCACTATCGGGTGGCCCGCGGTGTGCAGCAGGTGCTGCAGCGCAACAAGGAACTGCAGGACATCATCGCCATCCTCGGTCCGGACGAACTCTCCGAGGACGACAAGCTGCTGGTGGCACGGGCACGCAAGATCGAGCGCTTCCTGTCCCAACCGTTCTTCGTGGCCGAGATCTTCACCAACCGGCCCGGCAAGTACGTGCCGTTGAAGGAGACGATCCGCGGCTTCAGCGAGATCCTCGAGGGCAAGCACGACGACCTGCCCGAGCAGGCGTTCTACATGGTGGGAACCATCGACGAGGCGGTCGCCGCCGCCAAAGGCGAGGCCGCGCCTGCGGAGGAGAAGAAGGCGGCGCCGGAGAAAGCAAAAGCGGACGCACCCGCCAAGCGCTAGGAGCTAAGTGGCCGAGAACAACAAGCTCCACGTCGACATCGTCACCGTCGAAGGCCGTCGCTTCAAGGGTGACGCGGACTTCGTCGTGGCGCCGGGCTCGGAAGGGGAGCTGGGCATCCTGCCGCGGCACATTCCCCTATTGACCCCGCTCAAGCCGGGCGTGGTCAAGGTCCGCAATGACAACGAGGAGCAGTTCTTCTTCGTGTCCGGGGGATTCCTGGAAGTCCGGCCCGACGAGGTTACCGTGCTGGCCGATGCCGCGGAACGGGCGGAGGATATCGACGAATCCCGTGCCGAGGAAGCCCGCCGTCGGGCGGCGGACCTGCTGCAGCAGAAGCTGTCCAATGTGGACCAGGCGGCCGCCTCGGTTGCCCTGGCGCGCGCTGAGGCTCGCTTGAGGCTCGCTGAACTCAGGCGCAGGCGCCGCACTTAGGACGCGGCGCGACTGCTACCCTAGGGGGTCAGTGGCCCAACTCCTGATCGAGGGGGGAACTCGATTGGTCGGGCGAGTGCCGATCAGTGGCTCCAAGAACGCGGTTCTTCCGATCCTGGCTGCCTGTCTCCTGACGGACGAGGAATGCCGGCTCAAGAACGTGCCGCGGCTCGAGGACGTCGCAACCATGAAGAAGTTGCTGGAAGGCATGGGGGTCCAGATTCGCTGGCTGGATCCGCAGCAGCTCCAGGTCAACGCCGAGCGACTGGCCCGCAGCGAGGTGCTGGCGGGGATGGCGAGCAGAATGCGCGCCTCGTTCCTGCTGATCGGTCCGCTGCTGGCCCGGCGAGGCGAGGCGAGGGTGCCCAAGCCGGGTGGGGACGACATCGGCATGCGCCGGGTCGAGCAGCACCTCCACGGTTTGCGCATGATGGGCGCCCACGTGGACCTGGTCGACGGTGAGTATGTCGCCCGGGCCGACCGCCTGAAAGGCGCGACCATCCACCTCGACATGCCAACGGTGACCGGGACCGAGAACCTGATGATGGCCGCCGCCACGGCCGACGGCATCACCACCATCCACAACGCGGCCCGCGAGCCGCACGTCGTCGACCTGGCGATGTTCCTCGGCAAGATGGGCGCGCAGATCAATGGGATCGGGACCGACGTGCTGCAGATCGAGGGCGTGACCGAGCTGAGCGGCGCGACCCATCGCGTCATCCCGGACAACATCGAAGCGGGGACGTACGCGTTTGCGGTCGCGGCCACTGGCGGGGAGGCGGTGCTCGAAGACGTCCAGACCGCTGACCTCCGGGCGGTCATGCTGAAGTTGCGGGAGGCCGGCGCCGAAGTGGAGGATCGAACGCACAGTCTGTGGCTGCGGGGCAACGGCCATTTGAAGCCGGTCGACGTCACGACCTGGCCACACCCGGGATTTCCCACCGACCTGCAGGCGCCCTTCGTCAGCCTGATGACGCAGGCGGATGGGAAGTGCGTCATCTCCGAGGCAGTCTTCGAGAACCGCTTCCAGCACGTACTAGAGCTGAAAAAACTCGGCGCCGACATCTACGTCGAAGGTCGCAGCGCGATGGTCTCAGGCCCGAGCACGTTGCATGGCGCCCCGGTCAGCGTGCCCGATATTCGATCGGGGGCGGCGCTGGTGGTCGCGGCGCTGTGCGCCAGGGGCACGACGACCCTTGACAACGTCTATCACCTCGATCGTGGTTACCAGGACATCGTGGCCAAGCTCGAGCAGCTGGGTGCGCACATCTCGCGTGTCGACGGGCCGGGCGCTGTTCGCCCAGACCTCTCCCGGGCCATCGGGGATTGAGGCCGCGTGCTCTCCAAAAAGATTGGCATCGACCTGGGAACGTCGACCGTCCTCGTCTACGTCAAGGGTGAAGGGGTGGTCGTCAACGAGCCGGCCTTGATGGCGACCGATGGCAAGGGTGGCCGGGTGCTGGCGATCGGGCGCGCCGCCTCCCAACTGGCGGACCGCGGCGGAAAGGCCCGCGCGGTCCGGCCGGTTCGAGACGGCAATGGGGTGGATTACGGCGTGGCGGGGGCGATGCTCCAGCACTTGATCGGTCGCATCGTCGGCCGGCAGCGGATCTTCCGCCCCGATGTCATGCTGTCGGTGGGCCCGATGGTCACGGGCGTCGAGCGGCGGGCAGTCCTGGAGGCCACCATGCAGGCCGGCGCCAAGACCGCCTACCTAATCGACAAACCGATGGCGGCGGCCATCGGCGCGAAGGTCGCGGTCTCCAGCACCGACGGCATCGTCGTCGTCAACCTCGGCGCGGGCTCGACCGAAATGGCGATAATCGTGCTCGGCGAAATCGTTGCCATTCAGTCGGTCCCGACTGGCGGCGACGCCCTCGACCGGGCCATCGAAACATCCATCGCGCGGACGCGTGGCGCCCGGCTCAGGCCGGGCGATGCCGAGCGCCTCAAGCTCGAGGTCGGATCAGCGATCACCCCGGTCAACGAAACGTCGATCGAGCTCAACCGGGATGGCGACGCGAGTGGTGTCGCACTCCGCGTCTCGAGCACCGAAGTTCAGGTGGCGATCCGGGAGCCGCTCGAGGCGATCGTGGCCGGCCTGCAACGCCTGCTGGCCCAGGTGCCCGAGGCGCGGCGTGCCGCCGTCAACCGCAACGGGTTGGTGCTCTCCGGGGGCGGCGCCCAGTTGCCCGGGATGGCGCAGTTTCTGAGCACCCGCGTCGGCATCCCTGCCCGCGTGGCGAGTGATCCGCAGAGCTGTGTCGCCGTCGGGACGGGCATGGCGCTCGACAATATGCAAGTCGTGCGTCGGGGACAGCACTACATCACATGAGTACCGAACGGCCCGCACTCTCTAACGTCGCGATCCTGCTTGGTGGCGGTGTGCGGGAAGCGCTGATGGCGCAATCGGTGCTGCGCGCCTGCGAGGGCGCGACCGTGTTTGCGTCGGCGGACGCCGTCGGCACCGTGCTCGGACTTCCAACGGTCGGTCGGGCTTCCGTCTTCGATGATTCGCCGGGGGAACTCCTTCGAGTCTTTCGGCGATTGCGAGCGGGAGCGGTTGGGACCGTCGTCGTTCCTTACCCGGCCCGGTACATCCATCTCGCGATGGCCTACTTCTCCGCGGTGCCACGCCGCCTGGTGGCGGCCGGCGCCCACGATTGGGTGGCGACGGAGCGAGTGACGTCCACCAAAGATCTGCATCCGGTTGAGGCCAACTGGCGCCTGGCGGCGGTCGCCAGTCAGCGGCCCGTCCTGGCACCCGGCGAACCGCCCAGCCTTCGACCGCCGGAGGCGGTAAGAACGCAGGCCATCGCGCGCTGGTCAGCCTTCATCGGCAGCGGCCATCATCCCCTGATCCTGATTCCGGGTGGTGGCGGCTGGTCATCCCAGCGCCGCGAGCCGACCTGGCCGGCGGAACGCTTTGCCGTGGTGGCCAACCAATCGATGGCGGAGCGCATCGTCATCCTGAGCGGCGCCGGCGATCAACACGCCGTCCGGGAGACGCGCGCGAGCATTGCCAAGCCGACGCTCACGCTCAAACTGGCCGAGATGACGGTTGACGAGGTGGCGGTGCTGAGCGAGCTCAGCCTTGGCGTGGTCGGGCACGATGGGGATGCCCTCCACGTGGCGGCCGCCGCCGGGTCCCTCGTGCTCGCCACCGCCTGCAAGCCCGATATCCCGCCAATGGGCGAGCGTGTCGTCACCCTATGGGCCGACGATTTCGAAAAGTTTCCCGCGCGGCGGGTGCTGGAGGCCCTCTCGAAGCAGGCGCGGATCGATACCTACGCCTGAATCCGGTGGCTCGGGCCCCAGGCTCCGCGTCGCCCTGGACACCAGGGCACTTGGCGAGGGCGAGGCAACCGGTGTCGGCCGCTACATCCAGGCGCTGATCGGGGCGTTCCGCGAGAGCCACGGCGTCGACCTCGCCCTCTATCCGAACCGCGGGCCCCGCGTGGTTGGGCCGCAGCTTGTGATGCCACTACGGATGCGAGGCGATGGCGTGCAGCTGGTCCATGGTCCCGCCAATTCGCTGCCATTGCTCGGCCTCGGTCTGCCTGGGGTGGTGACGATTCACGATCTCGCTATCTACGATCACCCGGAATGGTTTCCCGCGGGCCAGTGGTTCGCGACCAGGGTGGTCGTGCCGCAGTCGGTCCACCGGGCGCGTGTCATCATCTGTCCGTCGAGTGCGACCCGCCAGGCGGTCGTGCGGCACTTCGAGGTCGACCCGCGGCGATGCCGGGTGATCCCCCACGGGGTCGAGACCGAGTTCAGCCTTCCGGCATCGAGCATGGTCCGGGCCGAGCTGACGGCGCGCTACGCGCTCCCCGATAAGTTCTTGCTGCAGGTGGGCACGGTGCAGCCGCGCAAGAACTATGCGACCAGCCTGCGCGCGCTCGCGCGCATCCCGGCGGACCGGCGGATTCCGCTGCTGGTGGTCGGTGGGTTCGGCTGGAAATATGACGACGTGGTCGACGCGGTGCGCGAGCTCGACCTACATCAGTGGGTGCGGTTCGTGGGCTACGCGGGGATGGCGGAGTTGCCCGGCCTCTACCAGATGGCGTCGGCGGTGCTGTTTCCGTCGCTGGACGAGGGGTTCGGGCTGCCCGTGCTGGAAGCGTTCGCCGCCGGAACGCCGGTTGTCGCCTCGAACGCCGGCGCCATCCCGGAAGTCGCCGGTGATGCAGCGCTACTCAGCGCGCCCACGGATGACGCAGCGTTGGCGGACAACCTGTTGCGACTGCTGACCGATGGCGCCCTCCGCGATCGGCAGGTCGCGGCCGGGCGAGCCCGCGCCGCGCTCTACACGTGGTCCTCGAGTGCCGCGGCGCATCGCGCCGTCTACGAGTCGGTCGTCAGCGGCTGACCCTGGCGGGCCACGCCGTCGAGCACGCTCCAGGTCTTTGTGGCGGCCGCCTCCCAGGTGAAATCGGCGCTGCGGGTCGCCCCCGCTACAATCAACCGGCGCTGTAGCGCGGGGTCGTGGGCCAGCTCGAGCATGGCCTGGCTCCAGGCGCCCGCATCGTCGGGGCTCAACAGGATGCCCGCGGTGCCGATGATTTCCGGCAACGCACCGGCAGTCGATCCGATCACGGCCGTGCCACACCGCATCGCTTCGAGCGCGGGAAAGCCGAAGCCTTCGAAGCGGGACGGGATCGTCAGCGCGATGGCGCCGGCGTAGAGCGCCGGTAGGTCGTCAGGCGGCACGTAAGCCAGCATCCGAACCGCACCTGCCGATGCTTCCACATGGCCCGGTCCCGCGAGCACCAGCTCGGCTTCGAGGCCGCGGCGCCGCGCCTCGTCGAACGCGCGGCGCAACATGCCCAGGTTCTTGCGTGGGTGGTTGCGACCAACATAGAGAAAGTAGGCACCACCGATCCCAAGCCCTCGCAGGACCTCGTCCACTCTGGCCGGGTCTTGTGGCTGCATCCGCGGGTCGACTCCCGAGTGCACCATGCTGATGCGCCCACCCGGCACGTGGTAGAAGCGAACGAGGTCATCGGCTGTCGATTTGGAGACGGCGATCAGCCGGTTGGCGCGCCGCGCCGCGTATCGCGTCGTCGCTTCGAGGTACCAACGGGCGGTGCGCGAGTAGGCGTGCGGCTCGCGACGGTGCCCGATGTCGTGGATGGTGACCACCGATTTCAAGCCGAGCCCGAAGGGCAAGACATGGCTCGGGATAAAGCTCACGTCCGGCCGCTCGCGACGGAGCGCCTGCCGCAACCGCCAGTGGGACCAGGCGCGTGGAAACGGAATGCCGCGCCACTCGACGCCGGCCGGCAGCCAGGGCGGCGCCTCGATGGCGTTGGCGTAAACGCGCATCGTACGTGGTCCCCGTGATACGGCCAGCGCTTCAATAATGCTGCGGGCGTAGACTTCCGTCCCGGTCGCCACCTGGCGAATCGCCGGCGTTCCATCGATGCCAACCATCATGGAAGCAGGAATGCCTTTGCTAGCATGCGGCAGTGTCTAGCAGCAATGCCGTGCCGGACGGCATCGCGGTGGATCTCCTGTTTGCGGCGAAGCCGTTCACGGGACTCGAGCATCATGCGCTGCACATTCTTCGGGGGCTGCACAAGGTCGGCGCGTCGGTCGACGTCCTCGCGCCGGCCGACGTGATCCCCGATCTCGGCGACGCTGCCGACGGGCATTGCATCGTGCCCTTTCCAGCTGTGCCGCGCGGACTGCGGCTGGGTCGCGAGCAGTGGTCGTTGCCCTGGCGCTTCGGGCGCAACCCACGCGCGCTCAGGCTGTTGCATTCGGTCCTCGGTGTTGCACCGATGCTCAGCGGCGTTCCGCTGGCCCTGACCGTGCCCGACCTTGCCTATCGGATCCGCCCCGAGGACATGCATCCGCGCGCCCGCTGGTACTTCGCGACGCTTGGTCCGCGGAGCATTCGCCGAGCGCGGCGCGTCATGGTCTCGTCCCAGGCGGTCAGCCGGCAGCTCATCGACCTGTACCATATCGCGCCGGACCGGGTGGCCTACGTCCCGCTGGCCGCGGATCCGAGCTTCACGCCACAGCCGGCGAACGAAGTGGCCAGGGTCCGAATGCAATTCGGGCTGCCCGAGCACTACATCCTCTATGTGGGAACTATCGATCCGCGCAAGGACCTCGGGCGCTTGCGGGCCGCGTACGAGCTGCTGCCGCCCGACCTCACCGACGACTCGGCGCTGGTCTTTGTCGGCCGGACCAACCATGGCGCGGACCACCTCGCCCGCGAGCTTCGCAGGGCGGGACCGCGTGGCCATGTCATCGGGCTCGATTATGTTGCCCGCGAGATGTTGCCAGCCATCTACAGCGGGGCCTCGATCTTCGTCTATCCGTCCCGCTACGAAGGCTTTGGCTTGCCGGTGCTGGAAGCGATGTCGTGCGGCGCGCCGGTGATCGTGTCTTCGGCCGACGCCCTCGCCGAGCTGGTCGATGATGCGGGGATCGTGCTGCGCACGGAAAGCATTGAGGAGCTGACGCAAGCCATGGAACGGCTGCTTCGCTTCGATGCCGAGCAACGGCGGCTGCGGAAGGCGGGCCTCATACGGTCGACAGCGTTCAGCGTCGAGCGGCTCGGCCGCGAGACCGCGGAGGTCTACCGGCAGGCACTCGCCGCGTGACGCGGTTCACGCTGCTCGGGGTACCGGTCGATGCTCTGACCGAGGCCGAGGCGGTGGAATGGGTGGCGCGTGCCATCGCGGACGGGCGTCCGCGCTTCGTGATCAGCGTCAACCCGGAGCGGATCATGCATGCGGGGCGCGATCCCGCCTTTGCGGCCGTGCTCCGCCAGGCCGACCTGGCGCTGGCTGACGGGGCGGGCGTTCTCTGGGCCGCGCGCCGGCTCGGCCATCCGCTGCCCGGACGGGTCGCGGGGGTCGACTTCGTCAAGGCGCTCGCGGCGCGCGGCGCCATCGCTGGCTGGCGCTTCTTCTTCCTGGGGGGCGCTTCCGGGGTCGCCGAGGCGGCGGGCGGCGTGCTGCGCGACGCCTATCCCGGCTTCATCCTGGCGGGCGCGCAGCCCGGCTCGCCAGACCCCGGGTCGGACGCCGCCACCACCGAAGCGGTCCGCTCCAGCCGGGCCCAGGTGCTCCTGCTGGCGTATGGTGCCGCGGCCGAGGAGGCCTGGCTGGCCCGCAACCTGGACCGATCGGGCGCGATCATCGGCCTCGGCGTGGGGGGCGCGTTCGACTTCATCTCGGGCCGAGCCCGCCGGGCGCCACCCTGGATGCGCGAGCACGGGCTGGAATGGCTCCATCGGCTCGGCCGCCAGCCCTGGCGATGGCGCCGGATGCTGGCGCTGCCACGCTTCGTGGTCCTGGTCCTGCTGCAGGGCCGGCGCGGCAGGCCGGCCGAAGGAAGTCCGTGACGGGGCCGTTACTCTCCTGACCGTGATCGCCGCCTGGCTTCGCCGCGTCACCAGTACGGTCCTGCTTCGCTCGCTCCTCTTTACTGCGGTCTTCAGCCTCGCCGCCGTGCCGCCGCTCGACCCGGATTTGTGGTGGCACCTTGCAAACGGACGTCTGATCCTGACAACGGCGTCGATTCCCCATGTGGATGTCTACTCGTTCAGTGCCGCCGGGCAACCCTGGGTGATGCACGAATGGCTGGCCGATCTTTCCATGTATTGGCTCTACCAGCGTGGCGGGCTGCCCCTACTGGTCGCAATCTTTGCGGGCGTCGTGACGGCGTCCGCCGTTTGCCTCTACCTGCTCCTGCGGCAAACCGGGCTGGCGGCGAGCGCGGCTGCGGCCCTGACGCTGGTGGGCGTGCTGGCCGGCTCGACGGCGTGGGGGGCCCGACCCCAGCTCCTCAACGTGCTGTTATGCGGCCTGCTCCTGCTTGGTCTCATTCGGTACCGTGCCGGCCGGCTCTCCGTCTTCGTGCTGCCTCCCTTCATCTGGTTATGGGCGAACCTGCACTCCGCCTTCCTGGTGGGCGTCATCATCAGCCTGCTCTTTCTCGCGGGTGAAGTCTTCGACACCTGGCGATCGCGCCCGGGCGCGATGCCGAGGCCCCGCCTGCTGGCGCTGGGCTGGGGGATCGTCGCCGGCGCCGGGCTGGCATTCGTCAATCCGTTCGGCATTCAAACCGTCCTCTTTTCCCTGGGGACGCTGACCTCGCCGTTGATCCAGAACAACATCCAGGAATGGGCCTCGCCCGACTTTCATTCACTGGCCGGGATGATGTTCGAGGGGTTGGTCTTCCTTCTCCTGGTTGGCCTGGCGACGGGCAGGGTCAAGGCCCGCACCAGTGAGTGGCTGATCGCCTTTGCGCTCCTCTATCTCGCGCTCGCCTCGCAGCGACACGTGCCGCTCTTCGTGCTCGGGGCGGCGCCCCTGATGGGGCGATGCGCCCAGGCGTTGCTCGGACTTGTGGCGGGCATGCTGCCGCCGGTGCACGACCGGCCCGCGGCGCAAGCGGCCCTGCGTTGGGCGCCGTCGCGGCCCAATAGTCCCGGCGTCGCGCTCGGGGCCATCAACCTGGTCCTGCTGATCGTGGTCGGGGCCGGCATGGTGGGCTACCGAGCGCTCCCCAACCTCCAGTCCGATCGCGAGGCGCATGCCATCAGCGCCGCCCTCCCGGTCGCGGCGACCGACGCCCTCCAGGCGCTCGGCCGTCCGGTGCGGGTCTTCAACTACTACGACTACGGCGGTTACCTGGTTTGGCGCCTCTTCCCCCGCGGCGGGCGGGTCTTCATCGATGGGCGGGTCGAGGTCTATGGGTCGGAGGTCTTCAGCCGCTATCTGCAGGTCAGCTACATGACGGCGGCCTGGCCCGACGTGATCGCGCAGGCTCATCCCGACGCGATCATGCTGCCCAACGGTCATCCCCTGACGGGCATCCTTCGGCAGGACGCGGCCTGGCAGGTCCTTCGCCAGGACCCGGTGGCCACGGTCTTCACCCGAGTAGGCTTCGGACCATGAGCTTGGCCTCCGCGGTCGAGATCAGCGCCGTGATGCCCGCCTTCAACGAGGAGGCCAACCTGGAGCGGTCGGTGGGACGGATGGCCGCCGCCCTCGCCGACCAGGGCCGGGCCTACGAGGTCATCGTGGTCGATGACGGCAGCCGCGACGGAACGGCGATGCTGCTGGAGCGGCTCAAGGCGATCCATCCGAGCCTGCGGGTCGTCCGCCACCCCGTCAACCGCGGCTACGGCGCCGCCTTGCGATCCGGCTTTGCGGCGGCTCATTATCCGTGGGTCTTCCTGATGGATGCTGACAACCAATTCGATCCGTCCGACCTTACGGCGCTGCTGGCCCGGGCGGCCGATGCCGACATCGTCGCCGGTTATCGCAGGCAGCGCCGGGACCCGCTACCCCGGCGGCTCAACGCCTGGGCATTCTTTACGCTGGTGACCATCTTGTTTGGCCGCCTGGCTCGGGACGTCAACTGCGCCTTCAAGCTGATGCGCCGCGATTTGCTGGCTCGCATGGAGCTGCACTCGGAGGGCGCCTTGATCAATACCGAGGTCTTTGTGCTGGCGCGCCAGCTCCACGCGCGCGTGGTCGAGGTGCCGATCCAGCATTACCCTCGGACCTCGGGCCGCCAGACCGGGGCCAACCTGCGCGTCGTCCTGCGAGCCTTCAGCGAGTTGCTCGCCTTCAAGGCCGAGATGCGGAAGGTGGAGAAAGCCGCGTGAGTCCCGAGATCTCGATCATCATTCCGGCCTTCAACGAGGCGCTCCGGCTCCCCGCGACGCTCGAGCGAGTCCAGCACTTTCTCGATACCTCCCGCTTGAGCGCCGAGGTGATCGTGGTCGACGACGGCAGCCGCGACGCCACCACCGAGGTGGTGCGGCAGCGGGCGGCCGCCTGGCCCCAACTCCAACTGGTGACGTCGGCTCGTAACGCTGGAAAGGGCGCGGCGGTGCGGCTCGGGATGGCGCAGGCGCGTGGTCGCTATCGCATCTTCAGCGATGCGGACCTCAGCGTCCCGATCGACGACCTGGAGAAGCTGTTGCGACCGCTGCGTAGCGGCGCGGGGGTCGCCATCGCGTCGCGCGGGCTCAAGGATTCACAGGTCGAGCTGCATCAGCCCTGGTATCGAGAAACGATGGGGAAGATCTTCAACCGCCTGGTTCGGGTCTTCGTGTTCGGCGGCGTCCACGATACGCAATGCGGATTCAAGGCCTTCACCGCGGAGGTCGCGGACCGAGTTTTCCCAGCGCTGCAGACCCGCGGTTTCGGCTTCGACGTCGAGGTGCTCTATCGCGCCCAGCGCGCCGGCTACCGGATCGTCGAGGTGCCGACTCGCTGGATCAATTCACCGCAAAGCCGGGTGCATCCGATCCGGCACTCGGCCATGATGTTCCTCGAGCTGCTCGCCATTCCGGGGCGCGTCCGCAAGCATCCGACTAAGGGCATCGGTCGTCAGGACGCAGACCGGGCGTCAGCCTGAGCATCGAATAGGGGCCGATCTGCGATCGACTGACGGTGCGAGCAGCCAGCCACTGGTCGAGAAAGGGTGAGCCCGGAACCGAGCTGAGATTCCACGGCTCCCCGTCGGGGTTGGGGCCGAGGACGGCCAGGGTGACGCCGGAGCGCGCCAGCTGGCAGGCAATGGTGCGCTCCATCGGCTCGCGATTGGTCAGCCCGGGAAAGGCCTCGTAGTACACGGTGCCGGGCTTTCGGTCGCTGAGAAAGTAGAGGGTGGTGTCGTTGAACATCACCAGGTCGTTGCGCTGGAGTCCAACCCAGATCGGACGGCCGTCCGGGGTGGCGGCATCGATCTCGCGGATGATCGCTGCCAGCTCCGGCGTCGGCATCCAGGCCCGCTCGCCGCTGACTCCGCTGCGGGGAACCCCGGCCGCGGTTCCCGGTTGCGCCAGGTCACGAAAGGCCGTCCCGCCGGCGGCCACACTCAATAAGAGGATGCCGGCGATCGGCACCAGCGCCTGAAGCGCGACGCCCGCTTGCCTTTTGAACCGGCTCCGGCGTTCCAGCAGCAACGCAAGGAGAGTGGCGGTCATCGGCCAGGCATCCATCGCATGAATCCCATCGGCCCGGGTGCGGACCCAGGTGAAGACGAGCAGGCCACTGAGCACCAGGGCTACGAGGCGCGCACGCTCGTCCGGGACTGATCGCTGGCGATAGGCGCGTACCAAGCCCCATACCCAGATCAGCGCGAAGGCGATCCCGAGGATGATCACGACGGTCCCCTCGTGGCCAAGACCGAAGGGGATGCGGCGAGCCTGCGGGTAAAAGTCGACGGCATAGGTAACGAGGTCGGCCCACACGGGTGTGATCCCGGCCGTAAGGACGGTGGCGCCCCAGAGGACGGCGGCCACACCCGCTGCGCCCAGGAGGTAGGGGAGCAGCCGGGCACGAAGGGTGGGACCGTTCAGCCCCAAGGCCAGGTATCCTGCGCCCAGCCCGACCCCGAGCGCAACGGCGAATTCGGGGCGGGAGAATGATGCCAGGCCGACCAGCGCACCGGCGAGCAGCGGCCATCGCCGCCGGTCAGCATCCAGGCTGTAGAGAAAGGCGAGCAGTGCCGATAGGCCAATCAGGTTCGACAGGAAAGCGGAGTTGAAGGCGGGCACGGAAATTGGCACGACACTGATGAGCCCGGTAAGGAGCAGTCGAATTCCGCCACGTAATCCAAGCCGCCCGGTAAGGGCATAGGCCACCACTGCCAGCAGGACGAGCACGACCACCCCGAGCGCCCGCTCGACCACGACGTTGACCGTGAACAGCTTGAAGGCCGCCGCCAGGACGTAGGTATCCAGCGGTCCATAGGTGGCCCAGTAGTCGCGAAAGGGCACCTGTCCAGCCGCGCTGAGCGCGGCGTTGGTGAGCGTGACGCCCTCGTCGTGCCGGTCCAGGGGGGCGACCAGATAGCGCACGGTGGCCAACGCGAAAAAGAGGGCGACCGCGAGCCCCTGGGCGATGACCGCTGGCGATGGCCCCCGCCGCCGGGCGGACGCCACGGGGCCGATTGGATGCGGGCGAAGGAGCGCCAACGGCGTTTAACCCCCGCTCACCCGGTAGATGGCGACGGCGCCATGTCGATAGAGCGGGTGCAAGTAGGCATGGATGCCCGGCTGGAAGCCCGTCGCCGCCTCATCGGGCCCCCAGTAGAGAAGGGTCACACGGTTGGCGGCGAGAAACGTTTGTACGGCGGCGTCCGGCTGATTCGGAGCCAGGATGGCGCCGACCCTGGCAATCTTCTGGAAGTAGTCGATGGTCTCGCTGTAGTGGCCGACGTAGACCGGGACACCAGCCCAGGCAGGCAGCAGCTGACCCGCCGCGGGGGCGGAGAGCGCCCGGTCACCAGCCTGGTGATGCGCCGAGAGCCACTGCATCGCCTGCCACGCGTCATCGTTGACATACGCCTCCGCAAACGCACCCGACGCAAATCGCAGGGCGATCGCCAGCACGATCATGGACGAGAAGCAGCACACGGTGACGAGCATCACCTGGATGCGGCGCGCCCGAGCCCGGCGCAGCCGCGCCGTCAGGCTGGTAAGGCCGACCGCGGCCAGGATGCCGATGGGAACGAAAAGCGCGTCGAGCAGCCGGCGCTGGATGTTCGCCAGGTTCGGCAGGTAGAGCAGCGCCACCACCAGCGGGGGCCAGACCAGCAGCAGCGCGAGGCCCTGGTCGCGCCGGCGCCAGGCGACCGTCATGCCAACGATGGCGAGCAGCAGCGGCAGCCCGAGACTCACGACCAGGCTCACCGGCCCGGGAGCCTGGTGGCGCCACTGGTGCGCCCACTCCGCGATCGTCGGATCGCGGAACAGGATCCAGGCGTTGTAGGCCAGGAGGGGAAGCGTTGCCGCGAACGCCGCCGCCTCGGTGGCGAGCGCCCGCCACGACGGCCGCTGCCCCCAGAGCAGCAACACCATCCGGTAGGCGATCCAGATGACGGCGAGCACCGGGATCATCTGCGGGTGAATGGCGGTGAGCGCGATCAACGCCAGGGCGGTCAGCGCCAGCGGTCGCCAGCCGGGCGCCTCCATGATCCGGAGCAAACCAAGCAGCGCGATGATGATCAATGCGGTCGCCCAGGCGAAATGGGGGATGGCTAAGATCGAGTACCATCCGCTGAGCTCGGGGAGATGCAGGTCGAGCGCTTCGACCTGGCTACCAAAAATCGCCGGATTGCCGGCGGCCTGCGCCAGGAAGCCGGCGCCGGAGCCGAGGACGACCAGGACCAGCCCCAGGTTTGCCCGTTCGGGCGGCAGCAGCCGGCGGCAGAGGCGCTCCGCGGCGAGCACGAGGGCGATGGCGCCGGTGATCCCGGCCAGGTGATAGGCAGCGATCATCGGCAGATGCAGCACCGCTCCCAGGTGGCCGAACAGCAGGTAGAAGCCAAAGAGGAACACGCCCCCGTGCGGCTCGCTGGTGTAGGGATCGTTCCAGAGCCACGACCCATCCGCGCCCTCGCGCATCTTGGCCAGGTAGGTGGTGGCGTCGTCGGCGATGAAGAAGAAGCCGGCGAAATGATGGCCCGGCGGGGTCCAGAGGTAAGCGAGCAGATAGGGGAGGAGAGACGCGGCGGCGATCGCCACCGCCAAGACCAGCGCGAACCGTAGGCGCCGCGTGCGCGGCGCCGGCTCCGGTGCCGCCCGGACTAGCGGGAGCGCAGCAGCCATGGCGCGCTCACGAACAGAATCAAGGTGGCAAAGAAGAACATGTTGGCCGCGAGGAAGATCACCGGATCCATGGTCTGAGCCGTGCGGAAATCCGTCTGTCCAAACGCCGGACCGGCGGGCAACCGCGACACAATGCTGAAGAGCAAGAGGATCCCCGATAGGGCTGCGGTCGGCAGCAGTGGCCATTCGCGCTGCGCGAGCGCGATCAGGCTGAGCCAGATCAACGGCAGCACGATCACCAGGTGATGCGTCCACGTCACCGAGGAGAGCAGCGGGACCAGGGGTAGGAAGGCGACGCCGCGCGAGGACGCGATCTGCCGTCGCGTTTGCCACCACCACCAGCCGATCATGATCACGGCGGCCGCGATCAGCGGCAGCGACACCCACGGCAGGGTGATCCATGGCTGGGTGTAGGGGTTTGCGCTCAACGTCCGATGCAGCACCCCGGCGAGTGATTGGTTAGCGTAGAACGCCGTGCCCGAGGCGAGTGCCGGCAGCACCTGGCCGAAGTACGCGACCGAGTCCTGGAATCGAAGCAGTGCCCCGGCTGCGGTCAGAACCGCAAATCCCCCGAGCGTGAAGGCGGCGGCGCGAAAGCGGCGATCGAGCAAGAGCCAGACGACCAGAATGAGTGGCGTCAACTTCAGCGCCGCGGCGACCCCGATGGCGGCACCGAATGCCGGTCGTCCCCGCAGGACGCCCACAATCCCGACCGTGACCAGCAGCAGGACCAGCAGGTTCGCCTGCCCTTGCACCACGTCGACCCACAGCGGATAGAAGGTCAGCGTGGCCACCAGCACCCCCACGACCGCCCACCTGGTTGGCCGCAGCCAGCGCACCACGACCACGATGGCGGCAGCCAGGGCGGCCTGCTCGAGAGCGATCCAGAGCGCCGCCGCCGCCGCGTCGGAAAGCAGTCCGAGCGGGGCGATGAGAAGCGCGAAGCTCGGCGGGTAGATGTAGGCGGGGCGGAGTGTCGCGTCGGGAAATGGATGGTGGAGAAAGGCCAGGTAGAGGGGCTGACCGTGCACGATGTCACGGGCCGCGCTGAGGTAGGCGCCGAAGTCCTGGTGATGGAGGAAACCCTGGCTCAAGACCAGGGCGTAGATGACGACCGCGACGCCGACCATCACCGCCTGGGCCACGAACGCAGGGCGAACCCGAGCAATGGGCGAGACCGGGGTGGCCCGGGCGGCGGAGCGAGGGGTCGACACTGCCCACCTATAACGACCGGGAGAAGGGGTTCCTCACACTCGGCGTTACACCGTCGTCATGGCTGGCGATCTGCCGCCGGTCGGCAGACCAAGGGCCGCGGTGTCCCGGGTCGCCGCCCGGTTGACCACCCCGATTGCCTACCTCGCCGTGCTCGGCGGGATGCAGCTCGTGCTGCTGTGGACGCTGCGTGATCATGTCGGGGCCTGGGTCGCCGCAACCAGCACTGGGGCCGTCCTCGTCTTGCTCGGCTTGCTGGTTTTCGTCGAGGGTCGCTGGCGGCTCAAGCTCGGCGCCGGCACCGCACTGGGCGCGTTGACCGCGATCGGTCCGACCCTGTTCGCAGTGGCGGCGCGTCCGCGCATCGGCCTGACGATGGAGCACGACGGTCTCCTTCAGATCGAGTCGGCCGTCGACCGTCTCTTGAGCGGGCGGCCCATCTACGGGGTCGACTGGTCCAACACCCCGATGGCCCAGGTCACCTGGCCCTTCACCGCCGGCCCCAACCCGGCGCTGCACCACCTCGCATACTTTCCATTGACGGTCCTGGTCGGGGTACCCTTTCGGTTCCTGGCGCGAGCGCTGGGGCTACCTTTCGATTACCGGGTCGTGCTGATCGGGTTCGCGGTGGTCGGTCTGCTAGCGATCGTCGCCTTGCCGATCGCACCCGAACGGCGCTTCATGGTGACCACGGCGCTCTTTGTCAGTCCGCTGATCACGCTTTACCTGTGGTCCGGGCGCACCGATATTGAGTTCCTGGCGGTCATGCTGGTCAGCCTGGCCCTGTTGTCACGCGGTCATCCAATCGCGGCCGCGCTGGCGCTGGGGATCGCCGTCGCCCTCAAGCCGTTCGCGGTGCTGGCTGTTCCCTTTCTGCTGCTGGTGCTCGTCATTCGTTGGCGTGCTCGACCGTCTCGCAGAGAGGTCGGCTTCAGCCTGGCGGCGCTGGCGCTGGCGCCCATCGTCAGCATCCTGCCCTTCGTGATCGCGGCCCCAGCAGCCTTCTGGACGGACGTCGTGCTCTACACCAGTGGCGGCGTGCCCGACGCCTATCCAATCGTCGGCTACGGCTTCGGCGAATTTCTTTACCGCGTGCACCTCGTCGCCCATCGCACGGACAGTGTGCCTTTCGGCGTCTTTCAGCTCCTCGCCCTGCTGCCGGTCGTCTGGCTTACAGGGCGCGCGTTTCTGCATCGCCCGTCTCTGGGTCGCTGGATGGCGGGCTACGCCCTCTCCTTGTTGGCCTTCACGTTCTTCGCGCGGTTCTTCAACGACAACTATGTCGCCGTCGTCATCACCCTCCTGCTCTGCATCCGGCCGCTGGGAGACCGGCGGCTGGAGCAGGCGCAAGCCGCACGGTCGGTGCGGCTCGCCGCCTGATGGCAGTTGCGCGTCGGGCGTGGGAGCCGGGAGCGATCGAGCGGCAGCCCGCATCGCGCTCGGCCGGCTGGCGCTGGCCCGCATTCGTCATTGCCACACTCTCCTTGCTGACCGTGCCGCCCATCCTGGTCGCCGCGCTCGCCACCCCATCGGCCAGGGTCTTCAGCGGCTACCTCGTGATTGCCCGCGATGCGTTCGTCTACCAGGCACTGTGGCGCGATGGCTGGCACGGAGACTGGCTCTTCCATCCGGCTTTCACATCGGAACGGATGCCCGGGATTCTCTTGTATCCCTGGTATCTGTGGCCGGCGCACCTTATCGGTTGGGCCGGCGGTCCGTGGCTCTATCACCTCGCGCGACTGTCGGCCGCGACCGCCCTGCTCGGCGCGGTCTGGCTGCTGGTGGCCGAGTTGTTCCGGCCGAGGCTGTTGCGCCGTTGGGCGTTCGTGCTCTGTGCCCTTGGTGGCGGCGTCGGCGCCTTACTGCCGGGCGACCTTCATCTCGGTCCCTGGACCACCCACGCAACCGAGATGGTCTCGCCGGGGAGCAGCGTGGCGGACCTGATCTCGATGGCGCCGCACCTGCCCTGGGCGCTGGCGTTGATGTGCTGGGCGATGGTGGTGGCGCTCCGGCTGCGCCATCGAACCAGATGGTGGCTGACTGCGAGTGGGGTGGTCTCGGTCGTCGGGTTGCAGCTGATCTATCCGCAGCTCGGCTTGCTGACGGTCATCTCCATTGGTTTGTGGGCTCTGGTCCGGCGTCACCGCCAGGCATTCTGGTTTGCCAGCGTCTCGGCTCTGGTTCAACTTCCCTACCTGGGCTATCTGCTCTGGGTTTGGAGGACTTCGCCCGCGGCCCTGGGCGTCATCAGGCCGGCGCTCGACGTCGGCGATCCGTTCGGCTTCCTCGTGCTGTCGCACCTGGTCGCCAGCATCCTGATTGTCATCGCCCTCCGGCGGCGACGCCTGCGCGGCGACCTTTTGCTGCCCGCGCTATGGATCGCCGGCATGACCGTGTTCATGTTCATGCCCGGGATCAGCGGCACGCTCAGTCGGAGCTTCATGGCCAGCTCGATCCCCTTTGGCCTGTGTGCCGCCCCCGGTCTTCTGGCGCTGCTCCGGCTGGTGCGCTCCCGGCACTGGCGCCGCCGCACCCTTCTGCTCACACTCGCGGCCTCGAGCCTCTTCGGCCTCTTCAGCCTGGCGCAGCCATACTGGATCGCGGCCTTCCGGCTCGACCCATATGCGGAGTATGAAAGCGCTGACGAAGCCGCCCTGCTCCAGCGGCTCGCGCCCCACGTCTCCCGGCGCGATATCGTGCTCACGACCTACCTCGATGGTGTCTTCGTTCCCGCCCAGACCGACGCGCGCGCCTTCGACGGTCACCCGGACATGACGATCGACGCGGCGCGCAAGTCCGGAGCGGCGCTCGCCTTCTTCACGAGCTGGAGCGTGGCCGAGCGCGCGGAATTCCTGCGCCTCAACGCCATCGACTACGTGCTGACAACCAGCGCGGTGTTTCGCGATCGGTTGGGTGACGACGCGCCGCTGCGCCTGGTCGACACCCAGGGGTCGGCCGCTCTCTACCAGGTGGTGCGCTAGTGTCGCCGGCCCGCTGGCAGCGATTGACGGTCGCCGTGATCGCCGCGTTCGTCATTGCCGGCATCGTCGTGATCGGCCACCAATCGAGTCTCGCCCGACGCAGTGCCGACTTCACCATCAACTATGCGGCCGCCTTGCTGATCCGCGAGGGTCATCCGCAGGCGATCTATCAGCGCGACCAGCTCGGGCCGCTGATGTTGCGCCTCTCGGACAACGCGATCGACCCGCGCCTGCCCTTCGATGCGCCGCTTGCCCTCGCGCTGCCGTGGGTGCCGCTCACCTTTCTTCCCCTCGAGCTGGCTTTCCATGTCTGGCAGGTCGTAACCCTGGGCCTGCTGGTGCTGGCGCTGATGCTGTTGGCGCGCTGGCTGCCCCTCGGTCGGCGCACGCTGCCGCTGGCGCTCGCGGCGCTGCTGGCCTTCCCGGCCAGCTGGGCGTTGTTCACGGAAGGCCAATCGAGCGGGCTGCTGTTGCTCGGCGCCGTGCTGCTCGTGGGCGCCTGGCGGCGTGATCACTGGTGGATGGCGGCGGCCGGCGCGCTGCTGCTCGGGCTCAAGCCGCAGTACCTCCCCGCCTACCTGATTCTGCTCGGCGCCCAGCGCCAGTGGCGTACCCTGACGGCCGCGGTGCTCGGCGCGGTGGCCGCGGGATTGAGCCCATTGCTGGCGGGTGGCGTCACGGGACTGTTTGCGATGGTCTGGAGCGCGCTTGAGGCCGGGCAGGGCGTGGTGCGCTACAACGACAGCCTGATCGGGACACTTTCGCCGTTGCTCCCCGGCCGCCTTCCCACCTTTCTGGGCTTCGGCCTCTGGGTGCTGGCGCTTGCGGCCGTCGCCGTCGCGGCCTTCCGGTATGGGCGCGCCCACACGATCGGGCTGGCGGCGCTGGCGACGACCGTCGCCATCCTCTTTTCACCGCACGCGCTCCCCTACGACACCGTTCTGCTGGCCGTGCCCGCGTGGCTCAGCTTCGACCTTTACCGGATGAAGGCGATTCCAACTCCGGCTCCCCTATGGCTTGCCGTTGCGTTCGCGGTAGTGGTTGACCTTGGCAGCCCGTTCGTTAGCCTGGCGCCGGTCGTGCTGCTCGCCGGCCTTATCTGGTACGGCCGGCTTTATCTGCGGCGGGCGCAGGACCGCCCAACCGCGATCGCGGCGTAAGTTCCGTCAGGCGGCGGGCTGCGCCAGGGCGCCGGCCGCCGGGCGTTCCGGGACAGCAACGGCCAACCGTCGTTCGAGCCGCAGCATCCGCAGCAGGAGTAGCCATAAGAGCAGGAGGCCCGCGAGCTTGACGGAGGTGCCGGCGAGCACCAGGGCCGCCTGTGCCGGCGTATGCACCTGGAGGTCGGCGGGAAGGGGGAAGGCGCGCCGGTCCATCCAGCACATGATGTAGGCGGCGGCCAGCCACCAGCCGTAGCGCGCCCCTGGGCGGCGGATGGTAATCCAGGCGGCTGCGGTCGCGACCGGCAGCAAGAGGGTCACCAGGTGATGCTGCCAGGTCACACTGCTCACGATCAGCAGCGAGGTGATCAGGGCGGCAACGCCGAGGCGGAGCGCCCAGGCCTGGTCGCGCGAGGGACGCGCACTCCAGAGGGTGATGCCGATGACGACCACGACGGCGCCGGCGATCGCCGCTTTGGCCACGGTCTGCGTCGCGCCTCCGAAGAGTCCTGGGGCAAGCTCGACGATCCGACTCACCAAGCCATCGATCGATCCGTTGTCCCAGTTCGCCGTCCCCAACCCGATGCGGGGCAGCACGACGGTGAAGAATTGCCAGCTGCCCGGGGCGGCCAGCACGCTCACCAGGGTGATCGCGACCAGCGACAGGCCACCCAGCAACGCGATGCGCCAGCGGCCCAGGCGGGCGAACAGCGGGATCAGGAAGATCGGCGAGACCTTGAGCGAGGCAGCAGCCGCGAGGAAGAGTCCGCTCAGTCCGGCCCGGCGTTGCAGTGCCGCCCACAGCGTGGCCGTGAGCAGCAGCAGCCAGACGGTCGCCACCTGCTGGAATTTGAGGTTGAGGTAGACCGGCATGAAGGTAAAGCTCGCCAGCAGGAAGAGGCGCCGGCCGCTGCGTGAGAGCTCGGGATTGATGCGAAGGATCAGCGCCAGCGCGACCAGGAAGGCCGCGTGCACCACCAGCAGCCAGATACGCGCCGCCGCCAGCAGCCCGAGTGCGGTCAGCGGGGCCAGCAGCAGCGCGAAGAAGGGTGGGTAGATGTAAGCGACGACCCAGGATTGCGTGCCCCAGGACCGCTTGAAGTCCGCGTAGATGTCGGTGCCGTGGGCCGCTGCCTGCGCGCCGCCGAAATAGTTGACGAAGTCGAAGCGCAGGGAGGCCGGGGTGAGGGTGAACCATTGCACCACCGACCAGGTGAGGTAGTAGCCGGCGGCGATCACGACCAGCATCAGCAGCACCCGCTCACGAAAGCCTGCCTCATAGAGTCGCCGGACCCCGTACCAGCGTTTCATGCGGCTCGTGCCAGCGGGAGCGGGGTCGCTGCGGGGATCACGATCCGGCGGTGCCAGGCCAGCAGGAGGAGCGCGATGGGGATGGCCGTGAACCCGTTGAAGAAGCCGACATGCCATCCGATGAAATAGGCGAAGGGGACGATCGCGAAAGCCCAGACGGCGATCTCGGTGCCGGCATCGGCCCAACGATGGAGGTCCGGCGCCAGGAGCACGGCCACCACCGGGAGCATCAGGATGGCATCGAAAGAGTGGACGTAGGGCAAAAGCACGAACCAGAGAAGGAGCAGGGTCAGTCCCCTGGTCAGGGGTGTGCGGACGCGACGCAGCGCCCAAATGGTGTACGCGCCTCCCGCGAGGACCACCGCGAACAGGGCAATGGTCTTGAGGGGGCCGCTCAGCGCCGGGTAGTAGAAGCTATGGATCGAGGCGATGTCCGGTTGCGGGCCCTGGACCGCCCGCCAGTGTGACAGGATCTCGGCCGGCCAGTGAATCAGGACCCCAGGGAGCGCCAGGGCCGCCGCGCCAAACGCCAGCGCACTGCCCGCGACGAAACTGATCAGCAGGTGTCGAGCCGCAGCCGGCTCGAGCAGCGCGACCACCAGGGGCAAGGCCACGGCAAGGTTCGGCTTGATCCAGACCAACGTCAGCACCAATCCACCGCCGACCGATTGCCCGCGCCCGGCCAGGTACCAGGCGGCGGCGAAACCGAGGAACACCAGGGCGCTGACCTGGCCCTGGAAGATGTTGAGGAAGGCGATGGGGGAGAGGGTTGCGGCAGCGGCCGCGATGGCCCGGCGCCTCATCGGCCAGCCCAGGCGTGCAAGGATGAGCCAGCAGCCGATTGCGACCGCCAGCAGCATGAACGCACTGAATATTGGATAGACCGTCTGCCAGTGAAGCCTCGTCAGCGGCTCCAGCCCGAGCGCCAGCCATGGCCCCTCGGGATAGGGAAGGAAGTCGTAGTAGTTCGGATCCCCGGCATGGACGTGCGCGGGTGTGTTGTAAAGCGCTTGCTCGGTGCGGCCGAGCGTGGTCCAGTCATACGGATCGCCGCCCTGCGCCGCCACCGTTGCCGCCGCGAAGAACGCACGAAAATCCTGTCCCGCCGTCGGCGCAACGGTGAGCTGGCGCGCATAGGCCAGCACGAGCACCGCCGTGAAAATCAAAAAAATCCGTTGCCGGCGCCGAATCCCGGGCTCCGAAAGGGTCATTGGAGTGACGCGACGGCGTAGTCCCGGTTCGCTTTCGTGTCGCGCATCATGATGGTCGCGGTGCCGAAGCTGCCCAGTTCGAACCAGCCGCTTTGGCCCGGCGAACCGTGGATCTGGCGGAGCTCGGTGATGATCGGATCGTTGGTATGGAAGATCACCCAGTTGATCTGGTACCGCTCGAGGAGCTGCGCCTGGTCGCTGCCGAGGGACTGCAGATGGTCGTAGTCGCGCAGCAGCTGATCGCCATCCAGCGCGGCGTCGCCGAAGATGAACACCGGTTGCGGTGGGGTCGTCGCGCCGAGCCGGTAGATCAAATATCCACCCCAGCCGTAAACATTGAGCATGTGGCCCGGGGGCGGATGCTGCACCAGGAAGTCGGCGGCCTTGATGGGGAAGTCGCGCGCCACCAGCTTGCCGTCGACACGCTGCAGCAAGCTGGGCAGGCTGGCGACCGCCACGATAGCCAGCACCAGCACGATCATCACGACATTGGCGGCGAAGGTAACTGGCGTGGTCCTCGGCACGCGTCGCCGCCAGCGAACTTTGATCCGCTCGAAGGCCTGCTGGGCGTAATCGGCCAGCGCCGGGACGGCGACCAGCATGAAGAAGGAAAGGTTGCGGACCGAGTGGAGGGCGAGCCCGAGGCCGACCAGCAGCAGCAGCAACTGGCGCGGCTCGACTCGCCGCGACAGCGCCAGCCCGACGATGACCAGGAAGATCATCGCCTCGAAGGCCCACATCTGCGACATCTGGAAGTTGGGCGAGAACCACTCGACGATCAGCCGCTGCTGCTCGGGGCTGCCACCGGTTTGGAAGGGATAGAGGTAGATGTCCCATCCGTTGGGGTTGAGGATGGCGACCGCGACCGAGGCGGCCAGCACGACGGCCATGGCGCGCAGCCGGCTCGGGGGCATCGCGGTCGGCCGCCGGATGAGGTAGCGGGCGGCCTCCACCAGCAGCGCCAGCCCCAGGATCCCGTAGCCGAGCACGAAGCCGCCATGAAGATTGACCCAGACCAGCATCACCAGCGGCAGCCAGTAGAGCGCGCGGCTTCGCCCCTCACAAAAGGCCTTCACCCATAGATAGGTCAGCGCGCCCAGGGCAAAGGTGATCATCTGGATGCGGGGCCCCCAGATCGGATTGGCGGCGGCCACGCCGAGGGCCAGCGTCAGGCCGGCGATCACGAAATTCACGCGGCGGTCGATGGCGAGGTAAACCAGCAGGAAACCCACGGCAGTGACCGCGCCGAAAACCAGGCTTACCAGCGGCAGCCGTCCGACGGCATACAGGGAAGCCAGGATGACTTCGCTCAGCCACTCGTGGGTGATCCAGCGGTGGTCAAAGACGGTAAAGGCATAGAGTCCGTGTCGGGGCACGGCGTGGTGGCTGATGATCCAGTTGCCGGTCGGCAGGTGCCACCAGAAATCGGGATCGGTGACCGGCTGAATGGCGGCGATCAGCATCGTCAGGAAAATGGCGATGGTGAAGAAGTGGGGGAGGTCAAGCCAGCGCACGGCCCGCGAGAGAGGGCCTGGCTCGAGCGGTTGCGGGGCAGCGGAACGGGCCAGGCTTGCCAATTTAACAGGGGTGTAACGAGGCTGCCGCAAGCGCCTTGCACCGGCGACGAGCCCGACTGGTCAAGGTAGGCAACAATCCCGCCAGAAGGGTAGGCGTGGCTCACGCGTTGGACCCTCGTGCGCTTCCCGCGGGCATGGGGTGGGCGGGTCCACGCTACGGCAAGCGTCCTGCTCTACGCGCTGCTGGCCGTCCTCGTCTTCTGGAGCGCCTGGCGGGCGCCGGCCGTCATGTCAATCGGCTTCGGTCCCGACCCCCGGCTCTTCATGTGGGATCTAGGCTGGACGCCGTTCGCCGCGTCCCATGGGCACAATCCGCTGGTGACCAATTACCTCGACTATCCGGACGGCATGAACTTGCTCTGGTCGAACTCCGGCCCACTGGTGACCGCGCTGCTCTGGCCCCTCAGCGCCGCACGTGGCGTCATCGTTGCCTACAACACCGCGCTGACGGCGGGCGTGACCCTGTCGGCGTGGAGCGCCTTCCTGGTGTTGCGGCGTTTCGTGCGACGCCCCATCGCGGCATTCCTGGGCGGCCTCGTCTATGGGTTCTCACCGTTCGTCCTCGCGCATGCGCTCAGCCAGCCGCATCTGGTGATGGTGGTCTTGCCTCCCGTGATCTTCCTGGTGCTGCACCGGATCCTTGTGGAGCAGCGGCGGCCGGCCATCCTCCTCGGCGGGCTGTTGGGCGTGCTGGCAAGCGCCCAGCTGCTGGTCAGCGAGGAGATCCTCGCCAGCATGGTCTTCACCAGCATCCTGGCCGTGGCCCTGCTCGCGGCCCTGTACCCGGAGCAGGTGAGGCCGCGGGCTCGCTACGCCGCGGTCGCGCTGGTCACCGCGGCCGCCACCTCGCTGGTCCTTTGCGCTCTTCCGCTTGCGGTTCAGTTTTTCGGCCCACAGCACGTCGGCAGGGCGCTCAATCCGACTGGCTTCTACGTGAGCGACCTGGCTGGCTTCGTCATCCCGGGGCCGCTGCACTGGTTGGCGCCCGCGGCTGCGCAGATGGTGAGCACGCGATTCACCGGCAACCTCGCGGAATGGCACGCCTACCTCGGCGTGCCGCTGTTGGCCGTGATCCTCTATACCGCCAGGCGGTTCTGGCACACGGGACTGGTCAAAGTGGTCAGCCTGCTGGCGCTGATGCTCGCACTACTCTCGCTGGGTCCGACGGTTCACGTCGCTGGCGTCACGACTCCGATTCCGGTTGCTGTCGTCGCCGCCGGCTTTCTCCTGGTACGGAAAACCGCGCCGGCGCGTCTGCTCATGCTGACATTCGTGGGTGGCTGGGCCGCGCTCGCCATTCTGCCGGTCTTTAGCAATGCTTATCCCGGGCGGCTGATGGTCTATGTCTTCTTCTTCGCCGGCTTGTTGTTTGCGATGTTCATCGACCTCATGCTCGCCGCACCGATTCGACCCCGCGCCTGGGCAGTCGCGGCGAGCGTCGCCGTCATTCTCACGCTCACGCCGGCGTTTCCATTCCCATCAACCCCGATGCCAGTGCCGGACTTCTTCACCACAACGGTGCGCGATCGGGTCCCCGAGGGGAGCGTCGCGTTGGTTGCCCCCTATGCGTACGCCTGGGACGACCGGGCGATGGTCTGGCAGTCCGCGGCCGGGATGTGGTTTCGAATGCCGGAGGGCTACGGCACCGTCCCCGGACCTACGGTGAACCCGCGGCCGACCACACTCGGGTCATTGATGATGGGCATCGGCCAGGGACTCCCCTATGACGGCCTTTCCGACTCTGCGCGCGATGGGCTCCGTAGTGACCTTGCTCGGTGGAGCGTCCGGACGGTCGTCATCGGGCCCATGGAGTACGAGGAGAACATGGTCAGCCTGTTTCGGGACCTGCTGCAGCGCGAGCCGGAAATCACGGGGGGCGTCTACGTCTGGGCGCGCCTCACCGAGTAGTCGCCGCATTTAAGCGGCGCTGCCTCCGTTAAAGAGGCAGAACAATGAGCTGGTGGAGCAGGCGTCGGGTCACGGTCACGGGTGGGCATGGGTTCCTCGGCAGGCGGGTCATGGCCTTCCTCAAGGAACAGGCGCCAGCCCACCTCGCCACCTTCCATAGCCGTGAGTACGACCTGACCCGCCAGACCGACGTCGCGCGCATGTATCACGACCAGCGGCCCGATGTTGTCATCCACCTGGCCGCCCGGGTCGGTGGGATCGGCGCGAACCGCAACAATCCCGGGCGCTTCTTCTACCAGAACGCCATCATGGGCATCGAGCTAATCGAACAGGCGCGGCAGAACGGCATCGAAAAGTTCGTTCAAGTGGGAACCGTGTGTGCCTATCCGAAATTTGCTCGCGTCCCCTTCTCCGAAGACGCGCTCTGGGACGGCTACCCGGAGGAGACGAACGCGCCTTATGGGATCGCGAAGAAAGCACTGCTCGTCCAGGCACAGGCCTACCGGGCCCAGTACGGCTTCAACGCGATCTATCTTCTTCCCACCAACCTGTACGGCCCGGGCGACAACTTCGACCTCGACTCGTCGCACGTGATCCCGGCGCTGATCCGCAAGTGCGTGGAGGCCGGTCAGCAGCGACTGCCATCCATCACGGTCTGGGGCACGGGCCGGCCGACGCGCGAATTCCTCTATGTGGATGATGCGGCCCGTGCCATCGTGCTGGCCGCCGAACGCTACGACCTGCCGGACCCGGTCAACGTCGGGTCGTCCGATGAGATCTCCATCCGCGAGCTGGTCGACCGTATCGTCGCGGCCACGAACTACGCCGGCCGGGTCATCTGGGATGGGAGCAAGCCCGACGGACAGCCACGTCGCAAGCTGAACGTCGAACGCGCCCGGCGGGAGTTCGGGTTCGAGGCCCAAGTGCCGCTGGCGGACGGCCTACGCCGTACGGTCGACTGGTACCTGACCGAGGGGCTCGCCGCCGCTCGCCACGCTGCCTGACCCCTCGAGTGGCCACGTCGCGCAGCTCATGCCGCCAGCCGGCCGGGTAAGGCGACCGCGCGGCGCGCAATCGCGAACTGGTTAACCATCGGGACGTCGATGATCCGGGCGCCCAGCTGGGTATCTGAGAGGACACGCTTCAGGAGACGGCCAGCGGGGCCGAGGTAGAGCGCCGCGCGGTCGACCACGAACCCGACCGTGCAACTCCAGGTCACGTCGCGGCGCACCTGGAGGTCGAAGCCAGCTGCGACAAAGGCGCCCGTCAGGGTTTCGGCCGTGAAGAACTGCAGGTGCTCGCCGGCCACCTTGTACCCAAACCATCTTCGTCCGCTCAGTCGGGCGACGGCGCCGCCCGCGTTGGGGACGGTGGCCGCGATCAGCCCGTCGGGCAAGAGGAGCTCAGCGGCTCGCCGGAGGTCTCCGACCGGGTCCGGGACGTGCTCGAGCACGTCCCAGAACGTGACCAGGTCCAGGCTGTGAGGCGCGACCTGCGCGTCGTGAATGGTGTGCCCCACGATGGGCAGGCTCGCGGCCGCCGCCTGCTCGCGGGCAGGGGATGGGTCGACTCCCAGTGGATCCCAGCCGCGATCCCGCGCGACCAGCAGGAAATCGCCGGTGGCGCATCCGACGTCCAGCACCCGCCCGGGGCGGCGCACGCGTTCGATGCGGTCCAGATGATGCGAGAACATGCGGCGCCGGGCGTGCCCGAGCGCGTCGTAATCGCTGAAGCCGACCGAGCCGCAGCCGCCCCGGTAGTAGTTGCGGTCGTAGATCGCGTCCAGAACCACCTGGGAGGGCACCGGCCAGACGAAGCGCTGCCCGCATCGCTCGCAGCCGACGACCTGCAGCTCATTCTGCTTGGTCACGGAGGTCCGCCGGTCTGATCCGCAGACCGGGCAACCGTCCGGCGTGCGAGTCACCGTCACGCGCGGGTCCCTCGGGCCAGCTTGAATTTCCGGAAGGCTAGTACGGTCATTGCCATCAACAGGACTCCGTGGCGCACGACCCGGACTTTGGTGACGCCGGTCCGCCGGCGCCGATAGCGCACTGGGACATCGACGATCTTCAGCCCCAGGCGCGCCGCCCCAAAGAGGAGATCGAAGTCACCGAAGGGATCGAACTCGCCGAAATAGGCCCGGCCCGCGGCAATCTTCGCGTAGGTCTCTCGGCGCAGCGCCTTGGTGCCGCACAGCGTATCGCGGATCGGTTGCCCCAGCAGCCAGGTGAAGACCTTTCCGAAGAACTTGTTGCCCAGGTAGTTGATTAACCTCATCGCACGCTCTTCCATGGGGTACAAAAGGCGGCTGCCGTTGACGAACTCGGCTTTGCCGCTGGCGATGGCGTTGAAGAACCGCGGCAGATCCTCCGGCGGCACAGTGAGGTCGGCGTCGAGGATCATGAGGACGTCGCCGCTGGCGGCGTCGAACCCTCTGCGGACGGCATCACCCTTGCCGAGCCGGAGCATAGCAACGGGTTCGTCCGCAGCGACGCCGCGCGCTGCGACCGCAGGACCACCCACGACCTGGTGAATTAGCTTCACGTCCTTGATGCCCGCAAACCGCTGGCGCATCTCCAGGATGCGCGAGCACGTTCCGTCGGTCGAGGCGCCGTCCACGAACAAGATCTCTGTGTGCGTCCCCATGGAGGGCATCCGGCTGACCGCGGCTTCGATGTTCCCTACCTCATTGCGGCAAGGCACGACCACAGTGCAGCTAAGCGGCCACACCTGTGGCCGCGGCCGAAGCGGGCGCGCGACGACGATCGTGACGACGTTGATGTATCGAATGCCCGGCGTGCGGGCCAGCACCGAGTCGGCGAGTCCCTGGAGACCGGGCAGGAACGCCGGCAAGAGCAGACCGCTGCGCACGGTTTCAACCGAAAAGTCAGAGAGCTCGAGGAGGTTGACGAGATCGCGCGGCGCGATCCAGTTCTGCCGCGCGGGCGGCATGGTCAGGCCGACACGCTGCGCCGCCCTGAGGATGCCTTCCAGGGCCGGGTTGTGGAACGTCAGGATGAGCCGCGTGTCATCCATGCTCAGCGCCTGGATGCGCTCGAGCATGGCCGTGATGTCCAGGAGCTCGCCGACAAGGTCGGAGGCGACGATGAAGTCGAATCCGGCGCCGACCTGGACAGCCTCTGCGTCCTGCACCTCGAAGCGGAAGGTCGGAGCGTTGCGGCGGGCGAGGTCGATCATCGCGGGGGACAGATCGATGCCCACTCCCCGGGCGGGTTGCAGCGCCGTCAGCAGGTTGCCGGTCGCGCAACCTAGCTCGAGGATAGAGCTCCCCTGCGGCACGATCGCGCGGAGCGCCTTTTCGAGGTACGCGTGGTAGACGCGGTTGCGCCGGTACCAGCCGTCACGGGCAGTCGCCAGGCGATCGTAGTGGGCCCGGACCTGGGCCTTGAAGACCTGATCGTCGGCCCCTTCGACGCCCGGCTGGGCAGGCTGCGGCCAACGTTCTGGGGCGTCCACACCGAAGTAACCCGCCTGACTCGGGAAATTTGCGGGGCACGGATCTCCCGCAAACATGCCTTGGAATGGGACCGCGGCAGAGGGTCGATAACCCGCCTGTGGGTGGGGTCTACTTCTGGTCGCCGGCTTAGAAGACGAAGGGAATCAGCCGGTGGGTGTGCGCCGCGTAGGCCTCGTACTGTGGGTAGGTGGTGCGCAGGATCCGCTCCTCAAAGTAGGTGCGAACGATCTGGGCGCCGAGGAAGACCGCGAAGAGCAGGATGTGCATCGTGAACAGGGTTGGCAGCACCAGGCCGATGCCGGCGATGATCTCGCCCAGGTAGATCGGGTGGCGGGTCAGCTGATAGGGTCCGCTCGTCACCAGCCCGCGCGCTTCGGGCACGATGCTGAAGCGTTTGCCGAGATAGGTCAGCGAGTAGAGGGCGAGGGTCATCCCGCTGGCGAGGCACAGATCGCTGCCGGCCAGCACCCAGAGGTTGGTGCTACGGCCCTGGCCAGGAATCAGGAAAAGCCCGTAGAGGACGAAGCTCCCGGTCAGCGCCGCCACGATGGCGACCGGGTTGTGGTCCTTGGCGATCGCCCGGCTGCGGATGGCGTAGATCCCGACCAGGAAGGCGAAGAAGGCGACGGTCAGGGTACGGTTCACGAGATACATGGCTCCGGCCCGGTCGAGGTCGCCGTGGGCCAGGGCCTGCTGGACGCCGGCGAAGGCGAGTTGCCCCTGGATCGCCACCAGGAAGCCAAAGACACCGAGGGGCAGCGCCCGTCCGAAGATGAAGGACGCCCGATTGCTCATCTGCTACGAGAATCAGCGTGAATTCGTCGATTTTCCTGCTATCATGGGGCCGCCAAACGGGGCTCCCGCCAGAAAGCGACACCGTTTTCCGTAGACCTAGTTGTCCTATATGAGTGCGATCCAGGCCACGGATGAGACCTTCGATCCATTCGTATTGATTCACCAGTCCGTCACCGCCCGCCTGCAGGTCGTCGAGGCGGAGTTGGAGACGGCCGAGACCAAATCGCGCGACCTCGAAGCGTCGCTGGAGCAGGTCCGGGAGCAGGCGGAGGAATCGCGGGTGGTGGAGAAGCACCTCCTCAACAACCTCAAACAGTTCTCTCCCGCCGAGGTGCAGGAGACCTTCGCGAACATTCGGGAAACGCAGTTGAGCGTGGAGCGGGTTCAGTTCGAGTACGAGACCCTCGCCGCCCGCCGCGCCGAGCTGAAGGACCAGGGGCAATTCCTGCGGTCCGCCAGCCAGATCCTGGCCGACCTGCAGCGCATGTACGGGGACAACGGCGGTCGGCCGGCGCCGGGCGACGGTGACAAGCAGTTCCGCGACGCATCACGCCAGGTGTTCCAGATCATCGAAGAGGAACGGATGCGCATTGCGCGCGACATGCACGACGGCCCCGCCCAGTCGATGGCCAACCTGGTGCTCCAGGCGGAGATCCTGGAGCGACTTCTCGACCGCAATCCCAAGCAGCTGGTGACCGAGCTGGGGGAATTCAAGAACAGTGTCCGTAACGCGCTCGAGGAGATCCGTCAGCTGATCTTCGACCTGCGGCCGATGACGCTCGACGACCTCGGCCTGGTCCCAACGCTGCGCAAGTTCATCAAGGAGTATGGCGATCGCTATGGCCTGGCCACTCGCTTCAACGTCGTCGGCCAGGAGCGCCGGCTGCCGGGGAACACCGAGGGCGTGCTCTTCCGCATCATCCAGGAGGCGCTGACCAACGTGCACAAGCACGGCCGGGCGAAGATGGCGGAGGTCACGATGAACCTGCAGCCCTCCCGGGTCTCGGTCGTGATCAAAGACGATGGGCAAGGCTTCGACGTTGCGCGGACCGAGGCCAACCTGCACAAGAACAAGAACCTCGGGCTGCTCAGCATGCGAGAGCGTGCGGAGCTGGAGAAAGGCACCCTCGAGATTCGCTCCCAACCGGGCCGCGGCACCGAGGTCAAGGTCGAAGTCCCGCTCGCCAAGCACTAGCCGGGGACTGTTACAGACTCGTCAAAACCTCTTCGGAGTTCTTCGTCGGACTCTGCGTTGATTTGGACGCAATCCAGTGTGAAACTGGGTTCGTTCGATCTACGCAAAAAGGAGGTGACACAGCATGTTGACCAACCTTTATCTGCGCCTTCGTGAGCTGCTCAACCGTGAGGAAGGGCAGGGCATGGTGGAGTACGCCCTTATTCTCGTCTTGATCGCGGTGGTCGTGATCGTAGTTCTTATCATCCTCGGCAACCAGGTCAAGAACGTCTTCTGCAACATCTCGGGCGGCCTCGGCCAGTAACCACCCGTCACTCTTGGGAGCAACAAGGGAGAGCCTGCGCAAGCGGGCTCTCTTTGTTTTTCCGGCGGCCCGTCACGAATCACCGAGGTGCCGCAAGGAAGAGCACTCAGCGGTAGATACATGACCCGAAGGAGCGTCACGCCGTTGGAGCGATGGCGCCGATTATCAGGAGGTGAGTCGATTGGCGACTGAGGTAAAGCCGAAGAGCAACCGCATCCTCTTGATCTTCGGTGTTTTCCTCGCCATCGTGGCGTTCGGAGGGGCCTTGCTCGTTGGGCGTACAGGAGGTGGCACAACCTCGCTCGGGAATGGCTCGAGGAATGTGCCGGCCGTGGTGGCCACCAAGGAAATCCCGGCGTCGACCCAGATCACGGCCGACATGGTGACCGTGCAGCAGTTCTCGTCGGACCAGGCGCCGCCCTACGCGTTCCGGGGCAAGGACCTGGTCGTTGGGAAGTACGCGGCGATCCCGATCCATCTCGGCCAGGCGATCATCGACTACGACATCGTCGCCGACCAGGGCAGCGTGCAGGCCGCCAAGCAGGCCTTCCTGCCGATCCCGGCAGGCATGGTCGCCATGCAGATCCCGACCGGCGAGCTCGTCGGCGCCGGCGGCTACATCCAGCCGGACGACCGGATCGACATCATCATTACGGCGTCGATCTATCCGGCCAACACCAGCCCGGCCAACGCCAAGCCGTACACCAAGACGACCTTCACCAACCTTCACATCATCCGGGTTGGCCCGGCGGGCGGGACGAACACCCGTGGGATTTCGTCGAGCCTGACCGTGATCGTGACCTTGAAGCAGGCGGAGGACCTCAAGTTCTTGCTCGACAACACCAACTACAAGTTCGTCCTCAAGTCGGTCAAGGACTACGATGTGCCAGACGCCGACACCGCGCCGACCACCGACCAGAGCTTCATCCAGACCTACCACCTGACCCACTAGACCGGATAGCTGGAAAAAAACGTTGACAGGTACCCCGCGAAATCGGAAGATTTCGCGGGGTGCCTTCTTTAGCGAGATGACCGCATGAGCGAGCAAATCAAAGTCCTGATCGTGGACGACATCACGAGCACCCTGGATAACCTCCAGAAGCTGCTCTCCTTCGAGCCCGACATCCAGGTGGTGGGCACCGCGGCCAACGGTAAGGAAGGGGTCGAGCAAGCCAAGAAGCTGGTCCCGGACATCGTCCTGATGGACGTCAACATGCCGATCATGGACGGCATCCAGGCGACGGAGACCCTCGCCCAGGAGGTCTCCGGTTCCCCCGTCATCATCATGTCCGTCCAGGGCGAGCGCGACTACCTGCGCCGGGCGATGCAATCGGGAGCCCGAGAGTTCCTGATCAAGCCCTTCAGCGGCGACGAGCTGATCGCCAGCATTCGGCGGGTCTACCAGCTGGAGCAGAAGAAGGAGTCCTTCCTCGCCAAGACCACCGGGGGGACGGAAAAAGCGCCCGCCGCGCCGCCCGATGGCGAGGCCAAGCAACGGGGGGAACGCGGACAGGTCATCTTCTTCTACTCGGGAAAAGGCGGGGTCGGGAAGTCGCTGATCGCCGCCAACCTGGCGGTCTCCATGGCCAACGAGACCAAGGGAAAGGTGGCGCTGGTCGACCTGGACCTCCAATTCGGCGACATCGGCGTGCTCCTCAATCTCGACCACTCGCAAGGGATCACCGACCTGATCGAGAACATCGACCACATGGACCAGGAGTTCATCCGGGAAATCATGGTGGATGGGCCCTTCGGGATCAAGGTCTTGCTCGCGCCCATCAGCCCCGAGCTGGCCGACCTGGTCACCGTCGACCACGTCCGGCGGATCTTCGGCGAGCTCCGCAAGATGTTCGACTACATCATCGTCGACAGCAGCGCCCACCTGGGCGAGATCAACCTCGAGGTGCTCGATCACGCCGACCGCGTGGTGGTAGTCACCTCGCTGAGCATCCCGGCGATCAAGAACACCAAGCTCGCGCTCAAGATCTTCGACTCGCTTTCGATCTCCCCGGACCGCGTGGTGTTGCTGCTCAACAAGTCGGACGCGCACTCCGAATTCAACAAGGAGAGCGTGGAGGCGAACCTTCGTTTCCCGATCGCCGGCCAGATCCCCAACGATCCCAAGCTGGTCATCAACTCGATCAACCGGGGGAATCCGTTTGTGACCACCCACCCTGAGTCCGAGATCAGCCAGCGCATCCGGGAACTGGTCGCCAAGCTCCTCCCCACCGCGGCGCCGGCGCCCGAGCCGGAGGCTGCCGAGAAGAAACCCCGCAAGGGTCTGTTCGCCCGCCGTTAGGAAGGGTGAGATGAATGCTCGGGCTTTCGCCCGCCCTCTCTTGCTACGCTCCGTGACTGGCTCGCGCCCATTTGTGCTTAGCGAGCGGAGGGGCTGAGCCGAATGGGCCTTCTCGACCGCGTCCAGAAACAACAGGGTCCGGACCCGAACGCGCCCCCGGAGGGAGCGTTCGTCCCCCAGGCAGGTGCCGGCCCGGCCCGCCAGGCGGTCGCCGCAGGTCGTGCCCGAACGCCCTTCGAGCAGCAGGCGGAGCGCATCAAGAACCGGCTGCAAGCCCGCCTGATCGAGACCATCGACGAGGGCGAGGACGAGGACCGCGAACAGCGGGCCGAACGCATCACGGAAGCCCTGAACGCCGTGGTGGCCGAGATGGGCCTGTCGCTAACCAAGCCGGAGAAGCAGCGCCTGCTGGACTCGGTGCTGAACGACTTCCTCGGGCTCGGCCCGATCGAGGCCTTGATCAGCGACCCAACGATCACCGAGATCATGGTCAACGGGCCCGACCAGATTTTCGTCGAGCACAAGGGCAAGCTGACGCTCTCCACCGTCCAGTTCGAAAGCGAGGATCAGCTGCGGCGGGTCATCGACCGCATCGTCTCGACCATCGGCCGGCGCATCGACGAGGGGTCGCCAATGGTCGATGCCCGGCTCAAGGACGGGTCCCGCGTCAACGTCATCATCCCGCCCCTCTCGCTTAACGGCCCGATCCTGACCATCCGAAAGTTCTCGAAGACCCCCTACAAGGTCAGCGACCTGGTCAAGTTCGGCACCTTCACCGACCCGATGGCCAACTTCGTCAAGGCGTGCGTGCGGTCACGCCTCAACATGCTGGTGTCCGGCGGCACCGGCTCCGGCAAGACGACCACGCTCAACGTGCTCTCCAGCTTCATCCCGGAGGAGGAGCGGGTGGTGACGGTCGAGGACGCCGCCGAGCTGCAGCTCAACCAGGAGCATGTTGTAACACTTGAGTCACGGCCGGCGACCGTCGAAGGCCGTGGCCGGATCGCCATCCGCGACCTGGTCGTCAACGCGCTGCGGATGCGCCCCGATCGGATCGTGGTCGGCGAGTGCCGTGGCGGCGAGGCCCTGGACATGCTCCAGGCGATGAATACGGGCCATGACGGATCGTTGACGACTATCCACGCGAACTCGCCACGCGACAGTTTGAACCGTCTGGAAACGTTGGTGTTGATGGCGGGCGCAGAATTGCCGTCCCGGGCGATCCGGGAGCAGATCTCATCCGCAATAAACGTTGTCGTGCAGCAGAGCCGCTTGCGGGATGGATCGCGCAAGATCATCGCCATCAGCGAAGTGCTCGGACTGCACGGCGACCAGATAAAGGTGCAGGACATTTTCGTGTTCAAGCAGACAGGCGTCAGCGAAGACGGCAAGGTGCAGGGCTACTTCACGGCCACCGGCATCATTCCGAAGTATTTCGACCATTTGCAGTCGTCGGGCGAAGGCGTGTCAAAGGATCTGTTCACGCCGGTGCCGGATCCTGCCGGAAAAGGAGGCAACTAAGTGTCGATCCAACTCGTCTTCGCGGCCATGGCAGCGATCGGCGCCCTGATCGTGGTGATGGCCCTGATGTCGAACCGGCAGGCGTCGAGCGAAACCGACCTGCATATGGACTCGTACAACCCCGAGGCCGGCCCCAAGAAAAAGGGTGGCTTCTTCGAGAACTTCACCGAAGGTCTCAACAAGAGCATGACCCGAAACAAGGGCGGACGCTCGTCGCGCCTGACCGAGGAACTGGCCAAGGCCGATCTCAAGCTTCGCGTGTCGGAATACGTCATGCTGATCATCGGCCTGATCGTCCTGCTTTGCGCCGTGCTCTTCGTGCGCTTCCACAACCCGATCCTGGCGCTGGTCGGGATCCCCGCCGGGTACTTCCTGCCCGGGTTCTTCCTCAAGTTCCGACAGCGCCGCCGGCTCAAGGCCTTCAACAACCAGCTGGGCGACACCATCGTCCTGCTGTCGAACGCCCTGAAGGCCGGCTACTCGTTCGCCCAGGCGATGGCGACCATCGCCAAGAGCTCGTCGCCGCCAATGGCCGATGAGTTCAGCCGGGCCGTCCGCGAAATGAACCTGGGTGTCTCGGTCGACGACGCCCTGCAGCACATGGTCAAACGGATCGAATCCGAAGACTTCGACTTGATGGTCACTGCCGTGCAGATCCACCGCGTGGTCGGCGGTAACCTCGCCGAGATCCTGGACACCATCGCCTTCACCATCCGCGAGCGTATCCGGATCCAGGGCGAGATCCGCACCCTGACCGCGCAAGCGCGCGCCTCCGGCTACATCATCACCGGCCTGCCCTTCGCGCTGTCCCTGATCCTGACCTTCATCTCGCCCAGCTATATCACGCCTCTCTTCCACGAATGGCTTGGCTACGTCCTGATCGGGATGGGCCTGGTCTCGATCGCGATCGGCTACGGCATCATCTCGAAAATCACGAACATCCAGGTGTAGCGAATGAGCATATTTACTATCGTCTTCGCCTTCCTGGCCTTCAGCGGCATCATCATCGCCATGCAGGCCGTCACCGCCAAGCCTCGACAGGACCTGATCGCGGAACGGCTCTCGCAGTATCGCGACCATAACCTGACGCTCGACGAAATCGAGCTCTCGCTGCCGTTCAGCGAGCGCTTCATCAAGCCGGCGCTGGAGCGGCTGGGCAGCTTCCTCACCTCTCGCATGGGGAAGAACCAGCAGATCGTCGTCCAGAACAAGATCAACCTGGCCGGCCGGCCCTACGGACTGAGCGTCAACGGCTTCGAGGTCGTCAAGGTGATCTTTGGCATCATCATCGCCCTCGTGGTCTTCGCCATGGTGGGCGTGCTGGGTGTCACCGCCCTGCCGCTCAAGGCCGCCGGCCTGGGCGTCGGCTTCGTGCTCGGCCGCTTCCTGCCCGACGTCTGGCTCAATAACAAGATCAAGGGGCGTCAGAAAGAGCTGCGCCTCGCGCTCCCCAACGCCCTCGACCTGCTGACCATCTCCGTCGAAGCCGGCCTCGGTTTCGATGCCGCCATCGGCCGCCTGACGGAGAAGTTCAAGAACGCCCTCTCCGACGAATTCGCCCAGGTGCTCAACGAGATCCGGCTCGGCCGGCCGCGCCTGGAAGCGCTCGACGAAATGGGCCGCCGCTCCGGCGTCGAGGAACTGCACACCTTCATCCAGGCGCTGATCCAGTCGGAGCAGCTCGGTGTTGGTATCGCGAAAGTGCTCCGCATCCAGTCGGAAGAAATGCGGCGCCGCCGCCGTCAGCGTGCGGAGGAGCAAGCCGCGCAGGCGCCGCTAAAAATGCTCTTCCCCATGATCGGCTGCATCTTCCCGACCCTGTTCATCGTCCTGATGGGGCCGGCCGTCATCATCATCATCCACACGTTCCAGCACAAAGGCTAACCCGCGCGACGAACGCCTCAAACGCTCGCATGGCACT